>Ga0134099_1000238_pt1 | contig 70647 bp, 68 predicted proteins | sample 10_taG_2_FD_105482 | JGI IMG/M metagenome (GOLD analysis project Ga0134099, IMG submission 105482) | Switchgrass degrading microbial communities from high solid loading bioreactors in New Hampshire, USA - 10_41_5_180_A2 metaG | ecosystem: Engineered > Bioreactor > Semi-continuous > Anaerobic >...
CACGGTATGACCTCCTCTACTTTATTTGTTTTGTTTTGTTTTCCTAATAAAGTAGAAATCATATCGTGGTTACTTTTGTCAATTAGCCTCCACGAAATTTACACCACTACTTGAGACTATAACTAAAGTACTTTCAGGAAACCATAGGAAAATGGCAGGATTCGCCCTGGAACTATGGTTTTTTATTAGGATTTTTAGGATAGAAAGGTATAAGGTTTATCAATAGTTCGATAGGTTAAATTGGAAAAGAAACAGGCAGAAGAATGGAGGAGCACAAATGAGTGTATTTACATATATTGCAAGTGATTATCCACTAAACTCTAAAAAGAAGGTGTGATGATAAGTTCGGTGTCAGGAATTATTTATGTGTTATAAATAAAAAGCAAATGCAAAGCCGGAATGGCAGATATTATTTGAGTGTGATAAACTAATTTTGATTATTGCTAAGGAGTTGATTCTGTGCCAAGAAGAATAAGAGTTAAGCCAAGCAAGCCGGTGTCGCTGTTTGGCATGATAATTGGTATTATTTTCGTGTTCATCGGATTGTTTGTAGTAATTCCCACTTTCGGCGCATTTGGTGTTTTCTGGACCCTGATTGCAGTCGGTATAACAGTATATCAGGCCTATAACTTTTTTGGCGATAAAGGTGTTGCTTCATGGGAGATAGACATTGATGACGGTTTACGTGAAAGAAGAAATAATTATTCATCCTCAACAGGTGATGATTTTGAAACAAGGCTCAGAAAATTAAACAAACTGAAGGAAGACGGCCTGATTACCGAAGAAGAATTCCGGAAAAAACGTGAGGAAATTTTACGGGAAAAGTGGTAAAAACGAAGCAACTGTCGGGTAATTAATGAGGAATTCATGAATTATACGGCCCTTTTCGTCAGGTTTATTCTTGTACATGATTCCCGGGTGCAATAAAGAATGAGGTGAGTAATATGGTTGAATATATTCTGGAGCAGGTCACCAGGGAGCTGAAAAGCATACCGGGTATTACAGGAGTGGTTCTGGGAGGTTCAAGGGCGAGAGGAACCCATAATGATAAATCAGATATAGATATCGGAATATATTACGATGATTCGGAAGGATTTGACACTGAACAGGTTGATTCAGCCGCGGCAATGCTGGATGATGAACACAGACAAGGCCTGATCACGCCATTGGGCGGATGGGGTCCGTGGGTCAACGGCGGAGGATGGCTTGTGATCAAAGGATACCATGTAGATTTTATATTCCGTGACATTAAAAGGGTATCACAGGTTATAGAAGATTGCCTGAAGGGAACAGTTTCTTCCCATTACCAGACCGGTCATCCGCATGCTTTTCTGAATATAATGTATATGGGCGAAATATCGGTCTGCAAAATATTGTATGACCCTGAAGGAAAGATCTCGGAATTAAAATCCAGAACCATCCCGTATCCGGGTAAATTAAAAGATGCAATAATACGGTATTTTATGTTTGAGGCAAGCTTTTCACTGATGTTTGCTGAGAATAATGTTGACAGGGACGATATCTATTATGTATGCGGGCATTGCTTCAGAAGTGTTTCCTGCCTGAACCAGGTTCTGTTTGCACTGAATGAAGAATACTGCATTAATGAAAAAAAGGCCGTTAAAATGATTGAAGGTTTTAACGTAAAGCCAGGGAATTACAAAAAGAGAATTGATGAGATTTTCACCCTGCTTTCCTCAGACAGGGATTCCGCAAGGAAAGGAATAAATGTGCTGAAAGAGCTCATTTCAGAAACGGAAATGCTTTTAAAATGAAAAATTAATTATTCTCTTTTCATTGGTGTCCTATATTATAACGATAATCATTTGGTGTTTTGCCCGTGTACCGTTTGAATACGGTATGAAAATAGCTCTGTGAAGAAAATCCCAGATAGTCTGAAATTTCAGCAAGGGATTTATCAGTATTGGTAAGCAGTTTTTGGGCACGACTGATTCTTTCCTGCATGACAAATTCATTTAGTGTTTTTCCGGTTTCTTTTTTAAATTTTGCACTGAGCTGGTTCCGGTTGATGAAAAAACGGGCAGATAATGCCTTGCAGGACAGATCGGATGAAATGTTTCTGCGGATATATGTTATAACAGAAGCAATAAGCGGGCTCAGGGATGTCTGGCTTCCAATTTCAAAAACCCTCTGTGTAAAGTCCAGCGCCATCCTGTAGGTTAATTTCATAACAGCTTCTGCAGAAAACAGCTCCTCACACTTTCTGATATACATATCACTAAGTTCATAAGCTTCATCTTCATACATACCCCCATCCATTGCCGCCCTGGATATAAGCGTTGTGGCAACAATGAACAGATTTTTCTGCTGACGGATTTGGTTACCCGAAAGTATACCTACATTACCCTGGATTTTTGCTGATAAAAATTTTTTAAGTCCTTCAACATCTCCCTCGCGAACAAAATTAAGCATTTCTCTTTCAAATGAGCGTGTAAAAGAAGGCGGCGCTTCATTTTCTTTTCTGCGTCGACGGTGTGCCTGTTTTATAGCGTCTGAACCGGCGGTAATGCTGTCATCTGTATCCGGATATGCTGCAATTTCACAAATATCCTTTCGTTCGTTATTAAAATAGAAATTCAGCAGCAACAGAAAATGAAGGAAATTTTCAAGAGTAAAAGCGGGAATTTGGCGCATTGCTGAAAGAATTTGATCAAATTCCATGGGTGAAATTCCAAGAATAAACGCATAGTCCCGTTTTTCCTGCTGTGTATACTCTGCCTGACCTACCGGACCGAATATCATGGTAAATTCCTTATGACGAACAGCGCCATAAAACTGCTGAAAAGGAGTACAGCAATAACCGACCGATTCGTTATTGTTAAGCAGTATTCTTTCGTAAGGCAAGAGAGGATCAATTATCATATTTTCCAGACCGTATGACTGTTTTAGGGAATTATTGATATAAATCCTTGCCGGTATGGAAGAAATGCCGGTTATACAGCTGCATGAATAAAGAACATCCGCCAACTCCATATAAGGTTTCACCGCCTTACCCGGATATGATTTTATCTTATACCACTATGTGCAAAACTGCAATATAGTGTTGCAAAATTGAAATACCGTGGAAAAGCCGTTTGATAAAATGATATAGGAAACACGTTCTTATTACCTGCCGCGCTGATGCCGCCGGCACCAGGGGTGAATGAAATATGCATCTTAATATACTTGGGAAGAAATTTTTCAACTCCCGTGTTACAGGTACCGATGTTCAAAAAAGTGAAAAATGGCTGGGGTACCTAATCGGACCGTCGGGAGCACTTCTTCTGAATGCCGTTCTTGCATCCTATCTGAATGTATACTATACCGACGTGTTAAATCTGACCCGTGTATGGAATGGTGCTTTTTTGGCTGTATTCCCCATAATCAGCAAGATAATTGATGCAATTACCAATGTTATCATGGGACAGATAATTGAACGAACCCGTTCAAAGCATGGTAAGGCAAGGCCATGGCTGCTTGTCAGCGCACCATTGGTGGCGATAACGGGAATTTTGCTGTTTACCGTTCCGGGAAGTAATGAAAAAATACAGGTTATTTGGGTAATTCTTAGTTATAACCTGTATTACTCATTTGCATACACGATCTATAATATGAGCCATACTCTTATGGTTCCGCTTTCAACAAGGAATATCAGGCAACGTGGTGTACTTGCGGTTTTTAACAACATCGCCTCGGTTATGGTCAGCGGTATTATTGTTGCATTGATTTTTCCCATGCTGGTGTTGCCTGCAATGGGCGTGGATCCTGATAAATGGATTACCGTGATGTCCGTTATATCTGTTCTGGCTTTTCCGCTTACACTGATTGAATATTACTATACAAAAGAACGTGTAACAGGAGAAAATACAGCGGCGGAAACCGGTTCTGTGCCGGTGGGAAAACAGATTAAAGCCGTTCTGACCGACAGATTCTGGATTATCATTATACTGTACTTTTTCATTTATACATTTGGTACCAACCTGAAAAATATCTCCCTGATTTACTATTGTAATTACGTACTTGGCAATTACAACGACGGAATCACCCAGACCATGTTATCTGTTATCGGCGGGATTCCGATGGGGATTGGTATTTTTGCCGTTTGGCCGCTGGCAAAAAAATTCGGAAAACGCAATGTGACAATGGCAGGCTTTGCACTCTACGCGGCAGGCGGAATCATATGCCTGATAAATCCGCGCAGTATGGCGGTGGTTCTCGCCGGCCAGTTTATAAAGAATATGGGTGGCTTACCCAGTGCTTATATATTCTCTGCTCTTTTCGCGGATGTATTGGATCATATGGAATGGAAGGCAGGTTTCAGGGTGGATGGCTTGTCAGCTTCTGTGAATACTGTTCTTCTTACAGTGTGCCAGGGTCTTTCCAGTGGTTTGTTCAATATATTGCTTGCAAACTCGGGATATGTTGCACCTGTACTGATAAACGGCGAAACAGTTGCCGCAGTCCAGAATGCTGCCACTCAGAATGCCATTATATTCAGCTTCCTGGGATTGGAAGTCATTACTGCGGTTGTTCTTATAACTCTTCTGGCGTTTCTGACTGTTGAAAGGGTGATTGAGAAGGAACAGGCTGAAATCAGGGCAAGGTATGTAAAAGAAAAGGCAGGAGAGAGACGGTGAACCGCTGGTTTTTGTAGACAGAATCTATCTTTGGTCTTAAGCACCTGTATAAGTAAACATAAATTTAACGGATAAGCAAAATTACCCTGATGTCGGGAGGAATAACATGACGGGAAAAATGACTCTCCGGGAAAAAATCGAACTCTGTGAAGGTAAAAATTTCTGGGAAACAAAAGAGTTTTCACAGTACGGCATTCCGTCAATGTTTATGTGCGACGGGCCGCATGGCCTGAGAAAACAGGAAAATCAAAATGATCAGCTGGGAATATACCGGTCAGTGCCCGCCACATGTTTCCCGGCAGCGGTTACGACGGCCTGCAGCTGGGATGAAGAGCTGCTGGAGAAAATAGGTGAGGCTATTGCCAAAGAGGCTTTGGACCAGGGAGTGGGGCTGATACTCGGCCCGGGGGTGAATATAAAGCGCAATCCCCTGTGCGGACGAAATTTTGAATATTTTTCTGAAGACCCGTATCTTGCCGGGAAACTTGCGGCAGGTTATATAAATGGAGTTCAGAAAAACGGTGTTGGCGCCTGCCTTAAGCATTTCGCGTGCAACAACCAGGAATATAAGCGGTTTGTTTCTGATTCGGTTATTGACGAGCGGACGCTGAGGGAGATTTACCTTACGCCTTTTGAAATTGCCGTACGGGAAGGAAAACCGAAGGCAGTGATGTGTGCATACAACAAAATAAACGGTGTCTACTGCAGCGACAATAAGAAATTGCTTACTGACATACTTAGAAATGAATGGGGATTTGAAGGCGTTGTTGTAACCGACTGGGGAGCGATGAATGACCGGATAGCGGCATTTAAGGCGGGATGTGACCTGAACATGCCCGGCGGGAGCCATTATATGGAACGGGAGGTTCTGGAGGCTGTTGCGGAGGGAAAACTGGATGAAAGGGATATAGACCGGAGCGTGGAACGGATAAAGAAAATGGTTCTGGAAGCGGCCCAAGCTTTAGGAAAGGGGAAGGACTGTGATTATGAGGCCCATCACGAGCTGGCGCGGATGGCGGCCGAACAGAGCGCAGTACTGCTGAAAAACGACGATGACATCCTGCCGCTTAAGGAAGGACAGAAAATTGCAATAGTGGGCAGGATGGCGGAGAACATGAGGTATCAGGGCGCCGGATCAAGCCATATCAACCCGGTGAAGCTGGTGCAGCCGGCGGATGTCCTCGAAAGCGGCGCCGATGTGGAAGGGGCCGACGTGGCTATAGTATTTGCAGGGCTTCCGCCCGAATATGAGAGTGAAGGGTTTGACAGGGAACATATGAGAATGCCGGAGGAACAGGAAAGGCTTATCGAGGAGACTGCAGCAAAAAATCCAAACACGGTGGTGGTTCTGTTCTGCGGAGCACCTGTCGAAACACCGTGGGCTGACAAGGTGAAGGGGATACTGTACATGGGCCTGCCAGGGCAGGCGGGAGGAGAAGCGGTGAAAAACCTGCTATACGGGAAAGTCAGCCCTTCGGGTAAACTTGCCGAAACATGGCCACTGAAATACAGCGACTGCCCGTCGTCGGAATATTATCCGCAGCGGGACGGTCAGTATCGGGAGGGAATATACGTCGGCTACCGGTATTATGACAAGGCTGATGTCCGGGTGAGGTGGAAGTTCGGGTTCGGGCTGAGCTATACACGCTTTTCATACACAAATCCGGAAATTGAAGGTAACACGGTAAAAGTAACGGTAACAAATACAGGTAACCGTGCAGGTGCGGAGACAGTTCAGCTGTATATAGCACCGCCCCGTGACGGAATATACAGGCCTGTAAAGGAACTGAAGCGCTTTACGAAGATTTTTCTGAAACCCGGTGAGAGCAAGGAAGTTAGTTTCATCCTGGACGACCGGTGTTTTGCAGTCTGGCATGACGGATGGAAGGTTCCGTATGGGAGGTATACCGTGCTGGTGGGAGGAAATCCCGACGGGCTTATAATGGCAGGTGAAATTGAGGTAAAAGGTGAAGCAGCAGATATTCCTGACTGGCAGCCGGGATCGTGGTATGAAAAGCCCTGTGGTTCACCCTCCATTGGGCAGTGGGAGAGAATGCTCGGCAGAAAATACGTCCCGTATACTCCCCAAAAAGGTAAATTCACCATGAATGATACTGTTATGGATATGAAGGAATCTTCACTGGTTATGAGGATTATGTATATGAGCATAAAAAAGACTATATCAAAAACAGCAAAACCGGGCACGCCTGAATACAGGATGTTGATGGAAGCCAGTGCCGGAAGTCCGTTGCGTTCCATGCAGATTTCAGGCGGAATGGGTTCCGCTTTGTTCGAAGGGTTGCTGGCAATGGCAAACGGCAGATTTATTAAAGGGCTTAAAATCTTATTAAAGGGTGGGTAATTTATGCTGAGAATATCATCCGTAAAAGCGGATGGCCTTGAATACGGCCTGATTACCGATACTCCCCCGAACATAACTTTTTCCCTTGAATCAGACGTGCGGGGAGACGAACTCGAAAACGCCGTTATCACTGTTGGTGACTGGAGACGTGAAACCACAGATCAGCTTAACAATATTTACGACGGGCCTATGAAACCATTTACAACATATATGGTCCGTGTTGACGCAACTGCCAAAAGCGGGCAGAAAACATCAGCAACGGCAAGCTTCAGTACGGGACGCCTCAATACGCCGTGGGTTGCCGAATGGATTACCGATATGAGTTATAATTTCCCCGACGGTGCATCTCCGAGGCCCATGACTTTCAGGCGCAGATTTGAAGTGAAAAAGAAAGTAAAGAGGGCATTTTTCAGTTCAACAGCCCTGGGAATCTACGATCTGTACCTGAACGGCAGCAGGGCCGGTGAGGATTACTTTGCACCCGGCTTCACTTCCTATCACCATCAGATACAGTACCAGGTCTATGATGTGACAGGCCAAGTACGGGATAAAAATGAAATCCTCGCTGTGGTCGGTGGAGGATGGGCTGCAGGCTCATTTACATACAGGCGGAAAAGCAAGATAAGTGCAGAAAGGCAGGCGTTTTTGTGCGAACTTCATCTCGAATATGAAGACGGTACATCGGAAATCATCAAAACCGACGAAAGCTGGGAAGTCACTCTGGATGGCAATTATGTCATGGCTGAGTGGTATGACGGAGAAACCTATGATGCAACCATTGATTTGAATAAAGTAAGATGGAAAAAGGCGGATGTCACACGACCTGAAGGAAAACCGAAACTCCTGGCGCAGTATGGGCCTCCTGTACGGGCCATGGGCAGGCTGTTTCCAGTTTCGGTAAACAGGGCAGAAAGAGGTGAGATAATATACGATTTCGGCCAGAATTTTGCCGGTGTGATTTACGCAAGGATTCATAACGGTAAACGGGGACAGAAAATAATTTTCCGCCATGCGGAAGTTCTGGTTGACGGTGAGCTTTTTGTAAGATCGCTGCGAACAGCCAGGGCTACCGCCACATATATATGCACCGACGGGGATCAGGTGTATTCCCCGAGACTGACATATATGGGTTTCCGCTATGTTGGTGTAAGGGGAATTGAGCCCGAAAACCTGGAACTTTCGGCATTGGTGCTGCATTCGGAAATTGAGGAAGTCGGATCGTTTTCATGTTCCAATGATTTAATCAACAGGCTGCAGGAAAATATCCGGTGGAGCGGCAGGTCAAATTTTGTCGACATCCCCACCGACTGCCCGCAGCGGGATGAGCGCCAGGGCTGGACAGGCGACATTGCGGTATTTGCTTCCACTGCCTGTTTTAATTTTAATATGGGCAGGTTTTTCAATAAATGGCTTAAGGACATGCGTGCCGAACAGAGACGGGGCGGAGGTATACCTATGGTGATACCCCGGGCAGGCGACATGTGGCCGGTTATGGCAACATCCTGCTGGGGCGATTCATGTGTGCTTGTCCCATGGGCGGAGTACATGGCACGCGGTAACAAAGAACTGTTAAGAAAGCAATATCCAGCTATAAAAAAATTTCTGAAAGCAGCCAAATGGTGGTCTGCTTTCCTGGCGTTTACCCCAACCAGAAGGTATATCTGGCGCTGGCCGTTTCATTTCGGTGACTGGTGTTCACCGGAAGGTACTGCCAAGGACTGGATTTCCAGGGGCAAATGGATAGGGACTGCGTACTTTGCCAATTCATGCGGTATTGCAGCCCAAATAGCCGAAATTTTGGGCTATGATCAGGATGCAGAGTATTTTCTCAATCTGCGGGCGAAAATTGTCAAAGCCTACCGTAAGGTATTTACAGACGGAAAGGGCAGACTGAAAAAAGAGTTCCAGACAGCGTACGTACTTCCTCTGTATTTTAAAATGTCCGAAGGCGAAGAAGCGGCTAACATGGCAATAAATCTGGTGCGGCTGGTAAGAGAAGCCGGAAATCACCTTACTACCGGTTTCCCCGGAACACCGTACCTGCTGTTTGCATTGTCAGACAACGGATACCCTGATGTGGCATATGAACTGCTTTTACAGGAAACCTGCCCGTCATGGCTGTACCAGGTCAAAGCCGGGGCAACTACAATATGGGAGAGATGGGATGCGCTGCGTCCTGACGGAACGGTTAATACCGGTGATTTAAAGAATCCCGGGGACGAATCGGGCGGCGGTATGGTAAGCTTCAACCATTATGCCGGCGGAGCAGTGGGGGACTGGCTGTACAGAAGGGTTGCAGGAATTGAACCTACCGATGCCGGATATAAAACTTTCAGGATTGCACCAATACCCGGGGGCGGCTTAAAATGGGCAAAGGCGGTACACCGCTGCCCTTATGGTGAGATCATAAGTCATTGGGAAATCAGAGATAATGTTTTTATATTATATGTTAAAATACCGTTTGGAACCAAAGCACAAATCGTTCTGCCCGATGGGAAGGAATACCGCGTAAGCAGCGGGGAATATACTTTTGAAGTTAATACTTAATATATTTTATAAAGCGATTGATAACAGGAAAAAAACGCATCATACGATTAGGAAGCCCATCACCGGCTGGTCAGTGAAACAGCGACAGAGTGTATTGTGCTGCAGAAAACGAGGAAAGGATTTTGCCGCTTATAAGGCAGGACACAATTGCTGTATCGGGTGAATTCGCCAACAGCCCGGCAAATTACATATAAAATTTTTGGATTATACCCGGTTTTTGTCGTGCAAAAACGGGGTATAATTTTTTGTGTTTTATATTACACGTATGTGTACTATTATGCAAATTCATACCCGGACTATAACTCAGATCCTGAATTATCTTCTCTGACATTGCTTAATTCTGCATTTATGTATAAAATTGATAAGTAATGAAAAATTCATCAATAAAGGAAGTGTTTTTATGGTCGGTGTTGAAATTGACATGGTTGTAGCTGACAGTCTGAAAGCGCTGGAGTTGTATGAAAAAATCTTTGATATTGAGCGTGTTGAGGTTACAGACTTTCCCAGGGGTCAGAACGAAGTTGTTTTCACCCTGTACGGAGTGCGTTTTCACATGCTTGATGAAAACCCGGATTTCGGTTTAAAAGCGCCGGAGCCCGACAAACCGAATACAGTTTGGTTTAATATAATGGTACCTGACATTGAAGAAACATTTTCAAAGGCGATAAATTCAGGCTGTACAGTAATGCAGCCCGTAACAGAAGTACCCGGCTTCGGGATTTCGAATGCCATATTTACTGATCCTTTCGGTTATGTATGGATGCTGCACCAGATACACAAGGAAGTTAGCTTTGATGAAAGAATCCGTCTCTGGAAGGAAAAGAACGGGGAGTGAAAGTTATGAACTTCAGATTGGTCAAACCATCGCCGGAACTGGAAAATGCATACACTGACTATATAACCGAATGGGATATGTGCATTAACAGCCGTTATCAGCGCAATTTTTGATTTGCTGCTGCCTTTGTACATATCAGGAAAATCAGGTGTAAATCCAAAAAATGCGGCCTCGATATGAATTATCGGCGGAGCGGATGGCCCTACGGCTGTTTTCCTCTCAGAAGGTGTTTCTTTACCCTGGATTACTGCTGTTTTCGCATTGCTGACTGTATTGGGAATTATATACCTGGTACTGGCTAAACGCAGAAAAACCGGCACCTGACATTCCGGCCCGCATATAAAGCTGGATTTTGCCTGAAATTGCGGCATAATAATGCACAGGTAAATCAAATCTTTATAGCAGTGATTTGCAAACGATATAAAAATAAATCGAATTACCATATTGTTATATGAACTGATAGCATATATAATATTTTCTATATAAACCCGTATTGTGTCAAAAAATCAACTCAAATTATTTGTAGCATGGTTGATACGGGAAGAATTTGTTTTTGGGCATGGTATCGTACAGGCCATGTATGAAATCAGAAACTAATGTAAGGAGTTGGCAGTATGGAAAAAAGGGAGTCTTTTGCTTCACGTCTTGGTTTTATTCTGATTTCCGCAGGATGTGCAATAGGGCTTGGTGATGTATGGCGTTTTCCGTTTATCACCGGAAGGTACGGAGGCGGACTGTTTGTTCTTATTTACCTGGTATTCATAATTATCCTCGGTCTGCCCATTATGTCAATGGAACTTGCAGTGGGACGAGCCAGCAGGCAGAGTATTGCCACATCATTCAACGTCCTCGAGAAAAAAGGCCAGAAATGGCACTGGATGGGCTATGCGGGCATAGCAGGCAACTATATTCTGATGATGTTCTATACAACTGTCGCCAGCTGGATGCTTGCATATTTCTGGAAAATGCTCACAGGAAGGTTTGTAGGCCTTAATACCGAGCAGGTTGGCGAGGTATTCGGAGAACTTCTCGCAAGTCCCGGGGAAATGACAATATGGATGATTATAACCACGGTATTTTGTTTTGGAGTTTGCTCTTTCGGGCTGCAGGAAGGCGTTGAAAAAGTTACAAAGGTTATGATGGTTCTCCTGCTGGGAATTATAATAGTACTTGCAGTAAGATCCATGACTCTTCCCAACGCGGGCGAGGGTCTGAAATTTTATTTGCTGCCTGATTTTAAACGCGTGAAGGAATCAGGTCTGTGGGAAGTAATTTATGCAGCGATGAGCCAGGCATTTTTCACCCTTAGTATTGGAATAGGGTCGCTGGCTATATTCGGAAGTTACATCGGGAAAGAGCGTGCTCTCCTTGGTGAGTCAATAAATATCGCTGCACTTGATACAGCCATTTCGATTATTGCCGGGCTTATAATATTCCCCGCATGTTTTTCGTTCGGACTTGATCCCGGAGCAGGACCGGGCCTTGTATTTGTTACTCTGCCGAACATATTTAATTCCATGGCGGCAGGAAGAATATGGGGTACACTGTTCTTCATCTTTATGACATTTGCTGCATATTCCACGGTTATAGCCGTTTTTGAAAACATTATTTCATTTGCTATGGATCTGTGGGGTTGGAGCCGTAAAAAGGCATCAGTAGTTAATACTATCCTGCTCATTGTGCTTTCCATGCCATGTATCCTGGGATTCAATGTCTGGAGCGGATTCCAGCCTTTGGGACCTGGAACTGCGGTTCTCGATCTCGAAGACTTTATCATAAGCAACAACCTTCTTCCTATAGGTTCGCTTATTTATGTGTTGTTCTGTGTCAGCCGCTACGGATGGGGCTTCGATAATTACATGGAGGAAGTAAATACAGGTGAAGGCGTAAAGATGCCCCGTGCTCTTAAGTGGTACCTGACCTGGGTACTGCCTGCAGTAATTGTTATAGTGCTGATTCAGGGATATATTGACTTCTTCGGCAAATAATACCGAAGTACCTGTGTACTTATTAAGACAAAAAGCTGTACTCAAAGTTGTTCTGGCTTTGAGCAGCTTTTTCTTATTTTTGCAGTTTTTTCAGGTATGCGTCATATAGCCGCCTTTACTAATTCTCGTAAGAATAATAATACAGCGGGTACGGGATTTAAAAAGACTTGATGAAACGCCAACAAAATAAGCCATGAAAACCGGTGCTGTCGTAAGTTTTGGAGAGTATAATAGACTCAGGGAGGTTTGAATATAATGAATGAATCCATGCACAAATTTATGAGGGTTGGTATAATTCATTTTATGGTCTACCCCGAGACTATGAGGGGTGACGGTCCGATTGCTGAGACCGTTCGGAAGATAGCGCTTGACGACTATTTTGACGCAATTGAGGTAACCTGGATCAGGGATGACCGCGTAAGGGCTCAGGTCAAAAAAATTCTGGATACTGCCCATATGTCGGTTGCATTCGGCGGGCAGCCTATGCTTCTGACCTCAGATCTGAATGTAAACGACCTTAATGAAGAAAAAAGACTAAAAGCAGTGGAAACGCTGAAAAAAGGAATAGATCAGGCTTATGAACTTGGAGCCGAAGGGTTTGGGTTCTTAAGCGGAAGGTATGATGAAAGCAGAAAGGAAGAAGCATACCATGCCCTGCTGAAATCAACGAGAGAACTTTGCGATTATGCAAAAAGCAAAGGCAGCCTCAGAATTGTCCACGAGATTTTTGACTGTGACATCGACAAAAAGAGCCTGATCGGTCCTGCTGAACTTGCAAAAAGGTATGCAGAGGATATCAGAAAAGATTACGACAATTTCGGGCTGATGGTGGATTTAAGCCATATACCGATGCTAAGGGTGACAACAGAGGAAGCAATCCTGCCCATCAAGGATTATATTGTTCACGCCCATATGGGCAACTGTGTTATAAAAGACCCGAAACTTCCTGCATATGGCGATCTCCATCCAAGGTTTGGTTTTCCTGACAGTGAAAATGATGTGGATCAGCTGGTTGAATACTTAAGGGTGCTTAAAAATATAGGTTTCCTCAATGAAAAAAATCCGCCGATTGTAAGCTTTGAAGTAAAACCGTTCGGTGATGAAGATCCCGATCTTGTTGTAGCAAATGCAAAAAGAGTTCTTAATATTGCCTGGAGCAGGGTATAAGCAATTAATAAGAGGTGGGACATGTGAAGATAGTCGTGTTGGACGGTTATACACTGAATCCCGGGGATTTGTCCTGGGAAGGGATAAAACGGTATGGCGAAACTGAAATATATGATTACACTCCGTTTGATCAAACGGTGGAGCGAGCATGGGGAGCCGAAATAGTCCTTACAAACAAAACCCCTTTGAGGGAAAAGGAAATAAGTCAGCTGCCCGATCTGAAGTATATAGGGGTACTGGCTACAGGGTATAATGTAGTGGATATTGAGGCTGCCAGGAAAAGAAACATTGTTGTTACAAATGTTCCGGCTTACGGAACAAAGTCTGTAGCCCAGATGACGTTTGCACTTCTTCTGGAACTTACACAGCATGTACAGCGGCACAGTGATGCGGTTTTTAACGGCGAATGGACAAGGTCAAGGGATTTTTGCTTCTGGAAATATCCGCTCGTGGAGCTTGACGGAAAGACTATGGGCATTATCGGGTTCGGACGGATAGGTCAGGCAGTGGCTGACATTGCCGCCGCTTTCGGAATGAATGTCCTGGGTTACAGCAGACACAAAAGTGACCAGTCCCACAGAAAAAATTTCAGGTGGGCTGAATTTGATGAACTTCTGGCTGAATCCGATGTTGTAAGCCTGCACTGCCCGCTGACACCTGAAACCGAAGGTATAATAAACGCAGAAACACTGAAAAAAATGAAAAAGAGCGCATTTCTTATAAACACTTCAAGAGGGCCGCTGATTGCAGAAGAGGATCTGGCCTATGCACTGAACAATGATCATATAGCCGGAGCCGGGCTTGATGTTCTTGCTGTCGAGCCGCCGGGAGAAGACAATCCCCTGTTCCGCGCCAAAAACTGCATAATCACGCCGCATATTGCCTGGGCTTCAAAAGAGGCAAGGGCAAGGCTGATGCAGATTGCAGCGGATAACCTGGGAGCATTTCTCCGGGGTGAGCCAGTAAACGTTATTACATAATATTGCCGTATGACGGTTAAATGGCAAAAAATCCCCAGCCTTTATACGGGCGGGGGATATTTTTTTCATATGGACGGATTCTGTTTTCAATGGAAAACCTGAACAAAGGCTCAGCAGTACTGAGCGGTATTCTGTAAATCTTGCAATTTCGCGGCAGAGATTCATGATAAAAGCATGTTTTGCCTGAAGATGCAGTTTATTATTACATGTATGCAAAAATTCCTTACTTTTGTGCAAAAAACACAATAAAAATCAGTGATATGATGAAAATGGGGATTTTGCTTATTTATTGACTGGTGCATGGTATTTATAATATCATTTAACTGCGGATTTACGGGAATATGTTATTGGACAGACAGTGAGCTTTTCGCACCGCGTGAAGATTATTCAATAAAATACTGTTTCAGGGAGAAAGTTTATAATGAGTATCTGGAAAAAGGCCATTGAAGATGCGGTGGAAAAAACCAGGGCGAATATTACGCGCTTTGGAGACCTGTTTCCCCATGTCAGCGATGAAGACGGAAAATACAGTTTAATCACGAACAATGACTGGACCAATGGTTTCTGGACCGGAATTTTATGGCTGTGTTATGAATACACAAAGGATGAAGTTTTTCGTAATGCAGCTGTCAGGATGGAGGAGTCCTTTAAACTTCGCTTTGAGAACGGAAGCCTTGAGCATCACGATATAGGTTTTTTATTCTCGCTGTCCACAAAAGCCCGCTGGATTGTTGAAAAAAATGAAGAGTGCAGAACACTCACTGTTAAGGCTGCCGATATGCTGATGAAGCGTTTTCGTCCAAAGGCCAATATAATACAGGCCTGGGGCAGCGAAGGTGATCCGGTAAACGGGGGAAGAATTATTATTGATTCACTTATGAATATGCCGCTGTTATACTGGGCTGCCGAACAGACCAATGACAGGCGTTACAGGGATGTTGCCGTTGCCCATACAGACAGGTCAAGAAGGTTCCTGGTCCGCGGTGATGACTCATCATATCATACGTTTTTCTTTAATCCCGAAACCGGTGAGGCTTTGCGCAGTGAAACGCACCAGGGGCTGCATAACGGTTCAACCTGGACAAGAGGACAGGCCTGGGGGATATATGGTTTTGCTCTGGCATACCACTATACCAGGAATCCTTTGTATCTTGAAACGTCCAGGCGCATGGCCAGGTATTTCCTTGAGCGTCTGCCCGAAGACGGAGTGGTATACTGGGATTTTGACGCTGAAATTACGCCGGAAACCAAAAGGGACAGCTCTGCATCGGCTATTGCAGTATGCGGTATTCATGAACTGCTGAAATATATTCTTGGAAATGATCCCGATTATGCATTCCTGAATGAAGGCCTGCTTAAATCCATGGAAGGCCTGGTGGAGAAGTATTCCACAATTGGTGATCCCGGTGCTGAACTTTTCCCTGTTTAAATCCATAGAAACAAAACATGGCATTGTGAATATGGATAAACCCAAATACCTGACGATGATAGAAGACAATGTGACAAGAGGGACTGACAGGTTTCTCTGTTATGTCGTTCCCATATACAATATGAATCCCCGGAGCATTACAGGCAAAAAACTGGGGATATGCGTTGTCCTGTGCGATGTGAAATATGTTAATTCAATGATTCAGAACACTTTGCTGACGCCGGCTTCATCGTTTTTTATAATTGACGACAGTCACAGGATAGTAACATCAAACCGGCAAAAAAACACTCAGGAAGACGTAATCGCTTTGCTGGAGGAAATACCCCTGCTGGATGATGTGCAGACCAAAATCCAGTACAGGGGAAGCATGCATATGATTAACATAAAGAAAAATCCGGTACTTGGCTGGAAAACCATAAGCATAATACCCGTTGAAGAATTAAATGCGGATTTGGAACCCATAGGAATATCAGGAATTTTGATTGGCCTGTTTACGGCAGTATTACTGCTGATAACGGGTGTCATATTCAGCAGGAGCATAACCGGGCCTATTGAGGAACTGATTCGGAACATAAACCATATTGGTGAAAAAAACATAAAACAGCGTATCAGGATGAAAGAAACCAACGAAATAGGTACAATTTCAAAATATATAAACCGGATGCTGGACAAGGTGGAAACACTGGCAAGCAATATATTCCGGATGCAGATGCAGCTGTATGAAGCCGAACTGCAAAAAAAGGAAGCCGAGGTTTCTGCGCTTCAGAGCCAGATTAATCCGCATTTTTTGTACAATACGCTGGAATGTATCCGGAGTATCGGTATGGTTAACGGAATAAACGAGATTGTAGAAATTTCGGGAGCAATGGCCAGAATTTTCAGATACAGTATCAAGGAAGAGCATTATACAACGATAAACCGGGAAATTGAATGTATTAAGGATTACCTCAGGATAATTGAAATACGTTTTGACGGGAAAATTAAGTCTGAAATTGCCGTAGATCCTGAATTAAAGGAATGCAGAATCATAAAGATGATTATGCAGCCGATAGTGGAAAACGCTGTGTATCACGGCCTTGAAAAGAAGGAGGATGAAGGAACGGTATCAATTCAAGTCAAAAAAGAGGATAACTGCATAAATATCGTTATAACCGATGACGGGATAGGGATGGATCATGCCGAAGTGCGGCAAATAAACAGTTACATCAACAGTGAAGAAAATGACGTCAGAAATGAAGGGAAAAATAACAGAAGCATCGGTCTTAAAAATATAAACAGCAGGATTAAGCTTTATTACGGTAACGAATACGGGATACACATTTCAAGCGCCAAAAACGTGGGGATCAGGGTTGAGCTGAAACTCCCGCTTGCAGGTTCCGGAAAGTCAGAATATGAGGATAATCCTAAAATTTATTAGTTTAATACATATAAACAGCACTGCATTTCCTCTAAAATATAAACACGGATACAAAAAATCCTTACAGAAAAAGAGGTCTTCTATGGAAAATCGGTCAATGCATTTAAATGTAAAAAAATTGGATTTACGGAAAAGAATGTACGAAAGCAGATATTTCTATTTAATGCTGCTTCCCGGAATAGTCTATTTCATTGTTTTCAATTATATGCCCATGTACGGCATACAACTGGCCTTCAAGGATTTTTCAATTAGCAGGGGTATCTGGGGAAGCCCGTGGATTGGCCTGTCAAAGTTTGAAAAACTGTTCAGGAGCCCGGAGTTCTTCAGTGCGCTTAAAAACACGTTAATAATTTCCTTTCTTAAAACTTTTGTTTCCTTTCCCGTACCTATTATGCTGGCCATACTTCTCAACGAGCTGAGATACAGCAAACTGAAAAGGTCACTGCAGACAATATATACTTTCCCGCATTTTCTGTCATGGGTAATTGTAGCGGGAATCCTGAGAAATCTGTTAGCCAGCAACGGTGCACTGAATAATCTGATAAGTACCCTTGGCGGGGAACGTGTGTCTTTTCTGACCACACCCGGTATATTCAGGCCATTGCTTGTAATATCCGCAATCTGGAAGGAATCAGGCTGGGATTGTATTATATATCTTACTGCTATAACAGCTATTGACCCAACATTGTATGAAAGTGCCGATATCGACGGTGCAAACAGATGGCACAAAATGCTGCATATCACATGGCCGGGGATGAAACATACAGCTGTGATTTTGCTGATACTTGCAGTCGGCCACGCAATGAACGCAGGTTTTGATCAGATATTTAACATGTATAACCCGGCAGTTTACTCTGTAGCTGATATTATCGACACGTATGTATACCGTATAACTTTTGAACTGCAGCCTGATTACGGTTTCAGTACCGCGGTCGGTCTGTTCAAGGGCGTAACCAACTGTGTACTGCTACTGTCGGCAAACGCTGTAGCCAAACGAATGAGTGATTCTGCAATAATTTAGGACAGGAAGGTATGGAGCATGAAAAAACCAGGAACAAAAAAGCTGGATATTCCGCATCTTTTGTTTGTTGTAATGTTATCCTTATGGTGACTGATAATATTATATCCGTTCTATAATGCGGTTTTGATATCGCTGGTGCCTCAGGCGGTTTATACCAGGACTCCCTTTCTGATATGGCCAAGGGAAATTACGTTTGAATCCTACCAGTATGTTTTCGGCTGGAAGCTGATAAGATGGGGTATTTTTACAACAGTGATAATTACCGTTGTCGGAACGGTATACAGCATGATTCTGACGGTGATTACGGCTTACCCGCTGACAAAAAACATTCCCGGCAGAAAATTCTTCAGCCTTATGATAGTATTTACGATGTATTTCGGCGGCGGTCTTGTACCTTATTACCTGCATATAAACAATACGCTGGGATTGAGAAACACGCGATGGGCAATGATACTGCCGCTGGGCATAAGCGTGTTCAACATGCTCGTGATGCAGAGCTATTTCCGCACTTTGCCTGCTGAAATAGAGGAGTCTGCGAAAATTGACGGCGCAAATGATATAATAATACTGTTCAGAATAGTGCTTCCGCTGTCCCTTCCGATGCTGGCGACGATTACGCTGTTTTACGCCGTTGGCAAATGGAATGAATGGTGGCACGGAATGCTGTTCATAAGGAAACTTGAAAGATTTCCGCTGCAATATCATATACGCCAGATGCTGATGTCGGTTGAGGCAGTAAAAGGCGCAATTCCCTATGAGGACCAGATACAGCCGTTCCCGATGGGAATACAGATGGCGGCAATTATCGTAACCATGTTCCCGATTGTCTGTCTGTATCCTTCCCTGCAGAAATATTTCGTAAAGGGTCTTACCCTGGGTGCGGTTAAAGTTTAACTGTGTCAGACAAAGGCAATATTGCCTTTTTAAGAATAAAATCAAGGAGGTATGGTTCAATGAAAAGGAAGATGTTCAGGATTACTTCCGTATTATGTTTTGCTTTGATGATGGCGATGCTGCTTGCTGCCTGCCAGTCGGTGACATCAGGCAATCAGGCACCCACAAAAGCACCTGAGGCCGGCGCCAGGGAGGAACAAAAGGAAGAGAAGAATCCTTTTGAAAAGCACCTTGTTCTTTCGCTCAGCGTTATCGGTGCAGAAACGGCAGGCCTTCAGGAGGACGGTTCTGAAGCTGGAAACTACAAATGGCTGAAGGAAAAATTCAATTTTGAATTTGAGTTCTGGCCGTTAACATGGAGTAACTACGTAGATCAGACCAGGCTCTGGATGGCTTCGGGAGAAACCCCCGATTTAATCTGGATGGATATTGCCCCGGTAAGATACTCCGAATTTGTCAACTGGGTAAAGGAAGGACTGCTGCATCCTTACCCCGATCTTGAGAAATATCCGAATATAAAGAGGGTAATGGACAATGCAACTACCGGAAAGAAATTTATAATTGACGGGAAAATGTATGCATACCCTGCATACACCGATGATTTTATGCTTGACCTGGTTCCGATGAAGGGATATACGCTGGCAGCCTACATATACAGAAAAGACTGGGCTGAAGCTGTAGGGCTCAGAAAAGAAAACGATTTGTATACCCTCGATGAATGGAGAAACCTGATTAAGACAATAATCGAAAAAGACCCTGGCAAGAACGGTCCTGGGAAAACAGTAGGCATGATTACCAAGAACTGGGCTTTTGCCAAGTTTAACGGCGGCGGTAATATCTCACCTCGAAAAGGAATGGAAGGCGTGGGTAGAATCCAAGATGATTGATATCCAGCCGGCACTTGAAGAACTTAATTCCACTCTGAAAAAGTAATTGTTTAAACGCTTTTTGATATCCCCGTCATTTCGGTAATGGCCTGATTTAAAAGAAAACATCCTGTAATTTCTTCTTTCCGGAAATTTACAGGATGTTTTCTGTAAGTACCATAAAAATTCTGTCCTGATTCATTCAAACATAGATTTTATATAATTTGCCCACGTTCCTTGCTTTAATGATGAATATGCTGTAAATTTTATCCATGCAGGCAGGCTTCTGAAAGTAAGGCCTGTTATGCCGGGTTACCGGTATTTTATACGGATGATAAATTTGCCTTGTATGCGGATGAACTGATTGAACGGGCGACAGAAAACCAGTAAATATAGCAAAAATTGAGATAAAACAGGAATATACCTTATAAAATGAATTATTTTACATATGAATTCTTTTTTATTATTATAATGATGTAACAATAATTAAAACTGGAGGTAATTAAATGAACGGTAAAAATGTGGGCGATTTGCGGTCAAGCCCGGTTATTCGCCGCTATCCCGGAAACCCTGTTCTTTCTTCCGATGATATTCCTTACAGTTCAAATCTTGTTTTTAACGCAGGGGTTGCAAAATACCAGGGCAAATATGTCATGATGTTCAGGAATGACTATGGTTATACCAAGGAATCAGGTTTTGAAGGCACAAATATCGGGCTTGCTTTCAGTGAAGACGGAATAAACTGGGAAGTCCAGCCTTCACCTTGTTTCCAGATGAAGGATGAAGAAATATACCGGGTTTATGATCCCCGGATAACCATAATTGACGGCAGGTGTTATGTTTGCTTTGCGATGGATACAAGGCACGGAATCCGCGGAGGAATTGCCGTGACTGAGGATTTTGTAAAGTTTAATATCCTGTCATTGTCTGTCCCCGACAACAGAAATATGGTCTTGTTCCCTGAAAGAATAGGCGGTAAGTATGTCCGGCTTGAACGTCCCTTCCCCGTTTACGGCCGGTACGGGAAAGAAACATTTGACATATGGATGTCCGATTCTCCCGACCTTGTTTACTGGGGAAACAGCAAACTGGTACTGGGAGCTGAGAATGTTCCTTTTTCAAACAGCAAAATCGGCCCGGCTGCACCTCCTGTAAAAACAAAATATGGCTGGCTTACAACCTTTCACTCTGTAGACATTGATGACAGCCGCGGCAAAAACGGATGGGAGCCTTTCTGGAAAAAGCGGTATGTTGCCGGTATAATGCTGCTGGATTCTGACGATCCGTCCAAAATCATCGGTATTTCAAAGGAACCGCTGATTGCTCCTGAGGAAGAATATGAAAGGAACGGCTTCAGAAACGACGTAATATTCCCCGGAGGCATGATTCTTGAAGATGACGGTGAGGTAAAGATATACTATGGTGCCGCCGATACTGTGGAATGCCTGGCAACTGCCCATGTTGACGAACTTGTAAAGCTTTGCCTGGAAGAATAAACCACCGGAGTTGATACATAAAATTTAACTAAATAAAACAAAGGGCGGGAAGGATATCCTCCGGCCCTTTTATGCTTCAGCAAATTTGTTTCTTCTTTACTTTAAGCCAGGGTTTAATCGGGAAGATATGCGCCATGTTCTTTTAATCTGGCTCTTAATATACTGGCATCCACCTTGTGGACATCGGGCTCAGAAGTACCGGCGGCCATCGCACCCGCAATTCCTGCGGTTTCTCCCAGGGCAAGGCAGACCGGCATTACCCTTACGCTGCCGTTTACACGCCTGTCACAGGATACAGAACGACCCGCAACCAGGACATTCTTCAGGTTTTTCGGTGTCAGGCACCGGTACGGGATACCGTGCATTTCGCCTTCATTATACCTGTATTTTCCTTTTTCCCTGTCATAATCCGGATAATTTGCTTTACAGGCTTCGTTTTTTGACTGGTGAATATCCAGGTAATAGCTGTTGACGCATATTTCATCAGGAAATCTGCGCCTTGCCAGATAATCGTCGGTTGTAAGAACGTAATCCCCTACAATTCTTCTTGTTTCCCTGATACCCATCAGTGAAGCGGTACTCGCGAGAAATGTATTTGCAAATGCTTTCGGATGGTATTCTGCCAGTGCATTCTGGAAAGCCGCGGCAATTTTCCTGCCCTGTATAAGTGCGCGGGAGACACTTGACGGATCGGTATTGTCAGTATCCCATACATGGCCTGCATTGAAACCAATGGCACCGGGCCCAATCTGATGGCAGTTGATATGGGTATCGGTAATTTCAGGATATTTTCCCGAGCTTACAATATCATAAATCGGGCTCCCGGGATTGTTGCAGTGCAGGTATACACCATGCAGGAATCCGTCCATGTCCACATTGGTTAATGTAAAACATAATGTGGCAGGCTGCAGTTCTCCGGTTTCTTCGTCGCCTTTCTGGAATTCGGCGCCTGCCCAGGCGCAGAGATCAGCGTCCCCGGTACAATCAATATAGACCTTTGCCCTGTATGCCGATAAACCGGCTTTATTAGCTGCCAGAATAACCTCCACACTGCCTCTGCCGTCTGTTTCAACCGCGCACAAAAATGTATTGAAAAGAATGGTCACGCCGCTTTCAGAAACCATCTCGTCATAAACCCTTTTCAGGCGTTCATGATCAATCGGAACCCAGTTCAGGGCTTCTTTACTGACGTGCTGCATTCCCTCTTTTGCCTTGTTAAGAATCCTTTCTGCAAGCCCCCTGTATATGATTTTTTCCCTGTCGGTAAAAGGACACCAGGTGGGAACCAGGCCCGATGTTCCCATACCACCGAGACATCCTGTTGCTTCAATCAGAAGTGTCCCTGCTCCTTCCCGTGCAGCGGCAATAGCTGCAGTACAGCCCGAAGGGCCGCCTCCGACAACAATTACATCCCAGGAATCATCAAGAGGGATGGATTTTTCCCTGATAACATATTTTTTCATAGGAGCCTCCTTACAGAGCAAAGATTTCATACCCGTAACCCGGTCGGTGACAAGGGCGAAAAGAAGCTGAAAAAACTGCATGAAATACCGTTTCACACGTACAGTATAGCAAACCATGTATTGCATTTAAACATTTATCAGCCAATAAATGAGTTTTATCCATAAAATTGTTACTTTTGTTTATAAAACATAAAAAACGATTTCTTTATAATCGGAATATGCTGAAGTATTGTATTTCCGGTGGTGTCACTGTCCACCGGGCAATATGGTGTCCGAGGTTCTGCGGCACGGCGCACATTGGTGCTGCGGAAAACTCCTGAAAATACAAAGGAGTGAGCCTTATTAAGGTTAAAGCACGGGACATAAGAGAGTTCTTTTTAAGGGATGCACACTGGGTTGACAGGGCGAAAACCCTTGATCGGTTTATAATCGGCGATCCGGACAAAAACATCGATTCCGTCCTTGTTACGCTGTACGGCGATTATGCTGCTGTCCGGTACGCAGTAAACAATGGTTTTGACATGCTGATTACACATGAACCCGTTTTCGGGTTTAATGCGAACGAACTTGATGAGATGGTTTCTCTGGACTCCTGTTCGGCACGGTACCGAAATCTGTCAACAAAGAAGAAATTTATAGAAGAAAGTGGTCTGGTTATCCTGCGTATACATGATACGTGGGACAGAAAGCCTGAAATAGGAATGCTTCCGTCATGGCTTGAATTTATAGGCATTGAAAACAGGCCGGTAGTGACAGGAAGAAGGGGAATACTGGGAAGGTTTGATATAAAACCTGTCAGGCTCGGTGATTTTGCGTTGTCCATTGCAGAAAAGACCGCTAAAATCGGCGAACCCCATGTCCATGTCGTGGGAGACTTAAACAACGTGGTTTCAAAAATCGGAATAACCATAGGATGCGGCGGAACAATCTATCACTTTATTGAAATGGGCTGCGACGTCTCGGTTGTAACTGACGACGGAACGTGTTACTGGTCGGATATCCAGTTTGCAAAGGATTTTGGCCACTGTGTCATTTACCTGAACCACGGGACAACCGAAGAACCGGGAATGATCAAGATGACCGGTTACTTAAGGGATAATTATCCGCAGCTGAAGGTAGAACATTTCCCGCACAGGTGCGGTATAAAAATTGTCCGGGCTTAGACTTAAAAACGGTATTTCGCTGATACCAACAGGCAGGGAGGATGAATATGGTACTGAGCAAAAAACAGATAGTAAAAAGGTATGAAAAAAATCCCATTATAACAAACGAACTTATTCCCTACAGTTGCAGGGGAGTATATAATTCATCGGCTGTAAAGTATAGCGGAAAATATTATATGGTTCTCAGGTGTGAGGGGTACAATCTGCTGGACTTTTTCATGGTTGCCGTAAGCCCCAACGGTTATGATGACTGGAAAATACACGGTGATATTATTCCAATGCCCGATAATGAAGAATTCAGAATATTCGGTCATAACTACTATGATCCGAGGGTGACGCAGATAGAGGACACTTTTTACATAACTTTCTGCTGTCACGGTGATGATGCAAGAATGGGTCTTATGACCACAAAAGACTTTGAAACCTTTAACTGGGAAGGTTTTATCACCGGCCCCGGGTTCAGGAACACCGTTCTTTTCCCTGAGAAAATAAACGGTTTGTATGCCGCACTCGAACGGCCAAACTCTGAAGGAAGCATATGGTTCACCCAGTCCCCCGATCTGAAGTTCTGGGGGCAACAAAAGCTGGTTCTTTCGGCAGGCAAACACACTGTCGGTGTATGGGGAATTAAAAAGGTAGGCCCGTGCGGAACTCCTATCAAAACTCACAAAGGCTGGCTGATAATTTTTCACGGAGTCCAGACAATCTGTGACTACGGTTATCTGTATCATGCGGGTGTAATGCTGACAGATCTGAACGACCCGTCAAAGGTTATAAGGGTGGGTTCGGAACCTATACTGTCCCCTGAGATGCCGTATGAACTTGCAGGTCATGCACCGAATGTGGTATTTGCTTCTTCCCATGTCGTTGAGGATGACGGAAGCGTAAAAATATACTATGGAGCTTCGGACCGCTACCAGTGCGTGGCTGATACAACAATAGATCTGCTGCTTGAGGCGGCTTTGGAAAGATAAGTCTGAGAAGTGAGGGCGATAAGAACGCGGAATAATTGCTTAAACGGAATAACCGTTACTTGATCCTCCGGGGTACAGAGCCGAAATTTCAGATGTCCTAATCCTGCTGTCGGGTTCGGGCATCTTTTTTTTATGAGTCATTTTATTTTCAGTTTCCGAAACTTTATTCAAACCTGTGTAGTCTATAATATCATGGCAAAATTTTCTTCCATTGTGATAAAATTAAACTACGCACTCATTTATATAAGATGAATTAAGAGGTGCAAATAATGAAAGATTACAGTGTGGTAAGGCTGATTTCAATGAAATATCGGAACTTGACGAACCCAGGTGGAATGGAGATATTTGCTGGTATGGCAGAAGTAGCCGTTTGAGGGGATTTCCTGAAATAAAAACAGTATACTGAAGTTTATATTGTCTTGTAAACCGCGAAAAAATGAGAAACTGTCGAAAAAAATCCGTATTGATATATATGAGTATTACTATAAAAAGGAAGGTTGCACATTTATGACGCTCAGGGAGAAAATATCGCTGTGTGAGGGCAAAAATTTCTGGGAGACAAGGGATTTTCCGCAGTATGGTATTCCGTCCATGTTCATGTGCGACGGTCCGCACGGGTTGCGAAAACAGGAGGGGATCGAAAAGGATTACCTGGGAGTGAATGAGTCGCGTCCTGCAACATGTTTTCCTGCTGCGGTGTCAACAGCCTGCAGCTGGGACGAGGAACTGATTGGGAAAATAGGGGCTGCCATCGCAGGGGAAGCACTGGATCAGGGTGCAGGGCTTTTACTTGGCCCCGGGGTGAACATCAAGCGTAACCCGTTATGCGGACGGAACTTTGAATACTTTTCGGAAGATCCGTATCTGGCCGGGAAACTGGCGGCAAGTTACATCAAAAACGCCCAGAAAAACGGCATCGGCACATGTCTTAAGCATTTTGCGTGCAACAATCAGGAGTATAAACGGTTAAACTCAGATTCGATACTTGATGAAAGGACATTAAGGGAAATTTACCTTACACCTTTTGAAATTGCGGTACGTGAGGGAAAACCAAAGGCCGTGATGTGCGCCTATAACAAAATAAACGGTATTTACTGCAGCGACAATAAGGAATTGCTGACTGGCATACTGCGAAATGAGTGGGGATTCGACGGCGTAGTAATAACCGACTGGGGTGCGATGAATGATCGTATTGCAGCCTTCAAAGCCGGCTGTGATCTGAATATGCCCGGAGGAAGCAATTATATGGAAAAGGAAGTTCTCAACGCCGTTGCCGCAGGTGAGCTGGATGAAGCAGACATAGAACGGAGCGTGCAGCGTATCAGGAGACTGGTGATGGAAGCCAGGGAAGCCTTAAAAAACAGGTACGAATGTGATTATGATGCCCATCACGAACTTGCCCGGGTTGCTGCCGAGCAAAGCGCGGTGCTCCTGAAAAACGACGACAATATCCTGCCTCTTAAAGAAGGTCAGAAGATTGCAGTTGTGGGAGAAATGGCCAAAAACATGCGTTACCAGGGAGCGGGCTCAAGCCATATAAATCCGACCAGGCTTGTTCATCCTGCAGATGTAATTGCAGGCAATGCAAGCGTGGAAGAGGCAGATGTGGCGGTGGTTTTTGCAGGGCTTCCGCCCGAATATGAAAGCGAGGGATTTGACCGGGACAATATTAAAATGCCTTCCGGGCAGATAAAACTTATAGAGGAAACTGCGGCAAAAAATCCAAACACCGTTGTGGTTCTGTTCTGCGGAGCACCCGTTGAAACGCCGTGGGCTGATAAGGTTAAGGGGATTCTGTATATGGGTCTTCCGGGTCAGGCTGGTGGTGAAGCGGTAAAAAATCTGTTATACGGAGTGGCCAATCCTTCCGGTAAGCTTGCAGAAACCTGGCCTCTGGAGTACAGCGACTGTCCGTTGTCGGCATATTATCCCCTGCGGGACGGCCAGTACCGCGAGGGAATTTATGTGGGTTACCGTTACTATGACAAGGCAAATGTCCCGGTACGCTGGAAGTTCGGGTACGGGCTCAGCTATACCGAATTCACATACTCAAATCCGCACCTTGACGGAGACTCCGTGCGGATTACAGTTACAAATACAGGAAGTCGTGCAGGTGCCGAGGTGGTCCAGCTTTATATAGCACCGCCGCAGGATGGCTTATACCGTCCTGTTAAGGAACTGAAACGCTTCGCAAAGGTTTTCCTTGAGCCCGGGGAGAGCAGGGAAATCAGCTTTACGCTGGACGAACGCTGTTTTGCGGTCTGGGACGGCGGATGGAAAGTGCCTGGAGGAAAGTATACAGTTCTTGTGGGAGGAAACCCCGATAAGCTGACAGTGGCAGGTGTCGTTGATAAAGAGGGTGTAGAGGTCAGAATTCCGGAATGGCAGACGGGTTCGTGGTATGAAAAACCGTCCGGAACTCCGGCACTGGAGGAATGGGAGAAATTGCTCGGAAGGAAGTATGTGCCGTATACCCTGCAGAAAGGCAGGTTTACAATGAATGATACCGTTATGGAAATGAAGGAATATTCACTGGTTATGCGGGTTTTGTATCTGTATGTGAAAAAGGTTGTTACGAAAAATGTAAAACCCGGTACACCCGAGTACCGGATGCTTATTGAGTCCAGCGTGGGCAGTCCGCTTCGCAATCTGCAGATTTCAGGCGGAATGAAGGGAAATATATTCAAAGGTCTGCTGGCAGTGGCAAACGGCAAATACATGGAAGGAATAAAAATCTTTCTTGGAATAGGATGATATGATAAGATAAGCTTTATCATGTATTTTTAATTTGACTGAAAGGAACATTTTATTGAAACTGTTGATAAAGATGAGGGGTCATGGTATATGCTTAAGTCTCTGCATACCTGTAATCCAGGGTCATATTATCCTTTGACAATTAGAGTGCATGAGGGCAAATACGGTATATGCAGACTTGATTGTGACGAAATATCCACATATGATACCGATTATGTACTCGTAAAAAACAACGATATTGACAATGCGGCAAAAGCATTAGCAAACGTAGGATACAGGATAGAAAAGGAAGGTAAACATATATGCAGCTGATGAGGATTTTTTCCAGTGCTTTTTTTATAGGCTTCTCAGGGGCTATGATGCCGGGACCGATGCTGGGGGTTACGATTGAGGGAAGTCTGAAAAGGAAAAAATGGACAGTAGGACCTTTGGTTGTATTGGGTCATGGGATACTGGAACTCACACTGGTTATAATCATGACGTTCGGACTGAAGGACTTCTTTTCAAACCCGTCTGTCGCAGGATGTATTGGCCTGTTTGGAGGTGCCTTTCTTGCGTGGATGGGCTACGGAATGATAAGATCGGGGCTTCAGAAGACTGTTTCGCTGGAAAGTCATAAGACAGGAAAAGGCGCAGGAATTGAAAACCTTGTACTGGCCGGGATTGTTGTAAGCGCCACAAATCCGTACTTTATTATGTGGTGGGCATCAACGGGCATGGAGTCAATACGCCAGGCGTATACATATGGTCTTGCAGGTGTTCTTCTGTTTTTCCTTGGACATATTATGTCCGACTTTGTATGGTATACAGCAGTTTCCGCTGCATTTGCAGGCGGGAGAAAGCTGATCAGCAATACCGTTTACTGCAGGCTTATCCTGGCACTGGGACTGTTTATTGCAGCATTTTCGGTATACTTTATGGTCAGCGGTATAAAAATGCTTTTTGGACTGTAAAATATTTTTATATCTTTATACGCAGGGGAAAGAAGGAGTTTTATGTTCTCCGGACAAAAGCACAGAGGAAATATAATTTATTATGCCGAGGCTGCGGCAGTGATATCAGTCTGTTTTCTGCTTCTGGTTAACTTTTCTTCGGCGTTTTCCAAACCATTTTCTGTGGCTGCGCTGTATTTATTTTATTGTGCAGCCGTACTTGCGGTGTTTTATGTTACCAGGGACAGTATTTGCAGGGGTTCTGTTATAAAACGCATGGCATTTGTAATGGCGGCTGCATTTGCAATAAGGCTTCCGGCTGTTTATTTTCTGAATCTTACGATGCAGGGGGATTATGCCATTTATTTGTCCACTGCCCGAAAAATTGCGACCGGAACGCTGAGCGACAGCAATAAATTGTATTACGGGATTTTTCCGCATGCGCTGAATTACCCGATTTTTATATCCTTTTTTTACAGGCTGTTTGGTGAAAAAACCTGGCTGCCCCGTATAATAAACCTGTTCTTCGGAGTAATCGAGGCAGGAGCGGGAGCTTATATTCTTGAAAAATTTACGGGTCCCAGGACAGGGGTTCTGGCGGGGCTGGCTGTGGCTTTAAACCCGTCAGTAATCATATTCACCCTGCTTTCGGGAGGTGAACCTGTTTATTCGTCAATTATACTCTGTGCCGTATTAGTCTTTACGGCGGGAATTGACAGGGAAAAACATTATCCGTTCATGGCTGCATTCGGAATTATAAGTGCACTGGGGAATTTTTTCAGACCAACCGCCCTTATTCTGATTATTGCTTCTGTAATGGTTATACTTTTATGCTGCAATTTCAGCGCAGTCAGAAAAATACTGTCAGCCGGTATAATAGTTTTATCATATGCAATCGTCACGCTGCTCCTGGGCGCGGTTACTGCTTCCGTAAGCGGCTATGAAAGCCCGTCATACGGTTTCGGCTGGAACCTGTATGTCGGCGCTAATGAAGAATCGCAGGGCAGGTGGAATGAAAAGGACGGTGAACTTTTTGAAAAAATCAAGAATGAATATCAGGATCCTTCTGAAATTCAGGAGTATTTTTTCAAACAGGGAACTGAACGCTACAAAAATATGGGCATAAGGGTTATTCGGCATTTTAAAAGGAAATTAAGCGTATGGTTTGATGAAAACTACGTTTCTATGGTTGTCACAGGATGGCAGACCGCGTACACAAGATTTAAATCTTCCGATCTCAGGCAAACCTTCTATTTAATAGCGAATTCATTTAATATTTTCATCGTCACGGGTGCTGCTGCCGCAATGCTGATACTGTCCCTGAACAGAAAGGATGCCGGTACCGTGAAAATACTTTCATACTACATGGCCGGTGTTATAATTCTATATATGCTGCTGGAAACCGCGACACGGTACAAGGGGGCATATTACAGCACTCTGACGCTGCTCGCCGTATACGGCTACCGGAAAATCCTCAATTTTGTTAAAATTCGTTGTGATATAAAAAATAAAAAGGTTTGATAAATAAACGATATTCCGGGAAATAAAAAAATTTGCCAATAATACGGATGAACCCGGGATAATTTTATATAATATTCTTAACAGTATAAAAACTGGAGGTTATGGTTTATGAAGGTACATAAAGCCATTATTCCTGCAGCAGGACTGGGAACACGGTTTCTGCCGGCAACCAAGGCACAGCCCAAGGAAATGCTGCCCATTGTTGACAAGCCGACCATACAGTTCATTGTTGAAGAGGCGGTTGCTTCAGGAATAGAAGACATAATTATTGTTACCGGCAGAGGCAAACGGGCGATAGAAGACCATTTTGACAAGTCTTATGAACTGGAGGAAGAACTGAAAAAGAGCAATAAGGAGGATCTGCTGGCCCTGGTAAGGGATATTTCCAACCTGGTCAATATACACTACATCAGGCAGAAGGAGCCAAGAGGTCTTGGCCATGCCATATATTGCGCCAGGTCGTTCATAGGAAATGAACCTTTTGCGGTTTTGCTCGGTGATGATATAGTCAGGTCGGAAGTACCGTGCCTAAAACAGCTTATCGACGTATTTAACGAATATCATACCACGGTGCTTGGTGTTCAGAGAGTTCCCGAGAGCGATGTGTCAAAGTACGGAATAGTTGCCGGGAAACAGGTGGATGAAAGGGTAATCAAGGTCACTGAAATGATAGAAAAGCCGGAGCCTGATGAAGCACCGTCGAACATTGCAATACTGGGAAGATATATTCTTTCTCCGTCCGTTTTCAGGTATCTTGAAACCATTCCTCCCGGAAAAGGCGGCGAAATCCAGTTAACAGATGCAATACGCGAGATGATGCGCCACGAGGCCGTGTATGCTTATGATTTCATAGGCAAAAGATACGACGTGGGAAATAAAATGGGCTTTTTGCAGGCAACGGTGGAATTTGCCCTGGAACGGGACGATTTGAAAGACGAGTTCAGGGCATGGCTTGAAGAATTATTAAGGCATAAATAAAAACATAGTCAGGCGGAGGTTTACTCCACCTGACTACTTACGATCCTACCGTCTAATCCTTTTATAATATTATGTTAAGCCAAATCTCCCAGATAACCCACTGCGTCATTCTCAACCATCAGAGTACCGTATTCATTCAGATATCCTTCGAAGAACATTACATTTAAAACTCTGTCCCCATACTCGGTTAAAATGTTTTCTATTCTGTATTCCGTATCATCCATCCTTTTAAGTACCAGATAATATGAACCTTCACACTGATATGCCGAACTTTCTCCTGAATACAGGGGTTTTAGTCTTGAACACAGGTTACATAAATCGTCGAAACTTTCCAGATTATAAATCATTACCATTGAACCGGTGCTGCCGGTTTTTTTCCTGAGTTTCAGGTCATTTCGCCTGTACCGGTTCTTTATAAATTTATGGATGGATTCAAAATCGCTGTCATCGTCAATCTTTGTTATTGTAATGATAAAACCCTGTTCCACATCGGTAACTGCCTCAATGCACAATTGGGATTCATGGGTTTCAAATCCCAGTTCCAGCTCCGCCTGCTCCATCAAGTCCCAGAACAGTTCCTGGGTTTCCGGAGAGTTGTAGTTGAATGTGGACAGGTCGATGTCGCGTTCTTCAAGGTCATCAAAGGAGACGAAGATGCGTATTTTGTTTTCACTTATCTTTTCAATTCTCATATCATGTTTCCTCTGCTTATATTATTGGTATATCAATATACGTCATCCTTAATATTATTATACTTTTTTAGCTATATATTGAGAAGTACTAAAATATGAACAATTTTTTAAGCATTTTTATTAAGGATTTCGTATATTTAATATATATCATATTTCCCCGCAAAACGAATGGTTAATCAGGTAATTACAAACAATAATCATAAAATATAATTTGCTGCGAAGTCAAGTGTAAAAAAATATTCCCATTAATCGCCGCACTGGTGTATAATGTTGTAGAATAAATAACACTATAACACTGTAAGAGAAGGTTTTTATGAAAAAACTGATTTTGGCTTCACAGTCACCGAGAAGGGAAATGTTGCTTAAGCAAATAGGCGTTAATTTTGAAACACATCCTTCAAATATTGATGAGAATATGACGGAAATTATCGGACCCGAGGATTATGTCCGTTGTATTGCCGAAAAAAAGGCGTTAAGCGTCAAGGAACACCTGTATTCAGGCGGGCATAATTTTTTTGTTGTTCTTGCCGCCGATACGATTGTGGTACTTGAAGGAGTAATTCTCGGAAAACCTGCCGATGAAAGCCATGCCTTTGAGATGCTTTCAGGGCTGTCTGGCAAATGGCATGAAGTGATGACAGGCGTTTCGGTGATGGATGGGGATGAAAACAGGAAACTTACCCATGTTGAAACAACCAGAGTAAAAATAAGGGATTTGACATCCGACGAAATATGGCGGTACATAAAAACCCGGGAACCGCTTGACAAGGCAGGGGCATATGGAATTCAGGGCATAGGAGCGTTACTGGTGGAGAAAATAGAGGGTTGTTATTATAATGTCGTAGGTCTTCCGTTATACAGTGTTTCGGTGATGCTTTCACAGTTTGGTATAAAAACCGTACTGGACAAATAAACCAAATATTCTGCAAATGAACAGAAGGAGAGATAGAATATGTTTACAAAGGATATCGGGATAGATTTGGGAACTGCGAATACTTTGGTACATGTGAAATCAAAAGGCATTGTCATAAGAGAGCCTTCGGTGGTTGCAATAAACAATCACACGGGTGAAGTGCTGGCCGTTGGTCTGGAAGCCAAAAGCATGATAGGCCGCACTCCCGGCAACATAACTGCAATAAGGCCGATGAAGGACGGCGTGATCGCTGACTTTCAGGTAACCCAGGGTATGCTTAAATATTTCATTCGCAAGGCAATAGGAAATAGTATGTTCGTAAGGCCGAGGGTGGTTGTCTGTGTTCCGTCCGGAGTGACGGAAGTGGAGAAAAGAGCCGTAGTTGATGCCACACTTCATGCCGGGGCAAAGGAAGCATATCTTATTGAAGAACCCATGGCAGCCGCCATTGGTGCCGGACTACCCGTTGATGAACCTGCGGGAAGCATGGTTGTTGATATAGGAGGAGGTACCAGTGAAGTTGCGGTTATTTCCCTGGGCGGAATTGTGGTCAGCAGGTCGCTCAGAACTGCCGGCGATGAGCTGGATGATGCTATTGTTCTTTATGTTAAAAAGGAATATAATTTAATGATAGGAGAACGCACTGCAGAGGATATTAAAATAAAAGCCGGCTCTGCGTATCCCCTGGAGGAAGAGGTCAGATACAGGATCTCAGGTCGTGATTTGGTAACAGGACTTCCGAGGGAAATTGAAATAAAATCCGAAGAAATCAGGGAAGCCCTTGCAGAACCGGTAAATTCAATTGTTGACGCAATAAAATACACCCTGGAAAAAACACCTCCGGAACTGGCTGCAGATATAATGGAGCAGGGAATAATGCTTACAGGCGGCGGAGCATTGTTAAAAGGCCTGGATCAGCTTATTCATAAAGAAACAGGCATACCTGTCAAAGTAGCCGAATACCCCCTTGACTGTGTAGCTCTGGGAACGGGCAGAGTCCTGGAAGAAATAGAAACTCTGAGGAACGTGTTGATTTCATCTAACAAGGTCAGGTAAAAAGGTATGAGTGAAGTTTCTTTGTTTTTCTATAATTTTTGGAAGGGGTCTGCCGTTGAGGAGGATTTTCAGGAATAAAATTTTTATAGTTTCTGTAGTCATAATTTTCATATTTGTTCTTGCAGCCCTTACTGCGGGAGAAAACAGCAGGGTGAACGCCGTGAGGAATGTTCTTACTGTTCCGCTAAATCCTTTGCAGAAGGGAGTCAGGGCCGTTTCTGACTGGATAAAGGATTCGGTGAATTTCTTTCGTGAAGCCCGAACAGCAAGGGAAGAAAATAAGGAACTGAAGAAGAGATTGCAGGAAATGGAGCAGGAACTGGAAAATGTGTACCGGCTGCAGAAGGAGAATGAAAACCTAAGGAAGCTTCTGGCCTTTAAGGAACAGTTTACACAGGAAGTTGTCGGCTGCAACATAATTGCAAAGGATTCGGGCAACCTGTTTGAAACTTTTACTATTGACAGGGGAAGCAAGGACGGAATAAGCGTCAACGATCCGGTAATAAACTCCAACGGCCTCGTGGGGCGCGTTGCGCGCGTGGATTTGTTATCCTCGAAGGTAGTTTCCATTATTGATACCGAGAGTTCGGTTTCGGCAAGGCTTTCCAAGTCAAGGGATCTTGTGATACTAAGGGGTGATTCGCAGCTCAGGACAGAGGGACTGTGCCGTCTGGACTATATACCTCCTGATGTCGAAGTGTCGGTCGGCGACAAGGTGGAAACATCGGGAATGAGCAGCATTTATCCCAAAGGAATTATTATCGGAGAGATTGTTCAGATTGTAAAAAATGAAGGACAGTTTGATTATTATGCAATTGTTAAACCGGCAGTAGATTTCAGGAGGCTTGAAGAAGTTGTTGTTATAAAGGTCGGCGCGGAACAGGAGAGTGGCAATGAGTAAAAAAATCCTTATTGTGACTTCTTTTATTTATGCCGCGTGTCTTTTGCAGAGCACAGTTCTGGAATACATTGAGATATACGGCGTAAGGCCGAATCTTCTTTTAATTGCCGCGGTATCAGCGGCTCTGATCAGAAAGGATTTGGAAGCTGCATTTACCGGGCTTTTCTTTGGGCTCGGAATGGATATACTTGTCGGAAGGGCACTGGGCTGGTACGGTATATGTTTTTTTCTGGCAAATTTTCTTATAGCCCAGGTTAATCCGAAACTGTATAAGGATAATCCGCTTATTCCTGTATTTTTTGTATTTACTTCAACCCTTGCAGCAGAAACGCTGTACTATCTGATCAGCTTCTTCATAAAAGGGTATGAAGATTTCCTGTTTGTTATCACAAAGCTTATTCTGCCGGAAAGTTTATATAATGCACTGCTTGCATTCCCGGTATTCAAAATTGTTTCGTATGTATACAGGAAGGCCGACAAATACACTTATACCCATACAAGGCTGTAGGAGGTGATAAAATGGTTGACGAGTATAAGATCAGCGATGAGGAGAAGGAGAAAAAGAAACTGAAGGACATAAAAAGAAGATATATAATATATCTGATTATTATAATAATATGCTGCGCGGTTTTCCTGCGTCATCTTGTAAACCTCCAGATTGTCAGGGGACAGGAATATCTGAACAATTCGGTTAAAAGGATTATCACCAACGGCGTAATATACGCCAACCGCGGCAATATATATGACAGGAACGGTATTCCCATTGCCGGGAACAGAATGGGATACTGCATAGAATATGTGGATACCGGTTTGTCAAATAAAGAGAAGAACGAGATGCTCCATAAATTCATTAAACTTCTTGAGCAGAACGGGGACAGGTATAAATCCACACTGAGAACAATTTTTAACATCAGCGATTATTCCTTCAGGGTAAACAAGGAAGGGTTTATAAAACAGATCGCCGTTAACGAGGAAGACAGGAAATCCCTGATGGAAGCCGATCCGAAGGACGTTTTCAAATACTTGCGTGAGAAAACTTTCGGTATTGATAAAAAATATACCGATGAAGAAGCGTTCCGTATAATGGAACTGAGATATGAAATGCTGATAAAGCCCGCAACTTTGCAAAACCCTTTACTGGTAGCCGAAGATGTGTCAATAGAGACAATTACCGTGCTCGAGGAAAGGAACGGCGAATTTCCCGGTTTCAGCACTTTTACGAAGCCGTTCAGGGTATATTATGATGCCAGTGTAATTGCTCACGTCCTGGGCTATATGGGCAATATCGGAAATTACTACGAGGACTGGTCGAAAAAGTATCCCGATCTGGGTTATACGCCGAACGATTTTGTAGGGGTATCGGGTATTGAGCTTGCCCTGGAACACGACTTAAGGGGTATTAACGGAAAAACAAGGAAAGAGGTTGATACCGAAGGAAGGCTTGCGTCCTATGATGTTGAAGTTGCGCCGAAACCCGGAAAGGACGTTTACCTGACCATTGACCTGAACCTGCAGAGAGCAGCGCTGGAATCCCTTGAAAGAAATATTGAAATTATCAGAAACAAGGATCACAAGGACAATTACCACGATGCCAGTGCAGGCGCCGTTGTGGCTATGGATGTGAAGACCGGGGAAATACTGGCAATGGTCAGCTATCCCACATTTGATCCTTCGGTTTTTCTTGAGGGAGATTATGAGCAGATAAGCTATCTTCTGAACCATCCAGACAATATTACGCTTAACAGGGCGTGCAACGGTGCATATGCCCCGGGTTCAACATATAAACCGCTGGTGGCCATTGCAGCGCTGGAAAGCGGTGTGATTACGGCCGAGACCAAAATTTACTGTCCGTATAAAAAGGAAATAGGAGGTATAGTCTGGACAAATCCTGAGGGAAACCAGGAAAGGATAAACCTTGAAAAGGCCCTGGCGACATCCAGTAACATGTTTTTCTTCCAGATAGGGTTTGAAACCGGAATAGACAATATTGTAAAATGGGCAAAGAATTTTGGTTTCGGAAGCAAAACAGGAATTGAGATTGCCGAAGATATCGGCTCCCTTGCATCGAGGGAATACAAGCTGAAGTACCTGGGCGAAGGCTGGGTTCCGGCAGATACATGCAATGCGTCCATAGGGCAGCTGTACAATGCCTTTACTCCCATTCAGCTTGTAAACTATGTCGCAAGCATCGGTAACGGCGGAAAGCTTTATACTCCGCACCTTGTAAGAAAAAAAGTGGATGTCAACGGAAATGTGACCGAAACCGAAATAAAATACAGGGAGACTACTGCAAAACTGTCAACAATAAAGGCGGTCCAGAAGGGAATGGTAGCCGTTGCAAACTCCCAGGACGGAACTGCGGTTGAGATTTTCAAGGATTTTCCGTTTGATGTAGCCGGAAAAACCGGTACGGCAGAAACAGCCCAAAAAGGCAAGCAGTCTTCAAATGCTCTGTTTGTATGCTATGCTCCGGCTGATGATCCTGAAATAGCCGTTGCCGTTGTGGTTGAAAAAGGTGTCAGGGGTGCTTTTACTGCGCCGATTGCGAAGGATGTATTAACGGCATATTTCAATCTGAAGGATCAGACAAACTGACGGTAAAGGGCCTCAGTTCAGCCGTTTAAAATCTTCAATATCATTGGGAAAAAGAGGGTACGACATGGAAAACGGTGTAAAAGGGATTTCATTTAAAGGTACTGCCGAAGGTCTGGTTGTCACAATTCCTGAAGAAATGGAAACTGACCTTATAATGGACCAGATAGCGAGGAAAATCAAGGCAGCGGAGAAGTTTTTCCGCGGAGCAAAACTTAAGGTGATCTACAGGGGAAAAAAACTCACCGAGGATGAAGAAAAAAAACTGGTTGATATAATGGTCGAAAACAGCGGAGTCACAATAGAAGGAATAAGGCATGAAGTGGTACCGTCTCCGGTTGAGGCGGAAAAACCGGCAAATATATCGGGAATCCCCATACGCAGAATATTTTTCAAGGATCTTGAGGTTGGGCCGTGTAAATTTGTGCGCGGGACGGTACGAAGCGGAACACGTATCCTGTTTGAAGGGAATGTAGTGGTAATCGGGGATGCAAATCCGGGAAGCGAAATAGTAGCTTCGGGCAACGTGGTGGTTTTCGGTGCGCTGAGGGGTATGGTTCATGCAGGAGCAGACGGCAACAGGGATGCGTTTGTTGCAGCCCTGAAACTTGCTCCCACCCAGCTTCGTATCGGTGATATCATAACAAGGTGTCCTGACACGACGGGCGAAGATGAAATTCAGCCTGAAATTGCAACGGTGAGAGACGGTAAAATATATGTTGAACCGGTGTGATTTTTTTGGAGGCAGCATAGCGTCTTTTGTTGACAACAGGCTCAAAAACCGATATAGTTACAATTAGACAGTAGTGTTAATAAGTTGAAGACCGAACATTGCATCAGGATGAAATGAACAGTAGTTCTTGACGGGGGAATATATATGGGCGAAGTTATTGTAATTACTTCAGGTAAAGGTGGTGTAGGCAAAACCACGACTACTGCCAATCTGGGTACCGGGCTGGCCCTGCAGGGTAAAAAAGTAGTGCTCGTAGATGCAGATATAGGACTCAGAAATCTCGACCTGGTAATGGGACTGGAAAACAGGATAGTATATGATCTGGTTAATGTGGTTGAAGGTGTATGCCGTATTAAACAGGCTTTAATTAAAGATAAAAGATATGAGGGATTATATCTGCTTCCAGCTGCGCAGACAAGGGACAAAAATGCCGTAACTCCTGAGCAGATGGTAAAACTGTGCGATGAACTCCGGGAGGAGTATGATTACATACTGATAGATTGTCCTGCAGGGATAGAGCAGGGTTTTAAGAACGCAATCGCCGGTGCGGACAGGGCAATAGTTGTTACGACACCTGAAGTTTCGGCGGTAAGGGATGCAGACAGGGTTATTGGTATTCTTGAGGCAAACGAAATAAGAAAGCCCATGCTGCTTATAAACAGGGTAAGACCCGATATGGTCAAAAAAGGGGATATGATGTCTATAGAGGATATCATTGACATTCTTGCCATAGACCTTATTGGTGTAGTTCCGGACGATGAAAACATTATAATCTCAACAAACCGTGGTGAACCGGCCGTAGCTGAAGGCAAATCACTGGCGGGACAGGCCTACCGGAATATTACCAGAAGGATTATGGGAGAAGAAGTACCCCTTCTTAATCTTGCCGGCCATGATGGATTTTTGTCCAGGATGAAAAAACTGTTCGGATTCAAGTCGGCCTAGGGGGTGCTGTTATGCTTGAACTTTTCAGTAGGTTGAGCCGGAAGCGCACATCGAAGGATGTGGCGAAGGAAAGGCTGAAACTGGTTCTGATCCACGACAGGGCCAATGTATCGCCCCAGTTCCTGGAAATGGTAAAGGGTGAAATAATAAAAGTCATACAGAACTATATGGAGATTGACGAAGAGGCTTTGGATATACAGCTTACAAAAACGCAGAGCGAAGAAGGCGAAGGTGTGGTACCTGCATTAATCGCCAATATACCGATAAAGAACGTGAAAAATATCGGAAGGTAATTAATATTAATCTGAACTGCCTGGAGGCAATGGATGAACATCGCATTAATTGCACACGACAATAAAAAAGAGTTGATGGAGGCTTTCTGTATAGCCTATAAGTTTATATTAAAGGATCATAATCTGTTCGCCACGGCAGGAACAGGTGCCATGATTGCCGAAGCAACCGGGTTGGAAGTCAAATGCCTGGAATACGGTCATCTTGGTGAAGAACAGATTGCGGCAAGAGTTGCATACAATGAAATGGATCTTGTGATTTTTTTCATGGACCCGGGCAAGAGTGAAGAGGATCTTGTAGGTTTCAACACGATACGTACTCACTGTGATACAAATAACATACCTTTTGCCACGAATCTTGCCACCGCGGAAATATTAATCAACGGACTGTACCGTGGTGATTTTGCGTGGCGTGAACTTGTGCATTCTCAAGACCGTTAGTAACGCTTTATGCTTCTTCATGAGTTATTCCCCCCGTCTGAGGAATTTCCGGCGTGTTTTCAAAGGGTTCCTGCGGGGGTTTTTCATTGCTTTCGTCAGCCGGCGGGTAATTAACTATGTCCTGGATATCATCATATAAGCGACTCAGGTATTCAAGCCTTCTTTCCACGTTTTTCTGTGTAAGCCAGAGTTTGGTAAATTCTTTCTGTAAAGTGTCGGCCTGATTCTGAAGCTGCAGAATTTTCTTTTCCAGGCTTAATAAAAAGTCGTTTTCAGTACCGGATGACGTTTTTCTTTCGTGGACGGATTTGATCTTTTCTTCGCTGAAAAAGGCAAGCTGGTAGCCGCGCGTAAAATTACCCGGTATTTCCCCCGGAAAAACGTTTTCATCCTTCATGTTTGAAATGTAGGAAAAGCACACAATATTGCTCCCAAGCGGGTACATGGCTTCATCGGACCAGGAAGCCCCGTCGTTGTCGGAGCTTCTGAAATAAATATCCTCATTGACTGTGCGGAAAAAGAAAATTGTTCCGCTGTTGTAAACAAGCCCTGAATATCCGGGGGCTGTCAAGCTCCTGTACAGTGTTTCCGGCCTGCCTGCGTCCGACAGGTTTCTGTACAGAATTTCATACATATCATTTCCGTATGTTTCTGCGATAACATGAATTTTATTTGTCTCCGAGCATACCGCCGAAAGAAAGTTTATTTTCCCATCCGTGGAAAATACCTTTTCTGCAGCGCTGAAAGCCGTAAAGTCATCATTCAGGATTCTGTGAATTAAATGGCTTTTGATGTTGTCGGAAGTGACATAAAAAAGATGGCATTTCCCGTTCATATCAACAAAGGAACAGTAACGCGTGTTATCTGTATAATCAATCGCTGTAGGTCTTGAAAGTTTTCCGTCCCGGACTGACTGCATGGATATGATATGCCTGTTCTGGTGCTTCAGCACATAAAAAAATATAGCAGTTTTTTCAATCACTAGCAGCGAGACATACTTCGGCCATGGTGTCGGTTCCCTGCTGTTTAATACCGGCCTGGATTCTATCTGACCGTGCATGCCGTGACCATACATCAGGCTGCCGTCCCGTGCCTGGTAGAAGAAATGAAAAATATCGTTTTTGTCCAGAACGACTGAAAAATCGTTTATGGCAGTTTTGTCAAGGATGTATCCCCTTGACCAGATTCGGCTGTCGCTGAGCATTCTGATGCATAAACCGCGGCCTTCCTCGAAATAGACATGATATGATATGCCCAGACTGTTTTTGAGCACGTATTGTCTGTATTCCGGGTTATACATTATATCTCCTCCGCAGCCTTTCCGCTATTTGCATTTATATTCACCGGAAAAATAAATTATTCATAACATGCTTTTAATCACCAAAAAATACTTCATTCATATTATGTAATTGAGATACTTTCGACAATGGGGGAATGTAATTTTATGAGAAAGGATCAGGTTGTTGCCGGGCTGATAGACGGCGAAGATATCTGCAAACTCAGGGAAGCTGTTTGCGTACAGGTTGAAAAAGTATACGATCATTGCAGGGAAAAGGATTGTATTGAAGATGCGGTGGTGGATTTTGTAGAAGATGTACAGAATCTGATTGACAGAGCTGTAAAGGTACGTGTAAGAGAAGCCGAAGTGGTAAAGGTATTTACCGATCTGGAGGATGTACCTTTCAAAAGAGGATTTTATACCATTAATGTACGCTACAAAATTAAGGTACGCGTAGAATTTACTCATCGTGACCAGTTCGGCAATATGTGCGTTTCCGACACAAAAACAGGATTTGTATGGTTCAGCAAGACAGTAATCCTCTTTGGTTCTGAAGGTCAGGTTAAGATATTCAGCTCCGTCGATCCGGCAAATACGCATGGTCATGATGAAGACGGATGCAACTCCACAATTCAGCAGGATAACCTGCCCAATGTCAAGGTTGAAGTTGCCGAACCTTTGGTACTGAACACCCAGATTAAACGCGTACGCTGCCATCCTGTAAAACCGTTCGGAGACCTGGATGACGAAGATGAAGACGACGACAGAGATAACGTCGTCGGAGGAAGGAGGTTCCTGCCGCCCAAGCGGGTAGTTGTAACCCTGGGATTGTTCTCGATAATTAAATTAACCAGACTGGTACAGTTGCTGATTCCTGCTTTCGATTTCTGCATCCCGGCCCGTGAATGTGTTGCAGGAACTGACGAAAATCCGTGCGACCTGTTTGAAACCATTGACTTCCCGTTTGATCAGTTCTTCCCGCCGCAGATTTTCGACTTCCCTGTCGAGGAAGCAGGAGAGGAAGACAAAAAGAAAAAGGAAAGAGCTGAAAGGGAAGAAAGAGAAGAAGATGACAGACGCCGCAGAAGATAGTTCAAAAGAAACAGGGGAGGAAAATATCCTCCCTTATATTCTTTATTGGTAATTGCAGGTTGTTTTATATGTAAAGGTATTATATAATTTAATCGGAGGGGTGAAGTGTCAGCAGAAGGGTGTGGAGAGTTCTCTGTTTTATTGCCTTTAGGTGTTGTGATGACTTATGTTTAAGTTAAACAGTAAGAAAATTATAATTGCAGTACCTTTCATTATCCTGCTAATAGCCTGGATATTAGCAATGGGTTCATATGTGTCCGACAGCGAACTGAATGTCATTTTCATCACCATCCCGTACATATTTGCATTTTTCGCAATGGTATTAAGCGTATGGTTTCAGCACAGCAGGGTTTTTTATGCAGTGTGCGTTCTGCTTTTTTCCATCGCAGTTCTGTCCTCACCCGGCAGGCTGAATCAGATTGCCTTCAGAAACGGTATTTCCGTATTTATTCCGATTATTTTTACAATACTGGCTACAGTTGAGGAAAGGGGCATTACGAGCAGGCATGGCCTGGTAAAAGGATTTATTTTCATTTTCATGATACTTTTTATCGTAATAGATTCAGGTAACGTAAATCCCTGGTTTGCAAGGCTGAAACCAGTTGAATTTATATACAGGAATACGGAAAAAGTCCAGGGAATACCGGTAATAAGCGTTTTTCTGTTCTTTCTGTGCCTGTGCGTGCTGCTGACAAGGTTCCTTATACTGTCTTCCAATATGGACATAGCTTTTACCGGAGCCTCGCTGGGCTGTTTCATTATCCTTCACTTTATACGGTTTCCGGATATTTTGTCGCTGTTTTCATCAGCAGTTTTTTTGATATTCATAATTGCTCTCTTTGAAGCATCATATTCCCTTGCCTATCACGACGCCCTGACAGGACTTTTGTCAAGGAGAGCCATGGAACAGGAGTTTCTGAGGATTGGAAACAGGTATACGCTGGCGATTGTTGACGTGGATTATTTCAAAAAGGTTAATGACAGGTTCGGCCACCGGGTAGGGGACGAAGTGCTCAGAATGGTGGCATCCTGCCTGCAGAAATATGCAAAAGGCGGAAAAGTGTTTCGCTACGGCGGTGAAGAGTTTGTTATCATATTTCCCAAGAGGACCGTGGAGCAAACGCTGCCCGTACTGGAACGGATAAGAAACGCAGTACAGAAGCGGCCGTTTATTATAAGAAGCCCTGACAGGCCCAAAAAGAAACCGAGAGGCAAGCTGCCTCCCGGAAGTTCTGAAAAGATCAGAATAACCATAAGTATCGGAGTTGCGGAAAAAACCGAAAAGATGCGTAACCGCACCGATGCTGAGATCATTGAACTGGCAGACAAGGCGGTTTACCAGGCAAAAGCCAATGGCCGGAACTGCATAGTCTATTAGTTATTTGCCTCTTTCGGATTTAAACAGCGCATACCCGTAAGGTTCAAGGTTTTCGCCGTTAATCAGCTTTATCCAGTTCTCCCCGCAGGTGATTTTCTGAGTTTTGCCTGAATGATTCAGCACGAATATATAATCCGCGTCTTTTGTCCTTCTGCGTACAAATTCCAGGTCGGCCGGTATGTCGTATATTCTTTCAATCCCTGTTTTTCTTACGATATCGGCAAGAAAATCGTCAATCAATTTCTGTTCAGGTTCGGTACCGATATAGTATACCATTCCTTTTTTAAACCTGTTAATCGTTATTGCCGGTTCGCCGGCATAATAGTCCTCGGTGTATGTTCCGATACATTCAGCATCAACGGATTTTAAAACATCGCACCAGATGCTTGCTCTGTAATCCCTGCCGTTATACCGGATTCCCGTGTCCTGGTCTCGCAGGCAGTCGTAATCGGTTACGGTAACTCCGGCAAGTACTTTCAGCCTGCCGGGAAGGTCAGATTCAATATGGCACCGGTTATTCATTTCCTTTACGCCGGAACGCATCGTAATAACAAGTATTCCGCCCTGCTCAACATACTCTGACAGTTTTTTTGCCAGTTCGTCGCTTACCATAAACAGAAGAGGTGCTATTACAAGTTTATATTTCGTAAAATCGTCATTATCGGATATAAAATCCACTGGAACATTCAGATTGTACAGGCCCTTGTAGTATTTTCTGATTTGCTTTGTATAGCTCAGATCGGGATGGTGCGGCTGTATTTCAAACGCCCAGCTCTGCTCGTAGGAAAAGAGAATTGCGGCTTCCGATTCGGGGAGTGAGTTTTTGAAATCCGCCATAAACGGTTTTATTTCTTTAATGAATTTTTGCAGCTCATAATATCTTCTGCCGGGGTTACCGCTGTGCGGCAATATTCCGTGCCAGTATTCCTCAGTTCCGAAGGCGCAGGTTCTCCAGCGGAAAAATACCACTGTGTCGGCACCGTGGGCAATGGATTGTGCTGTCCACAAAGCGAGCTGACCGGGCCTGGGGGTTCTTCCGAGAATTTCCCATCCTGTAGGACCAGCCTGCTGCTCCATGATCCAGAATGTCTTCTTTTTAAGACTGCGCATAAGATCCAGGTCGGCTGCGAGCACAGAAGGTTCCTTCATCGGCTGGGGATTGTCGAAATAGCCCATTGGGTACTGATCGTGGCTGACAAAGTCGAGGTTTTGTGAAAGCTTGAAATAATCAACCAGGTTAAAGAATCCCATCAGATTATGGGTGATGAAATGATTCGGGCATATTTCACGCAGTATGTCAACCTGGAACTGCATAAACTCGGTTATGAGATCCGAGTGGAATCTTTTCCAGTCCAGCAGTAATGACGGATTGTGCGAGTTGGGTGTGATCATAGGGGTGGAAATCTGTTCAAAATTGTTGTAGGATTGGCTCCAGAAAGCGGTTCCCCATTCCCTGTTAAGCCGATCAATGGTTTTGTATTTCGACTCAAGCCATTTCTGGAAACGTCTGCGGCATGATTTGCAGTGGCATAGGTCATTGTGACTGTTTCCGAGTTCATTGTCTATCTGCCAGCCTGTGACGGCGGGATTGTTTCTGTAATGATGAGCCATTTCAGTAACAATTCTTTTTACATATTCCCTGTATGACTCATTTGACTGGCATACATGATGCCTTCCGCCAAATCCTCTTACCCGGCCGTCAGAATCAACGGGCAGTACATCAGGTATTTCGTCGACAATCCATGCAGGCGGTGCAGCTGACGGTGTGCCGAGGACAACCCGTATGTTATATTTTGCAAGGATATTTATAGCATTGTCCAGCCAGTCAAACCGGAAAACCCCGTTTTCAGGTTCCAGTTTGCTCCATGCGAATTCAGCCATTCTTACAACGTCAATGCCCATATCATGCATCAGCCTGGCGTCCAGTTCCAGCCTTTCTTCATCCCAGTGCTCGGGATAGTAGTCGGCTCCGAAAAGTATGTTCATATGGTTTCACTCCCCGTTTATGCTTTATAATTTTGCATATGCTATTTCAAGTTATATAGTATAATTTTTTTTCAAAAAAATCACTTACTTCTGTATATTGAATTAGTTTTAAATGTCGGCCGTAAAATGTTTCATCGGTTTACTGTAAAGCCGCTTAATTTATTCTGCTTCCGCCAGGCATGGAATTGGTTTCAGTGCAATTGCGGGCGTATTCCCACGAAAAAACTAAAAATTGACACTATAAAGGAGATATTTTCTTTGTTAAGAAATTAACAGTGATTTATGGTCAAAAATCAGTCGTTTTGCTTGTTTGCAGACAAAAAACTTGATATAATATAACGGGCTTGAGAGCCGAAATAAACTGATGAATACAGTTTTTTCCAGAAAATTGGCAGTTTGAACACTGAGGTGATTCTAGTGGCGATTTCTCTATTGAAGGAAATTTTGTCGGTTGAACAGATAGCTGATCAGAAGGAGCAGGAAACACAAAGGAAGGCCAGGGAGATTGTTGCTTCAGCCAGAAAGGAAGCCTCGGCTTTACTGGAGGAGAAGGAAAAGGAAGCAGAGCTGGAAGCGAGTGAAATCAAAAAATCCTATGAGAAAAAAGCTTTGGAAGATATAGAAAGTTTCCGAGTTAAAATTCAGGAAGAGTGTCGGAATATACGTGAAAATGCAGGCAAAAAGATAGAAGAGGCTGCAAATTTCATTGTTGGAAGGATTGTGACTCGCAGTGATCGTTAAAATGAGCAAAATAACTCTGTTGGGTATGGAATATCAGCGGGAAGAACTGACAAAAACCCTGATGGATCTTGGAATTGTTGAAATAAGCACTGTTGATATAGATGATTACAGGGAGATACTTGGAAACCCGGATGTAAATGGGGAACTGCAGCGCATTGAAAATGAACTTGCAAATGTTGATTCGGCACTGGAATGCCTTAAAAGGTACTCTCCGCCGAAGAAGCCGCTTTTCAGCAGCCGGCGGGAAGTAACACTGTCCGAGTTCAACGATATTGTAAAGAACAGAGAGTCGGTATGGGATTCGGTAAATGAGATACTCAGGAAGGAAGAGTATCTTATCAGCCTTAAAGCCGAGGAAAACAGGCTGAATAACCTGTATATGTCACTTCTGCCATGGAGGGAGCTGGATGTTCCGCTGGATTACTCAGGAACCCGGAAAACGGTTTTTCAGTATGGAACAATCCCTTCCATTGTTGACTGGAATTCTGTTCAGTCCGAACTTGCTGATAAGGTTCCGGATGCATATATTGAAAGAATAAACAGCGATAAGGATCAGCATTACCTGTTTTTAATCGTTCACAAGGAAAGTGAACAGGAGTGCCTGTTATATTTGCAGTCCAGGGGATATAACAGGGTTACGTTTTCAGGACTTACCGGGACGGTTGCCGGGAATATTGAAAAAATAAACCGGCGCTTACACGAAATATCGGAAGAACGGGAAAATACCATTGAACAGATTAGAGCCCTGAGCAGCGGCAGAGATGAAATGGAAGTTCTGTACGACTGGCTGTTAATGGAGAAAGGGCGTCTAGAAGCCACCGAAAAATTCATAAATACCAAAAGGGTTTTTCTTATCAGGGGATGGCTTCCTGAAAGAAATGCCCTCGGGGTTAAAAAATTTCTTGAGTCAAAATTTATTGTAAGCATTGATATAGAAGAGCCCGGGGAAGACGAAGAGTTCCCTGTGTTGCTTGAGAACAGGGGAATTTCTGAAACCGGTGAGCCTGTTATAAGAATGTACAGTCTTCCCAGCAGCAGGGAAATAGATCCCAATGCCGTTATGGCCCCGTTTTTCATAATATTTTTCGGGCTCATGTTCTCGGACGGAGGTTACGGACTTATTCTGGCGCTGTTGTCCGGAATTGTTCTGTGGCGTTTTAAGCTGGAAGAAGACATGAGAAAATTCATGAAACTCATGTTTTTCTGCGGTCTTTCCACAATGTTCTGGGGGCTGATGTTCGGCGGATGGTTTGGAATAAGCTCACTGGTAAAATATGCCGTGTGGTTTGACATGGTTGGTGAGCCTGAAAGAATGTTAAGCTGGTCACTGCTTTTCGGAGTGATTCATATATATGCAGGATATGCACTTAAGGCAGCCAATCTGATACGGGAAAAGAAATACCTGGATGCTTTGTTTGATGTAGGTTTTGTATATGTTTTCTATACCGGAGCTGTATTTACCCTTTTGCCTTATGTACCGGCAGTAGATCCCGATAAAGCTGCTCCGCTTGTTAATGCAGGCAAATACCTGCTTGTTGCAGGGGGCATTCTTCTTGTGCTCACGCAGGGACGGGACAGGAAGAATATTATCGGGAAGTTAACCGGAGGTTTATCCAGCATTTATAATGTTATAAGCTTCCTTAGTGATATATTGTCATATTCAAGACTTTTGGCTCTTGGACTTGCAACATCAATTATAGCATCGATAATTAATGAATTAAGCCTAATGTTTGATATGCCGATTGTAATTAAAATTATTGCGTCTGCGGCCATTCTTTTGGCAGGGCATGTGATAAATTTCGGAATAAATGCCCTGGGTGCTTATGTGCATTCCTGCAGACTCCAGTATCTTGAATTTTTCGGCAAGTTTTATACGGGCGGGGGCGAAGCCTTCAGTCCCTTAAAAATAAATACAAAATATACAAAACTAAAACTGAATGCGGAAAATGAAATGCAGCCAATGCATACCGCATGATGAGAAACAGGAAGGTGGAGGTTTTGACAATGTTGGAGAATATTTTTACCGGACAGTTTTTTGCTTACCTTGGCGCTGCCATTGCTTTTCTGGTTGCCGGGCTGGGTTCATCAAAAGGCGTTGGAACAGCCGGACAGACAGGCGCGGGCGTATTGTCGGAAGATCCGTCCAAGTTCGGTTCTGTAATGGTATTGGAAGCGCTTCCGAGTACTCAGGCCATTTACGGTTTTGTAATTGCCTTTATGATTGTAAGGAATATTAACGATGCGTTAACCCTTCAGGAGGGCGTAAAACTCCTGGTAGCAGGTTTGCCTATGGGTATTGTAGGTCTTGTTTCAGCAATCTTCCAGGGCAAGGTTGCTGCGGCAGGTATACAGATGATTTCAAAACGCCCCGAAGGCTTCGGAAGTGCAGTTACACTCGCATTAATGGTTGAGATGTTCGCGATTTTGGCACTGATTGTGTCCATACTGATGCTTAGATAATTACACAGTGGAAAAGTACTGTGGTTAAATAAAGGAGCTTTCCAGATGACAGGAACGGAAAAAATTAAAGCCAGGATTCTTGAAGATGCGGAAGCAAAAGCCGCCCAGATCCTAGAACAGGCCGAATCTGAAGCCCGGAAAATAAAGGAGAATGCTCTGATAGAAGCTGAGCAGAAAAAAGCTGAAATACTGAAAAAAGGCGAAGAAGACGGTAAGGAAATCTACCGCAGAATGCTGTCCGAAGCCAGCCTTGAAGGCCGAAAGGAAGTTCTGAAGGCAAAGCAGGAACTGATAGAATCTGCTTTTGCGCTGGCGATGGACAAATTGTGCAGTCTTCCTGACAGGGATTACCAGAGCCTGCTTGAAGATATGGCTGCTGAAGCCGCGAAGGATGAAGAAGGGGAAATACTTCTTTCAGGGAAGGACAAAAATAGAATTCAAAAGGATTTTATAAAGAACATCAACAGGAAGATAAAGGACAGCGGCAAGAAAGGAAAGCTGGAACTGTCGGAAGACAGCATTAAAACTGTAGGCGGCTTTGTTCTGAGATATAAGGACATGGAAATCAACAATACCTTTGAAGTAATGTTTGAAATGCTCAGACCCAGGCTTGAAAATGACGTGGTTGAGATTCTTTTTTCATAGCTTTTAATTTGTGTAAGCCTTAAGAAGAGGGATACAATGATTAAAGTAAAACAGGATGATTACGCATATGCGACCGGTCGAATACGGGCGAGGGAAATTAAACTCCTTGACAGGAACAGGTTTGACAGAATGCTCGAGGCACCGGATGCGGAAGAAGCATACAAGGTACTTGCTGAGGCGGAATACGGCATGGGTAATGAAAGCGCCAGAAGCGTATACGAATTTGATACTCTTCTGGCAGATGAGATGAAAAAAACCTATGTCCTGTTGTCCGAAATTGCACCTGATATTGAAGTGGTCAAGGCATTCAAAAGAAGATATGATTTCTTCAATGCCAAGGTTCTGTTAAAAGCCGAGCTGTCAGACCAGGCTGTACCCCCTATTCTGGTGGAGACGGGAACTTATCCGGTTCCGGAATTGATCAGGATTATCCGGGAACGTGATTATGACGCGCTTTTTCCTGTTATGCGCGAGGCGGTTGAAGAGGTATATGACGTTTTTACAAGAACCCGGGATCCCCAGGTTATTGACCTGATTCTTGACCGGGCGGCATACCGGCGGTTTTATGAGGATTTGAAAAACATTGACAATGATTTCGTAAGAGAACTGGCTGATGTAATTGTCGATACCACGAATATCAAAATGTTTATAAGGGCACGTGCGCTTGACAAGCCGCTGACCTTCATCAAAAACATTCTTGTTGACGGGGGCAGGATCGACCGGGCTTTATATTACGGATACAGCGACAAAACCGTCAATGAGTTTATAAATGAAGTGACTAAAACGGAACCCGGTGCTGAAATGCTGAAAAGCCTGAAGAACAAGGAGATTCACAATATTCAGGCTCTGGAAAAGGCACTGGACGATTATATCATGAAATACATGCAGAGGGCAAAACTGGTTACAATCGGGATTGAACCGTTTATTGCATTCCTGTTTGCGAAGGAAACCGAAATAAAAAATGTAAGGATTGTATTAACCGGAAAGGTGAATCATTTGCCCAATGATTTAATACGTGAAAGGTTGCGTCTGATATATGTATAAAGTTGGTGTAATAGGAGAAAAGGATGCTGTATTGGGATTTAAATCCCTGGGTTTTTCGGTTTTCCCGGTTGAAAACAGGGAACAGGCTGAAAAAACATTAACCGAACTGGCAGAGAATAATTATGCCGTAATTTATATAACAGAACAGACTGCTGCGAAAATTGTCGACAGGATAAACCAATACAGGGAACGTCGCTTCCCGGCAGTTATTCCAATTCCTGGCATTCAGGGCAGCCTGGGTATTGGAATGCAGGGTGTGAAAAAATGCGTTGAAAAGGCTGTGGGGGCTGACATCCTTTTTAACGAATAGAGCCGCATTTAAGCACTGAAAGAGAGGGATATGGATTGAGCCAGGGAAGAATAGTTAAGGTATCGGGTCCGCTGGTAATAGCAGAAGGAATGAAGGACGCCAATATGTTCGACGTTGTTCGCGTCAGCGATTATGAGCTTATTGGCGAAATACTTGAGATACATGATGACAAGGCATCAATACAGGTTTATGAGGAAACTTCGGGGCTTGGACCGGGCGGAAAGGTTGTATCCACCGGTGAACCCTTAAGTGTTGAACTTGGTCCCGGTCTCCTGGAAAATATATTCGACGGTATACAGCGACCACTTGAAACCATGCGCGGGCAGGTTGGGCCTAATATAACCAGGGGGATAAATATTAAAGCTCTCGATCGCAACAAAAAGTGGCTTTTCAAACCTGTTGTGTCCAGAGGCGACAAGGTTGCTGCCGGCGATATTATAGGTACGGTTCAGGAAAACGAGGTTTTCGAACACCGTATTATGGTGCCTTACGGGATAGAGGGTACCATTGAGGATATCAAGGAAGGCGAGTTTACGGTGGAAGATACGGTAGCGGCCGTTAAAACAAAGGACGGAGAAATAAAGCCGCTTAAAATGATGCAAAAATGGCCCGTGCGAAAAGAAAGGCCGTATAAGGAGAAACTGGCACCCGACGAGCCGATGGTTACAGGCCAGAGGACGATAGATACGCTGTTCCCGATTGCAAAAGGCGGTGTTGCAGCGATTCCCGGCCCGTTCGGAAGCGGAAAGACAGTTGTGCAGCACCAGCTGGCCAAGTGGGCGGACGCCGATTTGGTTGTTTATATCGGCTGCGGTGAGCGCGGAAATGAGATGACTGATGTTTTGATAGAGTTCCCCGAACTTAAGGACCCGAGAACGGGACAGTCACTGATGAAGCGGACAGTGCTGATTGCAAATACTTCAGACATGCCTGTTGCTGCCCGTGAAGCTTCGATTTATACAGGAATTACGATTGCTGAATATTTCAGGGACATGGGATATTCTGTTGCGTTAATGGCCGATTCCACTTCAAGATGGGCAGAGGCTTTAAGGGAAATGTCAGGCCGTCTTGAGGAAATGCCCGGTGAAGAAGGATATCCCGCTTATCTTGGTTCAAGACTTGCCCAGTTCTATGAACGGGCAGGAAAGGTTGTAACCCTTGGAAGCGACAGACGTATAGGATCTGTTTCGGTAATCGGGGCCGTGTCCCCTCCGGGCGGTGACCTGTCCGAACCGGTTACCCAGGCTACACTCCGTATTGTAAAGGTGTTCTGGGGTCTTGATTCGAACCTGGCATACAGGCGGCATTTCCCGGCGATAAACTGGCTTATCAGCTACTCACTTTATACCGACCGTATGGAAAGCTGGTACGAGAAGAATATCTCCAAGGAATTTAACAAATACAGGGCTGAAGTTATGAGAATTCTGCAGGAAGAAGCAGAACTTGAGGAAATAGTCCGTCTTGTAGGTATTGACGCACTTTCACCGAAGGACAGGGTAACCCTTGAAGCTGCACGTTCAATCCGTGAAGACTATCTGCACCAGGATGCTTTCCATGAAATAGACACGTATGCCACACTGCATAAACAGTTCAGGATGCTGAAACTTATCCTGTCATACTACCATATGTCTCTTGACGCGGTCAGCATGGGAGTTGAACTGCGCAAACTTTTCAGCCTTCCCGTTGTTGAGCGGATCGGCCGCGCCAAATATATCAGCGAGGACAGGATTGACGAAGAGTTTACGAAAATAGAAAATGAACTGGCCGAACAGGTGGGTGCACTGATGGCAAAGGAAGGTGAGCAATAATGCTGAAGGAATACCGTTCAATTTACGAAGTCGCAGGTCCCCTGATGCTGGTGCAGGATGTAGAGGGAGTTACCTATAACGAACTGGGAGAAATAGAACTGGCAAACGGTGAAATACGGCGCTGCAAGGTGCTTGAAGTTGACGGTTCAAACGCACTGGTACAGCTGTTTGAAAGCGCCGTTGGCATAAACTTGTCGAACAGTAAGGTACGTTTTCTTGGCCGCGGACTTGAACTTCCTGTTTCAATGGATATGCTCGGGCGCGTTTTCGACGGGCTCGGCAAACCCATAGACGGCGGTCCCGAAATAATCCCCGAAAAAAGACTGGATATCAACGGAACGCCGATTAATCCCGCCGCACGCGACTATCCGTCGGAATTTATCCAGACCGGCATATCTGCGATAGACGGTTTAAATACGCTTGTAAGGGGCCAGAAACTGCCGATATTCTCCGGCTCCGGACTTCCTCATGCACAGCTGGCGGCCCAGATAGCGCGCCAGGCAAAGGTTCTCGGAACCGACAGTAAATTTGCGGTTGTATTCTGCGCCGTTGGTATTACCTTTGAAGAAGCCGACTTCTTCATATCCGACTTCAAGAAGACCGGAGCGATTGAAAGGGCCGTACTTTTCATGAACCTGGCCAATGACCCTGCTGTAGAGCGTATAGCAACGCCAAGAATGGCGCTGACGGCAGCGGAGTATCTCGCATTTGAAAAGGATATGCATGTACTTGTAATTATTACCGATATAACAAACTATGCCGACGCTCTTCGCGAGGTTTCGGCTGCGCGCAAGGAAGTGCCCGGACGCCGCGGTTATCCGGGATACCTGTATACCGACCTTGCAACGCTTTACGAGCGCGCGGGAAGAAAGAAAGGTCACGCGGGAAGTATTACCCTTATACCCATCCTGACGATGCCCGAGGATGACAAAACCCATCCGATACCCGACCTGACGGGATATATCACCGAAGGCCAGATCATACTGAGCCGTGAGCTGTATAAAAAGGGAATTACTCCTCCGATTGATGTGCTCCCGTCACTGTCAAGACTTAAGGACAAGGGTATAGGAAAAGGGAAGACGCGTGAGGATCATGCGAACACGATGAACCAGCTTTTCGCCGCTTATGCCCGAGGAAAAGAAGCCAAGGAACTGGCTGTAATTCTCGGTGAGGCGGCTCTGACTGATATTGACAAGCTTTACGCGAAGTTTGCCGATGAATTTGAAGCACAGTACGTATCACAGGGGTTTGACACCGACAGGGATATAGAAACCACCCTGAACCTGGGATGGAAACTGTTGTCAATACTGCCGGTAAGCGAACTCAAGCGTATTGACCAGAAGTATATCGAAAAATACCTGCCCCGTTAACGGAATTTGTTACCGGGACTTCATGACGGCGAGGAGATTGTTCGATGGCAAGATTGAATGTAAATCCCACGAGAATGGTTTTAACCGGGCTGAAAAAAAGGCTCGTGATGGCAAGGAGAGGCCATAAGCTGCTTAAGGACAAACGGGACGAACTTATGAAAAAGTTTCTTGAAATAGTGCGCGAAAACAAGGCTTTGCGCGAAGAAGTGGAAGAAAAGCTGAAAATGGTTCATTCCCGGTTTGTCATGGCGAGAGCGGTAATGAGTTCCGAAATCGTCGAGGAAGCGCTGATGTTTCCGAAAATTGAAGTTAACCTAAAAACCTCAACCAGGAATATCATGAGCGTGGATGTTCCGGTTCTTGAATTTACAACCGAGTTAAGCACCGAGGGGGACATATATCCTTACGGTTTTGCCAACACAACGGCCGAGCTTGACGAGGCGATTTCAACCTTGTCGGAGCTTGCTCCGAAGCTGCTGAAGCTTGCTGAAATCGAGAAAGCTGCACAGCTTCTTGCCGATGAGATAGAAAAAACCCGCCGACGTGTAAATGCCCTGGAATATGTTCTTATACCCAATCTTGAAGAAACAATTAAATATATTGTTATGAAGCTGGATGAAAACGAACGTTCAAATCTGACACGACTTATGAAGGTAAAGGACATGATGCTCGAGCAGGCACATCACTACAGCAGTAAAAGAATGTCGCCGGCAGGTGAATAATGCATATATGATCTGAAAAGAGTATTACGGGATGTAAAATAAACCAACAGCGGACGGAAGTGTTTCCTCCGCTTTTTTGCTCTTGGATCGCCGTATTCATTGAATGGGTTTAAAAATAAGAAAGGAAAAATATTGAAGCCGGGTTTCAGCAACAACCGGGGCAACATGCATTAAGCCTGCCCCGGTTCTTAATATTTAAGCAACAGGAACTGTTTTCCTTTCGACCAGAAGTTTCATGAACAAACCGCCCTGAACGCTTCTGTGCTGAAATCCCTGCTGCTTTGCCGTAATCGTATCATACCAGTCTGTCATCGGGACTCTCGATTCGGATTCATGGTAGGCCAGCCATAACGGCTCTATAAACTTTTCAAAATCATTTTTTTCCCGCATTAATGATCCGCACCATACAAGCCAGTCGGACTTTGTATATGAAGCCCTGTTGTCCAGCGGCATATTCGGCAATTGCCCGCCGAATTATCGTTTCAACCGATTCGGATTCCAGCGTCCAGTAGCCTTTGAGATTCTTGCCGTAATACTGGATGCTGTATATATCATCGTATGCAAATAAAACCAGAGTGTCAGGATTCCTGACGGTACCCATCGGTATTCTTGCTTCGAGAATGGTAGAGCCATTTTCGCTGTGTACAAGTATTTCGGCATCTTTTCTGTTAACGGCGAGGTAAAAGTAACCCCAGTTGATACGTACGTCATCGCCGGCTTTTGAGAGTACATTCTGAATACTGTTTCCCATTCTGGCGCAAACCGCATTGTCAAGATTTACATGTTCTCCTGTTGTCGGGCTTTCACCGGGATGATCCAGGCAAATGTCGTCGTGGACATACAGTCGAAGTTCAATCCGTCCGGTAAAGTTTTCGGGGGTGGATACTTCGGCATGCATGTAAGATACCGGCCGGGACATTATTTTCAGATCATTCGGAAGCAGGGGTGACGTAAAGGTCAGTTTCAGATTTGCCTGTTCACATTTGAAAGTGTATACGGTAGAAAACGTGTTTATGTCACATCCTGTCTGTACCATCTTTTCAGTGTTTTCCCGGGTTCCCATAAAAAGATACTCGACATTGTCCACTGCGAGAATTCCTGTAATCCTGTTCGGCTTGCAGGTCCAGTGTACGGTATTGCTAGCATTTAGTTCGTCTGTCGCAGACCAGACGCTGAAATACGGATCAATTGTAATCAGCGGTATTGCAGGTGCTCTCAGATTATACCAATCATACCTCCATGTCTTCATGTTTTCATGACTGAGATATATTATATTATTGTTTAAAGACTGGTATAATAGAATTTGTTGACAAGTAAGTGAGGAATATTAACATGCGCGAGGAATTTATCTATTGTTCAAACGATTTTTGTCCCGATATCCTGACTGTTGAACTTGCAGGTATATCATATTGCGACGGGACCTATAAAATTACAAGACGAAAATCCGATATTTATGTCCTGGAATACATTATTAAGGGATCAGGTATTATTATTGACAACGGGAAGGAATACACAGCGTCTGAAAACCAGGTATACCTTTTGAAAAAGGGGTTACCGCACAGGTACTTTTCTTCGGATGAAGACCCGTGGGTTAAAATATGGATGAACCTGAAAGGTTCCCTTATGGATAATCTGCTGGAGATTTACCCTCTCAACGAAATTGTTTATTCCGCGGACCATGAAATACCTGAATACTTTAACAGGTTTCATGAGGAACTTAAATCAGGCAAAAGTGCTGAAGAAATTCATAAAAACTGTTCACTGCTCCTTCACAGGATTATAATGAACCTGTATTACAGGTCTGTTGCCGCCAAGCATCAGGAAAACAATGATGCCGCAAGGATAAAACAATACCTTGAACAGCATGTGCTGGATAACGTATCACTGGAAGAACTGTCCGGTGTCTTTTATAAATCAAAGGCACAGATAATACGTCATTTCAAAAAGGCATACGGGATAACACCCTATGCTTATCTGCTTGATTTAAAGCTTCGTTATGCGAAGAAACTGCTTGTACATACGAACCTGCAGATAAAGGAGATTGCCGAGCGCCTGAATTTCGCAGATGAGCACTATTTTTCAAATTGTTTCAGGAAGGCCGAAAATATATCCCCGTCCCGGTACCGATACATACACCAGAAAGGGAAACAGGGATAGAAGAGATAACTGTTGAAGTGACACGTTAAGTCTGATAATATCGTACATATAGGATGAACAGAGATTTTGAACAAAATCATGGAGGCCTGGAAATGGATAACCTGGTAAAAAGGTTCCTGAAATATGTTTCTTTCGATACCCGGTCTGATGAAAACTCCGATACCTGTCCCAGCACCCCGGCACAGTATGAGTTCGGGAAGTACCTGGTTGAAGAGCTTAGGGAAATCGGACTTTCGGATGTCGAAATAGACCCGAACGGATATGTATATGCAACGCTGGAAGGAAATGTGGACAAAAAAGTGCCTGTGATAGGTTTTATTGCCCACATGGATACAAGCCCGGATATGACCGGGGCCAACATCAGACCCCGTATTATAGAAAACTATGACGGCAGGGATATAGTACTCAACAGTGAAAGGAATATAGTCATGCAGGTGGAGACATTCCCGAACCTGCTCACGGTGAAAGGCCATGATATTATTGTTACCGACGGAACCACGTTGCTTGGCGCCGACGACAAAGCCGGGATAGCCGAAATAATTACTGCGGTGGAATACCTGGTAAAACACCCTGAAATTAAGCACGGTACGATTAAAATTGCATTTACTCCCGATGAAGAAATAGGCAGGGGGGTTGACCGTTTTGACGTCAGTAAATTCGGGGCAGATTTCGCGTATACTCTCGACGGCGATATTGAAGGCCGGCTGGAATATGAAAATTTCAATGCCGCTTCTGCGAAAATAACGGTAAACGGCGTCAATGTGCATCCGGGGACTGCAAAAAACAAGATGATAAATTCGCTTTTGATTGCCATGGAGCTGAATGCAATGCTCCCGCCGGCTGAAACACCGTCCCGCACTGAAGGCTATGAAGGTTTCTTCCATCTTAACAGCATGGAAGGTACTGTTGAGAAAACCATACTGAACTACATTATCCGTGATCATGACAGGAAAAAATTCAGTGACAGAAAAGAGCTGATTGAGAAAACGGTGGATTTCCTGAATTACAAGTACGGGGAAGGCACAGTGGTACTTGAACTTAAGGATCAGTACTACAACATGAAGGAAAAGATTGAACCTGTGATGCATATTATTGACCTGGCAAAAGCTGCAATGGAAAAGGTCGGGGTTAAACCTGCAGTAAGCCCGATCAGGGGAGGTACCGACGGAGCCAGGCTTTCATTTATGGGTATTCCCACTCCGAATATTTTTACCGGCGGCCAGAACTTCCACGGAAAATTTGAGTTTGTATCAGTCAATTCGATGAAGAAGGCCGTTGAAGTAATTGTAAAAATAGCAGAAATGGCTGCGGAATAATAATAAGTGATTGGTATATTTGCTGTTTTAACTTGTGGACAGAGGACTAATACTTTTTTATTAACCTGTTTATATTTAGAACTGGGGTAGCAAAATGCTGAAAGCGGTTATTTTCGACATGGACGGCGTAATAATTGACAGCGAGCCTATGCACTTCATGATTGACAAAAAGCTGCTGGGAAGTCTCGGCGTGGAAGCCGACGAGCGTCTTCTGAGCCGGTATGTAGGCGTATCCAATCCTGAGATGCTGGCTGATATCAGGAAAAGGTTCAGACTGGATTTCAGCATAAATGAATTGCTGGAATTAAAAAACAAACTTCTGCTTGAGGCACTGAGCGAAACTAATCTTCAGCCTGTAAGAGGTGTAAGGGAGCTTATTCTGGATTTGGTTTCACACAACGTTTTGCTGGCAGTGGCTTCATCATCGCCGAAAATGTTTGTAGAGACTGTTTTGAAAAAACTGGGTTTGCAGCAGTATTTCAAAGTTGTTGTTAGCGGCGAGGAACTGGAAAAAAGCAAGCCAGCGCCCGATATTTTTATCAAGGCGGCAAGCCTGCTGAATGTCAGGCCTGACGAATGCGTGGTTATAGAGGATTCAGCTCCCGGAACAGAGGCGGCTGAGAAGGCGGGAATAAGATGTGTAGGTTACCTGAATCCGAATTCTGGCAGGCAGGATCTTTCAAAGGCTTCAGTAACAACGGATGATATGCGGAAACTGAACTATGAAATTTTATGCAGTATTACGGTATGATTTTTAAATTCTTCGATATATTACAGAGGATGACTCCGGGGGTGATTGAAATGAAAAGACATAAAAAGAATAAGTACCTGTATGTTTTTCTGGCAGTTTCCATGTCGTGTTTTTTCCTGGTATCGTGCTCTTTCAGGAACGGGACTGATAATGTTAATGCTGCAAACAATGCCGCAAATGGAACTGAGCAGCCGGAAATGGATGTTTTACCGGCAAAAGACGGTCAGGAAAACGGTATTCATGATCAGGACACGGTAATTGTTACATATGCCGACCTGACCCATGACGGGGTTAATGAGAAAATAGCTGTGGACGTGTCGTCAGTGGAGGAAACACAGGAGGCAATCCTTAAAGTCCTGAATGATGACGGCAGGGTCATATGGCAGGAATCAGCAGGGATACCCCATGTTGGCTGGAACTCGGTTTACCTGTGTACTGTTGACGGAAAGGACTATCTCTTAAGATATAACCCTTATATGAACCAGGGGTGGGGAAGTTATTCATATATTCTGTTTTCCATAGATGCTGAAGGAAATGAAAAAATAATTGATGAAGATGATGTTCTTTTTGATATAACAGGTCAGACAGACGAATTTGACATTGAAAAACTGGTGTCTTTTCATAATAAAATAAATGGGTACCTGGATAAAAGCATATTGCTGCTGAGTACTGAACAGGGGGAAGTGGAATACAGCACTGAAGACAAAAAAATAACCAGAAAGGAAGAGTTTTTCTGGTTATACGGCGTCGATACCGAATATGACGAAAATGACTTACTGGAAGACAAATTAAGAAAGTACAGGCAAAATATAAATTAGAATGCAACTCTCATCGTCGCTATGAAGTTTACAAGACCGTGAAGAATGATACCGGGTATGATGGAGCCGCTGAAGTATTTTTCACTGAGGGTTCCCAGAAATAAGCCGGCTGTGCCTGCCGTTAAGAACATAATAATATGATATATATAACTTACCCCGGCTCCGCTGACCAAACACAGAATATTATGTACAAGGCCGAATAAAACGGCCTGCACAATAATTCCCGTGTTAACCCCTGTTTTTGATACCAGTTGCTTTGTTAAAAAGCCGCGGAAAAACAATTCCTCGCAAAATCCGTTTGCAAGAAAGTTTTCAATAAAGGCAGGGATTACTGCTTTCCAGGCAAGACCGGCATAAGCATTTGCGGAAACTGCCCCGCTCTGCTTTATAACAGCGATGTCTGAAGAAGGAATTACTATTGTCCAGTCAAACCCTGACAGCAAAATGGAAACTGCTGAGATGGTCAGTGCATGCCACCAGGGAGCGGAAAACGACGGCTTGTGCAAACCAGCCCATTCAATGAAGGACTTTTTATTGTTACGGCATCCAAACAGCCACCAGATTACCGGAACAACGGACATCAGGACCAGGTTGCTTGCAAATTTCGTAACAGAATCCAAAATCAGTTCCATAAACATTCCTCCCTGGCTGCTAACCAGCTTTAAGACTCAGCTGCCGGAGATTTTTGGTGAGGTGACTTCCGGCAGCTTTCCATGTAAATTCAGCCGGATTGTATGCAAGTGACAGTGATGCCTATTCAAGATTCAGTTTCCTGTTCAGTAAATAGCCTGTAAGTATAAACAGTCCTGCGGACAACAATGCTGTCAGAATTGCCATTATGCCAAACAGGCAGTTGAACTGGTCCGCATTGAGCATGAACAATGAGATACCCTTCCAGGGCTTAAAAACCGTTTCGGCGGCAATAATTGTCAATAGCATGAATATGAACTGGCTGACTGCTTCAATACCAAGATACATGACAAAGGAAAGCAGAAGCCTGTGCTTGTTGAACAAATGACCGAGTGAAACAGCCGTATATATTTTCAATATGCTGAAAACCAGTCCCGAGACTATGGCCAAAACCAGTATTATAATGCCGTGAATGCCAATCAGTTCTGTTATTCTTTTAAATACATCGGGAATTTTGGCTGTGGCTTCTCCCGGAATGAGAACAAGAATTGAACAGATTGCGGCTATTGAGCTCAAAAAGTGCCACAGCATTGAAATCAGCAGTTTACTCAGTATATGCTGCCAGGACTTAACCGGAAGAGTGAACATAAGGTATCCTTCATCCCCCAGAAGATTTCTGTAATATCTCTGTATCGTCACGATCAGGGTGGCAACAAACAATCCGACAAACATCATTATATATATAAACATCATCAATGCAGACATAATCCCTCTGATGACCGAAAAAAAGGAATTACCGGGCAAAGAGACCGAAGGCTCTGCATACATGTATCTGTATTCAATATAAGGGCTGAATAAAGTAAACCTGTTTATTACTGCTATAATGAGCATTGTCCCGTACAGGGGCAAAAACCAGCGTGCAGTGGCCTTAATTTCATATTTCATTAATTTACCTAGCATCTGAATACCTCCCTGAAAAGCGCGTCTACTGATTTGCCGGATTCATCGCGGACTTCATCCACTGTTTTCGAAAGAATAACCTGTCCGTCCTTGAGAAAGATAACATCATCAAGGATTTTTTCAATGTCGGATATCAGGTGGGTTGATATTATTACGGCGGCGTTCTCGCTGTAATTTTTTATTATCGTTTCAAGTATATAATCCCGTGCAGCAGGATCAACGCCGCCTATCGGTTCGTCAAGCAGGTAAAGCTGTGCTTCCCTGCTCATCACGAGGATAAGCTGCACTTTTTCCTTTGTTCCTTTTGAAAGGGTTTTGAGCCTTGTATTTGCATCTATCCTGAGTTTGTCCAGCATATCCCGGGCTTTTTCGATATTGAAATCATTGTAGAAATCCTTGAAAAAATGAAGTACATCCGAAACCTTCATCCAGTTATTCAGGTAGTTTTTTTCAGGAAGATAGGAAACAATTTTCTTTGTATCAACACCCGGTTCAAATCCTCCGATACGTATTATTCCTCCGGTTGGAGTAAGAAGATTGCAGCATATTTTTATAAACGTGGTTTTCCCGCTTCCGTTTGGTCCCAGAAGCCCTACGATTCTTCCCCTGGGAATACTCAGGGTAACCGAATCCAGTGCCTTTACGGTACCGAAGTGTTTCGACAGATTTTCACATTCAAGAATGTTATGCATTTTCAGCACCTCCTGTCATTCCTGCGATAATCGTTGCAATTTCCTTTTCATCGAATCCGAGACGTTTCATGTTCTGAAGAAATTCCTGTACCAGTTCATATGCCAGCTTTTCCTTAACCTTTTGAACCATTTTTACATCCTCCGTTACATATCTGCCGCTTGTGCGGTGTGTATAAATAAGTCCGGTTTCTTCCAGCTTTGCCAGGGCTCTTTGCATCGTATTGGGATTAACTGAGGCTTCCTGCGCAAGATCGCGGACTGAAGGCAGTTTTGAACCCAAAGGGTAGACCCCTGAGCATATTTTAAGTTCAATCTGTTCAATCAGCTGAGTATAAATAGGTCTGTCCGGTTTAAGGTCCCATGGCATCATATCACATCCTTGCATAATTGTACTGTTGTATTATTGTATTAAGGACTTAATACAATAATACAACATACTTCCTCCTTTTGTCAACAGTTTTTTTACGCAATGTTCAATAAAAATGAACGGCCTGTATGACCATTTTTACACCTTGTACATATGATGAAGTAGGCATTATGTAAAGGTGGGATAATATGATTACGGTCGGAAGAAGCATTGTTACCGCAGATTGGATAAAACAGAGGTACGGGGCTGATGATATAAAATTCCAGATTGCAGATATGATGCTTAAGGCAGGTACTGTTTTTTCATACAGAAGAGAGGAACTTCTCGATTTTGAAGTGGCAGCCAGAAAAGAACTGGTAAAAGCATCAGAACGGCTTTATAACAGCTTTTTTTCCTTCAGGCTGTTCAAAGATTCGATTTGTAACAAAAGATACTGGGACAGGACTGAAGAAGGCGGATTCCGCCTTAGGAAGGACGCAAGTGCTTATGATGCCGTCAGGGATATTCTGAGAAACAGCAGAATGTACGGAACCGAATGTGCTACAGCCATTGTTATTGTATTTTATCTTGCGCTGACTGAAGTATACCCGAAAGATTTGTTCAACAGGATGTTTTCGGATATTTACCTTATGGACTGGAAATACCTGGACAAGGATTTGGGAGTACGCAATTACCGCGGGGTTAAGGATGCAATACCGGGAGACTGCCTGTATTTTAAAAATCCTGATGTTAATCCGGATACTCCCGAATGGCAGGGAGAAAATGTGATCAAACTGCTGAACGGATATTATTACGGACACGGAATCGGCATTAAAACATCTGAAGAAATTATACGGGATTTGAACAGGAACAGGATACAGGGTTCGGAACGCTCAGCCTACCTGATGGACCTGATAGTGAAGCCGGATTTTAAATATCTTGGCGAACAGTTATTGTTCTAGCACCTAAGGCTTCAGGAATGAATAGTATATAAAAGCTGGCTTTGTTAAGCCTGCCTGAAAAATATCATGACAGGTAAACGAAAAATGGGTGAAAATATGAATGATTATGCCTCAGAAAACAGAAAATTACCGGAATTTGCCCTGACATTTTTTACATATTTACTGACAGTATACGCACTTTCAGACTTCCATATACTACACCTGAGAAAGGAAGTGTGAATTATGCAGCCTGTCCGGATTGCAGCAGGAGACGGAGCCGGTGAGCTTTTTAATTTTTTGCGCAAGGAACTTGTTGAGACCGGTACCGACCGGGAATTGTTCAAAGTAAACCACGAAGAAGAAAACGGACTGATAGCTGTAGAATGCACGGAAAAGGATAAAAACACGAAAAATAAAACATTTATCGAACACCTGGCACAGGTACTGGCAGACTATTTAATAACGGCCTATGACGGCATGCTGCTGAACCGTATAGCCAAAAAAAACTACGGATATCTTAAGCCTGATGAACGCAGGGAGATAATACAAATTGCCCAGAAAAAAATTAAGGACAACAGTCAGAATCTGTTTGATACTATTCTGAGAATAAGAAGAAAAAACCTGGTAACAAGGAAGCTTGCCGATTTCCTGAACCAGAACGATCATATAATTCTTGAAGGTTTCGTTATGTTCAGGATGCAGGAGTATGTAAAAGAGCTGGAAGAAATAATGGACTGGGCTGTAAGGCAGTATTTGATCGAAAAGGAATACCAGGAGTTTATAAAACTCCTTACATGTTTTGTACAGATGCAGAAGCCCAAGTTCAGGTGTGTTCATATAATAGCTGAAAAAGATTCAAGTTTTTCAGTATACGATGAAAACATGGAAAGGATATCGGAACAGTATCTGAGCGATTTGGCAGGGGAACAGGCCGACGGAACGATAAAGGAGGAGGATCTTCTGATTAGTTTCCTGATATCGGCAGCACCCAGGCAGATAATTATGCACAACATATCAGATATAAAAAACAAGGAGCTTGTAGACACTATTATGCAGGTCTTTTCGGACAGAGTAACGGCCTTTAATGACTAAAATTCTAATCACGCCGGCTGATTTCATTTTTTTTATTTATCTCCTTAACCTTGTAAATCAAAAAAAATTTGTTGTATAATGTATAGGTGAAAATGCACAAAAACTGTCTCATTCCCTTGGAATGTTTGAAAGGGGAGAAATGGGGGTATTTTTTTGTCGGCGAAAGTATTTCAGAGTCTTGTTTATCGCATTAAGGACATTCTTGGATGCGACGTGGATATTACCGACTCGAACGGCATAGTTTTTGCCAGTACCAGGCGTAATTCCGTAGGTGAATACAACGAAGCGGCTGTGGATTTTATTGACTCGAACGAAGAATATGCAGAAACAGAAGACGCTGCTTTCATGAAAGTAGGCAACAGAGGCAACCTGGATTTTATTACGGTGATTTACGGCAAAATTCCGGATCGGAAAAAGGCAATGGAACTTATCAGCCTTTCGGTTGAGAACGCAAGGCTCTATTACGAAGAGAAATTTGACAAGAACAATTTTATAAAAAATGTAGTGCTTGGGAACATTCTGCCCGGTGATATTTCTCTCAGGGCAAAGGAGCTCAGGGTAAAGGACGATGTCCGCAGAATAATATATTCCATTCATACCGAGAAATCCAGGGACATTCATGCTTACAATATAATTCAGAGCCTCTTTCCCAATGATTCGAAAGATTTTGTCGTCCTCCTTGACGATCAGAATACCGTCCTTGTAAAGGAGCTAAAGGAAAAGGAAACAGAGGACGATATTTATCGTAAAGCAAGAATTATCATTGATACGCTGAATACCGAGCTTATGGTTAAGGCATCGGTGGGGATAGGTACCGAGGTAACCAGGCTGCGAGATATTTCACGTTCTTATAAGGATGCACAGACCGCACTGGCGATAGGCAAGATTTTTGAAACCGACAAGGATATAATAGACTACAATCATCTGGGCATAGGCCGACTGATATACCAACTTCCCACGACCCTTTGCAAACTCTTCCTGAACGAAGTTTTTAAAGACAATGTTTATGATCAGATAGATCAGGAAACAATGATTACAATAAAGAAATTCTTTGAGAACAGCCTGAATGTGAGCGAAACTTCAAGACAGCTTTTTGTACACAGGAATACTCTTGTCTACAGGCTGGACAAGATACAGAAGCTCACGGGGATGGATTTGCGAAAGTTTGAAGACGCTTTGCTTTTTAAGGTTGCAATGATGGTAAAGAGATATCTCGATGAGACAGGAAAATAAGCAGTAAAAATAAACAACAAAGGATGAACGGAATTGATTGAATTCAAAAATGTTACAAAACTGTATCCGAACGGCTGTATAGGTCTGCAGAACGCAACGTTTAAGATAGAAAAGGGCGAATTTGTTTTTGTGGTGGGGCCGAGCGGATCGGGCAAGTCAACATTGCTGAAGCTGATGCTGCGCGAGGAAATACCTACCGAAGGCGAAGTTTATGTCAATGAATTCAGTATACACGACATGCCCAGAAGAGAAGTGCCGTATCTCAGAAGAGGCCTGGGCGTCGTATTTCAGGATTTCAGGCTGCTGCCAAACAAAACGGTTTATGAAAATGTCGCTTTTGCAATGCAGGTCGTGGAAGCCTCACCCAAGGATATCCGAAGACAGGTACCCGTTGCCCTTGCCCTTGTTGGTTTAAGCAAGAAAGCCAAGGTATATCCTGACCAGCTGTCAGGAGGAGAACAGCAGAGGGTGGCACTGGCAAGGGCCATTGTAAATAATCCCTCTGTACTTATTGCCGATGAGCCCACAGGCAATTTGGACCCCGAAACCAGCTGGGAAATTATGAATCTGCTTGATGAGATTAACCAGCGGGGAACGACGGTAATAGTAGCAACCCATGAGAAAAACATAGTGGACCAGATGAAAAAAAGAGTTTTTAATCTTGAACGCGGAAGAATAATTCGGGACGTACAGGAAGGGAATTATACAAATGAAGATTAGAACGATGAAGTACATGGTAAAGGAAGGTTTCGTAAATACATACAGAAACCTGTTAATGTCTATTGCGTCTGTTACTATGGTTATTGCTTCTCTTATGATATTCGGAATATTCCTGATGCTTATTATAAATTTTTCCTATAACCTGAACAGGCTGAAGGCGCAGATGGAGGTAGTGGTATTCCTCGAAAATGATGCCACCCAGATGGAATCTGCCAATGTGGAATTGAAAATAAAGAATGACGAGAGGGTATTAACATACACAAAAATAACAAAGGAACAGGCATTTGCCGAGCTCGTAACTCTGTATCTTGAGGATACTGATATAATTGAAGGCCTTACGCCCGATTTTCTCAGTGAATCCTTCAGGATTCATCTGAAAAATGTCGAGGACAGTGCGGCGTTTACAGAGGATATAAGCAAACTAGACGGTGTTGAGGATGTGACATACCCTTATGAATCCCTAAAGAAACTGGGTACCGTGCTGAACTGGATAAATGCGGGCAGTATGGCCGTGCTGACGCTGCTTCTGATCATATCGGTATCCATCATAGCAAACACAATAAAGCTGACTGTGTTTGCAAGGCGAAGGGAAATCGAAATCATGAAATATATCGGGGCAAGCGACTGGTTTATACGCTGGCCGTTTGTTATAGAAGGTGTGATTATTGGTTTTGCCGGAGCGCTGATTGCTTTTGTTCTGACAAGTTACCTATATAATTCGGTGGAATCATTTGTGAATGCCCAGACTTTCGAGTATGGCCTGAGTGAACTTGTTAAAATGGTTTCCCTTGGAAACGTGGGCGGCCAGATCTTTGTAATTTATGCGATTATAGGCGTGGTAATGGGCAGCATAGGAAGTATAATTTCTGTCAGAAAACACTTGAATGTTTAATGCCTGATTATGTATAATTAAACCGGACATAAGTTTTTTCCTGCAACAGGAAGAATACAGACGTAATGAAATGAACAATTGATAAAGGAACATGTGCAGGAGGACGAAATGATGCATAAAAAGCACAGCAGATTTTCAACTTGGTTAAAATGCACGGGTTTAATTGTTACCGTACTCGCATTGATTACAGCAACGGCTTTCAGCGCCCTTGCTGACGACATTTCAAAATACCAGCAGCAGTTAAATGCAAAAAAATCCGATATAGCGTATTACAAAAAGCAAATCCAAAAAATCAGTGATGACATTAACTGGAGAAAGCACCAGCGTGAACAGATAATAAAGGAACTTGAAGCAGTTGGTATGAAAAAAGCTGAAATAGAACAGAAGATTCAGCTTATTGAATCTGCTATTGATACCCTGAATGAAGCAATTGCATTAACCGAGGCGGAACTTGCGCAAAAGGAGGAATTGCTCAAAGAGCGTCTTCGTGCCATGTATAAAAGCGCCAATGTCGTCTGGGTACTTGATGAGCTTTTCAGAAGCAGTGACTGGAACGAATTATATATACGTGTAAAAATGATGAACCAGCTTGGCGAATACGACAGACTGCTTATTAACAGTGTAAAGAACAAAAGGCAGGAACTTAAGGAATTAATGGAATTAAGGGAATATGAGCTGCAGAACTGCGTGGAAGAAGCCAAACGCTATGCTCAGGAGATGCAGCAACTTGAGATGTCCAGATCTTCACTGGAGGCAGCAATCCAAAAGGATATAAAGAGCAAGGAAGAATATGAAAGACTGGAGGATATTTTAGAAAAAGACATCAAGGAAACTGAAGAGCTTATTAGGAGTTTACAGAGCAAAAGCAATCTCAAATTCGGCGGAAAAATGGTCTGGCCGATGCCGACGAACAAGTATATTGCCTCACAATTCGGCAACAGGCTTCATCCGATCTATAAGGTATGGAAAATGCATACAGGTTTAGATATCGGCTCAAAACTGAATGAAGAAATAGTCGCAGCTGCTGACGGCGTGGTTATTTTTGCCGGAACGCGCAGCGGGTATGGGAACTGTGTAATTATCGATCACGGAAGCGGAATTACTACCCTTTATGCCCATATAAACAATCGCGGTATCCTGGTAAGAACCGGCCAGACTGTAAAAGCCGGCGAGGTAATAGCAAAAGCCGGACAGACAGGAGTTGCAACAGGACCGCACCTGCACTTTGAAGTCAGAGTAAACGGGACTCCTCAAAATCCGCTTGAATACGTAAAACCTTAGACATATATACATGGTATTAATAAGTACATGAATGTATTCCCGGGGAACCGGGTATTTTCTTTTATAAAAAGATTATAAATAAGACATTTTAATAGATTATGTTAAATATACATTAATTAAGGAATAATACCTGTACATAATCCAAATATTCTGGTATGGGAAGTGTTGAAATGAAAAAGAACCTGTTAATTGCCGTTATTTGTGTTATTCTGTCCGTTGCCTTTTTTGCCGCGGGTTTTTATACCCATAGTTTTATTCAGATGATGAATCCGGAGTACGAGATAGTATTCAGCCAGGATGTCTCCCGCGAAAATATAATAAATTTCAACAGGGTAAAGGCTCTTTTGCTTAACAGTTATTACGAGGAAATAGATGAAAATGTACTTCTTGAAGGTGCAATAAAAGGAATGGTGGAAGCAGTCGGAGATCCGTACACTGTTTACTATACTCCCGACATGATGAAAAGTTTTATGGAACAGCAGACCGGTAGCTATGTTGGGATAGGTGTTACCGTTTTCATGGACGATGATGGCCTTGCTACCGTTGCCGACATTTTTGATGATTCACCGGCAAAGGATGCCGGAATGCGTAACGGTGACAAGATAGTCATGGTTGACGGGGAAGATGTAACCGAAATAACCGATCTGAACCTGATTGTACAGAGGATTAAGGGAAAGCCCGATACAGAAGTGGCGGTCACGGTATACAGGCCTGAAATTAATAATTATCTGGAGATTAGAATGACCCGCAGGGTTATAAACCTGGTATATATCAAAAGCCGCATGGTTAGCGATAACATAGGTTATATCCAGTTAAAGCTGTTTGATGAGGATATCGCCTATGATTTTGTAAACCATGTAAACAGGCTGATATCCCAGGGTGCAAAGGGGTTAATTCTCGATTTGCGGAATAATCCCGGCGGTGACTACACCCAGGTAGTGCGCATGGCCGATATCATAGTTCCTGAAGGACTAATAGTATACACCGAAGACAGAAACGGGAACAGAAATGAGGAAAAGTCAGCAGCAAACGAGCTTAACATGCCTCTTGCCGTGCTGATAAACGAATACAGTGCCAGTGCCTCAGAGATTCTTTCTGCGGCAATAAAGGAATACGGCAAGGGTACGCTGATTGGCAAAACCACTTTCGGAAAAGGGCTTGTTCAGTCCATTGTGCCGCTCGAAGGGGAAGCAGGCCTGAAATTCACTACGGCAAGGTATTTTACACCCTCAGGTGTGTCAATACACGGTATAGGGGTTACTCCTGACATTGAAATAAGCAATGATGAAAAATACAGGTACTACAGCATAGATGAAATTCCCGAGGGTGAAGACAAACAGCTGTTAAGGGCAATTGATGAGGTCAGCAGGATGATTTCCGAGCGGGAATATAACAAATAACATTGAATATGTACCGCCTCGCGGGGGTATAATATTCTGCGAGGTGGTTATTTATGGCATCAAAAAAGAATGAAAAGCTGAAACTGGAAATTGCGAAGGAACTGGGGCTTCTGGAAAAAGTTCAGAAGGAAGGATGGAAGAGCCTCAGTTCAAAAGAAACCGGAAGGATTGGCGGGTTACTGGCAAGAAGAAAAAAACTGGGATAAGGGGTCAGAATGTACAGCGATTTTGCATATGTCTACGATCGGCTGACAAAAGACATAGATTATTCGAAAATGGCGGATTATATTGAGGTCCTTTTTTCAGAATATGCAACAGTGAAGCCGAAACTTCTCCTTGACCTGGCATGCGGTACTGGAAGTCTTACACTTGAGCTGGCACGTCGCGGTTATGACATGATAGGTGTTGATTCATCAGCCGACATGCTGAACTGTGCGCTGGAAAAATCAGCAGGGCTTGAGGTATCACCGTTATGGGTCTGCCAGGACATGAGAAGTTTTGAGCTTTACGGTACCGTTGACGCAATTGTATGTACACTGGACAGTATTAATTATCTTACAGATTTTGACGACCTGCTTTCTGTTTTCAGGCTGGTA
>Ga0134099_1000241_pt1 | contig 70182 bp, 63 predicted proteins | sample 10_taG_2_FD_105482 | JGI IMG/M metagenome (GOLD analysis project Ga0134099, IMG submission 105482) | Switchgrass degrading microbial communities from high solid loading bioreactors in New Hampshire, USA - 10_41_5_180_A2 metaG | ecosystem: Engineered > Bioreactor > Semi-continuous > Anaerobic >...
CATGAAAAATGAAACAGGAACACTTTGCAAAAGTTACTTCCACCTTTCTCAATTCAGCGAATTTGCAAAACTTAATTCCGCTTCTTGTGAATTTGGGGTGGAAATTACTTTTTCAAATGAGGGCACAGGCCGAAATGATATTACTTATTTGTTATAACTTTTTTTTAGTATTTCACTGTGCTATAATAATCACGGGTATAAGCTGACCCAATTGTGCTTTTCAACGGGAAAGGCACAAAATATCAACAGCAGAAAGGTGAGCGATATTTATGAGAATTATCAAGGTCAAGGACTATGAAGAAATGAGCAGGAAAGCCGCTGATTTCATTGCCGCCCAAATAATCCTAAAACCCAATACAGTCCTTGGACTGGCTACCGGTTCAACGCCGATTGGTACATATGAGAATCTGGTCAGGTTGAATAAAGACGGATGTGTTGATTTTTCACAGGTAACATCAATTAACCTCGATGAATATTACGGTCTGGAACCCACTCACGATCAGAGTTACCGTTATTTCATGAATAAACATCTTTTCTCGAAAATAAACATTAACCCGGAAAATACCCACGTTCCCAATGGGAAAGCGGATGATATAGATGCCGAGTGCAGGCGGTATGATAACCTGATTGAAAAATCAGGCGGAATTGACTTGCAGCTGCTGGGAATCGGTCATAACGGTCATATCGGTTTTAACGAACCCTCCGATGAATTTGTACCCGATACACATTGCGTATCACTGACTGAAAGTACAATCAATGCCAATTCAAGGTTTTTCAAATCAAGGGACGAAGTCCCGAGAAAGGCAATTACAATGGGAATCAAAGCCATAATGCAGGCAGGAAAGGTTTTGCTGATTGCCAGCGGGGAAGATAAAAAGGAAATACTGAAAAAAGCACTGTTCGGTCCGGTTACTCCACGGGTTCCGGCTTCAATACTGCAGCTGCACAGGGATTTGACAGTAATAACACCACTTGATATATAAAAGCTGTTAACCAGGACTCCGGTTTTTAATGCCGGAGTTTATTATTTTTGTTGACATTCGGATTATATAAACATAGAATAATATTGGATGTCTGAGAAAGTTTAATTCCCGAAGCAAAGTGAGGTGAAAAAAATGGAGTCTGGCGGTAGTAGCAGTAATATTGATACCAGCCGAAAGCGTATGTATATGGAAAGCCTGATACTGACTATGCCAAGCTCTGTTTTTTTCAGTTGCGGCCTCATTTTGCGGCATATGTCATATTAATTTCTGTTATACATACTTTTTCTGGTTTCGGATCATGGTATTAAACCCTTTAAATGACTAATTCAATATTATATGTCTTTGCTTATGGGTTGCAGGTTTTGGACAAACTAACCCGTGCGGTATTGCTGATGTCTTTAAATAATGATAAACCTCAACGTGGTTTTGTTTGCTTTATTTTGCGCAATCCGTGTTATTGCCCTGATTATATTTACGAAAGAGAGGTGGTAGTTGTGGATCCTGTCCCGTTACCTGCTAATTTCATGAAAATCATCAATACTAATACAAGAGCCATAACTACTCCTCGGGGGAGGTGGCTCTTTTAAAGGAGGGCTGCGAGAATGAAGGAAATAATCCTTAATCTTATTGAAAACGGCAATTACAGCGAAGCCAGAAAACAACTCATTGAAATGAATGAGGTTGATATAGCGCAGTTACTGGAAGAACTGGACAAGCAAAAGCTCCTGATTATTTTCAGGATACTGCCGAAAGAGCTCGCTGCGGGGGTATTTTCATATATCCCCTATGAACTCCAGGGATATATTATAGAATCAATTACAGACAAGGAAATTAAAAGTATAATTGATGAACTGTTTCTTGACGATACCATCGACTTCCTGGAAGAAATGCCGTCAAACATTGTGAAAAGAGTGCTCCAGGCTACCGATGACGAAACGAGAAAGCTGATTAACCAGTTTCTGAAATACCCGGAAGATTCGGCCGGCAGCATAATGACCATTGAGTACGTGGATCTGAAAAAGGAAATGACGGTAAAACAGGCTCTGGAGCATATAAAGGAAACCGGTGTGGACAAGGAAACAATTGATACCTGTTATGTTCTGGACAACAACAGAATACTGGAAGGTATCATTTCGATAAGAAAGCTTATACTGAGCGATGAATCAACCCTTGTGGGGGATATTATGGAAACAGACCCTATATATATTAACACACATGATGACCATGAAAGGATTGCATCGCTGTTCAAAAAGTACGACTTAATTTCAATGCCGGTCGTGGATAACGAACGAAGGCTCGTTGGCATAGTAACCATAGATGACGTTGTTGACATCATAGACCAGGAGAATACCGAAGACTTCCAGAAGATGGCTGCCATGCATCCGTCCGATGAAGAATACCTGAAAACAAGCCCGCTGACACTCGCAAGACACAGGATAACCTGGCTTCTGATACTTATGATTTCGGCAACTTTAACAGGAAACATAATTATCAGATTCAATGATGTTTTACAGTCAGTCGTGGTTCTGGCTTCTTTCATTCCTATGCTGATGGATACGGGTGGAAACTCGGGATCGCAGTCGTCAACACTTATAATCAGAGGACTGGCTCTCGGCGAAATTAAAACCAGTGATATTTTTAAGGTTATATGGAAGGAAATCCAGGTAAGTGCAATTGTAGGACTGTTTTTATCATTGCTCAACTTCGTAAGAATTTACTTTTTGAAAAAAATTGATTTAAATATTTCCCTGACCGTATGCATAACCCTTTTTCTCACTGTTATGCTGGCAAAAATTATAGGCGGCGTACTGCCCATCCTGGCCAAAAAGCTGAAACTGGACCCTGCAATAATGGCAAGCCCGCTTATAACAACCATTGTCGACGCTGCAGCGCTTACAATATACTTTTCGGTGGCTACATGGATATTGCATATTTGATAAATGCAGACCGCACCGACAGCTGTGTGAATGGGATGCATCTGCCCGCAGGCAGATACTGCAGATCTGAAAGCTGAAAATCCCGTTTCAGAACGGAAAAACAGCCGGAAGGAGCAACTGCAATACACTTCCGGCTGTATTTGATTTATCGCACGATACCTAAACCAAGCCAAGAAGACGTGCGCCATTAGCCACAATATAGCATACGGCGATGCCTATTATTGTAGGTATTGCAAAAGCTGCAACAGCCCATTTGATGCTCCCCGCTTCTTTCTTAATGGTCCAGAGAGTGGTTCCGCATGGGAAATGCATCAGTGAAAACAGCATAACACACAATCCTGTAAGCCATGTCCAGCCATTGTCAACCAGGATACGTCTTAAGTCTTCCAGTTCATTTATCTCTACCATTGTACCCGATGCCATGTAACTCATTACAATGATCGGGATTACAATTTCATTTGCCGGTAAACCGAGTATGAAAGCCATTAAAATATAACCGTCCATTCCGAGCATTCTGCCGAAAGGATCTAGGAAATCCGCAGCATGGGACAGAAGGCTCATATTATTGACCTTAATGTTTGCCATCAGCCATATAACAAGTCCTGCAGGTGCAGCAACCGCAACGGCACGTCCGAGAACAAACAGTGTCCTGTCAAATATAGAACGGACCAGAATGCGGAAGATCTGTGGTTTACGGTATGGCGGCAGTTCCAGTTCAAAAGAAGATGGGTAACCTCTCAGAATGGTGACCGACAGGATTTTCGAAACCAAAAGGGTCATAAATATACCAAGTACAACAATACCTGTAACGGCAAGAGCGGATATAGCAGACTGAAACCTTCCTCCTGCAAGCCCGCCGATAAATATCATACTCATTGCAATAAGGGTCGGAAATCTTCCGTTGCAGGGTACGAAATTGTTTGTCAGTATTGCTATCAGACGTTCCCTGGGCGAACTGATGATTCTGCATCCGATAACACCTGCAGCATTGCATCCAAAGCCCATGCACATTGTCAGTGCCTGTTTTCCGTGAGCGCATGCTTTTTTGAAAAAATTGTCCAGGTTGAAAGCCACTCTCGGAAGATACCCCAAATCCTCCAGCAGGGTGAACAGCGGAAAGAAAACAGCCATTGGCGGCAGCATCACCGAAACCACCCAGGCAATGGTTCTGAACATCCCAAGAACCAACATATCATGGATCCATAACGGAATGTCCATGGATTTTAAAAACGCGCTCAGTTTTTCTTCTATTCCGAACAGAAAATCAGCCAAGAGGCCTGACGGTACATTGGTACCCTCAATTGTAAGCCAGAATATAGACGCGAGAAGTGCCAGCATTATCGGTATACCAAAAACTTTTGATGTCAGGATCCTGTCAATTTTCCTGTCAAACCGGTTATATTGCCTGTTTTCAAATGTAACTGTCTCCCTGCTTAACTCCTCCGCAGTCTTTACAAGTGTAGATACAATCCTGTCGCGGACCTGCTCTTTCTCAATGCCGTTTTCAGAAAGGTACTGTCTTGCATAGTTCAGAAGCCCTGACAGTTCACTGTCATTCAACAGGTTAAAACCGAGATACCTGTCTATCGAATTCAGAATGGATTCATCACCGTCAAGCAGCTTAACCGCAACCCATCGCGGATTTATTCTGCACGCGGTAAGCTGCATGATTTTAGGCTGTATCATGTCTATTGCCCGCTCAATTTCATCATCATATGTAACTTTAATCGGTTTTGGAGAAATTTGTCCGGTTGATACGGCATATACCGCATCCATCAGTTCATCAAGTCCTGTTTTTCGCCGTGCATTTGTAGGTATAACCGGGACACCAAGGCGTTTCGACAGTTCCTCACAGTTTATGCGAATCTTTTTTCTTTTTGCTTCATCAATCAGGTTTACACAGACAACAACCCTGTCGGTTATTTCAAGGGTCTGGAGAACCAGGTTCAGATTTCTCTCAAGGCATGTGGCATCGGTAACCACGATTACCGCATCAGGCTCTCCGAAACAGACAAAATCCCGCGCAATTTCTTCTTCCACTGAATTTGCCATAAGGGAATAGGTGCCCGGTATATCCACCAGGATAAAATTTTTGTCCTTATGCCTGTATCTTCCCTGGGCATTTGTAACGGTTTTTCCCGGCCAGTTACCCGTGTGCTGTTTCATGCCGGTTAAACTGTTGAAAACAGTACTTTTTCCGACGTTAGGATTTCCTGCAAGCGCTATTATTCTGTCGTCCGGCGTAACCCGTTCGGGTTTCAGTTCCTTTTGCAGTACACCTGTTCCGGTGGATCGGTTAGTAAGCCCCATTTTTCTGTCCTCCCTTTTATTTCTTACAAGACTAAGCCATTTCGACCAGGATTTTTCCCGCTTCTTCAGATCTCAGTGCTATCAGTGCCCCTCGGATATAAAAAGCAGTCGGATCACCCGACGGACTTTTATGAACAGCCTCTACAACAGTATCGGGAATAAGCCCGAGGTCCAGCATTCTCCTGCGCACCGTTCCATCCGATGTAAGTTTCTTCACTTTCGCCATTTTACCTAACGGTAACATGTTTAATGGAATTATCCTTTCATTCATACCTCAATCCCCCATATTTCTCCCGAATTATTTCATAAATTTTGGCGGCGGCTAAATTTTTTGCTCAAAACCAATATATGAAACATAAAAGTCCGATGTTACGAATAAGGTTGAATAAACGGATATTTTTACATGAGCGGTGAAAACATGAACAGGAAAAACGGGTTTTATACTGTCCGGGGCTATCAGCTGATGAACCAGGGGGATAACTTACTGACCTCAGGTATGGAAGATTACCTGGAAATGATATACAGGAATATGCAGACCGAGGGCTATATGAGAATCAACATACTTTCCAGGCTTCTTAATGTAAAACCTTCTTCCGCGTCAAAAATGGTCCAGAAACTTGCGTCGCTGGGACTTGTGGATTACCATAAATACGGCATTATTTTCCTGACCGAAAAAGGAAAAAAATACGGTAAATTTCTGCTCGAGAGGCATCAAGTAATAGAAAGATTTTTAAAAAATATTGGAATAACCGAAAATCTTCTAGCCGAGACCGAACTGATAGAACACAATATAAGTGTTAATACGATGAAAAATATTGATTTATTGAACAGGTTCTTCGAAAAATATCCGAATGTTCTTGAAGAGTTCAGAAAGTTTATGGAAAACATGAAAGATTATAACTCTGAGAGGCATGACTGAAAAGCAGGCGTTTTTAATCCTCAACCAGTTTCTGAATCTGCCTTCTAGTTTCCTCCGGTAGTTTATCCATAAGGTAATTGCGGTCGACAGGCTGTTTTTCGTTAAAAATTCTGACAATACTTTCGTTTGTGGTCTTTACCTTTTCCCTGAGTTCGGATGCCGACATCAGTTCACATCCCTCACCCCTGATAATAACTTGCTGCAGGCCGTCTGACGTTGCAACGGTTATGTCAAATTTCTTCCTGTTGTCATGGGCAAATTTTTCAATGTACTGGTCAGCGGTCTGTGCTTCCCTGGTATATACCACAAAAATGTTTCCGTACTCAATAACCTCCTCCGGGTGCCCCTGGACGCGGTATGCATCAAAAACCACAATAACCTGGCAGTCCTCAACGCTTTTATATTTACTGAGGTAATCCAGCAGTTTCGATTTTGCACTGTCCATATTATCCTTTGCCAGTTCTTTAAGCTCCGGCCATGCATAGATAATGTTATAACCGTCCACAAGCAGGTATTTCTCCTTGTTTTCCCTGGGTTTACCCACATAAATCTCCTGGTTTTCTTCAGCCTGCACGGCGGGTTTTCGTTTCTGCCACATGGCCTTTTTCCCCTGGTTTGCAAAAAAAGTTCTTTCAAAAATCCGCTCAACCTCTTCAGGGGAAATCCATTTCCGGGGACTGTGCAAATTCTGCTTATCCGGTACAGCGGCTTCCGAATCCTTTGTGAGGCTCAAATAACTTTCCAGATGCATATAATCCTTAACCCTGTCCCAGCTGACATAAAAACTTGTGCCGTTGGCACAGAATATTGATCCCGTCGGGTTTTCAGGATCCTTTTCAGAGTCGTACCCTATGGCTTCTATTACTTCTTCGGCATTATGACATATGTCATATCCCTTAAATGTGCAAAACAATCTGCCAAGCCCTTTTGTATAAGCGGTAACCTCCTTTTGGTAATTCTGGAACGTGGAAACCGGCGCTGTTCCGGTGATAATTGCCATATCGTCCTTTATCCTGGATACCTGGCATGTACCGTGCATTCTTTCAATATCGGACAATGCACGCCCCACCATTTTTTCAGGTGTTTCCAGCTGAAAGGAATAATAAGGCTCGAGGAGCACCGACTGTGCTTCCTTCAAACCCTGGCGCACCGCACGGTATGTGGCTTCCCTGAAATCACCGCCTTCGGTATGCTTGTTGTGTGCCCTTCCCGATACCAGTGTTATTTTCATATCGGTAATCGGAGAGCCCGTAAGGACTCCCTTGTGCACTTTTTCCTTCAGGTGCGTAAGGATAAGGTTTTTCCAGTTTCTGCCCAGAACATCATCACTGCAGTCCACTGCAAATTCAAGGCCGCTTCCGCGTTCTGCCGGTTCCAGCAAAAGATGGACCTCGGCATAATGTCTCAAAGGTTCAAAATGCCCTACGCCCTCCACTGTGTTTGCGATGGTCTCCTTGTAGACAACCCTTCCGGAGTCGAAGGCTACATCAATACCAAACCGGCTTTTTATCAGGCTCTGAAGGATTTCAAGCTGCACTTCGCCCATTATCTGGACCTGTATCTCCTTAAGCTGTTCATTCCAGACAATACGGAGCTCGGGTTCCTCTTCTTCGAGTTCCCTCAGTTTGGGCAGCATAACCCTTGGATCACAGCCTTCGGGCAGTATTATGCGGTATGATAAAACGGGTTCCAGTACAGGTACAAACAATGCCTTTTCTTCTCCCAGACCGTCACCCGCCCGGGTCCGCGTAAGTCCCGTAACTGCACACACGGTTCCTGCCCTTGCCTCATTTACGGCTTCATACTTCTGGCCTGAATAAATTCTGATCTGTGTAACCTTTTCTTCCCAATCTCCGTTACCTATAACATCCCTGACCCTCAGCTTTCCGCCCGTTATTTTCATATATGTTAGACGGTTTCCCTTATCATCCCTTCCGATTTTATATACCCTTGCGCCAAACTTCTTCTGGTACAGGGGAACCTCGGCATATTTTCCGATACCGTTCATAAACTCTTCTACGCCGTCAAGTTTTAATGCAGAACCAAAATAGCACGGAAATACCCTGCGTCTTTTTATCGCATTTTTAACAAGCCTTGTATCTATGTGACCTGTTTCAAGGAAATACTCCATCAGTGTTTCATCACACATTGCCAGCTGTTCATAAAAATTCTCGGTGGCATCATGCAAAAATTCCACGCACCGATCTGACAGCTGTTTTTTTAGTTCGGACATTAAAGTTTTCTTATCTTTTCTGTTCTGATCCATTTTATTGACAAAAATAAAAACGGGTATCCGATATATATCAAGAAGACGCCACAGCGTTCTGGTGTGGCCCTGTACACCCTCCGAACCGCTTATTACCAGGATGGCATAATCCAATACCTGGAGCGTTCTCTCCATTTCGGTGGAAAAATCCACATGCCCCGGTGTATCAAGCAGGGTTACCTGGATATCAGCCAGTCTGAACACTGCCTGCTTTGAAAAAATCGTAATACCCCGTGCCCTTTCCAGTTCATAGGTGTCCAGAAATGTGTCCTTGTTATCCACCCTTCCCAGCTTTCTTATCCTGCCGCTCAAATACAGCATGCTCTCCGATAATGTTGTTTTTCCGGCATCCACGTGTGCCAGTATGCCAATTACAAGGCTCTTCATAATCCGATACAATTCCCCCGCTGTCGATATATATGGGTATATATATCTATATTACCAGCAAATTTTCTACCACACAAATTACAGTTTCCGGAAAAAGTAAAACATCGGCCCTTTGCCTGACAGCCGTCCCGGTAAATTTCATTGGATTCGGCATGGTACGGCTTGCTTTCAGGCTCCGGCCAAATCGACATTATACTCCCGAAATAACACGATAAAGACAAAACAGAACGGCTATCTCTTATTTATACAGTTCTTCCTTCAGTAAACCCGGACTCCCATGCAGTACGCGGCTGTCACGCAGAAATTGTCATCAAGCACAACGAGATCGGCATCGTTTCCATATGCAATCCGGCCTTTCCTGTTTTCAATACCCAGGACCCTGGCAGGGTTTAAAGTTGCCGCCAGAATTGCATTTTCCGCCGAAACAGAAGCACGGCTTACAAGGAACCTGATTCCCTCGTTCATCCTCAAAGAGCTTCCTGCTATCGTGTCGGTGCCGAAATTACGTGCCGTTCCGTTTTTGTCCAGTGATATTTTAACATTTGAAATTTCGTATACGCCTTCGGGCAATCCCTTAACTCCTATGGAATCTGTGACAAGAATAAGATTCGAATTCCCTTTTGCGTTAAACAGGATTTTGACTACGCCGGGGTGTACATGGTACCCGTCGGCAATAATTTCGGCGTACGCGTTGGAGCTCATCAGCGCTCCCACAACAGCCGGTTCGCGATGATGCAAAGCCTTCATTGCATTAAAACTGTGAGTAAAGGACGACGCACCGTTTGCAAGGGCAAGCATTGCTGTTTCAAAACTCGCCCCGCTGTGTCCTATCGAAACTGTAACACCGCTCCGGCTTGCATACCGGATGAGTGAAAAATCTTCATCATGTTCACATGCAACGGTCAGATACTTTATTGAATTATCTGCCGCCTCCTGATACCCGATGAACTCTACGACCGAAGGAACACGGAGGTGCTCTTTTATGTGCATCCCCCTGTAACCATCGTCAAGAAAAGGGCCTTCAAGATGTATCCCCAGGATTTCGGCGCCGGTGTGTTTTTGTTTCATTACCGCGGCTATATTTTTCAGTGATTTTATCGTATTGTCCATGCTCTGGGTCGTGGTTGTCGGCAGAAACGATGTAACTCCTTCGGAAGGAAGGGCTTTCAGCCACTCAACAAGGCCTTCGGGCGAAGGTTCGTCAGCAGAATAGCCACCCATACCGTGTGTATGTATGTCGATAAACCCGGGTACTATCATCCTGTCACCGTAATCCGCATCGGTTATCGATTCTCCGTATGGTGTAATCTTCGAAATTTTTCCTTCATTCACATGAACCTGTGCAGGAATAAACTGGCCTGAAATAAAAACCCTTTTGCTCTGAATTACCATATTTTTACTCTCCTTTGGCCGAACATTGAAGTACACCCGTAATATTTGGATTTCCGAATATTAATATAGCATTTAAAATTTATATATACAAACTCTTTATTTTTTTACCCCAAAATCAGCAGGTCATATGCAAAAAACAGGTATAAAAAGTAAATGACAAACGGAATTCAATATATCAGAAAATTGAAGCATTGATTTATTCGACCTGCGATTCAGGAAACAAATAAAAATCGATTTTTATCTTCATTTTGAAATATAATTGTATTATAATAGTAACGGTTATGTAATTATTACAGGATTTTACGAATGTTTTGTTATACGAAATAACGGCGGTTGCTTTATCGCAATTCTGCATCCATATGTATTGCCGTAATTGGTTATTAAAAACATTTTCATCAGGAAACTAAATTATTGTTTTCTGATGAAGAACGACTTAAGGTGGAACTATGAAAAAACGGAAAGGTAAATCACCGAGATCCAGAAAATACGTTACTTTACTGGTAGTCCCCCATAATTCGGACAAGGTGAAAACGTGGAAAACCACTCATCCTTTCATAAAACTTTTCTCGGTCATTGCATTCCTGTTGCTTGTAATTCTGGGTCTTACATATTACCTGAAAACAGTTATCGAAGAAAACCAAAGACTGCGTGAAGAATATCTTGCCCTGAATTCCTTTCTTGCAGAACAGCAGAAAACTGCAATGCAGAGTATATCAGTTATTTCTGAAATAGAAAATCACGAAAGGATATCCGAGGACAGAATCGAAGAATTCTATTACCAGGTTCAGAATTTAATCAGCAATTACATAGACAAGGAAATAAAAACCCTCACAGTAAGCAGATCGTCAATTGCAAGCAATCCGACAATATCTTTTGTGGGCAAAATATCGGAGTTAAAAGCATTGCTGAATTTCCTTGAAGATGCTGATAAAAAAGAAGATAAACTGTTTGCCGATTTGGCTGAAAAAAAATCCGAACTTGAAAATTACCTGAACAGCCTGCCGACTTTCTGGCCTACAGAGGGAATTATTGAATCGGGGTTTGGAAACCGCCTTCACCCTGTATACAGAAAATACATGGTTCATTCCGGAGTGGATATCGGGGGCAAAAAAGGAAACCCGATTTATGCGGCCGCATCGGGGACAGTTGTCGCTGCCGGGAAAAACGGCGGATACGGATACATGATCGACATAGACCATGGCAATGGTCTTGTAACGAGATATGCTCACTGCTCGAAAATCCTGGTAAGGAAATGGCAGAAAGTAAAAGTGGGAGAGAAGATCGCAGAAGTGGGTGACACCGGAGTCACAACAGGACCGCATCTGCATTTTGAAATATTGCTGAACGGAAAAGCAATCGATCCTGTAATATTCATAGGCACAGGCAATAATTAATATTTTGGAGGATGGTATTATGAAAAAACGAAACAATGCAGCCATTGAAACAGTTATCGGAGAAAATACTGCCATTACGGGAAACATTGAATCCGATGGTTCGGTTAAGATTGAAGGACGTGTGGAAGGTGATATCAAGGCCGCAGGTGATGTCACTGTACTTGCCAACGCAGTAATTACGGGAAATGTATGGTGCGAAAATATGATCCTGGCAGGAACAATAACCGGAAACATTTATGTAAAGAACAGTCTGCACCTTGAGTCAACGGCCCGCCTCAAAGGAGATATGGAGGTACATACTCTGGTAACAGATGAAGGTGCCGTTTTCGAAGGAAACTGTAAAATGACCGAACCTCCCGCTGAAGATAATAGAGACAGGAAATGGAAACTTGACTTTAAACGCAGTAAACCCAACAACGCAGTGATAGAAAAAGAGGGCTGACATAAGCCCTCTTTATTTATCTCTTTTTACTTCGCCTTCGCTTCCTTTTTTCTTCCCGGTCTGTTCAGGTAAAGCAGTAACGTCATTAAGATATCCATCGCTATCATTGCGACGAATGCCCAGAAATAAAATATGGGCTGATTATGTTTAAAGCCATGTATCGGCAAAGCCAGTATAAACATCAGCGGAAAACCTACAAATATGGCAAAACCGCTTCCCAGGACAAGATTTTCAGGTACCCGTGATTTTGAATACGGGTCGATCTCTCTCAGCAATGCTATACCCGTGGTAATGGTTCCGGTCCACGTACCGTACAGTGCAACAATATGTTCGAGCTGCTCGTCTTTATAAATCCACCGGCAAAGGTAATAGCAGTATACCATCGTAAACAGCGCGCCGGCTGTTGTTATTATAAGAATGGGCACAAGGTTTGTTCTGAGCACGCTCAGCGATACAGCGGCAAGGGAAGCTGTGATCATGAAATCGAAGGAAGCCGATGAAATCCTCTGAAGCAGGTAATTGTCGGCATATTTATGACGCATAATCCGCTTCACCCTCAGCCTGTCAATAACGCCCCTGGCTGCAAGGGCTACAACCGTTCCCATGACAAAATTGAATCCCCACAGCATTTCGGAAACTGTTTCGCCGAATGATCCGAGAGGCGTAAGGATGACTGAAATTCCCCGGATTACCAGGTAAGTCACCAGGTATGCCGAACCAATAAGAAGAAGCTGAATGGTCAGATCATCTATATGCATGCTTTTGGGCACGGAAATTGTACGTCTTGTATCCTTCTCCGGTTCAAAATCCTTAACTTCATGAACGCTGTATTTTTTCTGGCTTTTATATACTCTTTTAAGCAGGAAATTAAGGAACGGCACCCCTCCTATTAAAGCCCATACAAACCCCAGGTTTGCAATGGCAAGACCAATATTGGCCCCATCTGTAAAACCTGATTCTTCCCATTTAATACCGATGTTCACAGCCTGACCCGGTCCCTGGGCGAATCCTAACGGAAGCAACATTCCCAGCGGCGGAAACATGTCGGGATAGAAGAATTTTACGAGCAGCAGGGATATGCCAAACCCCAGAATTCCCTGTACCATGTACGTCTTGACAATAGCATAGCCCGTATTGACTATATCGGTATTTTTCTTTTTGTTCCTGTCCTTAAGAGCCAGCGCTATAAAACCGACAGCCATAAGATGGGATACCAGGTAGCCAAGTTCGTGCTGAATTTTTCTGAGCATCTCTTCATCAAGCCAGCCAAAAACATACCTCGCAATCTGAAGCGCAAAGAACCCTATCATTCCTGCAAGCATTGATGTTGGCATCAGATGTTTCTGAAAAAGTTTTACTTTCAGCTTTAAAGCAGTCGCCACCCCCAAACAGGCTGCTATTCCGGAAAAATACAACGCAATAATCCAGCTGTTCTCCATAAACTCTCTCCCATCATCAAGTTTATTCGCGGATCAGATCTCCACTTTCAATTTTTATGTCAATTACATTTCCGCGACTCATAACCAAGGGAATATTTATTATAGATTTCTTTTTCGGATTCAGAGTTGAAATATACACACTGTCGCCTTCTACCAATGTCGGATAGCTTATTTTTACATCAATGCCTCTTTCTGAAAAAATGATTCCTGTTCTGCCCAGTATTATTGTTGCCATTTCGGCTACGGCACTTTTCGCCATTTCATTAAGTTCGGTAATTTCTTCACCCATCATTGTACTGGCAATATATAATGCAACTCTGCGCTTCAGTGCAAAAATGAAACGTCCCTCAAAATCCCCGCTCATCCACAGAATAATTGCTATGCTGTCCTGAAGGTTATGACTGTCAAGCAGGGATAGCCTTCCTAAACTTACATCCTCCTGCAAAAGAGCTTTAATGATTTTACTCGAGGCGATCAAAATGGGATTGATATAATCAACCTTCATACTTTTCCCCACTTACCAATTTCTTGTTTTGTGTCTTTATTCCTTTCTGCCCGTAAAGCTTATTTTTTTCTCCTCATGATTTACCAGCCTTATTATATTATCCCGGTGGCGGACAACTATAAGTGCAACCAACAAAGCACCTATTACTTTCAGTATAACAGGCAAGTTAAAGAAAAAAGACAAAACAGGCCAGCATAATGATGCAATTAATGAGCCAAGAGAAACATAGCGGGTCAAGGCGACTGTTATTATGAAAACTCCGAGACAAATCAGGGCCGGCAAAGGACTTATATAGAGAATTACTGCAAATGTAGTGAGTACGCCCTTTCCGCCCTTAAAACCAAAAAATATCGGCCAGTTATGGCCCAGAACTGCGGCAAATCCAGCGGCATACATTCCAATATAGCCGTGATTTTCAGTGTATCCTCCAATTAACTGACCGATTATGCATGCAATTATTCCTTTCAGTAAATCAACTGCGGTAACAGCGGCAGCTGCTTTTGGTCCCAGGGACCTGAGTGTATTTGTTGCACCTGCGTTTCCGCTTCCATACTTTCTTACGTCCTTCTTGTAGAATAACTTCCCCACTACCAGCGATCCATTCAGACTGCCCAGCAGATATCCTGCTATAACACATAAAACCGTTTCAAGCATTTAGCCTTCCCCTGCTTTCAAAACTAATCATTTTTTTTCCTTCAGCATAAGCTGTATAGGTGTTCCTTCAAATCCGAAATTGGATCTCAAAGTATTTATTATATATCTTTCATAGGAAAAATGCATCAATTCCTTATCATTTACAAACAGAACAAATCTCGGCGGCTTTATTCCTGTCTGGGTCATGTAGTATATTTTCAGCCGTTTTCCCTTGTCGGAAGGAGGCTGAACCATGGCCATCGCTTCATTGAGCACATCATTGAGCATTCCCGTCTGTACCCTGAAGGAAGCCTGATCATAAACATAATCCACGAGCTCAAACAATCTTTCCACTCTCTGGCCTGTTTTCGCTGAAATGAAAACCACCGGTGCATAATTCATGAAGTCGAGTTCCTGCAGGATTTCCTTGCGCATTTTTTCCAGAGTTCCGGTTTCCTTTTCAATCATGTCCCATTTATTTACCGTTATTATCGAAGCCTTGCCCTGCTCATGGGCATAGCCTGCAATCTTGGTATCCTGCTCGGTTACACCGTCGTTGGCATCAATCATGATAAGGCAGACATCCGCCCTGTCCACAGCCATAAATGAGCGAATTACACTGTACCTTTCAATATCTTCTTCTATCCTGCTCTTTTTTCTGATTCCGGCGGTATCAATAAAATTATACAGTTTGCCGTTGCGTTCAACGAGAGTATCTATTGCGTCCCTTGTCGTTCCGGGTATATCGCTTACGATAACTCGTTCTTCACCCAGTATACAGTTAATCAGAGAAGATTTGCCGACATTAGGCCTTCCTATAACAGCAATCTTAATGACATCCTCTTCCTGGTCTCCGTCTTCTTCTTCAGGAAAATGCTCAAAAACCGCATCAAGCAGATCTCCGATGCCAAGTCCGTGAATTGATGATATGGGGTGGAAATCCCCCATTCCCAGATTATAAAACTCATATGCCTCGGGAGGAAGCTCACCGATATTGTCAACCTTATTAACAGCAACAACTACAGGCTTTTTTGATTTACTCAGCATCGCGGCAACATCGCTGTCAGCCGCAGTCAGGCCTGTTTTGATGTCCAGCAGAAAAATGATGACGTCCGCAGTTTCCATTGCCAGTTCTGCCTGGCGGAGCATCATCTTTTTTATATAATCATCGGTATGAGGCTCTATCCCACCGGTATCTATCAGCGTAAACTTCCTGCCACGCCATTCAGCTTCGGCATAGATCCTGTCCCTTGTAATCCCTGGAGTATCTTCGGTTATCGATATCCTTTTTCCCGCTATATAGTTGAATAATGTCGATTTACCGACATTAGGTCTCCCTACTATTGCTACAACGGGTTTAGACAAATCCTCAGCCTCCGAAATTAAAAATTCCTCATACTATGATAAACATTTGGCAAGGCTCTGTCAACGTTTATATACCATGGTACATCTATTATTTTGCCCTTTTCAGCCATGATCATATCTGCAGTACAATAAATAAATGCATTCCATGTCAAATTTTATACAATTTCAGGAATGCAGTTTATTATTATATTATATTTTTTTCAATTTTTTCTACAGGTCATCGGGAACCAAATCATTGCGGATTATATCTTCATAGGTTTCGCGTTTTACTATGAGTCTGTCCTTTCCGTTTTTCACCAGCACCACAGGGGGCTTTCCTATCCTGTTGTAATTCATCGCCATCGAGTAATTATATGCTCCTGTGGCAAGGACTGCGACGATATCGCCCGGTTCGGTTACGGGCATTCTGATGTCTTTTGCTATAAGGTCACCTGATTCGCAGCATTTTCCGGCTATTGTAACAATCTCGGTTTTGGGACTGTCAGGCTTATTGGCAAGCAGAGCGGTATATTCAGCATTATACAAAGCATACCTGGGATTGTCGCTCATTCCTCCGTCAATTGCTATATATTTTCTTACACCCTTTATTTCCTTCACGTTCCCCACCCGGTACAGGGTTATTCCGGCTGGAGCCACAATAGACCGTCCGGGTTCCATCAGGATAAAAATTCTGCCCAGGTTTTTATCGCTGCATAACCTTTTCACCGTTTTTGAAATGGATTCAACAAACCTTTCGTATTCGAGAGGTGCATCCTTTTCGGTATATTTTATACCGTAGCCTCCGCCAAGATTCAGCTCATACAGCGTTATGCCGTACTTATCCCTTATCTCTGCAACAAAATTCAGCATTACCTCGGCAGCCAGCTCAAAGGGCTCAAGTTCAAATATCTGAGAACCGATATGGCAATGTACCCCGACAACTTCTACGTTCTTCATTTTTAACGCCTTTTCAATAAGCCTGTGCGCTTCGCCGTTTTCAAGTGCCACACCAAATTTTGAATCTATCTGCCCGGTTTTGATAAAATCGTGGGTATGAGCGTCAATACCAGGCTTAACACGGAACAGAATTTTAACCTTCTTACCCTTTCTGCCCGCAATTTCTTCTATGCTAAACAGCTCGGTTTCGTTGTCTACCACGAAACGGCCCACATTATATTCGATACCCAGTTCAATTTCATCAATGGTCTTATTGTTCCCGTGAAAATAAACCCTTTCCATCGGAAAACCAGCTTTTATGGCTGTATACAGTTCACCGCCCGAAACGACATCAAGGCCGAGTCCTTCCTGTTCCACAATTTTGCATATAGCAACGGTGCAGAAAGCCTTGCTTGCATACAGCACCAGCCCGTGCCCGTCATAATATTTGTCCACGGCGTTTTTATACATTCTGCAATTGCCGCGAATGACCATCTCGTCCATGACATACAGCGGCGTTCCGTATTTTTTTACCAGTTCTACCGTATCACACCCGCCTATTTCCAGATGTCCTGCCTCATTAATTCTCAAACCTTCAACCATATTTTCACCGTCCTGCTTTGATTATTTTACGAAATTACCATATAAATACCACGTTAAGTTTCCTTTGAAATAAAAATTCAACAGAATCATCATTCAATCGGCATATTTTTTGAAACAGTTTAAATAATCGTATCACTTACCGCTAATTTTTGCAAGTTTTAAATCCAAAACTTGCAAATTTTATTATTTCTAATTCTTCATACAGATATGAAAAAAGCCCGCGTCCTTTTGTGCGGGCTTTCCAGGTTTACAATAATTACTTGAGTTCGCAGGTAGCTCCGGCTTCCTTGAATTTTTCGACGATCTTCTGAGCTTCTTCCTTGGGAAGGCCTTCCTTAACGGTAGAAGGTGCACCTTCAACAAGGTCTTTTGCTTCCTTGAGGCCAAGACCGGTTACTTCACGTACAACCTTAATAACCTTAATCTTTTCAGGTCCGACATCCTTCAGAACAACATCAAATTCTGTCTTTTCCTCAGCAGGAGCAGCTTCAGCAGCACCAGCGGCGCCAGCAACAGGAGCAGCAGCAACTGCAACAGGAGCAGCAGCAGATACTCCAAATTCTTCTTCAAGAGCTTTTACTAATTCAGAAAGTTCAAGAACGGTTAAACCTTTAATGTCTTCAATTAACTTTGCAACTTTTTCACTCATTTCAATACCCTCCACATCTTATTTTTTAAGCTTCAGCTTGCTTTTTTTCCGCAATGGCATTCAATGCCACTACCAAACCGCGAATGTTCGCGTTCAGAACGTTTACTATACCGTACAACGGTCCGGACAAACCGCCGACAACCTTTGCCACCAGTTCTTCCCTTGAAGGAAGACTTGCAATGGATTTAATGCCGTCAATGTCAACAATTTTGCCTTCAACAACACCGGCTTTTATTTCAAGCTTTTCGTACTGTTTGGCAAATTTAGTCAGCAATTTTGACGGTGCTACCGGATCGTTCAGGCTTATAGCAAGAGCCGTAGGCCCTTCCAAATATTTATCCAGTGCTTCATAACCCGTTTCATGTGCCGCAAACCTGATAATTGAGTTCTTTACAACGGTATACTCAACACCGGCCTGGCGCATTTCACGTCTCAGCTGGGTATCCTGTTCAACGGTCAACCCTCTGTAGTCTGCCAGAACAAAAGACTTTGCTTCCCTTATCTTGTCAGCAAGTTCTTTTACCTTGGCCTTTTTCAGATTAAGGATTTTTTCACTGGGCACCTGCTGCACCTCCTTGTCAATTATTGCACCTGTAAGTATATATAAAACCCTCTGTATTTTATGGATAACCACAGACATACAGAGGGTAGTATACATCTTAAACCCTATCGGATTAAAACTTTAACCTCGGCAGGATGATATACGTTACACCTTTCGGTTCCTGCTGTCTATGGTTAAGTATTCAGTTTTGCAAACAAATGTTATTCTACTACATTAAAAACTGTTTGTAAAGGACTTTTAGTCCAAAACTTTCTGCTGATTTATTTTTATACCGGGACCCATAGTTGAAGATATAACAACGCTCTTCAGGTACTGTCCCTTGGCTGCAGCCGGCTTAGCCCTGATAATCGCATCCATTAAGGTCCGGAAATTATCAACCAGTTTATCGGTACCAAAGGATATCTTTCCAATAGGACAGTGAATAATGTTTGTCTTGTCAAGGCGATATTCAATCTTACCGGCTTTAATTTCAGCAATGGCTTTTGCAACATCCATTGTAACCGTGCCGGCCTTCGGGTTTGGCATTAATCCCTTCGGACCCAGAACGCGTCCAAGACGTCCTACAACACCCATCATATCGGGAGTCGCTACAACAACGTCAAATTCAAACCAGTTTTCATTCTGGATCTTTGCCACAAGATCCTCTGCACCCACGTAATCGGCACCGGCTTTTTCAGCCTCGGTTGCCTTTTCTCCCTTTGCAAATACAAGAACACGAACGGTTTTACCTGTACCGTGAGGAAGTACTACAGCGCCTCTTACCTGCTGATCGGCATGGCGTGAGTCAACGCCCAGACGAACATGTACTTCAACCGTTTCGTCAAATTTGGCTCTCGCAGTCTTCTGAACCAGATCAAATGCTTCCCTTGGTTCATATAACCTTGTTCTATCTACAAGCTTTGCGCTTTCAAGATATTTCTTGCCTCTTTTCATATTCCTATCACTCCTTTGTGGTAAATTATTCGGGATTTCTCCCTCCCACGTTGTGAGACAATCAATCAGTCTTCAACAACAACGCCCATACTTCTTGCAGTTCCGGCTATCATGCTCATTGCTGCTTCAATACTTGCAGCATTAAGGTCAGGCATTTTCAGTTCGGCAATCTTTCTGAGATCTTCCTTCGACAGTTTTGCCACCTTTTCACGGTTCGGTACTCCCGATCCCTTCTCAATCTTGCATGCACGCTTTATGAGCACTGCAGCAGGCGGTGTCTTTGTAATGAAGGAAAAAGATCTGTCAGAATAAATTGTAATTACAACCGGAATGATCAGCCCGGCATCTTTTGCCGTTCTCTCATTGAATTCCTTGCAGAATTGCATAATGTTAACACCATGTTGTCCTAAAGCTGGTCCAACCGGTGGAGCAGGTGTAGCCTTTCCTGCAGGTATCTGGAGCTTAACATAGCCCGCAACTTTTTTTGCCATGGTAATCCACCTCCCAGAAAAATTACTGCCTTACGGCAGCTGATATATCCATATATCACATCAATATATTTTTAAAATAAACTATTTTGGTTTACAGTTTCTGAATCTGTGTGAAATCCAGTTCTACCGGAGTTTCACGTCCAAACATCGAAACCAGAACACGTACTTTTTTCCTATCCATGCTGATTTCTTCAACTGTGCCGATAAAGCTTTCCAGCGGTCCTTCTATAACTCTTACCGTATCGCCGACTTCATAGTCAACTACCGTTTCTACCTGTTCCACTCCCATTGCCCGGATTTCATCGTCGGACAACGGCACAGGCTTTGAACCCGGACCGACAAAACCGGTAACTCCTCTTATATTACGAACAACATACCATGATTCATCGGTTATTATCATCTTAACAAGTACGTATCCTGGAAAAACCTTCTTCAGTGTCGTTTTCTTCTTCCCATCCTTTATTTCTATCTGCTCCTCCATCGGAACAACAATGTCGAAAATGTAATTCTGCAGATGGGGATTATTATCCAGTATTTTCTCAAGATTCGCCTTTACCTTATTCTCATAACCAGAATAAGTATGCACAACATACCAATATGCCTGTTCTGCCATTGTTATACGGAGACGAGCTCCTGCCCTCCTTTTTTACTCTGTATCCGCCTTTTATCAGGCAAATACAAGTGTGTACAGGAAACCAAAAAGGGCGTCAAAAATCCAGATTACGGCACCCACCAGAAGGCATACAACAATTACCGTCAGAGTATAGGTAATCAATTGGCTTCTTGAAGGCCAAATAACCTTTTTAAGTTCACTACGAACTTCTTTGGCAAATTTCATGAATCTTTTGAAGACACCGGGTTTTTTCTGTACTTGTTCAGCCATCTGAAAACATCTCCCAACCATTAACTATGTGTACGCTGCCTGCAGTAAAAACCATGCTGTTTATCTTGTTTCCCTGTGCAGAGTATGCTTCCTGCAGAATTTGCAGTACTTGTTCATTTCGAGTCTGTCCGGGTCATTTTTCTTGTTTTTCATGGTGTCATAATTTCTCTGTTTGCATTCGGTACATGCCAAGGTAATTTTAACTCTCATTTTTTACACCCCTTATATCTGGTCGAAAAGTGTATTGGTAACTACGCTGTGTTAAGACATATTACTCATGCATAAAATTTAAATGCATAAAAAAAAGCCTTATTTGCAAAGCAGGTTTAAGTTTAGCATATTTTAAAATGCCTGTCAATACACCAGTTTTGACAATGATTCATTATACTCCATTTTCTGAAAAAATACAAGGGGCTTTCCCGGGAAAAATACAGTGCGAAATGCCGTAAATATTGTTATTTCCGAAAACCGTGCAGTTCAGCCTCACGCTCTGTATTTATTCTTGTGCGGCATGGCTTCGAAGCGTGTTACTCTGAGTCGCTAAAACCCCGAAGCGCCCGATTTCAGGTAATATTAATGTAATTAGTATGCGCGGGTCCTGCTTCGGGCATTTCGTCTCCTCGGGTAACAAAGCACTTACGTTGTACCACGCTCCTCAGTCTGTATTAGATTTTGCGTTGTGGTCTCCATATCCCGGGCTAATCATCTCAACGCACTTAACTTCTTGCTGGGCAGCGGGGCTTTGCAGCGTGTTGCCCGTCGTCACCGAAAATGCCCGAACCACCCGCTTATGAATTATAAATTTGAAATCGCCTTTTTCATCGTGCGCACATATTCCGCAACATGGGGTATACAATCCGAACCGAATTCTCCCACGATTTTCACAATGGCGCTGCCCACAATTACACCGTCTGCAATCCGCGCCATGGAAGCTGCCTGTTCGGGAGTCGAAACACCAAAGCCAACGGCGCACGGAATATCATTGACGGCTTTTACAAGTTCCACCATTTCCCTTACATCATTGCCGATATGTTCCCTTATACCTGTTACCCCCATTGATGAAACGCAGTAAACAAAGCCCTGTGCTTCCTTCGCTATCATTGTTATCCGGTTCTTCGACGTGGGTGCTATCATTGAAACAAGGGTTATTCCGTATTTTGAACAGTAAGGCTGTATTTCGCCCTTTTCCTCGTACGGAAGTTCGGGAACAATGATCCCGTCCACTCCGGTTTCATGGCAGTTTTTCAGAAATTTCTCAGCACCATAGCTAAATACCGGATTAGCATATGTCATAAAAACCAGCGGCACGGAAACTTTTCCGCGTATTCGCCCGACCATGTCAAATATCATGTCTGTGGTTACCCCGGCAGATAAAGCCCGCATGTTTGCGGCCTGGATAACCTCTCCTTCGGCCACCGGATCTGAGAACGGAATTCCCAGTTCTATAAGGTCTGCGCCTGCCTCTGCCATTTCAATAACCAGCCGTTCGGTTACCTCTAGTGAAGGATCACCTGAAGTTATAAACGGAATGAAAGCTTTACCTTTCGCAAATGCACCGGGTATTCTATTCATGAATTTCAACCCCCCTGTACCTTGCTATAGAAGCCACATCCTTGTCGCCCCTGCCCGAAAGGCCAATGACTATAATCTGATCCCTGCCCATGGACGGTGCAAGTTTTTTGGCGTAAGCAACGGCATGGGCGCTTTCAATTGCAGGGATGATCCCCTCTGTACGGGACAGGTATTCAAATGCCTCTACTGCTTCATCATCCGTAACCGCAACATATTCAGCCCTGCCGGAATCGTGAAGATATGCATGTTCAGGACCGACCCCCGGGTAATCAAGACCGGCAGAAATGGAATATACAGGTGCAATCTGGCCATACTCATCCTGGCAGAAGTATGATTTCATGCCATGAAAAATCCCCACCGTTCCGGTTGAAATCGTTGCCGCGTGTTTTCCAGTATGAATTCCGCGGCCGGCAGCTTCGCATCCGATAAGGCGGACACCGGGTTCATCAATGAAATCATAAAACAGGCCTATTGCATTGCTGCCTCCTCCGACGCACGCAACGAGTACATCGGGCAGTCTTCCCTCGGCTTCAAGAATTTGCTCCCTGACTTCACGGCCTATGATTTTCTGAAAATCGCGGACTATTGTCGGAAACGGGTGCGGTCCCATTACCGATCCCAGTACATAATGGGTATCATGAACACGCCGGCTCCATTCCTTAAGCGTTTCGTTCACTGCATCCTTGAGCGTCTGCGTTCCGCTCGTAACCACATGAACCTTCGCACCAAGCAGCTTCATGCGGTAAACATTCAGCGCCTGGCGGTCGGTATCTTCTTTTCCCATGAATATTTCGCATTCCATTCCCATAAGCGCAGCGGCCGTTGCAGTGGCAACCCCGTGCTGTCCTGCGCCTGTTTCTGCTATTACCCGTGTTTTGCCCATGTATTTTGCCAGGAGTACCTGGCCAAGCACATTGTTTATTTTATGTGAACCTGTATGGTTAAGATCCTCTCTTTTGAGATAAATTTTGGCTCCGCCCAGATCCTCTGTCATCTTTTTCGCATAATACAGCGTTGAAGGCCTTCCTGCATAGTTTTTCAAAAGACAGCTCAGTTCAGCGTTGAACCCGGGGTCATCCTTCAGCCTGTTATACGCTTCCTCGAGCTCAATAACCGCATTCATCAGGGTTTCGGGAATATATTGTCCCCCGTAAATTCCAAACCTTCCCTTTGCCACTCCTTCTCCTCCTTTTTACGAATATATATATTTAAAGTAGAAATTTCCGATAATTTAAGCCGGTCAGGATGAGTATTACCCCATAATACACTGTCTTGCTGTTGCTACAACAGCCGCTATTTTACCGGGATCTTTAAATCCATTCGTCTCAACTCCGCTGCTTACATCAATGCAGTATGGTTTTACCGATCTTATCGCATTCGCCGCATTGTCGGGATTAATTCCGCCCGCAAGGAAAAACGGCCTGTTCACAGCGGCAATCAGGGACCAGTCAAAAGATTTACCGGTTCCTCCGTAACTTCCATCGTGATACGCATCAAACAGCAGAAAATCGCAGGAATATTTTGCTGCATTTTCTACTTCCGCTTTATTCCTGACTCTTACCGCCCTGATAATTTTGTTTGGTATATGTTTTTTCAGCCGCGCTGCGTATTCCTCGCTTTCATCGCCGTGAAGCTGTACCAGGTCTATTATCCCTGTTCTGCACAACCCGATTATCCTGTCCAAATCCTCGTTAACAAAAACACCGACAGCCTTAATGCGGGGATCCAGGCGTTTTTTCAGTTCCATTGCCCTGTCCTCGTCAATCTGTCTTTTACTCTCTGCAAAAACAAAGCCGATATAATCAGGAAGAATCTCGTTTACCGCATCTATGTCCTGTAACCTGGTAAGACCGCATATTTTCACTTTTGTCATGCTATATACCTCCCGGCTGCATATTATCCGTTTTTCCTTTAAGGTATCCAAGCATGGCATTTTTGTCACGGCTTCTCATAAGCGTTTCCCCAATCAGTACAGCATCTACGCCGGCTTCTTCAAGCATAAGTATGTCATCACGGGTTTGGATTCCGCTCTCTGCAACATAAATGATATTTTCGGGTACATGGGCTCTTAATCTTATACAGTTCCGGATATCTGTCTCAAAAGTCTTCAGATCCCGGTTGTTTACCCCGACTATCCTGGCACCGGCTTTCAGCGCCGATTTTATTTCATCTTCTGTATGAGCTTCAACAAGGGCTGAAAGCCCGAGAGTATCGCACAGTTCTATATATTTTTTCAGGATATCGGTTTCCAGCAGGGCACAAATCAGCAATACCGCATCTGCGCCTATCAATTTGGCTTCGTAAACCTGGTATTCATCAATAATAAAATCCTTTCTGAGTACGGGAATGCTTACCCGCTCACTGATTTCCTTCAGGTAAACATCGCTTCCCATGAAATACTCGGGTTCGGTCAGGACCGAAATTGCGTCCGCTCCCGCCTTTTCATACTCTTCAGCAATTTCGGCGTACAGGAAGACCGGATCTATGATTCCTTTTGACGGTGAGGCCTTCTTTACTTCACATATAAAAGAAATCCCGTTCTTCCTGAGACTATTCTCAAAGGCAAAGTCCTCACGCCTGTTAAACCTCTTTGCTCTTCGGTTTTCCAAAATCATGGATTTCAGCTCATCAGGAGCAATATCCTTTTTGGCTTTTTCCACTCTTATACTTGTAGACCTCACCAGCGTTTCAAGCATCATACAGCCTCACCGTCCTTTTCTCAGTTTTCTTCATTTGACAGCCTGATAAACCTGTCCAGCTGCTCCATCGCCCTGCCGCTGTCAATCGTTTCTGCAGCCAGTCTGACGCATTCCCTCAGGGTCATGTTGTTGTAAAACATATAAAGGCAAACTGCAGAGTTAAGGAGTACTATATCCCTTTTCGGCCCCTTTTCACCGCTGAGTATTCTTCTTGCGATTTCGGCATTTTCCTCAGGACCGCCGCCGATCAAATCACCGGGTTCACAGTATTCAAAACCAAACTGCCTTGGATCGAGGAAAAAGCTGTTAAGGTATCCGTTATTCACTTCACAGACGGTTGACGAAGTGGTAAGGGTTATTTCATCAAGGCCGTCATGGCCGTGTACCACCATTGCCTTTTTTACACCAAGATTCAGAAGTACTCTGGCAAGCGGCTCCACAAGGTTTTCATCATAAACTCCGAGCAGCTGGTGACTTGCATTTGCGGGACTCGAAAGCGGCCCCAGGATATTGAAAATCGTGCGAACTCCCAGTTCTTTTCTAACCGGCGCCGCATATTTCATTGACGAATGATAGTACGGGGCAAACATGAAGCAGATACCGATTTCTTTCAGAATTCTTTCGCTTTTTGAAACAGGAATGTCTATTTTCACGCCGAGAGCTTCAAGAACATCCGCACTTCCGCATTTGCTCGATACGCTCCTGTTCCCGTGTTTTGCCACCGGTACTCCCGCTGCGGAAATGACAATGGAAGAAACAGTCGATATATTGAAAGTATAGGCTCTGTCACCACCGGTACCTACAATATCCAGCACATCACCGTCGTGCCTGAGTTTTGTGCCGTATTTTCTCATAATCGTGGCACAGGCTGTTATTTCATCAATCGTTTCTCCCTTCATCCTCATTGCGGTAATAAAAGATGCAATCTGTGCATTTGTTGCCGTTCCGTTCATAATTTCGTCCATTACAGCTTTTGTCAGTTCAAATGACAGGTTCTCACCGTCGAGAAGTTTCTGTATTGCTTCCCTGATCATGACACCTCACCGCCAATCCGAAGAAAATTATTCATTATAATTGCTCCATGCGGCGTTAAAATGGATTCGGGATGGAATTGAAGACCATATATCTCGTAATCCCTGTGTTTTACCCCCATAACCTCACCGCATTCGTCCTCTGCAATAACCAGGAGTTCGTCGGGCAGGGATTCTTTCTGTGCTATAAGGGAATGATATCTTCCGGCACAGATAACAGGCGGCAGTCCGCGGAATATCCTGCTCCCGTTGGCGATATGGATACTGCTTTGTTTTCCGTGCATTATACGCTTTGCATGCGTGATCGTGGCACCAAAAACCTCGCATATTGCCTGGTGTCCGAGACATATGCCAAGAATCGGGGCAATGCCCTTCATCTGATCTATAACTTCTTCGCATATCCCGGCATTTTTGGGATGACCGGGACCGGGTGATATGATAATGTGGGAAGGGGACATTTTTTTCACTTCGTCCACGGTCACTTCATCATTGCGTACCACACGCAGATCGGAAATGATTGTTCCGGCAAGCTGCACCAGGTTATAGGTAAAGCTGTCATAGTTATCAATCAACAGGATCATTACTAATCCACCTCGCCTGCTTTTATAATAGCCTCTATTATGGCTTTGGCCTTATTCTCGGATTCAATGAATTCTTTTTCGGGTACGCTGTCTGCAACAATTCCTGCTCCGGCCTGGACATATACCCTGTTATTTTTCCTGACCGCCATGCGTATAGCAATACAGGTATCCATGTTTCCTGTAAAGTCGATATATCCTATTGCTCCGCCGTAAATACCCCTCGGATCCTTTTCCAGTTCCTCAATAATTTCACAGGCACGGATTTTCGGAGCCCCGGACAAAGTTCCTGCCGGAAGAAGCGCACCTATCGCATCAAATGCGTCTTTTCCGTCTTCTATCAGGCTTTCAACTTCGGATGTGATATGCATTATTTTTGAATAACGCTGTATCATTTTATAGTTGGTAACCCTGACACTGGAATACTTCGAAATTCTGCCCAGGTCATTCCTTGCAAGATCAACCAGCATGTTGTGCTCTGCCAGTTCCTTCTCGTCTTCAAGCAGCTCCATTTCCAGTGCCCTGTCTTCTTCGCTGTCTTTTCCACGGGGCCTGGAACCTGCAATCGGAAGGGTCGTAAGTCTGCCGTTCTGCAGCCTTACAAGGGTTTCAGGTGAAGTACTTATCAGCTGTACATCGTCTTTTTGCATAAATACCATGTAAGGTGAAGGATTTGTCGTCCTGAGTACGCGGTAAGCATTCAGAAGACTGTCACTGTACTCTGTTTCAAAGCGTCTTGAAAGAACAACCTGGAATATGTCACCGTTTCTTATATATTCCTTAGCTTTTTTAACCATATTGCAGAACTCTTCCTCGGTTACATTGCCGGTAAAACAGGGACTTTTTCCGGTTACCGGGTCAGGCGGAGGAACCTGCTGATTTATAAGTCTTATAATCTCATCAATATCCTCAAGGGCTCTCTTGTAATTTTCATCCAAATCATCGGTGTGCATGTTAACAATTATGTTGATTTTCTGCTTAAGATGGTCATACGCTATAACCTTTTCAAACAGCATAAGGTCAAAATCATTGAACTCGCTGCTTCTGAGCTTCAGAACCGGTTCGGTGTATCCTATCATGCTGTATGAAAAATACCCGACAAACCCGCCCGTAAAAGGGGGTATCTCACTAATTCTTGGGGACCTGTATTTTGCAAGGTATGCTCTTATTTCGTCAAACGGGCTTACGGTCCGGATAACTTTTTTCTCCCGGTTTTCAATTATTAGTTCCCCGTCCTTGCAGCTTACGCATGCAACAGGGTTGAAGCAGATAAAGGAGTACCTGCCCCATTTTTCACCGCCCTCAATGCTCTCCAGAAGACAATACCTTGTACTGATGCGTGAAATTTTTTTCATCAGCGCGATCGGAGTCGTTATATCAGCGTAAATCTCCTTGCATACCGGAATTATGTTGTAGTCCTTTGCCAGTCGCTTAATTTCGTCGTAATCAGGATATATCATTGCAATCACCCCTCAGCAATAAATCAGGTTGGTTTTTGTGTTTCTTGATTTAATTGCCTGATACGGCATCTTCCCGGGAAGAATATAATAAAAAAAGCTTTTATCCCGACTAAGGGACAAAAGCTTTAAGCTTCTGCGGTGCCACCCAAATTGGCGCATGGCTGCGCCCACTCATTATTGCATACCAACATATGCACCCAGCTGATAACGGGCAGGGCCCCCGTAAGCGCCTACTCTCTTCCGATTTCGGGCTTCCCTCGCAAGTCCATTCAGAATAAGCTTGCAGCCGTATTCCCACCGCCAACGGCTCTCTGAATGCAAGTGATTATTCCTACTACTCTTGCTCAACGGTTTAGGTGGACTATTCAGTTTATGTTTCAACTTCTTAATTATTTTTATGAATTCTATCACAGCATTGTTCCCTTGTCAATCCAATTTATATAAAAAATCTCAACTGCAAAATAAACTTCATTTGAAAAGGTAAATTCCATCCCTTGAAAGCAAAGAACAGAACGTAAAATGAACCGGAGTCTGCTTTTACTGGTTTTCATTATCCAAAAAAATAGCTGAAAAAAACGAAGAAAAGGTACTGTCTTTTCATGACAGTACCTTTTTTTGTTCACAAATTATTATTTACTTCTCGGATTCCTTACCTGAGCCTGGGCGGCTGCAAGTCTTGCAATCGGCACTCTGAACGGCGAACATGAAACATACTGCAGACCTACATTATGGCAGAATTCAATTGAAGAAGGATCTCCGCCGTGCTCACCGCAAATACCCATCTTGATGTCGGGCCTGGTCTTGCGGCCTTTTTCGGCTGCAATTCTCACAAGTTCGCCCACACCGGTCTGGTCGAGTTTTGCAAACGGATCAAATTCGTAAATCTTCTTGTTGTAATATTCTTCAAGGAACTTACCGGCGTCATCCCTGCTGAAACCGAATGTCATCTGGGTCAAATCGTTGGTTCCGAAGGAGAAGAATTCGGCTTCGCTGGCTATTTCATCAGCGGTAATTGCAGCACGGGGCACCTCAATCATTGTTCCGACAAGATATTTGAGATCCACGCCGGATTCCTTAATGATGGCATCAGCAGTCCTTACAACCACGTCTTTGACGTATTTCAGCTCCTTAACATCGCCTACAAGAGGAATCATAATCTCGGGAGTAACGTTAATACCCTCCCTGGTCACGTTAATGGCAGCTTCAATAACCGCCCTGGTCTGCATTTCGGCAATCTCAGGATAGCTTACCGCCAGGCGGCATCCTCTGTGACCAAGCATCGGGTTGAATTCATGGAGTTCTGCAACAATTGCCTTCAGTTCTGCTGCAGAAATACCCATTTCAGCAGCTATGGCTTCAATATCCTCATCCTCTTTGGGCAGGAATTCATGAAGCGGTGGATCGAGGAAGCGGATAGTAACAGGATAGCCCTTCATTACCCTGAACAGCTGCTCAAAGTCTGTTCTCTGCATCGGAAGCAGTTTTGCAAGGGCCTTTCTTCTCTGTTCTTCGGTGCGGGCTACAATCATTTCCCTCATAGCGCCTATTCTGTCACTGTCGAAGAACATATGCTCGGTACGGCACAATCCGATACCCTCTGCACCGAATTTCAGAGCCTGTTCCGCGTCTTTCGGCGTATCGGCATTGGTTCTTATCTTCAGGGCACGGACTTCATCGGCCCATTTCATCAGGATTTCAAAATAACCTGTCATTTCAGGTGCTACGGTAGGCAGTTTTTCGCCGTATACATTTCCGGTTGAACCGTCAAGTGAAATCCAGGCTCCCTCGTCGTATCTGTTTCCGTTTTTGTCGATGAAGTATTTTTCCTCTTCATTTATAGTGATTTCGCCGCAGCCGACAACACAGCATCTTCCCATACCTCTTGCAACAACGGCAGCATGGGAGGTCATTCCGCCCCGGCCTGTCAGTATACCCTGTGATACATGCATTCCTTCTATATCTTCAGGGGATGTTTCAAGGCGGACAAGAATTACCTGCTCACCGTTCTTCGCAGCTTTCGTTGCATCATCTGCGTCAAAGTATATCTTACCTGTAGCGGCACCCGGAGATGCAGCCAGACCCTTTGCAATGGGTTTTGCGGCTTTCAGCGCCTTTGGTTCAAACTGAGGATGGAGCAGTGTATCCAGCTGTTTCGGATCCACCTTCAGAAGCGCTTCTTCCTTTGTTATCATGTTTTCATTTACAAGGTCAACCGCAATTTTCAGCGCTGCCTGGGCTGTTCTCTTTCCGTTTCTTGTCTGTAGCATAAAAAGTTTACCGCGCTCGATTGTAAACTCCATGTCCTGCATGTCACGGTAGTGCCTTTCAAGCTTTTCGGCTATATCAACAAACTGATTATATACATCAGGATTTATTTCCTTTAACACTTCAATGGGCTGGGGAGTTCTGATACCGGCAACAACGTCTTCTCCCTGGGCATTCATCAGGAATTCGCCGTAAAGCTTCTTTTCACCGGTGGACGGGTCTCTTGTGAATGCAACGCCCGTACCCGAATCATTGCCCATATTTCCGTATACCATTTCCTGGACATTTACTGCAGTTCCCCAGTCAGACGGAATATCATTAAGCCTTCTGTAAACAACCGCTCTTTCGTTTTCCCAGGAACGGAATACCGCCTTAACGGCTTCCATCAGCTGGACTTTCGGATCCTGCGGGAACGGTACGCCCATTTCCTTCAGATACAATTCCTTATACTGTTCTGAAAGCTTTTTCATGTCATCGGCATCCAAATCGGTATCCGATTTTGCACCCTTTTGTTCCTTTATTTCATCCATTAATTTTTCAAATTTCGACCTCTCAATTTCCATGACGACATCGGAAAACATCATAATGAAACGCCTGTAGCTGTCATATGCAAAACGGGGGTTTTGGGTAAGTTTTGCCAGTCCTTCAACCACTTCATCATTAAGACCGAGGTTAAGAATGGTGTCCATCATTCCCGGCATGGATACCCTTGCGCCCGAACGAACAGAAACAAGCAAAGGATTCTCAGGGTTTCCGAACTTCTTCTCTACTATTTCCTCCAGTTTTGAAAGGGTTGCAAATATTTCATCCTCAATTTCCTTTGCAATAACCTTTCCGTCCTGGTAGAAACGGGTACATGCCTCTGTTGTTACCGTAAAACCTCTCGGTACAGGCAGCCCAAGACCGGTCATTTCGGCAAGATTTGCACCCTTACCTCCGAGCAAATCTCTCATTGAAGCATTTCCCTCACTAAACAGATAAACGTATTTCGCCATATGATATCCCTCCCAATTCTCCATCTATATAGCCTTTTATTATTTAACATTTATGTAGGTACAACCCGTGAATTATTTTCATCAAACCTGCCGCTGCATAAATATGCCCAAAAATTTCACTTAACAATAATAGCATAAGAATAACTTACTGTAAACTTACTAAATGACATACATATGGAACAGGTTCTCGTTTCACTGTTGTTGCCGTTTCTGTTATATTATGGTTTCATAAATATAATATAAAATAAAAACTGATATGTCAGGCAGAACAAAAATTCAGCCCAACTATACCAGTTTCAGGTAAAGTCAAACTTATCCGAAAAATAATCCTTAAGCTCCGCAATGGGTATTCTTATCTGGTTCATCGAATCTCTTTCGCGGATTGTAACCTGTTTATCCTCAACAGAGTCAAAATCAAAGGTAACACAGTAGGGTGTCCCGATTTCATCCTGGCGGCGATAACGTTTTCCGATACTTCCCGTATCGTCATATTCGCAGTTATAGTATTTTATCAATTCTTTATAAATTTCAAATGCATACTCACCAAGCTTCTTTGACAGCGGTAAAACGGCAACCTTAACGGGAGCAAGCGCAGGATGGAAACGCAGCACCGTGCGTACATCTCCGTCTTCCAGTTCCTCTTCATCATATGCTTCGCACAGGAATGCCAGTGCAACCCTGTCCACACCAACAGAAGGTTCTATACAGTACGGTATATATTTTTCATTTGTTGCCGGATCAAAATAGCTCAAATCCTCCTTTGAATGTTCCATATGCTGTTTAAGGTCAAAATCCGACCTGTGGGCAATTCCCCATAATTCACCCCATCCAAAGGGAAACTTGTACTCGATATCCGTGGTTGCCTTGCTGTAGTGACTGAGTTCTTCCGGTGAATGATCCCTTAACCGGATGTTTTCCTCACTAATATTCAAAGATAGCAACCAGTTACGGCAGAATTCTTTCCAGTAATAAAACCATTCCATATCCTTTCCGGGTTCACAGAAAAATTCCAGTTCCATCTGTTCAAATTCCCTTGTCCGGAAAGTGAAATTACCCGGGGTTATTTCATTTCTGAAAGACTTTCCGATTTGTCCAATCCCGAAGGGGAGTTTTTTTCTTGTGGATCTTTGAACATTCTTAAAATTCACAAATATACCCTGGGCAGTTTCAGGACGTAAGTATATTTCATCCTTCGAATCTTCTGTAACTCCCTGATAGGTTTTAAACATAAGATTGAACTGTCTGACAGGTGTAAAATCGCTCTTTCCGCATACCGGACATGGAATTCCATGTTCTGCAATATACTGAGATAGAGCATCATTGCTCATTCCGTCGACTTTCATGTCAATATTGTTTTCCCTGTTCCATTCTTCAACAAGCTTGTCTGCACGGTGCCTGGACTTGCAATGACGGCAGTCGGTCAGCGGATCGGCAAACTGTTTCACATGGCCTGAAGCTACCCAAACCTTGGGGTTCATTAAAATCGCAGTATCAAGCCCGACATTGTACGGATTTTCCTGAATGAACTTTTTCCACCACAGCCTTTTTACATTGTTTTTGAGCTCCACGCCCAGAGGTCCGTAATCCCATGTGTTTGCCAAACCGTCATAGATCTCCGAACCCTGAAAAATAAAGCCCCTGTTTTTCGACAGCGCAACTATTTTTTCCATTGTTTTTTCAAAAGCCATATATTTTCCTCCCAAACAGATATCTATTGTGATTGTTGTGATTGTGAACTGCCCGAACGTTTTATCCTTCTGTACCTGATTTTGCCTTCATTTATTTCGTTTATTGCCGTAACAACATCCTTAGTGGAGGTCCTGGCGGTTAAAGGCTGAACACCTTCATTCAGCATCCGTGCCCTCTTTGCAGTTACGTTGACAAGTATATACCTGTTATCTATTTTCTCCAGAAGCTCAGATATTGGAGGTTTTATCATCTTCACCACTCCCCGTATTTTTATTTTTAATCCCGTTTCGTTCCTTTTCAATTATTTCCAGTAATTTATCAGCGGATTCTTCCACCGATATGTTTTTTATAACGTAATCGTATTTGTCCAACTGCTCCATTTCTTTCAAAGCCCTTTGCATACGGGCTTCTATAACCTCAGGAGGCTCAGTTCCGCGCTTTTCCAGGCGCCTTCTTAATTCTTCAATGGAAGGTGGGGTCAGGAATACCGAAATGCAGTCCGGGTATTGTTTCTTTACATTATTCGCACCTTCAATTTCTATTTCAAGAAGAACCACATTTCCTTTTTTCATCTCATTTTCCACATAAGCCCTGGGTGTGCCGTAGTAATTTCCGCAATACTCAACCCATTCCAGCAAAGCACCCTCCCTAATCATTTCCTGAAACCTTTCACGGGATACAAAAAAATAATTCTCTCCGTCCTTCTCGCCCGGTCTTGGGCAGCGCGATGTCACAGAAACTGAAAAAACGATATCCCTGTTTTTCTCCCGTGCCCGGGCCACTACAGTTCCCTTTCCGACTCCCGCGGGACCTGATACCACTACTAACAGACCGGGATTCATTCATTAACCTCCTGCTCTTCACCGTCTATAACAACTGTATCATTTAACTTGCCACCAAGCCTGTGGGCAACAGTTTCGGGCTGAACGGCGGAAAGAATTATATGATCGCTGTCAGTTACAATTACCGCACGGGTTCTTCTGCCATAGGTTGCATCAATCAGCATGCCGCGATCCCTTGCTTCCTGAATTATTCTTTTTATGGGTGCCGATTCAGGACTTACAATCGCAATTATTCTGTTCGCGGCTACAATGTTTCCGAAACCTACGTTTATCAGCTTCATGTCTACTCCTCCATATTAAGAGATTTTTATTAATTACTCAACATTTTGTATTTGCTCTCTTATCTTTTCGATTTCACTCTTCATTTCAATTACATTTCTCGTAATGTCCAAATCATTGGCCTTGGCTCCTATGGTATTAACTTCCCTGTTCATTTCCTGCAGCAGGAAGTCCAGTTTTCTTCCCACCGGCCCGTCCATCGATAAAATATCGAGAAACTGATCCAAGTGGCTTCTTAAACGAACAAGCTCCTCATTAATACTGCATTTGTCAGCGAAAATTGCAACTTCCATCGCGAGCCGTGTCTCATCCACAACATCACTTTCCATCAGTTCCCTGATCCTGGCTGAAAGTTTTTCTTTATACTCAGCGATAACGAGAGGCTCACGTTCCTTTATTCTTAATCTGTAATTCTCAATGTTATTGCACATTTCAACGAGGCTTGCCTTCAACTTTTCTCCCTCGGCCTCCCGCATTGCAATCAAAACATTGAGAGCTTCGTTTACTGCCTTCTCCAGTATAGCCCAAATCTCTTCCGAGTTCTCCTCTTTTTTCTCGATCCTGAGAATTTCGGGAAATCTGGCCAGTGATGAGGTTGAAATATCATCTCTTAACTGGAGTTCTTCTCCAAGTTGGGTCATCGCATTGTAATATTCAATGGCCAGGTTTTTGTCAAGTATAACCTTTTTTACTCCTTCTCCAAGATTTTCCCAGTTCAGGAACACATCCACCTTGCCTCGGCCTATGCGGTTCATAACAAGTGATCGTACCTTGTCTTCAAAACAGCTTAACTGCCTTGGCATCCGGATATATATATCGCAGTACCTGTGATTTACCGTTTTGATTTCAACGTCCATACTGACATTTTCGTCCTGGTATTTATAATAACCGTATCCGGTCATGCTTCTTATCATTTTTATCCTCCAAACTTCTATAAGGCGCTCAGACTCCTGCTAAAGTATCAGCACATTCTGTATGGTCTGATAAACCTTATATTTCTCAAATGGTTTTACTATAAAGTCTTTCGCTCCCATTTTAATGGCATCAATAACCATTGACTGCTGTCCCATTGCCGAAACAACAATCACACGGCTATTCGGACTTGCTTCAAGAATTCTGGGAAGTGCATTGATGCCGTCCATTTCAGGCATGGTTATGTCAAGAGTAATGATATCCGGCTGGTACATTTTTGCCGCTTCTATTGCTTCCTTTCCGTTGGATGCTTCAGCAAGCACAGTATAGCCGTTCACTTCCTCTATGATTTTACGAAGCAGAGTTCTCATAAAAATAGCATCATCTACAATCAGAAAGGACACTTTCGTCATATTCCCATTTCTCCCATTTCGTACATTATTACGGACAAAACTGCAATGGCAGCTGTTTCAGTTCTCAAAATCCTTTTTCCCAGACCAACAGGAATTATATTATATTCAGCTGCCAGCTCAACTTCTTCATCTGAAAAACCGCCTTCTGGGCCGATAAAAACACCTATGGTTTTAATATAGTCTATATTATAACATTTAAGCAACTCCTTAAAACACTTTTTATCCTCATTTTCATAGCAGAAAACTGCCAGCGTACTGCCCGGTGTTTTATTCTGAACAACTTCATTCCACGTTTTCAGAGCCTGGTCGTACTCAACAGGTCTTTTCACTTCCGGTATGACAACACGTCCTGACTGCTTGCAGGCTTCCCTGCTGATCCTGTTCCATCTTTCGAGTTTTCCGTCGATATTCCCGCCCTTATCCCTGACAACAGAATATTTCGTTATCACGGGAACTATTTCAGCCACACCCAGTTCAACGGTTTTCTGAATTATCCATTCCATCTTATCAGACTTAGGCATTCCCTGGAAAAGAATTACCTTTTTAGCGGGCTCGGTTTCAGGTCTGCGTATTTCTGTTATTCTCCCGGTAGCCATATTTTTGTCAATTGAAATGATTTCGGCTTCATATTCGAGTCCGGTTCCGTCAAAAACCAGTATATGATCACCGGTTTTGAACCGCAGCACCTGGAGCATGTGTTTCAGGTCATCACCTGAAATATATACCGTATCATTTTTTACTGAACCGGGCTGAACTAAAAACCTGTGCATATATGTATTGCCACCCATTCGCCTTCTTTTTTCTCATCCACGAAACGATAGCCGTGTTCTCTGACTGCTTTCAGAACTTCTTCCCGTCTGTCCGCTATTATACCCGACAACAGTATTTCAGTCCTGCTGCCGCAGTATTTTCTGAACTCGGGCAATAATGCCAGAATTACATCGGCAATAATATTTGCAACAATGATGTCGTACTGCCTGGTTTCAATATCTTTTAACTCGCCACAGAATACGCGTACTTTATCCGAAACATTGTTCTTCCGTACATTTTCCAGGCAGGTTTTATATGCCGCTTCATCTATATCGACACAGGTAACTTCGTCAGCCCCGAGTTTGGCGGCAATAATGCCAAGAATTCCGGTTCCGCAGCCTAAATCCAGAACCTTTTCATTACCTTTCACAAGTTCATCAAGATACTCTGCACACATTCTAGTTGTCTCATGGGTTCCGGTTCCGAACGCCATACCGGGTTCAAGCTCCACGACGGCTTCACTGCCGGTTTGGCTGTAGTTTTCCCAGGTGGGTTTGATAACAACCCTTTCGGATATTCTGAAGGTTTTATAATAATTCTTCCAGTTATCCTTCCATTCCGAATCATCCCGGATGCTCAAGGTATACTCGGGTACGATGCCGATTGTACCGCGGAACTCTTTATCAAGCCTGCCCTTAAGTTCTTCCGCATTCCTGTCGGCACTGAAATAGGCCTTTATTATAACCTTGTCGCCGTAACTGTCAATCAGGCCGTCATCGGCATAGTCCAGGTATTTGTTTTCATCAAGAACCTGTCTGAATGCATCAGGATCCACTATTTCAAGTCCCTGGACCCCAAGGTCCAGCAGGACCTGTGAAACTTCATCCTGGTATTCCGGTTCAGCTGTAACCGCTACTTCAAGCCACTCCACAAAAAACTCCCTTTTCCCTGAATTTATCACTGAAATAAATCCTTCATTTTTTCAAAAAAGGATTTTCTCTGTTGAAATACTTCGTCTCCGCTAATTTCCGCAAACTGCCTAAGCAGTTCCTTCTGCTTTGCAGAAAGCTTCGTCGGAACCTCCACATTCACTTTGATAAGCTGATCACCCTTTGTACTGGAACGTAAATGCTTTATCCCCTTGTTTTTCAGCCGGAATACAGTTCCGGTCTGTGTTCCTTCAGGTATATTGAATTTCATCGTACCTTCCAGCGTGGGAATTTCTATTTCAGCTCCCAAAGCCGCCTGTGTAAAGGTAATGGGTATTTCGCATATTACGTCGTAACCTTCTCTTTTGAAAATAGGGTGAGGTTTAACCCTTATACTGACATACAAATCGCCGGGCGGACCGCCCATGGTTCCGGGTTCTCCTTCCCCGCGAAGGGATATGGTCTGACCGTTGTCGATTCCCGCAGGAACATTTATACTAATCCTCGATGTTTTTTTAATTCTGCCGCTTCCGTGACATTCACTGCACGGATTGGTTATTATCGTTCCTTCCCCGCGGCAGTGTTCACAAGTCCGCATATTTACCATCTGCCCGAAGGGCGTGACCTGAACGTGTCTTATCTGGCCTGTACCATTGCAGTGTCTGCATGTTTCAGGTTTCGTTCCGGGCTTTGAGCCCGAACCGCCGCAGACATTGCACATCTGAATTCTTGTTACGTTTATTTCCTTTGTAGTTCCAAAAGCAGCTTCAATAAAGCTTATCTCCAGATTATATTTCAGATCATTGCCTCTTTTGGGTCCCGGTCTTCTCCGGCTGCTTCTGCCGAAAGGCGAGCCGCCGAAAAAGGCATCAAAGGTATCGAAAATATCTTCAAAACCGAAATCAAAGCCTCCAAAGCCGCTGAAACCTTCAAACCCTGTCCCGTCAATACCTGAATGGCCATACATGTCATACTGTTTTCTTTTCTGCGGATCGCTTAATACTGCATAAGCCTCGTTTATTTCCTTGAACCTGGCTTCGGCTTCCTTATCATTCGGATGCAGGTCAGGGTGATACTGTTTCGCCAGTTTCCTGTAGGCTTTCTTTATTTCGTTTTCATCGGCATCACGACTTACTCCCAGGACTTCGTAATAGTCTCTTTTTTGTTCGGGCACCTCATCACCCCCTGCTGCGGTTTATACAGCTTTATAGCTTAACGATTATAACACACTTCTGAAACGCCTTCAACATTTTATAACGGCTTATCATTTTTATGGAAAAAACAATATCTCCAATCATAACAACGAGTCAAAGGAATTACCTTTGACTCGCGGTTTAATGCATCTGATGACCAGGAGATTTCCTGTCAGCAGGCAGGATTTAAATATAGGAAGATCACAGGTTACTTGTTGTCATCATCGACAACCTTATAATCCGCATCATAAACATCATCCTGAGGGCCGCCTCCCATACCGGCGCCGGCATTCGGATTAAAACCGCCTGCTCCGGCTGCACCGGCATTCTGCTGATACAGTTTCTGAGATACAGCATAGAAGGCCTGGGAAAGTTTATCGGTTGCCGCTTTGATTGCTGCAGCATCGTTTCCTTTCATAGCTTCCCTGAGATTATTCAGTTCAGCTTCAATTCTCGATTTGTCGGCAGGATCAATCTTGTCGCCCAGTTCCCTCAAAGTTTTCTCGGTCTGGTAAATCATCGAGTCGGCATGGTTCCTTGCTTCAATAAGTTCCTTTCTCTTTCTGTCTTCTTCAGCATATTTTTCAGCATCCTTAATGGCTCTCTGTATTTCATCCTCCGAAAGATTTGATGATGCCGTTATTGTTATTTTCTGTTCATTACCCGTACCAAGATCCTTTGCCGACACGTGAACAATACCGTTTGCATCTATATCAAAAGTAACTTCTATCTGCGGAACTCCTCTTGGAGCAGGAGGTATTCCTGTCAAATGGAAATTGCCAAGAAGCTTGTTGTCTGCGGCCATTTCTCTTTCGCCCTGGTATACGCGGATTTCAACACTGGTCTGTCCGTCGGCTGCAGTTGTGAATATCTGGCTCTTCTTGGTAGGAATAGTGGTATTCCGTTCAATAAGCTTTGTAAAAACTCCGCCCAGGGTTTCAATACCGAGTGAAAGCGGTGTAACATCGAGAAGAAGCAAATCCTTAACTTCTCCTGAAAGAACTGCGGCCTGAATTGCAGCACCAATGGCAACGCATTCATCCGGGTTGATACCCTTGAACGGTTCCTTGCCCAGGTACTTCCTTACGGCTTCCTGGACCGCAGGAATTCTCGTCGAACCTCCTACAAGCAGCACCTTGTCGATATCTGCCGGAGTAAGGCCGGCATCCTCCAGAGCTCTTCTTGTGGGACCCATGGTCATCTCAACCAGGTCAGCCGTCAGTTCTTCAAATTTTGCCCTTGTAAGCGTCATATCAAGATGTTTCGGCCCGCTTGCATCGGCAGTAATGAAAGGAAGGTTAATATTTGTGCTTGTAACCGATGACAGTTCTATTTTTGCTTTTTCAGCAGCCTCTTTAAGTCTCTGTGCAGCCATTTTATCTGTTCTTAAATCAATGCCGTTTTCTTTCCTGAATTCCTCGGCTATCCAGTCTATAATTCTCTGGTCAAAGTCATCACCGCCAAGACGGTTGTTACCGCTTGTAGCAAGGACTTCAAAAACACCGTCTCCGATTTCAAGAATGGATACGTCGAAAGTACCTCCGCCGAGGTCAAAAACCAGAATCTTCTGATCATGTTCCTTGTCGAGACCGTAAGCCAGTGCTGCTGCCGTAGGCTCATTTATGATACGCAACACTTCAAGGCCGGCAATTCTTCCGGCATCCTTAGTAGCCTGACGCTGTGCGTCATTGAAATACGCAGGAACGGTGATAACCGCCTGGGTCACTTTTTCACCAAGGTAAGCTTCTGCATCCGCCTTCAGTTTCTGAAGTATCATTGCGGATATTTCGGGCGGGGTATATTCTTTATTGTCAATTTTGATTTTCCTGTTTGTACCCATATCCCTTTTTATTGAAATGATTGTCCTTTCGGGATTGGTGATGGCTTGTCTTTTTGCAACCTGGCCAACAAGTCTTTCACCGGTCTTTGAAAAAGCTACGACGGAAGGTGTTGTCCTGCCTCCCTCTGCATTGGGAATAACTACAGGTTCTCCTCCTTCCATAACTGCGACACATGAGTTGGTGGTTCCCAAATCTATCCCTATTACTTTCGGCATAAAATCACTCCTAATTTCAACATAGAATTATATATAAAGGTCAAAGAAAGTCAATCAATTTGCAACTTTTACAACAGAATGGCGGATAACAATTTCATCGTTATATATATACCCTTTTAAAAATTCCTCCACTATCTCATTTTCGCCATAATTCTCATCTTCAATATGTGCTATGGCTTCATGGAAATCGGGGTTAAACTTCTTTCCCTTTGCCTCAATAGGCTTGACTCCCAGGTTTGCCAGTATATCCATCATCTGTCTGTGAATCATAACAACGCCTTCCCGGATACTTTCCGTGCTTCCTTCGGAAGCCTGCAAAGCTCTTTCTATATTGTCCACAACCGGAAGAAAAGAGGATACGACATCCGCCACAGAAGAGGCATATATTTTTTCTTTTTCCTTTCTGGTTCTCTTTTTATAATTATCAAACTCTGCAGCAAGTCTCTTAATGTATTCCTTTAATTCATTTATTTCCTTATCTTTCTGAACAATCGGATCTTCTCCGTTCATTTTTTTATTTTCATCGGCATTACCGCCATTTTCATCCTTCTTAGAATTTTCCTCGGCTTTTCCTGCTGCAGAATCGTTTTTTTCTTCCCCGTTCACCGTCTCATTTTTCTCTTCGGTATTTGTATCCGTACCTGTTTCCTTTGCCATGTCTTCGCTTCTGTCCATGTTTACATCATCTGTCATCATTCAGTTTCATCCTTCCATATAATCAGTAATTGAATAAACTACTCATCATTTATAATCCTGAGTATTTCGTTGTTTATTATATTTCTGACGTAATTAATCGCTGAAAAAACCCTTGAATAATACATTCTTGTGGGACCTATTATGCCGAGCGTACCCAGCTCGGTATCGCCCAGATTGTACACAGTGGTGACAACGCTGCAGTCGTGCATCACTTCATGCTCGTTTTCCATACCAATCTGAACATTGAGCCCTCTCTTCTTCATTGCCGAATTCATCAATGACTTTATCGTATGCTGTTCGTTAAACAATTCAAACAATTCCTTAACTTTAATAAGATCACTGAATTCAGGATGATTGAGCAGGTTAGTGATACCGTTCATAATAAGCTCGGTATCTTCAACATCCTGCATGCACTTTTTCAACCCTTCAATTACAGGATTTATAAGCTCATTCGAAACACCTGTTTCGGTTTGTATATCATTAATAAGAGGAAGCTCAATGCTTTCTATTATAAGCCCGTTCAGTTTTTTATGCAAATAATTTGAAAGCACTGTAAGTGAATCCGGGTTTATTTCAGAATTCACGCGCATAACCTGGTTCTTTACTACACCTGCATTAGTTACAAGAACTATAAGGACTTTTTTTTCATCGACAGGCAACACCTGTACCGATTTCAGCGACGACTTTGTCAGACTGGGAGACAGTGCAACGGATGCATATCCCGTAATAGAGGAGATAATATCCGATGCCCGGCGAATCAGTGTATTTATTTCATTAATCCTGCGTTCAATTGCATCCTTTATCTGCTTTATTTCCTCCATCCTCAGAGCCTGAACCTGCATAAGATGATCGACATAAAAACGGTAACCTTTATCGGAAGGCACTCTGCCCGCCGAAGTATGAGGCTGAGAAATATATCCCATTTCTTCGAGATCGGCCATTTCGTTACGGATGGTAGCAGAACTGAGACCCAGTTCGTGCTTTCTCGAAATGGTTCTTGAGCCCACAGGCTGTGCAGTTTTAATATAATCATCGACAAGAGTTTTCAAAATCTGCATCTTGCGTTCGCTTAATTTTGCCTCCAAGGTTTACCTCACCTCCATACAATAGCCCGCAGACCATAGAAAAAAAAGAACTATTGTATAATGCAGTGAACACAGATGTTGTTAATGGTATTATATATATATGAATCCAGGCAAGTAATTCCCTATAAAAAATAATATACCCACAAAAACCGGTTTATACTTTTCTGACAATAAAGTAAAACTCCCTGTAATATTTATTAGCACTCTCCTTAATTGAGTGCTAAATGCTATATTAAAAATACCACCCTGCCTTTTTTTTGTCAAGAGGGGTAACAGGGTTTTTATACCAACTATTAATTACCCTTTTCCTGCCTGAGCCGGAACGTAACCTGCCAGTTTCCCCTTGTAAAAACCCCGCCTGTGACAAATGATCCGTAAAGTGTTAAATGCCTATTTCTGTTTCAGGAATGTCAAAGACATACTCGTAATAACGGGTTACAGTATTATTTTCGCCGTCTTCCCGAAAACTGTAATAATAATCACACTGTATCTCTTTTCCGCTCTCATCCCTGAGAAAAAAATAACCGAAGTCAGCCGGTCCTTCAAGCGATGCCTGTACATGAAGCATACCGTCGACATATCCGATACCTGTCAGGTTTACTCCTTCAGCCGGAAAATCCATGGGTTCCGGCATTGCAAGAACTTTAACCTTTCCGTTATACTTTTCAGATATACCCGGGAATTCACGGCCGGTGCCATCTCCCGGATAAACCAGTTTTGTGTACGGTGTTTTTTCAGTACAGGATAAAACCGTTTCAACCGGTATTTCTTCATAAACGCGCCTGTTGCTGATAAACTCCCTTACCGAAAAAGTTATTTTCTCCCCTTCAATTTTTCTGTCGCCCCATTGTGTTATCATTATATAAAATGTAGCTTTTCCCGTGGACTCATCATAATCTGCAAGACGGCATACGGCCGAACTGTTAAAGGAACTATTTACAGAATAGCTGTCAAACAGATCAATTGTTCCGTCTATGCGGTTTCCGGTAATATCCTGCATGGTAACATAAATTTCAGCCTTGCTTTCATGAATATACGCCGATACAACTTCCATTCTGATCCCATTGTCAACGCAGGATTTACGCACAGGCATAAAAAACTGGGCGGCCGACGGGGAAATATAATACATAAATTCATATACAAATGGCACATTGGCGGCAAGTACCGGTGTCAGTGTCAGAAATACAACCAGGATCACGGCAGAAATTATAGCCGGTTTGCTGAAAAAGCTTTTTCTTTTCCCTGATTCTGCCCTGTCCATGTATACAAGGCTAATGATTTTATTAACAATTTCACCTTCCGGATCAATTTTATCTGTCATACTGCGGTATTTTTCCCTGAACATCATACCCCTCCTCCATTATTTTTCTGAGCCTCTGTCTTGCACGGGTAAGCTGTGCTCTGACAGTAGACGGTTTTATATTTAAGATTTCGCTTATTTTTTCTATACTCAAATCCTCATAATAGAAAAGGTGTATCACAACCCTGTATTTCATGGGCAATTTTTTAAGTTCACAGTGAAGGTAAGTTTCTTCCTTTGTCTCAAACATAATTTCTTCATCCATCGGCACCATTCTCTTTATCCATGCTGATAACCACATTTTTTTGCAGCAGTTTACCGTGACACGGGATTAACCATGCCTTTTTGTGTTCCTCGGTTTCGAACTGCGGCTTTTCCCTGATATACCTAAGAAAAACTTCCTGGAAAATATCATCTGCATCGCATTTATTTCTCGTCTGTGAAAAAGCCAGTCGGTAAACCATACCGGAATATGTTCTTATATCATTTTCCAGGCTGTCATCTGTCCGTGAGTAATTTTGCTCCACCTTGCTGAACCTCCTTTATAATAAATACCTTTCAGCAGGGTAAAAGGCTTCACAGGAATACGAAAAATATAAAAAAGCCCTGCAGCCTGTTTCCCGGCTGTAAGGGCTCTGAGACATATTTGGGTTCAAACAAGTTTCATTTGCTAATCACATTATAAATTCAAGCCATACCTGGTTGGCAAAATCAAGTCCTTTTTTTGTCAGCTTTAATTTTCCATTTTCAATGTAAACAAGCCTTCTCTCCGTAAGCATTTTTATTTTTTCATTATATTTTTCCAGGGCTTCTTTTCCGAACACCTGTTCAGTTTGCCTAAGATCAACCCCGTCAATAAGCCTCAGCCCCAGAATAAACCTTTCCGAGAGTTTTTCATCCGGCCCGATATATTCACTCATCACCACCGGTGATTTTCCTTCATTTATTCTGTCAATATATTCAGAGGGTTTTTCGGTGTTGGAATACCTGGTATCGTCGATATATGAATGGGCTGCAGCTCCGAAGCCAATGTAAGGTTTGCATGTCCAGTATTTCAGGTTATGACGGCACTGGTATCCGGTTTTGGCGAAGTTTGATATTTCGTAATGCTTAAAACCGGCATCACTCAGCCTCTTTATTGCCCAGTAATACATTTCCCTTTCCAAATCCTCATCAGCAGGCAACAGTTTGCCCTCCTCATTCAGTTCATACCATGGGGTGCCTTCTTCGATTTTCAGGCTGTAGCATGAGACATGGGTTACACCTTTTTTTAGAACCAGCTCAATTGTTTTCTGCCAGTCTTCCATGGTCTGGTTCGGAATACCGAAAATAACATCGGCATTTATATTGCTGAATCCGGATTTTTTTACAAGTTCGATACACTCTTCAAACATCTCTGTGGTGTGTATTCTTCCCATAAACTTCAAAAGATTGTTGCAGGCAGACTGAAGACCGATGCTGATACGGTTGAAACCCAGTTTCCTATACGTTTCTGCCTTTTCCTGGGTTACAGTACCCGGATTTACTTCTATAGATATCTCCGCATTTTCAGAAACATTAAAATTGCCCGACAGAGCATCAATTATTCCGGATATGTGACTGGCAGGAAGGACCGAAGGGGTCCCTCCTCCGAAGAAAACCGTATCTACTGTCACATCCGGGTATTTTTCGGAAACAGCTTCAATTTCTGTGCACAAAGCCCGGGTATAATCCCCGAAAATGGCATCCATGCCCGGAAATGAAGGGAAATCACAATAATTGCATTTCCTTATGCAGAAAGGTATATGAATATATATTCCAATGTTTCTATCCTTCAACATTTCACTTACAGCGCCTGTATATCGTTTATGTGTCAAGTTTCAGAACGCTCATGAATGCTTCCTGCGGAATTTCCACTGTGCCTATCTGGCGCATGCGCTTTTTGCCTTCCTTCTGCTTTTCAAGCAGTTTCTTCTTTCTTGTTATATCACCGCCGTAGCATTTTGCGAGAACGTCCTTTCTGTATGCCTTCACGGTTTCCCTTGCAATTACCTTTGAACCAATGCAGGCCTGTATCGGTATTTCAAACATGTGTCTCGGAATGGTTTCCTTAAGTTTTTCGGCAATTCTCCTGCCCCGCGCATATGCCTTGTCACGGTGAACAATAAATGACAAAGCATCAACGATTTCACCGTTCAGGCGTATGTCGAGCTTGACGAGATCGGATTCCTTGTATCCCTTGAATTCGTAGTCCAGGGAAGCATAACCTTTCGAGCGGGATTTCAGTGCGTCAAAAAAGTCATACACTATTTCATTTAAAGGAATCTCATAGGTCAATACAGCCCGGTTGCTTTCAATGTACTCCATCCCTATATATTCGCCCCTGCGGTCCTGGCACAGTTCCATAATGCTCCCCACATATTCCGGAGGAGTCATAATCGTGGCTTTTACAACAGGCTCTTCCATCTTCTCTATAGAACCCGGATCGGGCATATTCGTAGGGTTATCTATCATTAAAACTTCGCCGTCGACTTTTGTAATACGGTATATAACACTTGGAGCAGTAGTTACCAGGTCAAGGTTAAACTCGCGCTCCAGCCTTTCCTGAATAATTTCCATGTGCAAAAGCCCCAAAAATCCGCACCTGAAACCAAACCCCAGGGCTGCCGAAGTTTCGGGTTCAAATAATAATGAGGCATCATTTAACTGCAGCTTTTCAAGGGCATCGCGCAGGTCTATATATTTTGAACCGTCAGCCGGGTATATGCCGCAGAAAACCATCGGAACAGCCTTTTTATATCCCGGCAGAGGCTCTTCTGCAGGGTTTGACGCCAGTGTTATCGTATCACCGACACGGGTGTCGCCTACGTTTTTAATGCTTGCACATATATAACCCACTTCACCGGCATACAGTGCATCGGCGGGAATTAAGCCACCGGGACGGAAATATCCCAGTTCGGTAACGATAAATTTCTTTTTAGTATGCATCATGTAAATTTCCTGCCCTACTTTAACGCTTCCTTCCATTACCCTGACATGGGTTATGACTCCCTTGTAGTTGTCATAAAGTGAGTCAAAAATCAGAGCACGAAGGGGTGATTCTTCATCTCCCGGAGGCGGCGGAATAACCTCGACTATTTTTTCAAGAACGGCTTCAATATTTAATCCGTTTTTGGCCGAGATTAACGGAGCATCACTGCAGTCAAGACCTATTATATCCTCAATTTCGCGTTTTACCTCTTCAGGTCTGGCGCCGGGCAAATCAATTTTGTTTATAACAGGTATGATTTCAAGATTATGTTCCAGCGCAAGGTAGACATTTGCCAGGGTTTGAGCTTCAACGCCCTGGGAAGCGTCAACAACCAGTATTGCACCTTCACATGCCGCTATACTTCTTGATACTTCATAATTAAAGTCCACATGACCCGGTGTATCAATGAGATTAAGAATGTATTCCTGCCCGTCGTTCGCGTTATATATCATCCGGCACGCCTGGGCCTTTATCGTGATACCCCTTTCACGCTCCAGGTCCATTGTATCAAGAACCTGTTCAGCCATTTCCCTTTCGGTCAGAACACCGGTTTTTTCGATCAGTCTGTCAGCCAATGTTGACTTTCCGTGATCAATATGGGCAATAATGCAAAAATTTCTGATTTTTTTCTGTCTATCTCCTGGCATCTGATTCCCAAAACCTCATTTCCGTTTCTTAGTTTTCTTTGGAGTAACCTTGAAAATTCATCATCTGACCAGACAATTACTTATGAATTTACTTATGAATTATACCACAGCAGTTTAAATTTTGTATAGATACCAGCAGTGTTCATTAATAAAGATTATGAATATATGGTTTTTGACAGTAAAAAATAAAATGCTGTTTTTCAAAAAAAGATTTTGAAAAATGATTTTTCCGCCTGAAATAACCAGGTTACCAAATAGGAGAGGTGTTCGCCAATCGCCATATCGCCGAAGAGGGGAATTCAGAAAATTTATGTACTGAAGACAGGGAGTACAGGTTCCTGACCTTTTTCTTCCCTGCCTAATTCATTCCTAGCATGGTTTCTATAAAAATTCCGTAACCTTTGGTAGGATCATTTACCAGAACGTGTGTCACGGCGCCGATAATTCTTCCATTCTGAATAATAGGGCTTCCCGACATCCCCTGTATAATTCCTCCTGTTTCACTTAACAGCCTGGGATCGGTAATTTTTATAATCATGCTTTTCGGCCCGGACAGATTTTTACGGGCAATTTTCTGTATTTCTACCGTGAACTCCTCAACTTCTTCACCGTGAATGTTGGACAGAATCGTAGCCGGCCCTTCCCTGACCATACTTCGTGTTCCGACAGGATACTTTCTGCCCGTTATTTCAGACATGTAATTTTTATTTATTTTGCCGAAAACACCAAATGCCGTGTTCCAGTATATTTCCCCAATCACTTCCGGGCTCTTCAGAAAATCCCCCTGCAGTTCTCCGGGATTTCCCTGAAGCCCTTTTCTTATACCATATACGGAAGATCTCAGCAATTCCCCGTTTTTTACAGGCATCAGGATTCCAGTATCAATATCGGTAATTCCATGGCCCAAAGCCCCGAATTTGCCTGTTTCTTCTTCTATATATGTCAGGGTTCCTATTCCGGCGGTACTGTCCCGTACCCATATTCCAATCCGGTATTTGCCGTCTTCGATGCTTTGAACCGGGGTAACCCTGGATTCAATAATCCTGTTGTCATGTATAAATTTTAAAGTTATTTCATTTCCGCGGGATTCATCAATTATTTGTGATAAATCGGATATTTTTTCTATTTCTTTATTATTTACCGCAATTATAAAGTCTCCGGGTTCAAGCCCGGTATCCTTAACGGGCAGTACTTCTTTTCCGTCAGGAGTCATAACACCTGATATTCCCACCACAAGAATTCCCTTGATATACAGTCTTATACCGACTGTCCTTCCGCAAACTATCAGCTCCCTGGCAGGAATAACATTTACAGTTATGTCCTTTACCGGTACCAGGCCGAAAAGACTGAGCTGGAGCCTGTTCTGCCCGTATTGGGTGCCTTTCAGGGTATATGGCATTGAAAAAACTGACTTTCTGTCCCCGGCACCTAGTTTTTCAACATGTATTCCGGCCGTTTCGGCCGACAGCTGCAAACTGAACGGAGAGAAGAATTCAACCCTGTATTCTTCTCCGGCCAAAACGGTCATATGGCTGGGTGTGAATGCAATAAGAGAAAGATATAATGATACTATGATAATAAAAACAAGAAAGCCTACTCTGAAAAAGGAATTTTCCTTCTTAAATATCATATCACACGCTCCAGTCATGAACATTTGCAGTTCCGTGATGTCAGAAATCGCTGCGTTGTATGTCTATGGCATTTATATGTTTCTGAATGCCGATGTTCTTAAGTTAACCGGAGCGTTGTGGAATTATTCTTTAAAAAAGGCGGAAGAAATTGTTTGAATTACAGGGCGGCCATTAAATTCCAGGCCAGTTTATTATGTGCTTTGTTGACGCAAAACAGTCAGATTTAAGAAAATCATCCTCATACCTGGGAGAACACAGCATCGGATGCCGGGATAAAAAGAAAATACCCTTTTTAATCAGGGGTTTCATACTTAAGGCGCGTTTTCCCCACAGGAACCAGCGAAGTTCGTATTTTTCCGATATATATTCAATCAGTTGCTGAGAAAAATCCTTCCACAGCAGTGAATGGCTTTCGGGGCTGTTTGGTATACAGCTGAAAGATGTGTTCAGGAGCAATACTCCCTGTTTTTCCCACGACTCAAACAGCCTGTCCGGCGGAAGTATCCGAAACCTTCCTTCCATTATTTCCCTTTTTATTTCACCGAATGAAAGAATATCCCCGTATTCGGTTATATTGTTATAGCTTTTGTGTATAAGGCGGATAATGTTTTTTAATGAAACCTGCCTGAAAGGCTGATCCCACGTTTTCAGCCCGCCGACTTCAAATGCCCTGCCGGTGGCAACACCTTTTTCAGGATAAGGATCCTGTCCGAGTATTATCACCCTGACATTTGACAAATCCACTTTCAGAAAGCGAAGAATGTTTTCAGATTCCGGATTAACTTCATCCCCTATTCTGTCTGCTATACCGTTTATCATCCTGATACGTTCACCGGTTAAAAAATCCGACCATGTACCGTGAACGTCTTCAGGCAGCAATGATCGTGACATATTCATCCCCTGTCTTTCCCGAAAATTCATGTAAAGTCTTTCTTAATAAATCAGCCGGTTTCCTCTTCCTGAAGTTTTCTGCGCAGTTCATTAATCCTGTCACGCAGCATAGCCGCCTTTTCAAATTCAAGTTCTTTTGCGGCAGCCTTCATTTCGGCAGTCAGCTTTTCTATCAGTTTTTCAGTCGGCATGGTTTCAAAATCTGCAGCATATTCCTTTTCATTTTCTGCAGCCTTCAGCGTTCCAAGCGTGTCATGGATATTTTTCTGGACTGTCCTGGGCGTAATACCCATTTTCCTGTTATATTCCATCTGGATCTGTCTTCTTCTGTTGGTTTCGTTAATGGCCTTTTCCATGGCGCCTGTTACGCAATCGGCATACATTATGACTTTTCCGTTTACGTTTCGCGCCGCTCTTCCTATTGTCTGTATAAGCGAAGTTTCGGAGCGCAGAAAACCTTCCTTGTCGGCATCAAGTATTGCAACCAGTGAAACCTCGGGTAAATCAAGCCCTTCCCTTAGAAGGTTTATTCCTACCAGGACGTCAAAAACTCCCAGTCTTAAATCGCGTATTATTTCCATTCGTTCAATTGCATCGATGTCCGAATGCATATATCGTACTTTAAAACCTGCTTCAGAAAGGTACTGCGTCAAATCTTCCGCCATTCTTTTTGTAAGGGTTGTTACCAGGACCCGTTCATTCCTTTCGGTCCGGATTCTTATTTCTTCCATGAGATCGTCAACCTGCCCCTTTACAGGTTTTACGATAACTTCAGGATCAACCAGGCCTGTTGGCCTGATAATCTGCTCAACAATAACCGAAGAATGTTTCCTTTCATATTCTCCCGGGGTCGCACTCACATATATAACCTGGTTAACCTTTTGTTCAAATTCTTCAAAGGTCAGGGGCCTGTTATCAAAAGCAGAAGGAAGGCGAAACCCGTACTCGACCAGTGATTCCTTTCTTGACCTGTCTCCGTTGTACATAGCACCGATCTGCGGAACGGTTACATGGGACTCGTCAATCACTACAAGGAAATCCTTCGGGAAGTAGTCAAGTAGCGTATAAGGCGGGCTTCCTGGCGCTCTTCCGCTGATATGCCTTGAATAGTTCTCTATTCCTTTGCAGAAACCGATTTCGCGCATCATTTCAAGATCATACCTGGTTCTCTGTTCCAGTCTCTGGGCTTCCAGCAGTTTATCGTTATCCCTGAAATATTTCAGTCTTTCCTCCAGTTCCCGCTCTATTGAACTGATTGCACGCTCCATTTTTTCCCGGGTTGTGGCATAGTGGGATGCCGGGAAAATGGCGATATACGTTCTTGTACCAATTATTTCGCCTGTCATCGGGTCCACTTCGGTAATCCTGTCTATTTCATCACCGAAAAACTCAACCCTTATGATTGTGCCCGATGAGGAAGCTGGGTAAATATCCACTACATCACCCTTGACCCTGAACGTTCCTCTCTTAAAATCAATTTCATTGCGCGTATACTGGATATCTACAAGTTTTTTTATCACTTCATCCCTGTCTTTCTGCATACCCGGCCTCAACGAAAGCATCAGCTCGTTGTAGTCTTCGGGGTCACCAAGGCCGTATATGCACGAAACGCTGGCGACAATTATTACATCACGCCTTTCAAACAGGGCCGCTGTTGCAGAATGCCTCAAATTGTCGATCTCGTCATTTATTGATGAATCCTTTTCTATATAGGTGTCGGTGGAAGGAATATAAGCTTCCGGCTGGTAGTAATCGTAATAACTTACAAAGTATTCCACGGCGTTATCCGGAAAAAATTCGCGAAACTCCGAGCACAGCTGGGCGGCCAGAGTTTTATTGTGAGCTATTACAAGAGTGGGTCTTTGCACCCTTTCTATAACATTTGCTATTGTATATGTTTTCCCCGATCCGGTTACACCCAGCAGTGTCTGATGCCTGTTACCCTTATTGAGTGACTCCACCAGTTTTTCTATGGCCTGGGGCTGATCTCCGGCAGGTTTGTAATTTGATTTTATTTTAAATTCGGGCATGGTCAAACCCTCTTTTCCTGTAAATTAATGTGATAAGAAAAATAAAAAGACCATACATACTTACAAAGCATGTACAGTCCTGATTGCGTTCCCAGATTTATGGGCCTAATCGTAAACAAAGCCTGTTAAACGAAAATCACTTTACTTCAGCAAATATGTTAATATTATTGATGATAAGATGAACACCACAAGTGCAAATTTTGTGTACTTGCTCAGGATTGCGTCAATTGTACGGCCTTTGTTCTTTCCAAAAAAGGTTTCAGCACCACCTGCAATTGCACCGCTGATACCGGCAGAACGCCCGGACTGCAATAATACGATAACTATAATAGCAATACAAACCAGTATATGCAGTATATTGACAACTATTTCCATTATAAAACCTCCAATACCAGATCCTCAGTCGAATACAGTGCACTTTATTTTAACATAAACAAGTTCCCAATACAAGTACCTGTTTTTTTCTTTGCTGCCACGGCTTATTAAAATACTGCGATATATATGCAATATAGCTTTGGAGTCCGTATTTCTATGTCACCTGAACCGCCTGGTCCATTCGCTTTAATTCTGATGAAAATGTCTGAACAGCATTCCTTTATAGCCTTCAGATTTTTCCAATATTTGCGCAGGCTGTGAATTTACAATCAACCTAGATTTCCTGCAGAAAATCTATTTTGCTGTACTTCTTTTCCAGCCTGTCGTCGACAAAACGGTCAACAATTTCTTCAAAATTCTTTAAAACATCCGGGGAAAGTTCAAACCCAAACGCTTTCCCGGGTTCAGCGCACAGAACATATATCAGAGCTTTTGCCGTACCCGGCTTCACCGGGACAGCGTCTTCAACAGATATCCTGCATTTTTCGCAGACAAAACCGCAGTATTTGAAACTGAAAAAAAGATCGCTGATTTCTTTTGTTCCGCACAGGCAACAGCCTGAAACGCATGGTTCAAACCCCATTAACTGGACGGTCTTCAAAGCGAATATACGCACAACCAGGGAAGGGGTTCTGTTTTTGTTCAGCAAGGCTTTCAGGGCGTGCAAAAAAACATTCAGCAGTTCTGTGGCCGGCTGGTTTTCATACGTGACATCCTGCAACAGCCGAAGCATATGGGCAGCATAGGTCAGAAGGGTCATATCCTGCCTGATTTCATAAAAGGAATCGATGATTTCGCATGAATTCAGTACATAGGTATTCTTACCCCTGTACAGAACCCATTCGCAGTATGAAAAAATCTGTGTTCCGGCAGAGCAGCGGTTGCCGCTGCGTCTGACCCCTCTTGCCGAAACAGATATTTTGCCCAGTTCTTCAGTAACCACTGTAAGAATCTTGTCGTATTCTCCAACCTTTACTTCACGAACCACTATTCCTTTCGTTTTGACATACGGCATTTTTCACCATCCAGATCCATTGCGGAAGCCGCTTCTGTGCTGAAATCCAAACTTCTTTCTGTTTTCTCCAGGTTCTTATACTGCAGAAAAAACTCTATATTACCGGTTTTCTTGAACAATTGCCATGCCAGATCCTTCAGCATATTATCCCCCTCAACGAACAAATGTCATATATGTATTTTTTGTCCTGTTTGCAGGTTTATGTATACCAAATCAAGCCAAATTTATATGCTTTTTGTCTGTTGAGGGGTCAGGCCTTAAGTCTGTTCTTACTTGTGGTAAAGCTTTTTTGTCTGGTACTGGGGCTCACACGTAATGTTGATTCCCAGTTTGTGGAAAACATTTTCGTCCACTTTTGACAGAATCACTGTCGAATGGGCTTCACAGCCTTTAAGTTTTGGCAATTGCTGCATTGCAAGGGCTGCAGTCGGGTTTGTGGCAGCGCAGATGGACAGCGCTATCAGCACTTCGTCAGTATGTAACCTTGGGTTATGATTTCCCATGTGTTTTGTCTTCAGAACCTGAATCGGTTCAATCACAATAGGGGATATAAGATGGATTTCATGCTGTATCCCGCCCAGTTCCTTCAGTGCATTAAGCAGTACCGCCGCAGAGGCACCAAGCAGAGACGATGTTTTTCCGGTAATAATCCTTCCGTCATTAAGCTGAAGTGCCACTGCCGGACCGCCTGTTTCCTCGGCGCGTCTCAGCGCGGCATCAACAACCGGTCTGTCCTTTGGCGAAATACCCAGCTGATTCATCAGCAGTTCCAGCTTGTAAACCTCTTCCCGTTCAGCCAGTCCCTGGCGCAGCGAACAGCAGACGCTATAGTACCGCCGGATGATTTCCTGTTCCGATGCCCTGCATACCACCTCGTCATCAGTAATACAGTATCCCGCCATGTTTACCCCCATATCAGTCGGGCTCTTATAGGGCGATTTCCCTGATATTTTCTCAAGTATCGCATTCAATACCGGGAATACTTCTATATCCCTGTTGTAATTCACCGATGTTACACCATATGCTTCCAGATGGAAAGGATCAATCATGTTAACGTCATCCAGATCGGTGGTCGCAGCCTCATACGCAAGGTTAACCGGATGTTTCAGCGGAAGGTTCCATATCGGGAATGTTTCAAATTTTGCATAACCCGCCTTGATGCCGCGTTTGTATTCATGGTAAAGCTGGGAAAGGCAGGTCGCCATTTTACCGCTGCCGGGCCCGGGAGCCGTTACAACAACGAGAGAACGTGATGTTTCGATATAGTCGTTCTTTCCGTATCCTTTATCGCTTACAATAAGCGATATATTTGAAGGATAATCGGGAATTGGATAATGCCTGTATACTTTTATTCCAAGCGCCTCGAGACGCTTCTGGAACAGGTCGGCAGTTACCTGTGAACGGTAATGTGTTATTACAACACTGCCGACATACAGCCCGATATCCCTGAATGCATCAATCAGACGCAGTACATCCTGGTCATATGTTATGCCAAGATCTCCTCTTCGCTTGCTTTTTTCTATATCATCAGCATTGATTGTTATTACAATTTCAGCCTGATCTTTCAGCTGCATCAGCATTTTAACCTTGCTGTCAGGTTTGAAACCGGGAAGAACCCTGGAAGCGTGATAATCGTCAAACAGTTTGCCGCCGAATTCAAGGTAAAGTTTACCCCCGAAAAGTTCAATTCGTTCAAGAATTTTCTGAGACTGAAGACGGATATATTTTTCATTGTCAAAACCTATTTTGTTCATTTGTCTACTCCCGAATCGGTATTGTTTTTTGCAGCAAATGAGCGTCTCAGAAGCAGAGACGCCCGCCTTGCACGATTATGTTGTATCTGAACAATATTAGTATAGCATTGCATCCTGCTCAAAAACAAGGGGGTGAAAAAGCAGTTCAAAAAATTTTCCTATTTATAGCCAAGTTCCCTTAATACAAAATCGCTGTTTCTCCAGTCCTCTTTGGTTTTCACCCAAAGTTTAAGGAATATTTTCGCCCCCAGAAGTCGTTCTGCATCCTGTCTTGCCAGCGTACCTATTTTTTTGAGCATATCTCCGTTCTTCCCGATAATTATTCCCTTATGGCTTTCCTTTTCACAGTAAATGTTCGCGTGAATTTCAATCAGGTCCTTTTCAGGCTTTTCCCTGAAGAGAATGACTTCCACGCCCACGCCGTGGGGTACCTCATCACTTATAAGATGCAGGATTTTCTCACGGATAAGTTCCTGGACCAGAACCCTTTCCTGCTGATCGGTCACCATATCGGCAGGATAGTAGGCCGGTCCTTCAGGAAGATATTTTACAGTCTCGTTGAGTACCAGCTCTTTTGTTTCGATATTAAGGGCACTGATCGGTATTATATGCTCAAAATTCATAGCCTTGCTGTACTCATCAATAAGAGGCAGAAGGCCTGGTTTGTCCACGAGATCTACCTTGTTAATCAGCAGTATAACCGGTTTGCCTAATTTTTTCAGTATCTCGATTATACTCATGTCGCCGGGTCCAATGGTTTTATCCGTTGCTTCAACCATGTACAGAATTACATCGACTTCATCAAGTGTTGATATAGCCGATTTCTGCATGTAGTCCCCAAGTTTGTTCTTCGGACGGTGTATTCCCGGCGTATCAATGAAGACCACCTGGTATTCATCGGTAGTAACAATGGCTTTTATTGTATTCCTGGTTGTCTGCGGCTTACTGGAAATAATAGATATCTTCTCACCGGTCAGTAAATTCAGAAGTGTTGATTTTCCGACATTAGGTCGTCCTACAATGGTTGCAAATCCTGAACGAAAACCCATAAGGAGCTCCTTTCACATATTTATCCAAATTAATTACAAATCCAGATCTTCTCCGGTAAAAGCATGAGGAATAATATCTTTCAGATCATATATTTTATACTGGCCGTTTTTATTGATGCAAATAACCTTTGTATCATCTTTCCCGAACTCTGATATCACCTGGCGGCAAATTCCGCATGGAAATGTATATCGCTCGCTGTCGCCTGCAACTGCGACAGCAACTATTTCGGTTTCCCCGTCGGACACCGCTTTAACTACTGCAGTACGCTCAGCACATATAGTCGCACCGTAGGATGAGTTTTCAACATTGCATCCCGTATAAATCCTGCCATTGTCGGTCAGTACCGCGGCACCGACACGAAAACCCGAATACGGCGCATACGCGTTATCTTTTGCTTCTGTCGCCATTTTCACCAGCAAATCATAATCCATATTATGCCTCTCTGCCGTTTGCATTCACAGAAATATTTAACAGTTCTTTATCCATTATTATTTTAGTATAAAAGCTTAATTATAACAATAGTACTTCTTTAAACTCGCAGATATACCCGGGTAGCGGGTCCTTTTTCGGACATTTTGTTTCCTCGAGTCCTTGCTGACCGGTGAGGCATAACACCCACGGCAGGACTCGCAAAAAAAAAAACCGTAAAGCGGGTGATTCGGACATTTTTTCCGACGAAGGGCAACACGCTGCGCAGCACCGCTGCTCAACAAAAAGTTAAGAGCGTGAATCTGAGTTACCATGAATATGGGGACCTCAACGCCAATATTATTACAAACTGCTGAGCGTGGTACAAGGTTAGTGCTTTGTTGCCCAAAGGAGGAAAAATATCCGAAGCAGGACCCGTATTAAAATTACATTATTCAAAAAGCGAGGGTCGTGGTCTTCAGTAATTTTCAGAAACTCTCACGAAAAGTTCTCCCTTGTCCCGGTCCGCGTCAATTGTTGCCGTTGAACCTTCGTGAATTTCCCCGGCTATTATTTTTCTGCCCAAATCGGTTTCAATAACCTTCTGGATAAACCTTCTCAGCGGGCGTGCACCATATGATGGCGAATAAGCCCTTTCGAGTATTATATCTTTTGCCTCATTGGTAATTTCAAGGCCTATATTCCTGTCTTTAAGCCTTTCACGCAGTTCACCGAGAATCAGGTCAATAATTGCGTAAATTTCGTTCCTGCCCAGCGGCCTGAACAGTACCACATCATCTATGCGGTTTAAAAACTCAGGTCTGAAGTAATTCCTGAGACTGTTCATTACCAGGTTCCTTACCTCGTCCGAAAATTCACCGTTTTCATTTATGCTTTCCAGCAGTATTTCGCTTCCGATATTGCTTGTCATTATAATTACGGTATTCTTGAAATTGACCGTTCTGCCCTGGCTGTCGGTCAGGCGCCCGTCATCAAGGAGCTGGAGCAGCAGATTGAATACATCGGGATGGGCCTTTTCGATTTCGTCGAACAATATAACCGAATACGGTTTTCTTCTTACCGCTTCGGTCAGCTGACCCCCTTCTTCATAGCCTACATAGCCGGGAGGTGCCCCTATCAGTCTGGCAACAGAATGTTTCTCCATGTATTCACTCATGTCAATCCGGACAAGGTTCTCTTCACTGTCAAACAGGGCTTCGGACAATGCCTTGGCCAGCTCGGTTTTACCCACTCCCGTAGGGCCGAGAAAAATAAATGAACCAATCGGCCTGTTTAAATCCTTCAGACCTGCCCTGGCACGCAGCACTGCATCTGAAACCGCACTGACAGCTTCATCCTGTCCGATCACGCGTTTCTTAAGTATATTTTCAAGATTTAAAAGCTTTTGCTTTTCCTCTTCAACCAGTTTCGCAACCGGGATTCCTGTCCATTTTGCGACAATCTCGGCTATTTCCTGTTCTGTGACTTCTTCCTTTAAAAGCTGCCTGTCAAGCGAGCTCTGCCGTTTCTTGTATTCATCCATCTCCTTTTCGAGTTCAGGAAGACGTCCGTATTTCAGTTTGGCAAGAGTTTCAAGATCGTAAACCCTTTCGGCGTTTTCTATTTCGCGTCTTACTTTCTCAATTTCCTCCTTCAGTTCCTTTTCTCTCTTGATATAGCTTTTTTCCATTTCCCACTGGGCCTTCATCGCATCGGCTTCCTGTTTCAGCCTCTGTATTTCCTGGCTTATCTGGTTCTTTCTCTCAATTGAGTTTTTGTCGGTTTCTTTGCTGAGGATCTGGTACTCGATTTCATACTGCATAATTTTCCTGTTTATCTCATCCAGCTCATACGGCATGCTGTCAATTTCCATCCTGAGCATTGCAGCCGCTTCATCCATCAAATCAATTGCCTTGTCAGGCAGGAACCTGTCGGTGATATACCTGTCGGACAGGACTGCGCAGGCAATGATAGCACTGTCAGTTATGCGCACCCCATGATGAATTTCAAACCTTTCCTTCAAACCTCTTAATATTGATATCGTATCCTCAACTGTGGGCTGATCCACCAGTACGGTCTGGAATCTCCTTTCCAGCGCCGCATCTTTTTCAATGTACTTTCTGTACTCATCAAGGGTTGTTGCACCGATACAGTGAAGTTCTCCCCTTGCAAGCACCGGTTTTAAAATATTTCCGGCATCCATCGCCCCTTCTGTCCGGCCCGCACCTACTATTGTATGGAGTTCGTCTATAAACAGAATAATCCTTCCTTCGGATTTGGCTATTTCATTTAGAACGGCCTTAAGCCTTTCCTCGAATTCGCCGCGGAATTTGGCACCTGCAATCAGTGCACCCATATCAAGGGCAAAGATTGTTTTATCCTTCAGCCCTTCAGGGACATCGCCCTTCAAAATCCGCTGTGCAAGTCCTTCAACAACGGCAGTTTTGCCTACGCCGGGTTCACCTATTAATACCGGGTTGTTTTTTGTCCTTCTTGAAAGAATACGGATTACCCTCCTGATTTCCTGTTCTCTTCCTATAACGGGATCCAGCTTTCCCTGGCGTGCCAGTTCAACAAGATTCCGGCCGTACTTTTGCAAAGCCTGGTAACTCTCTTCGGGGTTTTTGCTTGTTACCCTTTCATTTCCCCTTATCCTGGACAGCGCAGAAAGAAGTTTTTCCCTGTCAACTCCGTATTTTGAAAGAAGACGCCCCGATGGTGTGTTTTTTTCACCCAGTATTACCAGGTAAATATGTTCGACACTGATAAATTCGTCCTTAAACCGCTTTGCTTCATCCTCTGCCTTTATAAGTACCTGGTTGAAGCGCCTGGTCGGATAAACCTGTTCCACACTTGTCCCATAAACTTTCGGCAGCCTGTCCAGTTCCTGCTGAAGTTCCTGCTTCAGGCTTGATGTATCGGTTCCCATTATCTCAAGCAGTTTGGGTATCAACCCGTCTTCCTGCTCAAGAAGAGCCATATTCAGATGTTCCACATCCACCTGCTGGTTGTCCAGCTTTAGGGCGATCTGCTGTGCCTCAACTACGGCTTCCTGTGCTTTATCGGTGAATTTTTCAAACTTCATGCGAATTCTCCTTTCAAAACATGTAAATAACCATCATAAATCAGATGGTTTCGGTGGCTTTCAGCCTTTCATACAGTTTTCGCTGTTCATCCGTCAGATAACGGGGGTTCACAATTTTTATAAGAATATACAGATCTCCGCGGGTTTCCTTTGTCTTTCCATACCCCTGCCTGGGCACTCTTATTTTCTGGTCTGTCTGGATCCCCGCCGGTATTTTAACCTGTATTATCCCGTCTGGGGCCTCTACCCTGACCTCGCCGCCAAGGGCAGCAGTCCACGGATAAATCTCGGCCTTCTTTATAAGGTTGTTACCTTCAAGTTTGTACTTTCCTTCTTTAAACCTGACAATAAGATATAAGTCCCCGCTGGGACCTCCCCCAATCCCCGGCTTACCCTGCCCTGCCAGTTTTATCTTGCCTCCCTCAGGAATACCTTTCGGTATTTTTACCGACAGGGTCCTGGTGCCATACTCGTTTCTGATTGTAAATGTTTTTTCAACTCCCTCGAGCCCTTCTTCGGGCGTAATAACTATTTCGGTCTCTATATCATCGCCACGCATTGCATGGCTGCCGGAATAGCCGGTTTTAAAACCCGAAAACCTGCCGCCGAACAAATCGTCCAGGTTTATGCCGTAATCACCGAAAAACATGTTAAAAAAGTCACTGAACCCGTTATGACTTCTTCTGAATTCGAAGTTTCCAAACTGGGACGGATCAAAATTCATTCCGTTCTGGAAGTACATGTTCCCGAATTTATCGTATTTTTTTCTCTTTTCTTCATCACCCAGAACCTCATATGCTTCATTGATTTCCTTGAATTTTTCTTCGGCTTTCTTATCACCGGGGTTGGAATCCGGGTGATATTTCTTCGCAAGTTTCCTGTATGCCTTTTTTATCTCTTCCTGGGTTGCATTCTTGTCAATCCCCAGGATTTTATAATAGTCTTTGTATTGCATAAAGAAACCTCCGACTTTGACTTTCTTTGACTATTATAATTATATAAATTTTAACAGTTAAAATCAATGTCTATTTTATATTTTTACTTTTTTAAAGAAGCAGATACCAGTGTTTCCATGTCCGGGTTCCATACATAAATATAAATCGCCTAATTATTTCTGAAACGATGTGTTTGTTGGAATTTAGTCAAAACAAAAGGGGCATTCTAATTATTAAGTGAATAATTCTTAACTCATTTCCGGCAACAGAAAACAATTATCTGCACGGGAGGAACCAATGACAAAGGAAATTATTGCAATGATTCTGGCAGGCGGTACGGGGAGCAGACTCGGAGTTCTTACAAAACTTATTGCAAAACCGGCCGTTATGTACGGAGGAAAATACCGTATTATTGATTTTTCATTAAGCAACTGCATAAACTCGGGCATTGACACCGTCGGCGTACTCACCCAGTACAGGCCGCTGCAACTTAATCACCATATCGGTATAGGAAAACCGTGGGACATGGACAGAATGAACGGCGGCGTAACAATTCTTTCTCCCTTCACAAAACAGCTCAAGGGTGAATGGTATTCCGGCACAGCCGATGCAGTATACCAGAACATGCATTATATCGAAGAACAAAACCCGAAATATGTAATTATTCTTTCAGGAGACCATGTTTACAAAATGAATTACTCAATGATGCTGGATTTTCATAAAAAAAACAACGCGGATGTGACAATATCGGCCATTCAGGTTCCCATGGAGGAAGCGCACCGGTATGGTGTCATTCATGCCACCGAAGAAGGCAAAATACACGGTTTCGAGGAAAAACCCGCAGAACCGAAGAGCAACCTTGTATCAATGGGCGTTTACATATTCAACATAAACGTCCTTAAAGAATGCCTTACGGATGACCATTATGATGACAAGTCCGACCACGATTTCGGAAAAAATGTGATACCGAAACTGCTGAAAGACGGGAAAAACCTGTGGGCCTATACTTTCTCGGGTTACTGGCGTGACGTGGGAACCATACAGGCTTACTATGACTCCAATATGGATTTGATAACCCGCGTACCCCAGTTTAACCTGTTTGATCCAAACTGGAAAATTTATACTCCCAATCCGGTAAAACCTGCACATTATATAGGACCAAACGGTTATGTATCGCGTTCCATTGTAGCCGAAGGCTGTATGATATACGGCAGCGTCAGGAATTCGGTTATTTTCCCCGGAGTTACCATAGAGGAAAATGCATGTGCGGAAAACTGCATAATCATGTCAAACAGCATTGTAAGGCAGGGATCTTACCTCAACTGCACCATTGTGGGAGAAAAAACAGTTATAGGTGCAGGTGTCAGAACAGGTATCGGAGAATATGCCGAGAACATTTTCAACAGCAAAATATACAAGTCCAGGATTACCGTAATCGGGTCCAATACAGTGGTACCCGATAACATTACCATTGGCTGCAACGTTGTCATCGATAACCAGATATTGCCCGGCGATTTCCCGTTCGCCGATATTCCTTCAGGCTACGCGTTACTGAAAGGGGATGGCAGCAATGTATAACATGATGGGCATTATACTCACCGGGGGAAAAAACAACCGGCTGAAGGAACTGTCGGCAGGACGTTCCATTTCCGCAGTTCCTTTCGGCGGAAAATACCGTGCCATTGATTTTGCCCTTTCAAACATGATAAATTCAGGAATCCGCAATGTGGGCATACCTACCCAGTATAACTTCCACTCGCTGATGGACCATCTTGGGTCGGGAAAGGAATGGGATTTGGACAGGAAAAATGACGGTTTGTTTATTCTTCCCCCCTATTTGTCGGAATACGGTACGGGCTGGTACAAGGGCAATGCCGATGCCATGTACAGCAATCTTACATTTCTGAACCGGAGCAACGAAGAATTTGTGCTTATAAACCAGGGTTACGCCATTTACAACATGAACTACACCGACATGCTGAAACAGCATGTGGACAAGGACGCGGATATTACAATAGCCTGCAGGCATATGAAAGATTTCCCGAAAGAATACCTTTGCAATCTGGGTATTGTTGAAACAGACAGTGAAATGCGGATTATTGACATGCAGGAAAAACCATTGAATCCAAAAAGCGATTTTGCGTCGATGGGAGTTTATATTATAAAGCGGAAACTGCTGATTTCCCTGCTTGAAGAAAGCGCAGCGCACGGGTATTATGAGTTTGTCCGGGACATCCTTGTAAAAAAGGTTAACGAACTGCGCCTTTATGCGTATGAATTCACCGGGTACTGGAGGCCGTTATGCAATATTCAGCTGTACTACATGGCCAATATGGAACTGCTGGATCCGGCTGTGCGCTATGAACTTTTTGAAAAAAACGGACGTATTTTTACAAAGGTCAAGGATGAACCGCCTGCCAAATACAATGACGAAGCGGTGGTGAGGAATTCAATTGTCGCCGACGGCTGCATAATTGAAGGCCACGTGGAAAACAGCATACTGTTCAGAGGTGTTAAGGTCAAAAGAGGTGCTGTAATAAAGGACAGCATAGTAATGCAGGATTCGGTGATATGCGAAAACGCAATGCTTGACTGCTGCATACTGGACAAAAGTGTTATAATAACGGCGGAAAAACAGCTGAAAGGAGGCAAAAACTGGCCTTTAATAGTGGGCAAAAACGTGGTAGTATAAAGGAATGATAAATATATTTACTGCGCTTTACTGTGAAGCACAGCCGATAATTCAATATTTCGGCCTGAAGCGAAATCCCGACATCAACAGGTTCCATTTTTTTTCGAATAACGGGGTAAACCTGCTTATTACAGGTACGGGGATCCTGAATGCAGCAGTAGGAGTTACTTCCCTTTGCTCGTTCCGGCCACCCGGTTCCTGTGACATACTGATTAATATAGGCATTTGCGGAACAGAAAACCCGAACGTCAAAAAAGGTACCCCTGTTATCTGCAATAAAATTGTTGATCTCAGTACAAATAAAACCTGTTATCCGGACATGCTGTTCAGGCATTCCTTTACTGAAGGCACGGTTTTAACCAGTCCTGTCCCGGTAACGCAAGAGACATCAAAGAATTACCGGGATTCGGGTATCGTTGTCACTGACATGGAGGCATATGGAATATTCCATGCAGGTTCGGTATTTTACCAGCCACACCAGATGTTTTTTTTCAAAATCGTATCCGATTACGAGACAGGTGAACGGATAAGCAGCAGTGATGCAGCCGCTTTGGTGGCCTGTAACATGGGGCGGATTGCAGAATGGACAGTACAGGTCCATAATGAACTATCAGAAGAACAGCTTTTTGATTTTTCTGATGAAGAAAGGGCCTTGCTCAAAAAAGCGTCAGATTATATGAGACTTACCGTTTCGATGCAGCACCGGCTTAATCAGTTAATGAAATACCATAAAATACAGCACGGCAGCTTCGCGGGAAAGCTGGCTGATTTTCTGGATGAAAAACTTAAAGAACCATGCAGGTCAAAAAACGAAGGGAAGAAATATTTTGAGGAGTTCAGGAAAAGATTTGTATAGTCCGGCCTTTTCCCATATCTATATCGAAAAGGGCATAATGAATCACACCGAATCATTAAGAATATTGTCGCGTTTTCCCCGGGCGGAAATTATAGAAATAGATCACTACAAGGATATATTTTCAAGAAGCAGCCAGAGTTTTGTCATGCAAAAAAAATCACCTTCCCTGATCCTTGCAAAAAAACAGGACAATTTTCTGTACCGTGGAGCTCCTGTATGCCAGGATTTCGGGAACCATCATTTCTATTATGCCACACTGGTCATGAACTGCATTTACGACTGCGAATACTGTTATCTGCAGGGTATGTATAACTCTGCCAATATCGTTGTGTTTGTCAATCTTGATGATTACTTTACGCAGGTGGAAAAACTGCTTCAGAAACATCCTGTTTATCTGTGTATTTCCTATGACACCGATCTTCTGGCCCTGGAACAGGTACTGGGCTATGTGCGAAAGTGGCACTCCTTTGCTGAAAATAATCCAGATCTTGTTATTGAAATTCGTACAAAAAGTGCCAATTTTAATGCTATAGAGGATTTAAAACCGCTGAAGAATGTTATTCTTGCCTGGACACTGTCACCCGAAACAGTGCAGAAAAATTATGAACACGGCACACCGCCGCTAAGGCAAAGGATATCATGTATCAAAAAGGCACTGGATAAAGGGTTCAGGGTAAGAATCTGCTTTGACCCGCTCATTTATTCAGAAGACTGGCTTTCATCATTTAAAGAAATGGTTGGGATGACATTCACAGAAATTCCTGCAGACAGAATTGCTGACGTCGGAATCGGCGTGTTCAGGATTTCCCGTGATTACCTCAAAAGGATGCGGAAGAACAGGCCTGTTTCTGCCGTTACCCAGTATCCCTATGAGTATGACAACGGCGTTTACCATTATGGAAGGGAATTGTCGGATTCAATGATTTCTTCGGCCTGCGACATCGTATCAGAATATATACCTTATAATAACATATACATATGGAAGGAAGCGGAAAGCGAAAGCAATGTTTAGCCCGCCTTCCGCCTGAAATCTATAAATCCACTTTGGGAATGGTGGCAAATCCCTTTTCCAGGTCTTCATCCGTCGGGATGTAATCGGTCATTGTACCGCTGTTGTAGCTCATATATGCAGTCATGTCGAAATATCCTGTACCGGACAATCCGAATATGATTGTCTTTTTCTCGCCGGTTTCCCTGCACTTAACAGCCTCATCAATTGCAACCCTTAATGCGTGAGAGGATTCAGGCGCCGGCAGAATTCCTTCACAGCGGGCAAATTCCACTGCGGCTTCGAAGACACTGGTCTGCTCAACGCTGCGTACTTCAAAGTAACCGTCATGATACAGCTTTGAAAGGATAGGACTCATTCCGTGATACCTGAGCCCTCCTGCATGGTTTGGCGAAGGAATAAATCCCGAACCGAGAGTGTACATTTTCATAAGCGGGGTTGTTTTTCCGGTATCACCGAAATCATAGGCATATCTTCCCCTTGTAAATGACGGACAGGATGCCGGTTCAACTCCAATAAAATGAATATTGTTCCTGCCTTCAATCTTATCACCCATGAACGGTGCAATAAGCCCGCCGAAATTTGAGCCGCCGCCCACACAGCCGATTATAATGTCGGGTGCTATGCCGTACTTGTCGCATGCAGTCTTTGTTTCCATACCGATAATGGACTGGTGCAGCAGTACGTGATCCAGCACGCTTCCCAGGACATATTTGCAGTTTTCTGTCTTCATTGCGGTTTCAATTGCCTCTGAAATAGCACATCCCAGCGAGCCTCCGGTATTCGGGTTTTCGGCGAGGATCTTTCTTCCGACTTCGGTGGTATCCGACGGGGATGGTATCACTTTTCCTCCGTATGTTTCAATAACAGCTTTTCTGTATGGCTTTTGCTCAGCCGAGATTTTAACCATGTATACAATAAGATTAATATTGTAATACGCACATGCCATCGCCAAAGCAGTTCCCCATTGTCCTGCGCCTGTTTCAGTTGTGACAGTGGTTATTCCCTGCTCTTTTGCGTAATAAACCTGGGCAGCCGCGGAATTGAGCTTATGTGATCCGGAAGTGTTCGTACCTTCAAATTTGTAGTAGATCTCTGCCGGGGTATCCAGTGCCTTTTCCAGGTTATATGCACGAATCAAAGGAGAAGGTCTGATCATCCTGTAAAAATCCAAAAGCCCTTCCGGGATTTCGATATATTTGTCTTTCGTGTTAAATTCCTGCTCCACAAGTTCTTCACAGAACAACGGGAGTAAATCTTCCTTGGTGCACGGCTTCAATGTGGCTGGATGCAGCATCGGGGGCGGCAGTTCCTTCATTACGGCCTTTATATTGTACCAATGCTGCGGCAGTTCCTTCTCTGAAAGATAAATTTTGTACGGTACCTTTGCCATAATATCCATCCTTTCCTTCTTATTTTTCATTAAATCCGGTTGCCATAAACATCTATTTAATGCGAACGTTCGCATAAATCCGAAAAGAACCAAATAAAAAAAGCCTTTATCCCGATATAGGACAAAGACCTGTAATCTCTGCGGTGCCACCTAAATTGCGCACAAAGCGCCCCTCGTTTTCCATGTACTGACATACATGCTTCCTTGATAACGGGTGAAGATCCCGGCTTGCCTACTCTGTTCCCATTTCGGCTTCGCCCTCCTGAGTCCATTCACATAAGCTCCACCACCGCGATTCCACCGTCCGCGGCTCTCTATAGGCAAAGTACTTATGCTACTACTCTCAGTCACAGGTTTAATGTATTAAATTATATATATACTATTCAATATTTTCTGTTTTGTCAATATGATTTTGCTTGTGCACGCAATGGTATTTATCCCTATCCGGGGCCGCAGTTTCCTTATCTGCCAGTTGCTTTATTGCGCTGATTAAAGCCTCGTTTTCTTTAATCCATTCCATGCACCTGTTTATTTCTTTCCCGTCGTACACGGGTTTGGTAGGATCTGTCATCAGTTTTTCAAGAAACCTGGATATATTACGTCAGTTTCCATCTCCGGAAGCAGAATTTTAATATTGGACTCTTTTGGTATTTATTCTATAATAAAGTAGTTATCCATAATTCATTTCGGGAGGAATAGCCATGTCCGATTTTCTTTTAAGGAAAATTAATCTGTGCGGGGACTGGTATCTTTCCGGGGGCGGTTTTTACAATATTCCTGCCAGGGTACCCGGATGCGTTCATACCGATTTACTGGCAAACAATCTCATTGAAGATCCGTATTTCGCAGACAATGAAAAAAAACTGACGTGGATAGGCGAAACCGACTGGTCCTATGAAAGATATTTCAATGTCGAACCGGATATAGCAAACAGCAAAAATGTCATTCTCCGATGCGAAGGTCTGGACACGCTCGCTTCGGTCTACATTAACGGCAATAAAATCGGGGAAGCCGACAATATGTTCAGAATATGGGAGTTTGATGTGAAAAACCATGTAAAGTGCGGTCAGAATCATATTCGCATAGTTTTTCATTCCACAATCACCTACATCAGGGAAAAGGCCAAAAAAAGAAAACTGTGGCACACAGGTATCGGACACCATCGTATTGAAGACAGCAACCAGATCAGGAAGATGCAGTGCAATTTCGGCTGGGACTGGGGTCCGATGCTGGTGACCTGCGGTATATGGAGGAATCTTGAAATTCAGGCATATAACGATGTCAGAATTGAAGATATACACATAATCCAGGAACATCATGACGGCAGGGTTTTTCTGGATGTTTCGGCAGAACTGAGCAAAAAACCTCCAAAACTGCTGGAAGTCTGTTTAAAAATGCTTTTTCAGGACGAAACGGTCCATGAAACCAGCCGGATGGTTTCAGACAGGGAAACGTCAATAAGTTTTGAGGTACCCAGTCCAAAATTATGGTGGCCCAATAACATGGGACCTCAGAATCTTTACCGGATAGTAGTTTCACTCAAATCCGAATCCGGGATTCTGGATCAGACAGAAAAAACAATTGGACTGAGGACGCTCAGGCTGGTTACAAAACCCGATGAATGGGGCGAATCGTTTTATTTTGAAGTAAATTCGGTACCGTTTTTTGCAAAAGGAGCCAACTGGATACCTGCGGATACCTTTGTGACACGCATAACACCGGAATTTTACGAAAAACTTTTACGGTCTGCCGCAGCCGCCAATATGAATATGCTGCGGGTATGGGGCGGCGGTATTTATGAGTCGGACATATTCTATGATATATGTGATCGCCTGGGTATTTGCGTATGGCAGGATTTCCCCTTCGCATGCTCAGCCTATCCCGCGTATGATGAGGAATACATGGCCAATGTAAAAAAAGAGGCCGAAGATAATGTAAAAAGGCTGCGCCACCATGCATGCCTGGCTTTATTCTGCGGAAACAACGAGATTGAGCAAATAAAGGGATGCATTACAGACAATATTGATGAAGGCGGAATGACATGGGACGAGTACAAAAAACTTTTTGATGAACTTCTTCCCGGTGTGGTAAGGAAACATGCACCATATATCTCCTACTGGCCTTCAAGTCCGCACACACCCGAAAACAGGAAAGACTATAACAGCCCTTACAGCGGAGACGCTCACCTCTGGGGAGTATGGCACGGAAGAGAACCCTTTGAGTGGTACAGGCAATGTGAACACAGGTTCAACAGCGAATTCGGTTTTCAGTCTTTCCCGTCACCTGAAATCGTTGAGGGATATACAAGCCCAGGGGACAGAAATATTTCAAGCTATATAATGGAATATCACCAAAGAAGTCCGATTGGTAATGATGCCATCATCCAGTATATGCTTTCGTGGTTCAGGCTTCCTTCAAAATTCAATATGCAGCTGTATCTGTCGCAAATCCTGCAGGGCGAAGCAATGCGGTATGCGGTGGAACACTGGCGGAGAAGCATGCCGAGGGGAATGGGAACATTATACTGGCAGATAAATGACTGCTGGCCCGGCCCAAGCTGGTCATCCATTGACTATAAGGGCAACTGGAAAGCGCTACACTACATTGCCGGAAAATTTTATGCTCCGGTACTTGTTTCAGGTGTTGAGGACGCAAAAACAGGAACGGTGGAAATTTATGTCAACAATGATTTTCTGAATGATATATCCGGTACCGTAACGTGGAAGCTTTACTGCACCGACGGCAGCATAATTGCTTACGGCAGGTTCCCGGTAACCGTCAGGGCCAATTCGGTACAAAAGGTAAATGTTCTGGACCTGAAAAAGTGGTTGTCTGAAGCCGGTGAACGCAATATACTGCTTTATATCAAATATATGGGAAATAACGGGATTGACAGCGAGAATACCGTAATTTTTGTCCGCCCAAAGCATCTGGAGCTCAAAAAGCCTGAATTCTGTATCAAGGTCGAAAAGGAAAGTGACAACAAGTTCGGCATACTATTGTCAAGCCGGGTTCCGGCATTATGGGTTTGGGCTGACGGGTTTAAAGGGAAAGCTGAGTACTCGGACCGATTTTTCCATTTGATGCCCGGAGAAGAAAAATATTTCATGGTAACAACAGAGGAACCATATTCAGCTGAGAAATTTGAAAAAACTCTGGAAATTTTCAGTCTTTTCGATACTTATCAGGAACTATAAAAAACACCCGATGCAGTATCAGCATTTATATTACTTCATCCAAAAAGCGGGTGCCGTGGGTGATTATTCCGACGAAAGAATAAAAATTGTGCAATGCCGTAAACAATCGCTGCATTTGCAAGAGCTGGTTTGATCAGCCCGGGCAAGCCGAAACTCGCAGAAATGCCTTGACAGCGGGTCCTGCTTCGGATGTTTTTGGTGACGAAGGAGCAGCAGGTTGCGCAGCCGTACTGAGCAGCAGCAGGGTCAGAGCGTAAAGCTGAGCAGCCCGGAATATGGAGACCTCAACGTCAGTATCATTACAAACTGCGGAGCGTGGTTCAGCGTCAGTGCTTTGTTGCCCAAGGAGACGAAATACCCGAAGCAGGACCCGCAGCAAAATAACCTTATTTCAAAAAGCGGGTGATTCGGGTATTTTCGGCGACGACGGGCAACACACTCCGAAGCCCCGC
>Ga0134099_1000245_pt1 | contig 69809 bp, 62 predicted proteins | sample 10_taG_2_FD_105482 | JGI IMG/M metagenome (GOLD analysis project Ga0134099, IMG submission 105482) | Switchgrass degrading microbial communities from high solid loading bioreactors in New Hampshire, USA - 10_41_5_180_A2 metaG | ecosystem: Engineered > Bioreactor > Semi-continuous > Anaerobic >...
ACGCTCCGTTTCCGGTCGTGCAGAACCCTGGAAACCGGGTCAACCAGGTTGGCGACACGGTGAACCTGCAGATCAACGTTTTCGATCCTTTCAGCGATCTCTCATTCACAGCAGCCAATCTACCGCCGGGCCTGACGATCAACACGAGCACCGGGGTAATCTCCGGTACGGTCGCTTCGGGAGCCGATTCGGGCAGCCCGTATCAGGTGACCGTTACGGTGAGCAACGCTGACGGCGGAAGCAAGGTTGTCAACTTCACCTGGCAGATTGGCGAGACGCAGCTTTTCCTGCCGCTGGTGAATCGGTAATAACGATTCTGCCGGTTCTGACAGGACGTTTCTATTCGCTGGGGGCGGCTCGTCCGGCCCCAGCGAACCTGTTGGCTCTATTGAAGAGCCTCTTTTGTGCATGCGAATTCTCTTTCTGACTCAGATCATCCCCTACCCGCCGGACGCCGGGCCGCGCGTGAAAACCTGGCATGTGCTGCGCTACCTGGCCGCTCAGGGCCATGAGGTTACCCTGGTCTCATTTGTGCGCCCGGAGGAAGAGCAGTATGTGCCCGTTCTGCGCGAACTGTGTGCGGCGGTGCACACCGTGCCGATCCGCCGCTCGCGCCTCGCCGATGTGGGATACTGGCTGCGCAGCCATCTCAGCGGCAGGCCGTTCCTGATCGAGCGCGATGATCTGAGCGCCATGCGCCGCCTGCTGGCCGGGCTGGCCGCTCAAGAGCGGTTCGATGCGGTGCACGCGGATCAACTGGGGATGGCCCAGTTTGCCCTGCCGTTCAAAAACGGCGCTTCGGATTCGCCTGTGCTGGTTTTCGATGCCCACAACGCCGTGTGGACGATTATCGAGCGCATGCGCCTCAACGCGCCCTGGATGCTGCGTATTCCGGCAGCCGTCGAAGCCCGGCGCGTGAAGCAGTATGAAGGCTGGATCGTTCGCCAGTTCGATCACACCCTGGCGGTGACAGAGCCGGACCGCCGGGCGCTGGTTGATGCGTTGCAGTCCACTGCATTAAACGGGGGGATTAACCCTAAATCGCGGCCCATTCACGTCATCCCGATTGCCGTGGATACGCAGGCCCTGCAGCCTGCCCGGCGCAAAGCGGGATCGAAAAATATTGTCACGCTCGGCACCCTGCACTATCCGCCGAACGCCGACGGCATCCGCTGGTTTATGAAAGAAGTCTTCCCGCTCGTGCTGGAGCAGGAGCCGGATGCGACCCTGACCGTGATCGGCAAGAATCCCCCGGAGGACTTCGCACGTCTTGCCGCCCAGCATGCGGGTAGAATCGAGATTACCGGCTACGTGCCAGACCTGGATCCTTACATGGACCAGGCGGCGTTGATGGTGGTGGCGGTGCGCGCCGGTGGGGGCATGCGGGTGCGCATCCTGGAAGCTTTTGCCCGTGCCATGCCGGTGGTCACCACGACGGTGGGGCTGGAGGGCATCGAGGCACTTCCCGGTCGCGATGTTTTGGTCGCCGATGCACCGGAGGCCTTCGCTCGCAACGTGGTGCGCCTGCTGCGCGATCCGCAGCTGCAGCGCCGGCTGGCCGAGAACGGCCGCCGGCTGGCCGAAGAAAAATACGACTGGCAGGTGATTTTGAGCAAAATGGACGCGGTCTACCAGGCCGCTTCAGAATTACAGGTAGGAGCAGGTATTGAAGTTTAGGGTGTTTGTCCGTTCCAACTGGCTGCTGCTGTCCATTCTGTTGATCAGCGTACTGCTGCGGCTGGGGGCGGCGTTCTTCCTGGGGAATGAGGTGGAGGAACTGCCAGGCACAGCAGACCAGATCTCTTATCACACTCTGGCACAGCGGGTGCTGGCCGGACACGGCTTCACCTTTGGAGAGCCCTGGTGGCCGGCAACGCGTGCCGGCGAGCCCACCGCGCACTGGAGCTATCTATACACAGGTTTTCTCATTCTGATCTATGGGCTGCTGGGCCCCAATCCACTGGCCGCGCGCCTGATCCAGGCGCTGCTGGTGGGCCTGCTGCAGCCGCTGTTTGCTTACCTGCTGGGTGAGCGGTTGTTCGGTCAACGGGTGGGCCTGGCGGCGGCAGCGATCACTGCCGTGTACGCCTATTTTGTCTACTACGCCGCCAATCTGATGACCGAATCCTTTTATATCGTCTGCATCCTGGCGGCGATCTGGCTGGCCATCCGCTGGACGGACCGGATGCGGAGCGGTGCTTCCCCGGAGATGCTGACGCCTGCGCTGCTCGGGCTGGTACTTGGCGCGGCTGTGCTGCTGCGCCAGCTTTTCCTGCTGGTGGTGCCCCTGTTCTTTCTGTGGATATTTCTGGGGGACCGCCGCACTTGGCGCGGCCTGCTGCTCAGCGCCGCACTGATCGCGCTCATGATCCTGCCGTTCACGGCATATAACTATGCGCGCTTTGGTGAATTTGTCCTGCTGAACACGAACGCCGGCTACGCGTTCTACTGGGGCAACCATCCGGTTTACGGGACACGCTTCCTGCCCATCCTGCCCTGGTGGATGGGGACCTATTACGATCTTCTGCCGCCGGAACTGCTGCACCTGAACGAGGCTGCACTGGATAAGGCTCTGCTGCAGCGGGGCATCGGTTTCGTCCTGCAGGACCCGCTGCGATATGTGCTGCTCTCCGCCAGCCGCATCCCGGCTTACTTCATGTTCTGGCCTTCAGCCGATTCGGGAACGATCAGCAACTTGTCGCGCGTGGCCAGCTTTGGCATCTTCTGGCCGTTTATGCTCTACGGCCTGCTGCGCGCCGTGCGGGAACACGGGCTGACGCTCAAACCCCCGTCACCACTGGTTCTGGTGGGCAGTTTTGCGCTGGTTTACTCCCTCATTCACATTCTCTCCTGGGCGCTGGTCCGCTACCGTCTGCCGGTCGATGCCGTGCTGGTGATCTTCGCGGCCCTGGCTGTGGTGGGGCTGGCCCAGCATGTTCCGGTTCTGCGACGCCTGCTCCAGGTTAATGCCTGAAATTGATTAGTGATAAGGAATTGTCCAGGATGATGCGCCTGAATATTTCTTTATTACTGTGTTTCTTTATCGTTTTTATGCTGATTTTTCTCGTCCTTTTCCCATCCTCCGGATCCGTTCATGCGGCCGGGATGTTCTCAGACGACCCGCCTGACGAAGATCCGCCTGCCGGTAAACCGCTGCCGGGGGATGATTTGCCGGACAGTCCGGATGCCCTGTACATGGAACAGGATCCCTATCTTGATGATTTCGGATTGGAAAACTTCAGCGCCTTACTGAATGAATCAATGGCCATGCGCGGCGCTTACTGCGCCGCCCCTGTGCGTATTATGCCCCTGGGTGATTCCATCACCTGGGGTGACGGCGACTGTTCTGATGGAAATCAGGAACAACACTGCTCTGGCTACCGCAACGAACTCTGGGACCTTCTGACGAAAGGCTCCTACCGTTATTCCGTGGACTTTGTGGGCAGCCGCAGCAGCGCCAGAGCCGGCCAGAACTTTGACGATGATAACGAAGGCTGGCCAGGAGAAGGGACAGCCTTCGTCAAGCCCAGGGTTTACAACTGGCTGTCTCAAAACCCTGCGGATGTGGTCCTGCTGCACATCGGGACCAATGACATCTCCGGTCTGAAAGCCAGCGATCCGGTTATTCCGATCAAGGAAAACATCCGGGAGATCCTGGACAATATTGACCGGTACGAGAGGGATAAAGGTCATGATGTGTATGTGATTCTGGCCCAGATCATTGGCCGCAGGGACAGCACAATAAAGAATGAGCAGACCAGGCAGTTGAATCAGGAAATCGCTTCTCTGTACCAGGAGCGGCTGGACGCAGGGGACCTGATCGGGCTGGTGAATATGTATGATGCTGTCAATCTGGATGAAAAAGATATGGATGATAACCTGCATCCCAGCAATGCTGGATACATAAAAATGGCTGATGAATGGTACAGAGCATTGAAGGACGTGCTGGTCTGTGCGGAAGAGGACCAGTATACGGTTAATAAGAACAGCAAAACCGTTAAATTCAATGTGCTGGAAAACGATCGCGGCGCAGCACTGCAGATCGAAAGCATCTCCAAAGGCTCTGCCGGAGGCAAATTAACCCGGCGGAACGGCTTCATCGAATACACTCCTGCCCCTGGATTTTTCGGCCAGGAGACCTTTACCTATACATTGAGAAGCGCGCCGGGGATGACCCCCACCGCTGCAGTGACGGTCACGGTGTTAGAAGAAGTACAGAATTTTTTCCCCCTGCTGATGAAGAGGAGATAAGCGGGTGAAAATTCTGTATATCGTGCCTTATGTCCCCAACCTGATCCGGGTGCGGCCGCACAATCTGATCCGCGGCCTGGCGAGACGCGGCCACCAGGTGACGCTGGCGACCCTGTGGGGGGACGAAGCGGAACGGGCATCTCTGGCACAGATAGAACCGTACGTGCATGCGGTGGTTTCGCTGGAGATCCCGCGCTGGCGCTCGGTCTGGAACTGCCTGGCGGCCCTGCCGACGCGTAAACCGCTGCAGACCGTGTACTCCTGGCATCCGGAACTGGCGCACAAACTGCAGGAACTGGTCCACGCCCAGAACGGGCGGCCCTTTGATGCTGTCCATGTGGAGCACCTGCGCGGGGCGGCCTACGGGCTGCACCTGCGCTCCTGCACCTCGCTGCCGGTGATCTGGGACAGTGTCGATTCGATCAGCTTCCTCTTCCGCCAGGCGGTGCAGCGCAGCAAGACTCTCATCTCCCGCGGCATCACGCGCTTCGAGCTGGGCCGCACCGAAAGCTACGAGGGCTGGCTGCTGAACCAGTTCTCCCGCGTGACGGTGACATCTCCGGCCGACCGCCAGGCGCTGTTGACGCTGCTGCCGCCGGGTTCGCCGCAGCCGGCGGTGGAAGTGATCCCCAATGGGGTGGATCTGGATTATTTCAAACCCGGCCCCGAGCGCGAACGCATTGACGGTGAAATCGTGCTCAGCGGCAAGATGAGCTACCATGCCAATGTGACCATGGTGCTGAACTTCGTCGAGCAGGTGATGCCCCTGGTCTGGTCACGCCGGCCGGACGCCAGGCTCACCGTGGTCGGGAAAGACCCGGTCCGCGAGGTACAGGCGCTGGGCGAACATCCCAAGATCACCATCACCGGCACCGTGGAGCACCTGCCCCCTTACCTTCAGCGGGCCAGCGTGGCAGCCGCGCCGATCGCCTACGGAGCCGGAATCCAGAACAAGGTGCTGGAAGCCATGGCCTGTGGAACGCCGGTTGTGGCCTCCCCGCAGGCGGTCGCGGCGCTCTCCGCCCGTGCAGGTAAGGAGCTGCTTGTCGCCAGCCGGCCGGATGAGATGGCGGAAGCCATCCTGCGCCTGCTGGAAGACCCTGCCTACCGCCGGCAGATCGGCGATGCAGGGCGGCGCTACGTGGAACGGGAGCATCATTGGGACCACGCGGCCGCCCGGCTGGAAGCCATTTATGCATCCGCACAGGGTGAACTCCTGCAGTCTGTGCGGGGCTGACGCGCTCAGCCGTGTGTTTGAGCGTAAGCCGGTTTTCTTGCTGGCGCTGCTGGTACAATATGACTGCCCATCAGGTACACCAGCAGTTACAGCCAGGGGGTGACCTCAGCAGGAGCACGGCAGGGGGTAATTGAAGACGTAGACCTCAGGAAGGAAGAAGAGGCTGGATTAGACGATGGAAATCAGTAACTATCTATACCCGATACGCAGATGGTGGTGGCTGCTCGCTGCGGCAACGCTGATCGCGATGCTGTCCAGCCTGCTTGTTGTTATTACGCAGCCACCTGTATATCAGGCAAAAACCACGCTCATGATCGGTAGAGCGATTGAAAACCCCAACCCGTCCACCAATGAGTTCTGGTTGGGGCAGCAGCTTGCCAGCACATATGCCGATATTGCCAACCGGGAACAGGTGCGCGATGCCACCATGGCGGCTCTGGGGCTGGACTGGCTGCCGCAGTACCGGGCGCGAGCGGTGGATAACAGCCAGCTCATCGAAATATCGGTGACCGACACCGAGCCGGTGCGTGCTCAGGCGGTGGCCAATGAACTGGCTAACCAGTTGATTCTGCTCACGCCCACCAGCTCACGGCCGGAAGAGCGCGACCGCCAGGAGTTTATCTCTGCACAGCTCGACACCCTGGAAGCACAGATCGAGCAGACACAGCGGGATATCGAGCAGCTGCAGACCGAGCTGGGCACCATGGTGAGCGCCCGGCAGATCAGCGATGCACAGAACCAGATCTCGGCGCTGTCGGGTAAGCTGACGACTCTGCAGGCGAACTACGCCAACCTGCTGGCATCGACCGGTAAGGGGGCCATCAACACCCTGACGGTGATGGAACCGGCCGGCCTGCCCACTCGCCCGATCGGCCCGAACAAGGCCACGGCCGTGCTGGCTGCCGGTATGATCGGACTGGTGCTGGCCGTCGCGGCGGCGTACCTGCTGGAGTATCTGGACGATACGTTGAAGACCCCGCAGGATGTTGAGCGCCTGGTCGGCTACCCGGTGATCGGCCAGATCCTGGACGAGGACGACGCCTCAGGTGAGCAGCCCTTCGTGGCCCGGCACCCGCGCCATCCCTATGCCGAGGCTTTTCGCAACCTGCGCACCAACCTGGAGTTCTCCAATGTCGATAGGCCGGTGAGGACGATTCTGGTGAGCAGCGCCGACACGGGAGACGGCAAGACTTCGATTGCCACGAACCTGGCAGCGATTATCGCCCAGGCGGAGAAACGGGTGATCCTGGTTGACGCCGACCTGCGCATCCCGCGCATTCACTCGTTCTTGAAAATACCCAACAAGAACGGGCTGAGTGATGTCTTCCGCGGGAAAGTGTCGCTGAAGGATGCGCTGCAGGTGATCCATGAGGGAGGGATGTCGGTGATAACGGGTGGAACCCCGCCTCCCAATCCGGGAGAACTGCTGGCCTCCAACCGGATGGTTGAGATCCTCAATGAGCTGCAGGAGATGGCCGATTATGTTGTCGTGGACGCGCCGCCATTCGTGGTCGCCGACGCTTCGGTGCTTTCCACGCGTGTGGACGGTGTGGTTCTGGTCGTGCGTCCGGGGTACACGCGCAAGGACGCCGTGCAAACCATGGTGACGCAGATCCGGCGCTCGAAAGCCCGGGTGCTGGGTGTGGTATTGAACCGCATCCCCGAAGAGCTTGCCGCGTATTACCGCGGGACGTTCTACACCTCTCCCTACTATCACAGCCCTTACTTCGAGCGGCGGGAGAAGCCCAAACGGCGCAGCGCGTGGCAGAAGGCGCTCCAGCTGATCACTCGCAGCGCGGCGGACACACGCCAGACACGGGTGACGGACGGGCAGCGGGCCGGGGGAAGGACCCTTTCCGACACGGATGGTTCGATCGTCACCCCCGAACTGCCGAAGTCTCCCGAGTAGGCATCCTCGAAATTACTGTAAACAGGCAGCGGGATGGGCCCGCTGCCTGTTTATTTAAGCAGTTTTACTCAGGAAGCCGGATAAATCCTTAATTTTCCGGAAAATTAAGTTGCCCGGAATGGAACTTTCACAGGAAAGCTTTCGTCCTATTAAAAATGAGAATCTTTCTCATAATAGAACTTATTTCCCCTGCACGGTGATATTATTCCAGAGAAGGATTGTCATCAAACTCCTAATGAAGGAAGGATTTATGACCGAAGTCGTACTGCCGCCGGTTGAAACTACCCGTCGTTTCCGCTTCGATTGGGTGTTGGGAGTGCTCTTCCGTCCCCGCCGGACGCTGGCTCAAATAATGACCCAGACCACAGGCGTCTGGCTGCTGCCGCTGTTAATACTTACCCTGACCGCTCTGCTGCAGGTGGCTGCTGCCGGGCCTGTAAAGCAGGCTGCAGCCGTGTCGGGTCAGACGGTTCCGCCCATGTTTGAATACTACACCCCGGAACAGCAGGCCCAGATGCTGCAGGCGCTGGAGGCTACCTCGGGCCCGGTCTTTATCTATGTTTTCCCTGCGCTGGTTTCCGTTTCTGCGATCTGGATCGGCTGGCTGGCTGTCAGTGGATTGATGCACCTGATCCTGACTCTGCTGGGCGGCCGCGGCGATACTGGCTCGGCGCTGAACCTGGTGGCCTGGGCCAGCCTGCCGCTGGCCATTCGAGACCTGGTGCGGGCAGGCAGCCTGGTCTTTGGAAAACGCCTGATCGAGAACCCCGGCCTCTCCGGGTTTGCTCCCACGGGTGACAGCGATCTGGCGCTCTTTCTGATTGCCCTGCTGGGCCTGGTCGACATTTATGTGATCTGGCAGGGCATTCTGCTGGTGATCGGTGCACGCAGCGGGAACGGGATTTCCATCGCAAAAGCACTGAGCGCTGTGCTGATTACCCTGCTGCTGGTACTGCTCTTTCAGGCGCTGGTCGGTTTTGGAATCGCCAAGCTGAGCAGCCTGACCATCATTCGCCCCTTCTTCTAAACGACGTATGAACGAATCAAACGCGGTTTCGTCTCCGTTCATTACCATATCTGAACTGCGCAAGACGTACCAGATGGGGCGGGTGGCCGTGCATGCTCTGGCCGGCGTGGATCTGAAGATCAACGCGAACACATTCTGGGTTGTCATGGGCCCATCGGGGTCGGGAAAAAGCACCCTGCTGCACCTCATGGGTGGGCTGGACCGTCCGACGAGCGGGACGATTCGCATCGGCGAACAGCAGCTGGAATCGCTGGACGAAAACGCTCTGGCTGTCTTCCGCCGCCGCTCGGTAGGCTTTATCTTCCAGTCCTTCAACCTGATCCCCAGCATGACGGCTCTGGAGAATGTCGCCTTCCCGATGCGCTTTGCGCGTGTCCCCCGTCGTAAGCGCCTGGAGCGGGCCATGGAGCTCCTGCAGCGTGTCGGTCTGGAGGATCGCGCCCATCACCGGCCGACCGAACTTTCCGGTGGGCAGCAGCAGCGGGTGGCGGTCGCCCGGGCGCTGGTCAACGATCCACCTCTGATCCTGGCGGATGAGCCGACCGGCAACCTGGACACCGCCAGCGGGATCAGCATCATGCAGCTCCTCTCCGAACTGCATCAAAGCGGCCGTACGGTCGTGGTGGTCACCCACGATGCACGCATGACGCAGTTTGCCACGCATACCATTCACCTGCTGGATGGCCGTATTGTGGATGAAAAGGCATTCCAGGCGGCCACCTCGATCTCACTAAACTGAAAACGGAAAGCATTAACAGATGAAACGATCTCAAATCCTCGCTCTACTTGTGCTCTTCTTTTCCCTCTGGGGGCTGGTCTTCAACCCTGCCGCTGTCCTGGCTCAGGACGGCGTAACCGTCACCGACGTACAGCCGAATACCGTTTCTAACAGCACTTCCACGCTGATCAGCGTAACCGGCAGCGGTTTCCAGGATGGCGCTGAGGTGGAGCTGGAGGGCAGCGGGGCACTGGCGACCACTTTTATCAGCCAGACCTCCCTGCAGGTCCAGGTGCCAGCCGGTATTGCCCCCGGGACCTACGCCATCACCGTGCGCAACCCCGACAGCTCGTGGTATACCGTGGATAATTTCCTGACCGTCACTGCAGCCGTTACGGGCCCTCCAGTTACGCCCGAGCCCACGACTCCCGTCGATCCGAACAGCACGCCGTTTACCCGCCCGCTGGTGGTGGTTGAGAGCTACCGGGCCGGAGAAGAGAGCGTCAGCGTTGGCCAGGTCGTCAATCTGGTGGTCAGGCTGCGCAACAACGGCGGGACGGAAGCGCGCAATGTGGTCGTAACCTTTGCGGCGGGAGATTTTATTCCGCGCGAAACCGGCGGCGTTGCTGCTTTGAGAGAACTTGACGCGGGTGAAAACCGCCGCATCGAGCAGCCCCTGATCGCGACGACCGACCTGTACGGTAAAACGGTCGCCACCATCGCCATGCAGGTGACCTATACCGACCGGGCCGGCGTGTCTTACAGCGAAACCTTCACCCTTTCACTGCCAGTTAAAGGGGCTTCAGGCCCGGCCGTACCTACGGCCACACCCACTGCCGTGGAGGTGTTCCGCCCGCAGCTGGTCATCAGCGGCTACAGCACCGATGTTGAAACCCTGCAGCCGGGCACCCGCTTCTCGCTCAACCTGAACGTGCACAACGTGGGCAATGACGACGCCCGGCGGGTGACCATGATCCTGGGCGGTGGTTCCAGCTCCTCGACCGACGTGAACGGTACTCCGGTTCCCGGAGGGGTGGACGGCGGCTCGGGCGATTTCGGTAATTTTGCTCCCGTAGACGCCTCCAATGTGCAGTTCCTGGGCGACCTTGCCATGGACGGCAGCATTACCGCACGCGCCGACCTGATCGTAAACGCCTCGGCCAATCCGGGGGCTTACCCGATGAAGATCTCCTTTACGTATACGAGCGAGGACGGCCTGACGTACACCGACGATCAGGTGATCACCCTGCTGGTTTTTTCGCTGCCCCAGCTCGAAGTGAACTTTTACCGTGATCCGGGCGTATTGTTCTCCGGCCAGCCCAATATGATCCCACTGCAGGTGGTCAACCTGGGGCGCAAGACTGCCGTGCTGGGGAATATGCGTGTAACTGCAGAAAATGCAGAGATCAGCAACAACACCACCCTCGTGGGAGCGCTCGATCCGGGCGGATATTACACGCTCGATCCCATGGTGGTCCCCTTTGGGGCTGGCCCGCTGGATCTCACCGTGACCATCGACTACACGGATGACTTCAACCAGCCCCAGTCGATCGTGCGCACCATTACCGTCGAAGTGATGGAGTCTGAACCCATGCCGGAGGGCCCCGATGGCGGGTTCCCCGGAGAATTCCCGGGCGAGATGCCCGGCGAGGGCGGCATGGTCGACCCGCTGCCGGTAGAGGACAGCGGCCCTGAGAGCTTCTGGGATAAAGTGCTGCGCTTCATCAAAGGGCTGTTGGGCCTGGACAGCGGCCGGACTTCTCCGGATGACATGCTGCCGGGTGGAATGCCCCCGGGCGAGGAAGTGTTCCCGGAAGATGCACCCCTTGATGTGGGGCCGATCGGATAAGGATATGAGTCTGTTAGATCTGCTGTTACTGATAATCGATAACCTTAACCGGCGTAAGGCACGCGTCGCGCTGACAGCGGTGGGTGTGGTGATCGGTACCGCCGCCGTGGTGATGCTGGTTTCACTGGCCACCGGTCTGCAGCGCAACGCCAATGAGCAGCTCGTGGGCATCGGCGACCTGACGCAGATCCAGGTGTCCCCCAACTACGGGGAGGGGCCGATTGCGTACGGGCCGGGCGGCGCGATGGACATGAGCAATGTCACCCTGATCACCGACCAGTCACTGGCAGAATTTGCTGCCATCCCCGGCGTCAAGCAGGTGATCGCCCGGGATTACCTGATGTACGGTGGTACGCTGACCTATGACCGCCTGGAGACCTGGCCCAACATCCGCGGCGTCAACGTGAATGACCTGAGCCTTCTGGGGCTGAGAGCACAGCAGGGCAGCCTGGAGCTTTCAAAAGGGTCGGCTGTGGTTGGGGCGATGATCGCCCAGAACTTTTACGATCCCAACCTGCGCCCCGGTCAGGAACCCCCTCCGCCGCCCGATCTGATGGGCGCCACTGTAAAGCTGAACCTGATGAAATGGGATGCGGAAGGGAACGAGATCAAGAAGTCTATCCCCATTCGGATAACGGGTGTGATCGCTGAATCGCGCGGTGAAGCCGACTGGGCCATCTACATGACCATGGAAGATGTGACTGCCATGAACGAATGGGGGCAGGGCAAACGCATCAACCGCAACCAGACCGGCTACAACGACGTCGTGGTGATCGTTGAAGACATCAACCAGGTGGTGGACGTGAGCGACCAGATCCAGGCGATGGGTTACCAGGCCTGGACGCCCATGTCGATGGTGCAGGGCATCAACAGCTTTTACGTCGTCCTGCAGGTGATCTTCGGTGGGGTAGGCGCCATTGCGCTGCTGGTGGCCGCCATTGGTATCGCCAACACCATGGCGATGGCTATCCTGGAGCGCACGCGCGAAATCGGTTTGATGAAGGCGATTGGCGCCACCAACCGCGATGTGCTCAGCGTGTTCCTGGGCGAGGCGGCCGGCATCGGCTTTATCGGCGGGCTTGGGGGCGTTGTGCTGGGATGGAGCGCCAGCCAGATCATGAACGTGCTGGCCATGGCCTATCTGGCCGGGCAGGCAGCGGAGACGGGCGGAATGCCGCCGACCGTGGCCGTTTATACGCCGCCCTGGCTGCCGGTCTTTGCTCTGGTCTTCGCCACCCTGATTGGCCTGCTGTCCGGGCTGTACCCGGCGCTGCGCGCTGCTACACTCATCCCGGTGAATGCGTTAAAATACGAATAAGCAGGGGGTGCTGCTGGCGAAGTTGAAGCTGTTCCATGACCGTTGAAGTCCGGCGGAGGCTGCCTGTAACTGTGCGGCCTCCGCTTTTGTTTCCCGGGCCCGGGGGCGGAACTTTATTCTCTGACCAGCGTCTGAATAGTAGGCGGAATGGCTCCGTTTCCCGGCCTGAAAAGACGGGCAGGCTGTATGAAGGATGGATGGTATGAAAATTAAGCTACTGGCATTGGCCCTGCTCCTGTGCGCCTTTTTGCTGGGAGCCTGCGGCGCCCCGACGGCCGGCGCGCCGCAGGATGGAACTCAGGCTCCGGGCACGGATGAAATTGTACTGAACTGGCACCGCGAGGGTGGAATCGCCGGCTTCTGTAACGATCTGGTTGTCTACCGTTCGGGAGCGTTCGAGGCGGCCAACTGCGGAAGCGGCCAGCCCGAGCCTGTCGGCAGTGGGCAGCTCTCCAGTGAACAGATGGAGATCCTGGAAGCCTGGATGGAAATGCTGCAGCCTTTCGAGAATGATCACCGCGACCCTGCGGAGGCCGACGCGATGACCATTCGCCTGGATTTCAACGGCGAAGGGTCTCAGGAAGCCTCACCGGAACAGATGCAGATGCTGGAGTTGTTTGCCCAGCAGATCTTCAACCAGGCTGCCGGAGAGAACACGCAGAACGGTGCAGATGCAGGGGATGGGTCAAGGGAGCCCTCCGGCGCGGTTCCGGAAGCAGCCCGACAGGCTCTCGATGCGTATTTCGAGGCCTTTAACAGTGGCAGCTACCGGGATGCAGCCGCGCTGTACGGGGGAAGTTACGAACTGCTCCTGGGTTACAATCCGGAGATACCCATAACCGAACGTGAAGCCCTGCTGCAGGCTGCCTGCCGCATCAACGGGTTCCGCTGTGAACTGCTGCTGCGTGATATTGTGGACGTGGAGCAGGTGGATGAGCAGACCTACCTGTTCGCCGTGACATTTTCCAGCCCCGATGGGAGCCTGTTTGAGCAGGGACCCTGCTGTGGAGCAGACCCTGATTCGGCACCGCCGGTCTCTCTGTTTGTGTACACCGTGCGGAATCAGGCCGGTGGATATCGGGTCATAGAGCTGCCGGTCTATACCCCCTGACGCAAGCCAGCCCGTTAAAAACAAAAGCAGATTCGCAGGTTTAGCGAATCTGCTTTTTTATGAGCTGTGCTGCAGCCGGATATTACAGGATCCTCAGCGTTGTATTATTTACGTCCGCGATTCTGGAGCGTGCGCGCCAGGATGCGCTCAATATCATCGGCTGTTGCTCTGCGCTTGTTTTTGGAGGGGTTTTCAATGTGCTCGCCGCGCGACTGAGAGCGTTCCATTGCTTCTCGAAGGGCAATTTCCATGGCGGTGGGCACGGGTTCTTCCTTTTCAACTTCCTCAGCCTTGGGCTGCTGGACTTCACGGGCGACCTTCACAGGCGGTTCTTCGAGCGCTTTCATGCTCAGTTTGATCTGCTTCTTGTGCCGGTTGACGCTCAGAACCTGGACTTCCACCTCGTCGCCTTCTTTTACGACCTCGCTCGGGCTCTTGATGTAGTCGTGCGCCATTTCGCTGATGTGCACCAGACCCGGCCGCTCGGCGCCGATATCAATGAATGCGCCGAATTTTTCCAGGCGGGTCACTTTACCTTTGACGACCATACCCTTCTGGATCTCGCGCCACTCCAGCGCCAGGGGCTCGATCATGGTCAGCTCGAGGCGGTTTTTCTTGGGGAATACCCGCCGCACCCAGACGTCCACTTTCTGGCCAACCTGCACCACATCCTCGACGCGGTTCACCGGTTCTGTCTGAAGCTGGGAAATATGCACGACCCCGGGTACTTCCAGTCCAATATCCACTACGGCGCCTGCCAGCGTGATTTTTGTCACGGTACCGGTAAAGTGCATTTTGCGTTTTACATCTTCGAGGGATTTTATTTCGGTAGGATCTGTGGTATCAGCGATTTTTTGAGTCTCGTCGAGATCGCGGATTTCTTCGCCATCGCCGACCTCAGTGCTCCCGGGGTTAACTTGAGGATCCGTATCCATAGCACTACTCTCCAATATTTAAAAATATCAAGTTACAATCCGCGAAATGGGGCGGAAAGATTGCACAAAAAGAGGCGAGCAGAGACGTCAATGCCCGCGAACCTGAATTATACCTTGTAGGGGATGAAATGTCAAAGAAAGAGGAAATGAAAAAACCTCACGGCCAGAAATTAATCCTGACAAAAATGGTGGGATTAACTTCTGTCTGCAGGGTTGGGCGGCTCAGTTCTTTCTGGCCTCATCCACCAGTGCTGTCGGTCTGGGGAACCCCCAGCTCTCAGCCTGTGCAGCGGCTTCTCCGTCAGTCTCTTTATCCAGTTCGTAAATCCCCGGCTGTGTCCAGAGCGCATGGGCAAAGGTCCATGCGATCATGTGCTTCACCAGGTTTTCATCCAGTTTTTCAAGTTCTGATCCCCGTACCTGGATGGTCCGGTAGGTGGGATCATAAAGGGCGACACCTTTACCACTCAACCACATGTAATCGGTAATATTCACCAGCGCTCGTTCCAGCTGGCGGCGGTCTTCACGGGGGAGGGTGTCCCAAACCTGTTCAAACCACTGGCGTACTCGTTTACTGTAAAAGTTGGCGAAGATTCTAGACCCCTGAAAGTATGATGCCATAGGTTCGTTCTCTCTAGCCACTCTCTCCTTTTTGATACCAGTGCCGCTCTCCTCTCGCTACCCTCACATTGATTATAAACCCAGTTAAAACTGGAGACAATCCCTGCGCCTCAGAATCGACAGGATTATGGATAACGTCTCCGGGCTGCCAGGCGTTCCGGCCCACAGGGGCCGGTTATGATCACTGTGTCCTGTGAGGGGTGAGATAGGAAAATCCCGGCGATCTCGCGACAGCCGGGATTGATACACCAGATGGTTGTGGGAGCGTGAATTAAACCGGAACTCCGTTCACCTGACGGATAACCATGACCACTTTCCCCTGGATCTGGACGGTGGAAGGATCGTCAATGTAAATGGGATCCATGGTAGGGTTGGCCGGCTGCAGGCGGACACGGTCGCTTTCCCGGAAGAAATACTTCAGCGTGGTCTCGTCACGGTCATTCAACCAGACGGCGACCATCTCGCCGTTGCGGGCCTCGTGAGCCGGTTTCATGATCACAATGTCGCCATCGAAGACCATGGCGTCGATCATCGAGTCTCCCTTGACCTCCAGGGCGTACAGGTCGCTGCCGCGTTCGGGCAGCATGCTGCTGGCCACTTCGACCATGCTCTCAGGGTCGTAGTAAGAGAAGTCGGAGGGAGGCACCGGTGCGGGGGCGCTGGCGACAATACGGCCGACGACAGGAATACGCAGCATGTCGATCATGCTGGCTGCAGCGCTGCGGGCGGTCTGCTTCGCAGCCGTAACGGCCTTGCCGGTGATTTCAGACACGGGCTTAAGCAGACGAATGCCGCGTGAAACGCGGCTGTCGCGATCGATATAGCCCATTTCCTGGAGCTGGTCCAGGTAATAATTCACGACAGAGGTCGAGGAGATTTTTGCCTGTTCGCAAATCTCACGAATGGATGGAGGATAGCCGTACTCTGCCTGAAATCTTTCCAGCACCTCCAGAATTTTCTTCTGCCGTTCGCTCAGTCCTTTGCTCCGTTTTCGCGCCATCATAGTCCTCTCGCTCCCATCGTGCCTGAAAACCGTTCATTTGTGCTATTAATATAGCAGAACAGGCGTTCTGTGTCAAGGACTTATTTCAGTTAAAATGGAAAATGTGACGTTTTCATTCGTTATTCTGGGCTGGAATCCTGCCAGTCTTTCGATTACAATCCTTTGCGCCGCTGTGGTTGGTACTCCAGGCGGCGGTAAACCATAGTCTCCTTGAATTCAAGCATGGATTTCTACACTTCCCTCGTTTATGCCCGCTCCTGGCCCGTTGTGGGGCGCCTTGCATATCTGCTCCTCAAGCTGCTCGGGGTGGAATTTCCCCGTTCTGTGCAGGTGGGGCGCGATCTGGAACTGGCCCACGGCGGTTTCGGGGTGGTGATCCATTCACGCACCCGCATCGGGGACCGGGTCAAAATCTACCCGGGCGTCACCCTGGGACGTGCAGATATCTACCGTCCGGCGTCGCAGTCCCGGTTTGCAGGCATTGAAGTCGGAGATGACGTGATCCTGGCTTCCGGGGCCAAAGTCCTGTGCCGGGAAGGGGTGCTGCGCATCGGAGCCGGCTCGGTGATCGGTGCAAACGCTGTGCTGCTGCAGTCAACGGGGGAGTATGAGATCTGGGCGGGAAACCCGGCGCGCTGCGTCGGTTATCGTGAGCGCAGCGTATGAATCCGGCACAAACGCCCCTCGTCTGCCTGACCCCGCGCCTTTCCGGTGTGGGCGGTATGGTCTCCTTTCAGCAGAAACTGGCTGCCGGCCTGCAGAACAGGGGAATCGAGGTATGCTACGACCCGGCCGACACCCGGGCCCGTGCGCTGCTGGTCGTCGGCGGCACACGCCACCTGCGCCCCCTGCTGCAGGCCCGCCGGCGCGGCATCCCCGTCATCCAGCGCCTGGACGGGATGAACTGGATCCACCGTGTGCAGGCCCGGCGGGGTTCCGGGCGCCTGGATGTGCGCCATTATCTGCGTGCCGAGTACGGGAACCTGATCCTTGCCCTCATCCGCCGACGCATCGCCAGCCGCATCGTTTACCAGAGCGAATTTTCGCGCCGCTGGTGGGAACGAGTTCACGGGCCCACCCCGGTGGAGCACACCGTGATCTATAACGGCGTTAACCTGGATGATTTTACCCCCCAGGGCACCGAAACCCCGCCGGATGACCGCTGCCGCCTGCTGCTGGTCGAAGGCAGCCTGATGGGGGGCTACGAACTGGGGCTGGAGACAGCCGTGCAGCTGGCACGCCGGCTGGAAGCGCTGCTCGCAAAGGGGGATCAGGCTGCTATGCCGGTCGAACTGCTGGTGGCAGGCAGGGTGTCTGAGGCGCTGCAGAAATCATGGGAGGAACGCCTGGCACAGGCTGGGGCACCCTTTACGCTGCACTGGGCGGGTGTGGTTCCGCACGAGAAGATCCCTGCTCTGGACCGCTCCGCGCACCTGCTGTATTCCGCCGACGTGAACGCCGCCTGTCCGAACTCGGTGGTGGAAGCGCTGGCCTGCGGCCTGCCGGTGGTGGCCTTTGACACCGGCGCCCTGCCCGAGATGGTCGCCGGCGATGCCGGCCGGATCGCCGCTTACGGGGGCGACCCCTGGCGCCTGGATCCGCCCGATGTAGACGCGCTGGTGCACGCCGCTCTGGAGATCCTGGAAAACCAGCCGCGTTTCCGCGCAGCCGCACGACAGCGCGCCGAAGAGGCCTTCGACCTGGAGACCATGGTCGCCCGCTACGCGGAGGTGCTGCTTGGGTAACGCCCTCTCCCCGGTGATCCTGAAGCTTGCGGCTGTGGCTGCACGCCGGCTGCCGGTCTCCGTCAAGCGCGGTTTTTACCGCTTCCCTCCCTTTGCTCGTCTGATCCGCTCCATGCTCAACCGCTCTGCGCCCAGGGGGCTGACGCGTGTGGAGATAGCCGCCGGCGGCCTGCAGGGGATCCCTATGTTGCTGGATATGCAGGCGGAGAAGGATTACTGGTTGGGGACCTATGAACCCGAACTGCAGACCGCCATTGCAGAACTGGTGCAGCCCGGTATGGTCGCCTATGATGTGGGCGCCAATGTGGGTTATATCAGTCTGCTGCTGGCGCGCGCAGCCGGTCCCGGTGGACAGGTTTTTGCGTTTGAGGCGCTGCCGGAGAATATCGAGAGGCTGCAGGCCAACCTGGCGCTCAGCGAGCCAGGGCAGCGGGTGAGCGTGATCTATGCCGCAGTGGTCGACCAGACCCGTCCGGTGCGCTTTTTCATTGGCCCTTCCGACGATATGGGGAAAGCCGAAGGCTCGGCCGGGCGGGAGGGCGTGACATACGCCGCTGCGGTTGAGGTACCGGGTCTCAGCCTGGATGATTTCGTCTTCACCCAGGGTCACACGGCCCCGCAGGTCCTTAAGATGGACATTGAGGGAGGCGAGGTGCTGGCTCTGCCCGGTATGGAAAGGCTCTTACAGGAGGCCCATCCTGTCCTGCTGCTGGAGCTGCACGGCGGAGAGTCGGCGCAGGCGGCATGGAAGATCCTGAAGCGCTGCGGCTACCGCATCTGCCGCATGGCGCCCGGCTACCCTGAGGTCCCCAGCCTGGACGCGCTGGACTGGAAAGCCTACCTGGCTGCGTTTCCGGGAATTGCTTCGCGCTGATCCCTTCTTGTGAGACGGGAGTTTGCCCATTATAATGACCGGGATGAGTAAGTACTCTGGACGAGTGGGGCTGCAGCAGCGCGTGCTGCCGGCCTACCGGGCTGCTTTCTTTGACCGTCTCGCAGCGGCATGTACAGGGGGATTGAGCGTTTTTGCCGGCCTTCCACTTCCGGAAGAACATGTGGCCACCACCGATAAGCTTACGGCAGCGCACTACCGGAAAGCTCAGAACCGCAATATCTTTCCGATTACTTCTGCACTGTACCAGTGCTGGCAGTCGGGTATCCTGCGCTGGCTTGATGAATGGCAGCCGCATGTGCTGATCCTGGAGGCCAATGCACGCTATCCCAGCTCGCGTCTGGCCGTACGCTGGATGCATGCCCGCGGCCGGCCGGTTCTGGGTTGGGGTTTGGGCGAGCCGCCGCTGACAGGCCCGCTGGCCGGGCTGCGGCGCTGGAACCGGCTGACGTTCCTGCGCTCGCTGGACGGGGTGATTGCTTACAGTCAGCGGGGCGCGGCAGAGTACCGGGCCCTGGGTTTTCCGCCCGAGCGGGTTTTCGTCGCGCCGAATGCGGCTGCCCCTCGCCCCACCGGATCACCGCCTGAGCGCCCGCGTAAGGAACCGGGAGAAGTCTTGCTGCTGTTTGTTGGGCGTCTGCAGCAGCGCAAGCGCCTGGATAACCTGTTTTATGCCTGTGCAGAGCTGCCGCAGGGGCTGCAGCCGGCGGTCACGATTGTGGGCGACGGTCCGGCTCGCACAGAATTTGAAGAGCTGGCTGCACGCGTGTACCCCCGGGCGCGTTTTCTGGGCGAACTGCACGGCCCGCCTCTGGAAGCCTGTTTCCGGCAGGCGGACCTGTTTGTACTCCCGGGAACCGGCGGACTGGCGGTCCAGCAGGCCATGAGCCAGGCGCTTCCGGTGATCGTCGCGCAGGGAGACGGCACACAGGATGATCTCGTCCGCCCGGAGAACGGCTGGCGGGTTGCGCCTGGAGACCGTACGGCGCTGCGCGCCGCGCTCGAAGAAGCCCTTTCAGACCTGGACCGGCTGCGGCGCATGGGCCAGGAATCGTACCGGATTGTCGTGGAAGAGGTCAACCTGGAGGCTATGGTCGACGCTTTTGTCTGCGCGTTGAACCAAATCAGCACGATGTACGCCTGATCGCTGCAGCAGCTGGTACGTTTTACCGGTACAGGGAGGAAACCTGAATGGATAAGAATCCGGGTATGGAGACGGATGCCGCCGGGCAGACACTGCAGGAAAATGCCCTGGAGCGCCTGAGGAAGCTGATTGTGCGCCGGCAGGAAGGCCAGAAGCGCAGGCGCCTGCACGTCATCATCAACCCAGCAGCAGGACGGGATGAACCGATCCTGAAGACGATGAACACCGCCATGCAGGAGGCCGATATCGATTGGGATGTCTTCCTGACCAAACAGGCCGGTGATGCCCACCGCCTGGCGCAGGAAGCGGTCCGGGCGGGGGTGGATGCCGTCGCCGTGTACGGCGGCGATGGGACCGTTATGGAGGTGGCCAGCGGGCTGATGGGATCTGGAATCCCCCTGGCCATTATTCCCGGCGGCACGGCCAACGTTATGGCGGCGGAAGTGGGTATACCGGGCGATCTGATCAGCAGCTGCGCCCTGGCCGTTCACCCCAGCCCCTACGTGCGCGAGGTGGACATGGGTAGGATCGGTGACCGTTATTTCCTGCTGCGGGTGGGTATGGGGCTGGAGGCGGCCATGGTTGAAGGTGCTGATCGTGAGCTCAAAGACCGCCTGGGGGTCTTTGCTTACGGGCTTTCCGCCCTGCAGGCCCTGTCCAATCCGCCGGCAGCCCATTACCGCCTGCGCCTGGATGGCGAAGAAGTGGAGGCTGAAGGGCTGACGTGCATTATTGCCAATTCGGGCGCTGTCGGGCTGCGCAGTATCTCTCTGGCGCCCAATATCTCCGTATCCGATGGCCTGCTGGATGTGATCATCCTGCGCAATGCGGACGTGGGCGCACTGCTGTCTGTAGCAGCCAGCATGGCCAGCGGGAATGAAAACCGCGAGAACCTGCTGCGCTGGCAGGCCAGACACATCGAGGTGGAGGCCGACCCGCCGCAGACCGTGCAGGCGGATGGTGAAATCCTGGGCACGACACCGATTACCGTAGAAGTGGTCCCCGCCGCGGTACACATGATTGCCCCGGAACCGCAGCAGAACCCATAGGAGAAACCCTCACGAAAATGCGCCTGCTGTACGTTGCCGACGGCCGCTCGCCGATTGCACTCAACTGGATCCGCTACTTTGTGGAACAGGGCCACGAAGTCCATCTGGTCTCCACCTTTCCCTGCCGGCCGGAGCTGCCCCTGGCCTCGCTGCATATCATCAGCGCCGCGCTGAGCGCGGCGAAAGCGCGTGGGAGCAGCGGCTCTGCTGGGGAGCGCCGGGGGATCTGGAGTGGAAAGCTGGCTGGTTTGCGTACCCGGGTGCGCCAGTTGATCGGGCCGCTCACGCTGCCGCAGGCCGCCCGGCGCCTGAAAGAAATCGCTGCAGCCATCCGGCCGGACCTGGTGCATGCCATGCGCATCCCCTATGAAGGGATGGTAGCGGCGGAGGCTCACCTGGATGTGCCGCTGCTGATCTCCGTCTGGGGGAACGACTTCACCCTGCATGCCCCGGCCACGCCTCTGATGGCCGCAGCCACACGCCGGGCGCTGCAGCAGGCCAGCGCGCTGCAGGCTGACTGCCGTAGAGATATCCGCCTGGCACACGCCTGGGGATTGGACCCCTCCCGGCCGGTGCTGGTCTGCCCGGGGAACGGCGGGATCCGCAGCGAGATTTTTCATCCCGGCCCTGCTGAACGGGATCCGGACCTGTTTCAGGTGATCAACCCGCGTGGCTTCCGCGCTTATGTCCGCAGCGACACGTTTTTTCAAGCCGCTGCGCTGGTGCTGAAGGAAGATCCAGCAGTCCGCTTTGTGTGTCCGGCGATGGCCAGCGAGCCCCAGGCGCAGCGCTGGGTGCAGGAACTGGGGCTTTCCGGCCGGGTAGAACTGCTTCCCGCTCAGCGTCCGGAGCAGATGGCCGCTCTGTTCCGCCGGTCCGCGGTGATGGTTTCCCCCTCGACGCACGATGGCACCCCCAACACCCTTCTGGAAGCCATGGCGTGTGGGGCGTTTCCGGTTGTAGGCGACCTGGAGCCGCTGCGCGAATGGCTCACACCGGGAATCAACGGGCTGCTGGTCGATCCTGCCAGCCCGCAGGAGCTTGCCAGCGCAGTTCTAACGGCCCGTTCGAATCCGGAGCTGCTGCGGCACGCCGCAGAAATTAACCAGCACCGGGTAGCTGAATGTGCCAGCTACCCGGTGGTGATGGAAAATGTTTCCAGTTTTTACCGCTCTCTTGTGAAATAACCCGGCGGGCTGAGCGGCTGTGGGCTAATCCAGATACGCGCGCAGCTCCTGCTGGATGCCCAGGCTCCGCAAACGCCGCAGCGCCTGTGCTTCGATCTGCCGGACGCGCTCGCGGGTGACGCCCATTCTGCGCCCGACTTCATTCAACGTTAGAACCTGACCGTCAAGCAGTCCGTAGCGCAGCTGCAGAATGCGCGCCTCGCGCGGCGGCAGGCGGTCGAGGATTTCCTTCATCTGCTCGCGCAGCAGGTTGTTGGTCGCTGTCTCCTCGGGGGGAGTCATCTCCTGGTCTTCGATGAAGTCGCCCAGGACATCGTCTTCTTCCTCGCCCACCGGCATCTGCAGCGAAAGCGGCCTGCGGGCGACCTGGATCATGTACTCCACCTTCTTGGGGGTGACGTCCAGCTCGGCAGCCAGTTCTTCGGGAGTTGGGTCGCGGCTGAGCTCCTGCTTGAGCTGGTGCTGCTTGCGCAGCATTTTGGTGATCTGGTCACCCATATGCACCGGCACCCGGATGGTGCGGCCCTGGTCGGCCACCGCCCGGCTGACCGCCTGGCGGATCCACCAGGTGGCGTAGGTGCTGAACTTATAGCCGCGCCGGTACTCGAACTTCTTCGCCGCGCGCATTAAACCGATGTTGCCCTCCTGGATCAGGTCCAGGAAAGGCACGCCGCGGCCGATATATTTCTTGGCTACGCTGATGACCAGGCGTGAGTTGGCGGTGATCAAGTGTTCGCGGGCGACCCAGCCATCGTTGACCAGGCGGCGCAGTTCTTTCTGCCGGTTTTTTGTGGCTTTCCCGCGCGCCAGTTCCTCGCGCGCCAGGCGGCCGCGTTCGATCCGCTGGGCCAGGTCAAGCTCTTCTTCGGCCGTCAGCAGGGGCACACGCGCCGCTTCTCGCAGGTACAGGCCAATGGAGTCATCGACATCGATGTTCGCCAATGGATCATCCTCGATGTCGACCCTTTTTTCTTCTTCCTCTTCTTCGTCCAGTTCCTGGTTTGTGGGGCCTTCCAGGGGGTCGTCTTCAAGGTAAGGAACCCCGGCGTTAATCAGAGCCGAAAATACCTCTTCAAGCAGCTCGGGTTCCTGTTCAATTTCCGGCAGATAGCGTGTAACGTCTTCCAGGGAAACGTAACCCTGGCGGTTTCCTAATTCAATGATCCGGTTTATCGCAGTCTGGTGGTGGTCATCTTCGTTTTCTGCAAGCAACAGGTGATTGTCAATTAGCTTTGCCATAACCTCACTTTCCGTCCGCACTATCCCCTTCTTATGCGTGCAAACGCAACCTTTATTATACCACGTATATTAAAGGAAGGCAAGTTTATCTGTATGAAATTATTATGAGAGCATAAAAACTTGATCCAAACTTAAAAAATCAAACATGAAACGAAATGATGAAAGAAAACCAGCCGGCGCTGCGCCGGCTGGTTTTCTGAATAGACGAATGGAATAGCGCCTCAAATGTGAATGGGCTGGCCTTCCACGCCGTGAGCGGCTTCCGCCAGCACTTCGCTCAGGGTGGGGTGCGAGTGCACATTGCGGGCGATTTCGGCAGGTGTAAGCTCCATCATCTGGGCCAGCGTGAGCTCTGGCAGCAGTTCGGTGACCTCCGGACCGATCATGTGGGCACCCAGGATTTCACCGTAGCGCTTATCCGCGATCAGCTTGACCCAGCCGGTGGTCTCGCCCAGGCCCAGGGCTTTCCCGTTGGGCTGGAAGGGGAAGCGCCCCACGTTGATCTCGTAGCCGCGCTCCTTCGCCTGTTCCTCGGTCAGCCCAAAGGAGGCGATCTGAGGATCACAGAAAGTCACGCGCGGCATCATTTCGTAATTCAGCACGATCGTCTCTACGCCGGCGATATTCTCTGCGCACACTGTCCCCTGGGCCATACCGACGTGGGCGAGCATCAATTTGGCTGTGACATCGCCGATGGCCCAGATGCCGGGGACGTTGGTCGCCATGCGATCGTCGATAGCGATGGCGCCGCGCTCGTCGATCTCAACGCCCAGCTCCTCCAGCCCCAGCCCGCGGCCGTTGGGGCGCACGCCGATGGCGACCAGCGCCTGTTCGGCTTCGATCGTCTTCTGCTCGCCGTCCGCGGTGGAAACGACCACCTGCACTCCCGGACCACCCTTTTTCAGCGATTCAACCTTATGCCCGGTGAGCACTTTGATGCCGCGCTTCTTGAAGGCTTTCTCCAGCTCTGCGCTCACTTCGGGATCTTCAGTCGGCACCAGGCGCGGCAGCATTTCGACGATGGTCACATCGCTGCCGTAAGAGTTCCATATCGTGGAAAATTCCACGCCGATGGCGCCCGAGCCGATCACCACCACCGACTGCGGCATTTTCTCCTGTAAAATCGCCTCCCAGTAGGTGAGGATGGTCTCGCCGTCCTTCTCCCAGCCGCTGGGGACAATGGCGCTGGCGCCGGTGGCGACCACAATGTTCTTCGTTTTCAGATCGGTCGTTTTACCTTCCCTGTCCTTCACCTGGACGGTATCGCGGGCGGTCACGCGGGCTTCACCCATATGCACGTCGATCTTATTTTTACGCATTAAAAAGCCCACGCCTTTGGTAAGCCTGTCGGACACCTGCCGGCTGCGCTTTACCGCGACGCTGTAGTCCAGCTTCAGATTCTCGAAGGAAAAGCCGAACTCCTCGCCGCGCTTGCGCAGGGTGTGGGCCACATCGGCATTTTTAAGCAGTGATTTCGATGGGATACAGCCGACATTAAGGCAGATACCCCCCAGGAATTCTTTTTCGACGATGGCTGTTTTTAAGCCGAGCTGTGCAGAGCGAATGGCGCACACGTACCCCCCAGGGCCGGCGCCAATGACGACGACATCATAATCACTCATGTTTTTCTCCTGTGTAATAAACTGCGGGGGCAGGAGGAGGGGCAGATGGCTGTGCCCTCCTGGTTATGCCTTTCCCCTTGAATTTCAGGCCCAATTTTGCAAAGATTCTACCACTTTCCCCAGGAAGTAATCTGCAATGGCCCCGTCTAAAATGCGGTGATCAAAGGTGAGAGTCACATACGCCATCGGGCGGATGGAAAGGACGTCGTTGCCATATTCATCTTCGATCACCACCACCCGCTTCTGGATGGCGCCCACCCCCAGGATGGCGCACTGCGGCTGGTTGATGATGGGTGTGGCGAACAGCGACCCGCTGACCCCGTGGTTGGTGAGTGTAAAGGTACCCCCCTTCACCTCATCCGGTTTGAGCTGGCGTGCACGTGCCCGGTTGGCCAGATCGTTCACGGTGCGCGCCAGGCCGAGCAGAGAAAGCTGGTCTGCGCTGCGGATCACCGGCACGATCAGGCCGTCCTCGCCCAGCGAGGTGGCCATACCGATATTGATCTCCTTGTGGATGCGCACGCCCTCGTCCGTCCAGGAGGAGTTGACGATCGGATAAGCCTTGAGTGCAGAAACGATGGCGGCGATCAGGTAAGGTGTGAAGGTGAGGTTGACGCCATCGCGGGCGAACGCCTCTTTATTCGCTTTGCGGTGCGCAGCCACCCGGCTCATATCGACTTCCATTACCGTGGTCACATGAGGCGAAGTGCGTTTGCTGGCCACCATGTGCTCGGCAATGGCGCGCCGCACTGCGGTGAGAGGCAGGATTTCACCAGGGATCGCGGCCGGCGCAGCCGGGCGGGCCAGTGCCGGGGCCGGTTCTGGTGACGGCGGAGTAGGCGGCGGTGCAGCAGGCTCCGGGATGGACGGCGCGCTCACCCCTGGGGCGGATGCCGGAGCTTTCTCGCGCTGTTCCAGGTAATTCAGGATATCTTTCTTGGTGATGCGCCCTCCCCGGCCGGTACCCTGAATCTGGTACAGATCCACCTGCTGCTCGCGGGCAATCCGGGCGACCACAGGGGAGATGAAGCCCAGCGCGCTGTCTCTCCCCGGTCCGGGAGCAGCAGATCTCTGCTCACCTGCCGCGACCGGTTCTGCGAGGCGAGCTTCGGCTGCGTGTTCAACGGTCTCGACCTGCCTTTCTCCCTGAGGTGACCCGTTCCCCGAAGGTTGTTCGCCGGCTTCACCAATACGGGCGAGCACCGCACCGGCCTGGATCGTGGTCCCTTCCGGCACGAGGATCTCCAAAAGCACTCCCGCTGCCGGGCTGGGGATCTCGGAATCCACCTTATCGGTGTTCACTTCCAGCAGGGGTTCAAATTCCTCAACGCGTTCGCCTACCGTCTTCAGCCATCGGGTGATGGTGCCCTCAACAACCGATTCCCCGAGCTGTGGCATTATGACATCCGTTGGCATGGCCTCTCCTTACGTATGCAGCTTGTGGGTTTGAGCTGATCAAAAGAACAGTGGAAATTTCTTCGGATCCACTTCGTTCATCATTTCGTATACAGTTTCGAATACCTGCTCAACGTTTGGTTTGGACCAGTAATCGCCGTCGGAACCATAGGCCGGCCGGTGTTCTTTCCCCGGGATGGTGACCGGCGCAGAGTCGAGCCATTCATACCCGCCCTGTTTCTCGAGCACCTCCTGCATCATGTATGCTGTGGTACCTCCGGGAACATCTTCGTCGATGAAGGCGATGCGGCTGGTCTTTTTCAGCGATTCGAGGATGATCTGCGGCCGGTCGAAGGGCAGCAGGGACTGCACATCGATCACCTCGGCCTCGATCCCCACCCGGCTGAGCTGCTCGGCTGCCTTCAGCACGATGCGGCAGGTGGAGCCGTAAGTGACCAGCGTGACATCCGTACCCGGGCGCAGGATTTCGGGCACCCCCAGCGGCACGGTGAACTCACCGATGTTGGCAGGCATGTTTTCCCGGATGCGGTAGCCGTTCAGCGCTTCGACCACCAGCGCCGGTTCGTCGGCCTGCAGCAGGGTGTTGTAGAACCCGGCTGCCTGGGTCATGTTGCGCGGCACCAGCACGTACATCCCGCGCACCAGGTGGATGATCCCGGCCATAAGCGAACCGGAATGCCACACGCCCTCCAGACGGTGCCCGCGGGTGCGAATGATCGCCGGCGCTTTCTGCCCGCCGTGGGTGCGCCACAGCAGGGTGGCCAGGTCATCGGATAGGATCTGCAGAGCGTAGAGCAGATAGTCCAGGTACTGGATCTCGGCAATGGGGCGCAGGCCGCGCATGGCCATGCCAATGGCCTGACCGACGATCGTTGTCTCGCGGATGCCGGTGTCGGAGACGCGCAGCGGGCCGTATTTATCCTGCAGGCCGCGGAAGCCCTGGTTGACATCGCCCAGTTTGCCCACATCTTCCCCGAAAGCGATCACCCGCGGGTCGCGAGCCATGGCAGCGTCGAAACAGGCATTGAGTACCTCGAACCCGTAGACCTGCTTCGGCGGGTCGTCGTAGACAGCCTCCACCACCGGCACCTGCAGGGCAGTCCCGCGGTAAAGATATGAATCATAGCGCTGCCTGCCGGCCTCTTCCTGTTCGCACTTCCACTGCTGGAGGGCAGCCCTGGCCGGCAGATCTTCCGAGCGGACTTCGATCAGCGCGCTGCGGGCAAAGGTCATGAGATCTCTGCGCAGGGGGGTCTGGATGCCCTTCAACTGCTCCTGCAGGTGCCGCAGCTCAGCGGACTTTGTGGATTGCGCTGCAAGCTGCTCCAGAATATTCAGCAGCTCCTGGCGTTCCTCCAGGATCGGCTGGATGTAAGCCTCCCAGGCGGCCCGGCGGCTTTCCTCGGCTGCCTGGCGCGCCTCCGCTTCGATGCGGTCCAGCTCATCAGCGCCTGTGATTTCCTGGGTAAGGATCCACTCGCGGAATTTCTTGAGGGCGTCGAACTCCTCTTCCCAGGCCAGGCGTTCTTTCGATTTGTAGCGCTCGTGGCTGCCGGAGGTCGAATGCCCCTGCGGCTGGGTGAGCTCGGTTACATGGATCACCGCGGGGACATGTTCCTCCCGTGCGGTCGCCGCAGCCTTACGGAAGGTATCCACCAGCGCCGGGTAATCCCAACCGCGCACGGTGTACAGGTCGAAACCATCCGTCGTCCCCGGTTCGCGCTGGAAGCCTTTCAACAGCTCCGATAAATTCTGTTTGGTGTGCTGGTGTTCGTTGGTGACCGAAATTCCGTAATCGTCGTCATAAATAACGATCACGGCCGGCGATTTCAACACGCCGATGGCGTTCAGCGCCTCCCAGAACATCCCCTCCGCACAGGAAGCGTTGCCGATGGTGCCGAAGGCGATCTCACGGCCGTTATTGGAAAACTGCTTCAGGTGGGACAGCTCTTTCAGTTCCCTGTACAATCGCGAAGCGTAAGCCAGGCCTACCAGGCGCGGCATCTGCGAACCAGTCGGCGAGATGTCCGATGAAGAATTCGGCTGCTGGGTGAGATCCAGCCACTCCCCGCGGTCATCCAGGAAGCGGGTGGCGAAGTGGGCGTTCATGCAGCGCCCGGCGGTCATCGGATCGGCGTTTACATCGGCGTGTGCATAGAGCTGGGCGAAATATGCGGTGAGCGTGGTCTGGCCGGTGGCAAACATGAAGGTCTGGTCGCGATAATAACCAGAACGGAAATCCCCCTTCTGAAAGACCTTCGCCATCGCGAGCTGCACTACTTCCTTACCGTCGCCGAAGATGCCGAACTTGGCTTTCCCGCTCATCACCTCCCGCCGGCCGATCAGGCTGGCCTGGCGGCTCTGATAGGCGAGACGGTAATCGGCCAGGATTTCTTCGTCACTTAATGCCAGATCGATGGGCTTTTCTACCTGCTTTTCGATCGTGTCGGTCATTATTCAGTTACTCCTCTTTCCCCCGCGGAGAACGGCAGCCTGGAGCGGCTGCCAGCGCCCGGCGCGCGTCGATCCCCCGTGGACGGCCTTATTCGTACAATTTAGATTATAACGCTCTTTATTGTGCTTTCGGGCGTCCTGTTGTACTATTCGCGCCGCAGAATTCCTGAACGATACGTTTTAATCCCGCCTGTAAGATAAATAATGGGGTGGAGCACCGGTGCTCCACCCCACTGCAGTTCAATTAGCGCTCCATCTGGCTGGCCACAATTTCGGCCACGTCCAGCACCTTCATGGCGCTGTTCTCGGCGTTGTTGGCGTCGTTCAACATCACCATACAGAACGGGCAGCCGACAGCAAGGGTATCGGCGCCGGTGCCGATGGCTTCCTGAATGCGGTTCTGGTTGACACGCTGGAAGCCGTGCTCTTCTTCCTTCCACATTTGCGCGCCGCCGGCGCCGCAGCAGAAGGATTTCTTCCCTGAGCGGGCCAGCTCGATGAACTCTCTCTGCGTCTGCTTCAGGACCTGGCGCGGCTCCTCGATGATATCGTTCTGCCGCCCCAGATAGCAGGGATCGTGGAAGGTGATCTTCTCTGCCCCATCGCTCTTCAACCTGATCTGTCCGGTGCCGACCAGCTCGTTGATCAACTGCGTATGGTGGATGACCTCGTAGTGCCCTCCAAACGCCGGGTATTCATTTTTGAGCGTGTGCAGGCAGTGCGGGCAGGTGGTCACGATGCGCTTCGGCGCGACCTCATTGAGCACCTCGACGTTCATGGTCGCCAGTTCGTTGAACAGGAACTCATTGCCGGCCCGGCGGGCAGAATCCCCTGTGCACTGCTCCTGCTCTCCCAGTACGGCAAAGTTCACCCCGGCGGTGTTAAGGATATCGGCAAAGGCGCGGGCAGTCTTCTGTGCGCGTGCATCTGTGGAGGGTGCGCAGCCCACCCACCAGAGGATATCCGGCTCGGGATTCTCTTCGATAGTGGGCACGTTGAGCCCTTCGGCCCACTTCATGCGCTCCGTTGGCGGCACGTTCCAGGGGTTGGCCGCCCGCTCCATGCCCCGGAAGGCGTTCTGGAGTTGTTCGGGGAACTCGTTTTCCATCAGGACCATCGCCCGGCGGATATCCAGGATATCGCGCATGGGCTCGTTGCCCACCGGGCAGATATCCACGCATGCACCGCAGGCCGTGCATGCCCACACGGCCTCGGGCGTAATGGCATATTCGAGCAGTGTCTTCGAGCTGGCCTCTCCCCGGGCCAGGCGTCCCCCTTCTTCGTTGAGCAGATAACGTTTGTTGATCTCCAGGGCCGCGGGGGACAGCACTTTTCCGGTGTTGTAAGCCGGGCAGACCTGCTGGCAGCGGTAGCACATGATGCAGGCGTAGGCGTCGATGATCTGCTCGTAGCCCAGGTCCTCCAGGCGGGTGGCGCCAAACTGCTCGATGGTCTCATCGTCGAAGTTCAGGCGGTCGAGCTCACCCATGGAGCGCCGCTCGGGTTTGAGCAGGAAGTTAATCGGGGCGAAGAATAAGTGCAGGTGCTTGGAATACAGGAAGTAGGGCAGGAAGATCACAATGGTGCCCAGGGCCAGCCACCAGAAGACGTGCTGCCCGACCACCAGGGCCTGCGGGCTGAGCCCTGCCCATGCGGCCGATACCGTGGAGGCAAACGGCTGCCAGGTGCTGGTCCCTCTGGCGGCCAGTTCGAATGAATCTCCCAGGAAGCGTGATCCCACGTGGACCAGGATAAAACCGCCCACGACAGCCGAATCGCGCCGGATGCCTGCACGTGCGCTGGGCTGCAGCAGCACATCCTCGCGCGCCGTCAGGTCTGGGGTGCGTACGATGAAGCGGCGGATCAGGAGAAAAACCATTCCGACCAGCACACCCACACTGAGCAGGTCTGCTCCCAGGCGGTAGAGGCTGCCGATCAGGCCGTGGCCCAGGAATTCGAACCCCGGGATGAAGCCTTCGAGCACATCCCCGAGATTGACCAGCAGGTAATACATGAACCCCCAGGCCACAAACCCGTGGAACAGGCTGGGGCCCAGGCGCAGGCGAAAGGTAGGCGCCAGGGTGATGGTTTTAAGCAGCACTGATACCAGGCGCTTCCGGGCTGCGTTCCAATCAATTTCTCCCTGCCCGCGCCCGATCGTACGGACGATGCGCTCGGCGGCTTTCCAGGTGAGAAACAGGGAACCCAGTACGACCAGAACAAACAGGATCATTTCTGGTATTGTGAGCATGTTTTTCTCCTGATTTTCTAGTGAAACTGAAAAACCCCTCTGGTTTGTTCCCCTTTGCACATACTGCTTAGAAGTTTACCATAGGCACAGATAGGGAGCAATCTACTGCTGGTCGAAGTGTTCGAGCGCTGTTTTGATGACCGGATCGTTTTCCATGGTGACTTCGTCCCAGCTGCTGTACACCACCTCATCGGGAAGGATGCCGGTCTCTTCCCAGTTCGCTTCCGGGTTCCCGTGGGGTTGAAAGGTATCGTGCGCCAGCCAGATGCGCGAGCCGTCGCTGAATTCAAATACCCACAGGATTTCCACGTTGCCGTCGGTCGGCTCGCCGATCAGGTAAGCCCCTCTCTTTTCCTGTAATATCCCTGAAAAGATCTCGCCAAAGCTTGCGGTGCCTCTTCCGATGAGCACCACGATGGGTAAGTTCTGAGAGCCGTTGATATCGTGCCCCAGGATATTGAGCGGAACTTCCTGCTGGCGGTTGACAAAGTATCCGACAGTGCCGCGCGCAAAATATGCCAGCGTGCCCTTCATCACCGTATCGGCGCCGCCGCCGTTCTGGCGGTTGTCGATGATCAGGCCGTCCAGTCGCCCGCTGGCGGACATCTGGCGCAGGATATCGCCGACCTGCTCGTGGATGGTGATATCGTTGAAGGTCACCAGCAGGAGATAGCCAATGCGTTTCCCGCTGGGGGTGATCAGGATTTCATACGGAACCGGCGTGGCGCCGCGAATGCTGCGTCGTTCCACCCGCACTTCACGCGGCGCTTCACCCGGTGACTGTACGGTCAGCACCACGCTCGTCCCTTCCGGGCCGCGCAGCAGGTTTGAGCGCAGCCCATCTTCGCCCAGGATGGGGGCCCCATCCACGGCGAGGATCGAATCGTGCGCTTTCAACCCCGCTTCCTCCGCAGGGCTGCCCGGAAACACCAGCACAATGCTGACCTTCCGCTTCTCCGGGATGAGCGTATTGAGCACGCCGATACCCACATAATCATATTCCCCGGCGAACTGCGCGTCCTCTTCACGCGCCGCTTCCGGGTTGAGGAACAGCGAGTGCTCGTCGCCCAGGCCGCTGATCAACTCTTCCATCGCCAGATAGAACTCTTCATCGCTCAGGCCCTGGCTTATTCGCTCGCGGTATTCGACATATACGGCATCCCAATCGACCCCGTTGAAATCCTCATACAGATATTCCGCGGCAACCGTGTTCCATATCTCTTCGAACACGCGCAGGTGCCGGCGGATTTGAGTTGCCGCCACGGTTGGGCGCAGCGTGGCTGTGGGAGGCGAGCTGGCGGTCTCTGTCACCGGACGCCGCGTGGATGTGCTGGTTTCTGTGGGACTGAACGTTGGGTTGAGGGTGGCGGAAGGGCGTGGGGCAGGCGTGTCGCTGGGATTAAAAGCTGCCTGCCAGGCCCGTGTAGCGGCCTGGCAGGCCATCGTCAGCAGCACAATCGGGATGAGGATGCAGGCGATTTTCCGGTGTGCAAACATATGCGGCGGCTTGTTATGCTCCCCCTGCCGTGTACAGGCTCGGGTCGGTAGGTGTTTGCCCTGACGGATCGTGGACCCAGACCCAGTCACCTTCGTTTGCCCACTCAAATAACCAGCGTGCATCGCCGACGGAGAGGTTCACACAGCCGTGTGATTGGGGGAAACCAAGCTGGGTGCGCCAGTAGGCGCCGTGCAGAGCGCGCGCCTCGTCGAAGTACATCGTCCAGGGTACATCTTCAAGGTAGTAAGCGTCCGATCCATCTGAGGAGAAAGAGCCCCGCATCGGGGTGCTCTCCACCTTCTGGTAAATCTTAAACAGGCCCGGACGGGTCCACAGGGGTTCGAACCCGCTGGCCATGATGGTGGCAAACACCAGCTCGCGGTCCTCGTATACGCTGATGGTCTGCTCATACAGGTTCACTTCGATCCAGCGGCCATTGGTGACCCCTTCCGGTGGGGTAGTGTTTGGATAGACTTCCGCCACAACCCGCTCGGGGATCCATTCGTCCGGGCCGATCATTACCCAGCCGCCGTCCGGAGCGTCCGCACGGGCGTAGACCTGCACTATCTCCTGGTGCCCAAGCACGCGGCCGGTGTAGTCCTGCACCTGCAGGCCGGGCGTGCGCTTGGAAATCACTTCGGTGGGGTACAGATAGGTCAGCACCCAGCCGAACGATCTTTCCGGCGTGCGTGAGAAGACCAGACCCTGGAACAGGGGCACGGCGCCGATGCGGATGACGTCCGTCGCACCCATCCACATCCCGGGTTCGATCATGTATGCCCGCTTGCCGTTCTCTTCATATTCCTCCGTGTAGGAGATATAGCTGAACGGGGCTGAGATGCGGCTGACGGCCGCCTTTTTGTTGTTCGAAATTGCATCCTGCGGCGAGCTGTACACCGGCGCGTTGGGCGTGCGAATCAAACCATAGCGGTAATCAATATAGGTGTAGCTGAAATCGGGTTTTTTTGCCGGGAGCGGGGTGAGGGGGAAAGTGATCCCCTTTTCTGCCATTTCCGTCAGGTAGCTGGAAGGTCCCAGGGGAGCGCAGTCTCCGGGATTGCTGGTGTAGATACCCGGCATGCAGAGAACGCTTGACTTCGATGAGCTCGTTCCTTCTGCGGCTGCAGCCGGGCTGCTGCTGAACGCAGCCAGGAGCAGAACAAACAGAAGAGCTAAAACCGGTAAGTATCGTCGCATAACATCTCCGTGAGAGGATGAAGAAGTGATGTGTGTATACCTCTTGAACCGAATGCGAAACCTTCGACTCTGTTACCTATCTATCCTGCTGTGATGCTGTTTTCCCACCTTACTCCGCCGGCTATTATAGCCCATTTTTAGTGATCGCATGGTGAGCACCTGCTGAACGGCGCCCATCCATTGCCTGCCGGATCCGGGTTCTAAGTCTTGGTAAGGCGTGAATTTGTGATTATACTAACCCGATATGACCGCTCCATCGAAACTTCAAACCTGGATTTTAGCTGCACGCCCGAAAACACTGCCGGCAGCGGTATCGCCGGTGATCGTGGGCAGCGCGGCGGCATTTGTCGATAACGCCTTTCGTCCTGGTCCGGCCCTGGCGGCGTTCTTCGGTGCGCTGCTGCTGCAGATTGGCGCTAATTTAGCCAACGATGTCTTCGATTTTCACAAAGGGGCAGACACAAAAGACAGGCTGGGGCCTCTGCGGGTAACCCAGGCCGGACTGCTGTCTCCGCGTGAGGTGCTGCTGGGGATGTGGGTCACCTTTGGACTGGCAGCACTGCTGGGAGTGTATCTGGTGCTGGCGGCCGGCTGGCCGGTCGTCGCTATTGGCGTGGCCTCCATATTGTCGGCGATTGCCTATACCGGCGGGCCGTACCCGCTGGGCTATCACGGTCTGGGTGACCTGTTTGTCTTCATTTTCTTCGGCCCGGTGGCCGTCATCGGGACGTATTTCGTGCAGGCCAGAGAAGTCAGTCTGCTATCTGTGCTGGCATCCATTCCCATGGGGCTGCTGATCACCGCCATCCTGGTGGTCAACAACCTGCGCGACATCCACACCGATCGCGCCAGCGGAAAGCGCACTCTGGCGGTTCGCCTTGGCGTGGAAGGAACCCGCCGGGAGTATCTGCTGTGCCTGTCCACTGCCTATCTGATCCCCGTGGGGATGGCTGCCGCCGGGCTGACCACCTTCTGGGTGGTGCTGGCGTGGCTTTCACTGCCGCTGGCCGTCAGGCTGGTGCGCATGATCTGGCGGGTGAGCGGCCGGCCTTTAAACGAAGCGCTGGCCGGAACCGGCCAGCTCACGTTGCTATACAGTCTGCTGTTTTCCCTGGGCCTGGTGCTCCCGCTTCTTCTGGGCTGGGCCTGAGCCACCCTGCCTGGAGTCCATGTGGACGAACTGCCAGGGCGTCAGGCGCTTCTCCAGCCAGTCCACACTGAAGTAGAGGGCCAGTCCCATCAGGCTGAGGGCCACCACGCCGGCATACATGGCCGGATAATCAAACAGCGTGCTGCCGTTGAAGTAAATATAGTAGCCCAGGCCGTAGCGGGTGGCGAAGAGCTCGGCCACGTACAGCACAGCTACAGCCGTGCCGACTGACTGCCGCAGTGCGGTCAGCACCGCCGGGAGGCTGGCCGGCAGGTATACAAAGCGGAACAGCGCCCGGCGTCCGGCTCCCAGGCTGCGCACGCTCTCGATCAGCTCGGGGCGGATGGCGGCGGCCTGGTCGCGCACCAGCACCAGGATCTGGAAGAAAAGGATCAGGAAGATGATGATGATCTTGGGCAGGTCGCCGATACCAAAGAACAGCAGCACAATCGGCACGAGCACCACCTTGGGCACCGGGTAGAGCAGGTACACCAGCGGGGAGAAGATGCGGTTGAGCGTTTGAGACTGGCCCAGCGCCAGCCCGGCCGGGGCGGCCAGGGCGATGGCCAGCATGGTGCTTGAGAGCACCCGCCACAGGCTGGCCAGCAGGTGCAGCAGCAGGTCTTCCTGGAACAATTCCTGGAAAAAGGCGATCACCACCGCCAGGGGGGAGGGCAGAATCGGGCGGTTCACCAGCAGCGAGGCAAGCTGCCAGGACAGCAGCAGTCCAATTACAGTGAGCAGCAGGTCACGGCGTTTCATACGGCTGCGGCCATCCTTTCTCTTAACTGCCGGCAGAGGGCCTGGTATTCAGGCTCATTGCGGTAGCCGGGTTTCCCGGCATGCGGGTTGTCGATCACTACCGGTTCGGTGTTGGGAGGCATCCCGAGCAGCAGGATTTTCTGTCCCATGACGGCCGCTTCTTCGATCGCATGGGTGACGATCACCAGCGTCAGCCCGGCTTCGGCCCGCAGTTCGAGGGTCAGGTTCTGCAGCCCCTCGCGTGTGGGGGCGTCCAGCGAAGAGAACGGCTCGTCCATCAGCAGCAGGTCGGGGTGCAGGGCAAGGGTGCGTGCGATCGCTGTCCGCTGGCGCTGGCCGCCGGAGATCTGGCTGGGGTATTTATCCTGGTGATCCGCCAGCCCCAGGCGCTGCAGCCACACATCGATTTCGACCGGTTCCTGGGCATGGCTGGGGGCGTGCTTGCCGTCGGGGCCGTAAAAATCGCGGATGCGCATGCCCAGCTCCACGTTCTGGCGCACGGTGGCCCAGGGCAGCAGCCCGTATTCCTGCAGGATCAGCCCGGTCTGCGGGCGCGGGCGCTGCAGGCGCTGGCCGTCAACCAGCACCGCGCCGCTGGTGGGGAAGCGCAGGCCGGCCAGCAGATAGAGCAGCGTGGTTTTGCCACAGCCGGAGGGACCGAGGACCGCCCAGGCTTCCCCTTTTTCGACCTTCCAGTTGAAATCCTGGAAGATCGGTGTGTGCTGCGCATAGGTGTACGTAAGCGACTGCGTTTCGATCATTTCAATAATCACTGCAGGGTGCGGGCTGGGGTATACCTGCCCGCACCCTGACATACCGTTCAAGCTGCCGGCTTCCTATTTGGGCAGAAAACTGGCGTTAACCGAGCTCTCGTAAGAAACATCCCCTTTGATCAGCCCTTTTTCCTGCGTCCAGGCCAGTGCGTCTTCCCACTGCTCCAGTGTGGGGACGGAAGCGGTGGCGAAGGGCGATACCTGGAAGGTGTCGATGATCGGTTCAGGTACCAGCTTCTGTTCCACCAGCAGGTCTTTCCAGGCCCCGGGGTCCTTGTTGATCAGGATCACCGCCTCTTCGACTGCCGCCAGGAAAGCGCGGATGGCTTCGGGGTGCTCGTCGATCACCTGTTTGCGGAAGGCGATGGTGCTGTAACTGTACTCCGGATGACTGGTGTCATCCAGCGCTGCAACAGCGCCGTTCCTGGCCGCCAGCGAGGAGAGCGGCTCGGGCAGCATGGCGGCGCTCAGTTCACCGCTGTCCAGCAGTGCCATGCGGTCGGTAATTTTCGGCACAGCCACTGTGCGGATCTCCTCCGGAGTGAAGCCCTCAGCCTGAAGCAGGCGGTCCGTCAGGTAGGCGATAACCGTTCCTTCGGCGATGGCGACCTCCACCCCTTTCAGCCCTTCAGCGTCCGAAATCCCGCTGTCTTTTGAGGCCATAATGCGGAACAGGGCATTCTCAGGCGTTGCGGCCTGGGCGATGCGCACGATCTGCACCTGGGGGTTGTCTTTGTTGTAGAAAATGGTGGAAACCGTTTCATTGACCATACCGTCGGCCTGGCCGGCTGCAATCAACTGGTCTCGCTCCGGAGCAGACTGCACGTCGATGAACTCTACATTGACACCATGCCTGGCAAACAACCCCTCCTCCTGGGCTACGTACATGGGCAGTTTGTCCAGGACAGGGATCACAGCGATGCGCAGGGTCACGGGGTCGCCGGCCTGAGGCGACGGATTGGCAGCACAGGCCGAGAGGATCAGGACAGCCAGACAGGCCGACAGCAACAGGACGCTTCTCTGCGCCAGATTTCGAACTGCATGCATGGAAATCTGCTTTCCTCCTCGATATGGGTATTGTGTCGATTTCCCTCTTTTCGATGGGCGCACAGATTATAGCACGCCCCGATTAACAGGAACAACAGGCTGTTAAGATATATGCAAGGTTCCATTGACACGAAAAATTCCGTATGCTACAGTAAGCCCTACCTGCGAACGTTGTAGTGATTTTTAGTTGTGTTCAGCTTCTCCGGCGGCACCGCACAGGGTGTTCTAAGGAGGAATGAGTGCAAGGTTTTCTTCCCGACATAAAACCATACAGCAACAGTCTTATTTAACTGCTTTATCCTTAAGGAGTGGACCACCGTGATGAAATCACGCTCCCAGTTAATGGTGGAACGCTTACGTGACCTCCAGGCGTCCTCACCGGATATCGAGGCCTCAGCGGTAGTCAGCGTTGACGGCCTGAGTATTGCTTCCGCCCTGCCGCAGGGCGTGGAAGAAGATCGTGTCTCAGCCATGTCGGCGGCCATGCTTTCCCTGGGCGAGCGGATCGCCTCTGAGCTGGGCCGCGGCGAGCTGGACCAGGTGTATATCAAAGGGCAGCAGGGCTATGTAATCCTGATGTCTGTGGGCGAAGATGCAGTTCTGACTGCACTGGCCCGCGAACAGGCCAAGCTGGGTTTGATTTTCCTGGATATGCGCCGGGCTGCCGAAGCCTTAGCGAAACTCATCTAACTGGCAGACTTCCATGGACCCGATTCCAAAGAGCGAATATTACTACGCTAACAAGATCGCCCGCATCACCATCATGGCCATGGAGGACGTGCTGGGGAAGAACGGGCTGAACGCCATCCTCAACCTGGCACACCTGCCGCATCTGATCGATAACTATCCTCCGGATAACCTGGAGCGCCAGTTCGATTTCGCTGATTTTTCCGCTTTTAATCTGGCCCTGGAGGAGTTGTACGGTCCGCGCGGCGGCCGGGGGCTGGCGCTGCGTGCCGGAAGGGCAGCCTTTGCCGATGCTCTGCGAAATTTTGGCGCTCTGGCCGGCGCAGGCGACCTGGCTTTTAAAGTCCTGCCGCTGCACGCGAAAATGCGCATCGGGCTGATGGCGATGGCGCGCATCTTTACTCAGATCAGCGACCAGAAAACCAGCGTACAGGAGCGGGAGAATGATTTCGTGTACACCATCCACCGCTGCCCGGTCTGCTGGGGCCGCTCCGGGGTGGACAAGCCCGTCTGCTATGTCGCTGTCGGTCTGCTGCAGGAAGGGTTGAAATGGCTCTCCGGCGGAAACGAATTCCGCGTAAACGAGGCCCGCTGTGTTGCCATGGGCGACCCCACCTGTGATTTCATTATTAATAAGACACCCATCGGTTAGGTGGCTGCTGTGACTGAAGGAAATCCCTCGCTGCTGGTTGTCGAAGACGATGTCGATATCGCTGAGATGCTGACCGCGTACTTTCGGGTGCAGGGATATGCGGTTCAGGCAGCCAATGCGGGGGAGGAGGCGGTGAACCTGTGCCGCAGCAGCCGCCCCGATCTGGTCATCCTGGATATCCGCCTGCCCGATATCGACGGTTTTGAGGTGGCCCGGCGGCTGCGCAGCAGCAGGCGCATGGAAGATATCCCCATCATCTTTTTGACCGAAAAACGCGAGCGCGCGGATCGCCTGCAGGGGTTAGAATTGGGCGCAGATGATTACATCACCAAGCCCTTCGATATCCAGGAACTGCGTCTGCGCGTGCGCAATGCCCTGCGCCGTGCCGGCCCGGGCAGCCTGACAAATCCGGTCACCGGTCTGGCGGAAGGGGCTCTGGTGGATGAACGCCTGCAGGAATGTCTGCAGGGGAACGATTGGGGCCTGCTCTTCATAGCCCTGCTCAATTTTGACCATTTTCGTGAGGCCTATGGATTTGTGGCCTCGGATGACGTCCAGCGGGCGGTGAGCCTGATGATTCACAATGCAGTGCGCGGGGTAGGGGGGCCGAATGACTTCCTCGGCCAGTTGAGTTCGACCGAATTCCTCCTGGTGACCACCCCCGCGAACCTGCCGGTTCTGGAGGAGCGCATCCGCAGCCGCCTGGAACAGGCGATCGAATACTTTTATCCGTTGAAGGACCGGGGACCGGAAGCAAATGTCGCCAACCGTCTGAAGCTCTGCTTCCACCGGCTGAGCCCGGGAGACGGACCTTTCACGGATATCCAGAGCATGAAAGCGGCGCTGGTGCGCCCCTGCAGCAAATAAGAGGTCCTGTGCAGCTAACCGTTGTAACTCCTACCTATAATGAAGCGGAGAACCTCCCGAAGCTGGTCTCCGCATTGTTTCAACTGCCCCTGCCCGGGCTCCGGGTGCTGGTCGTCGACGATAACAGCCCCGATGGGACCGGCGAGGTAGCGGACCGCCTGGCGCGCGAATACGGCGACCGTGTTTCTGTCCTGCACCGGCCGGGGAAGGGCGGCCTGGGCAGCGCTTATATTGAAGGGTTTACGCGTGCGCTGGCGATGGGCGCCGAAGCCGTGGCGCAGATGGACGCCGATTTCTCTCACCCGCCGGAGCTGCTTGTCGAACTGCTGGCCGCCCTGCAAAACGTTGAGGTCGCTCTGGGCTCGCGCTACGTTCCGGGGGGCGCGGTGGATCACCGCTGGCCGCTGTGGCGTAAGGGGCTGTCGGCTTTTGGGAACCTGTACGCCCGCTCGATCCTCAATATCCCTGTGCGCGACGTCACCGGCGGCTACCGGGTGTGGCGGCGTGAGACCCTCCTGGGGATGCCGCTGGAGCGGGTGCGCTCTAACGGTTACGCGTTCCAGGTGGAGATGATCTACCTGGCGTACCGCCTGGGCTACAGTTTTGTTGAGATCCCCTTTTATTTTGCAGACCGCCGCTGGGGCCATTCGAAAATGTCTTCAAGCATCCAGCGCGAGGCGGCCGTGCGGGTCTGGCAGATGCTCTTTGAATACAGCCATGTGCAGCGTCACATCTGCGACCCCGAGATGCAGAGCGTCAAACCGCCGCTCTGATCACCAGCATAAAAAGCCTGATCAATAAAGAACCGGCCGCTCAGGCCGGTTTTTCTTTACCCATTTGCCGGGTCACCTGCACCAGGCGGTCCCACTCCTCCAGGCTCAATGTTTCTGCCCGCCTTCTGGGGTCGATCCCGGCTGCCTGCAGAATTTCACCGGCGGTCTGGGCAGGCCAGTGCATTCCCCCGGCCAGGGAGTTGCGCAGCGTCTTGCGCTTCTGACTGAAACCGGCGCGCGCCAGGTGAAAAAACGTGTCCAGGTCGGTTTCGGGGATAAGCGGCTGCGGGTAAAGGTCCAGGCGGATCACAGCCGAATCTACATTAGGTGGCGGGTAGAAAGCACCCGCCGGGATCCGGGCGGCGATGCGCGGCCGTCCGTACACCTGCACGCTCAAAGCCAGCAGGCTCATGTCTCCGGGCCCGGCCAGGATGCGTTCCGCGACTTCCTGCTGCACAGTTAGCGTCATCCGGTCCGGTTTCAAACGCGCCTGCAGCAGATGGCGCAGAATGGCTGAAGTAATGTAATAGGGGATGTTGGCGACGACCAGGTAGCGCTCCTGCTCTACGCCGCCCATGAGAGCCGCCGGGTCGAAGGACAGGATGTCGCCCTCCACAATCCTGACGTTGTCGAACCCGGCGAGCACCTCCTGCAGGGGGGCAAGCAGGTCATGGTCGAGCTCCACGGCAACCACCTGCCGGGCCCGCTGTGCCAGCAGACGTGTCAGGCTGCCCAGCCCGGGCCCGATCTCCAGCACTGCGTCCTCCGGCCCGACAGCGCCGGCCTCCACCACCTTTTCCAGGGAAGCCGGGTCGATTAAAAAGTTCTGCCCCAGGCGTTTATCCGGCCGCAGGCCGTAGCGCTGCAGCAGTTTCGTAACATGCAGTGGGGGCAGGCTGTTCATGGGCAGGATGGCTCGTCCGGCTCCGTCGGCCAGGTTCCGGCCAGAAACTGGTCGACATAGTCTCTGATGACGTCAAAATCCGCATCCAGCACGAAAGTGTTGTTCTTCAGCACCGGATTGTAGACCCTTGCGGGCTTTAAGATCTCTTCGGGCAGACTGGTGAAAATGAGGTTCTCGCGTTTGATGTGCGGGAGCAGGCAGGCGAGCTGCGAGATCTGTTCGGGGCTGAGGTCGGTCAGCACGGATCCCTGGAAGGCGGCGATAATCTGCGGAATTTTTGGCAGCACACTGGGGCTGGTGACCTTTTCCTTCAGCGCACAGATCACCATCGTCTGGTGGTCCTGGCGGGTGAAGTCATTGTAACGCTTGCGGATGCGGGCAAAGCGCAGGGCTTCTTCACCGGTGAAATGATGCTGCCCGGCGGTAAAGTAACCCAAATCGATGGTGCGGTCGTCCACCGGGCTTCCGTCGACGTCGTAAGGCAGGTACAGGTCGATCCCCCCGACCGCATCGACGATCTTGACGAAGGTCTGCATATTGACAGCCCCATAGTGATCCACGCGCAGGCCGAAGTTATGGTCCAGGGTGCGCGCCAGCAGGCCTGGGCCTTCACCGGGGCCGTCGTAATACCCCATCCCCGACCCGCCGTAAAAATAAGCCTGGTTCAACTTCCCATGTGTGATGTTGTGGTCCTCAATGCCCGGGATCTCGACCCACAGGTCGCGCGGCAGAGAGAGCACGCTGACCTTCGCGTTGACAAAATCGATCCGGGCAACGCGCATCACATCGGCCAACCCGTAGCGGTAATCCACGCCGCTGTCGGCGCCGATCCCCAGGACGACCATGGTGGGCGGCCCACCGCAGAGGGGCTGTCGCGTCGCGGTGGGCGCCGGGGTGGCGCTGGCCTGCGGCAGCGAGGCCGCCGGGGAAGATACGCTGACATCTGCTGCGGCGCGCGTCTGGGTGGGTAAAACCTGTGCGAGCGCCGTTGGCGTGACCGGTTCGGGTGTGTAGGTGGGAAGTTCAAGCGCCGGCCCTAACGGCGCTGTCCACTGCTTTTGTATCTGGGGGTACAGGGCTGCGCCGGAGATCAGCAGGATAACGATCAAAATGGCTGCCAGTGCGGCAGCTGTGCGCTTTCTCGAGCGCTCTTCGGACATGAATTAGATCTCCTCGTTTCGACAACATCAAAATCATCAATGCCCAAAAATTATATCACCGGGGCCTTTACAGAAATTCCGGCGCCGGCCGGGCTGTCGATTATAATTTCTCTAACAATGGCCAGGAACTACGCACACACAACGAAGGAAGGCGCATCTCCGGCTGTGGAGGCCCCCGGCTGGAGGGACCTGGCCTACCTGTCGCTGACCCTGCTGCTTGGCTGGGTCACTTTTTCTTCAAGTTCCCCCCGGTTATTCTGGCAGTTCTGGCTGCATATTGCCCTGGTGCTGCTGCTGGAGCGCCTGCTCAGCCGCTTTCCTCTGCCGCACCGGCAGCGCTACCGCCTGGCCTTCCTGGGCAGCATCGGCCTGGGGGCTGCTGTTCTGGCAGGCGGTTTTTTCGCTTCCCCGGCTCTGTCCGCTGGCGGCGCAGTTGCGATTCTGCTGGTCTCCGGCTGTGGGGCGGTGGCAGGAGGGGTGCTTGCTTCAGGAATCAACCAGTGTTTCTGGGAGAACAACGCGCCCCCTTCCCAGCAGATCCAGCAGGAAGTGTTCCGGCGTCATTATGAAACGATCGGCACCCCGCCGTTTGGATCCCCGGCAAAACGAGCCTTTGATATCCTGCTCGCGCTGCTGGGGATGCTGCTTTCATTCCCGGCCTGGTTCCTGATCACCTTTCTGGTCTGGTTCGAAGATCCCGGGCCGGTCCTCTTCGTAAAGAATTCGGTGGGGAAGGGGGGGAAGAACTTTCACCAGTTCAAATTCCGCACTATGATCCGTGAGGCGGAACACGATACGGGGCCGGTCCTCGCCTCCGAGGGAGACGAGCGAGTGCTGGTGATCGGCCGTTTTCTGCGCAAAACCGCGCTGGATGAGCTCCCACAGCTCATTAACATCCTGATCGGCGATATGAGCTTTGTCGGTCCCCGGCCGCAGCGTACCATCCTGGTGCGCGACTACCTCATCCGCATGCCCGAATATGCTGAGCGCCACTGTGTGCGCCCGGGGCTGGCGGGATTGGCCCAGGTGGCAGGGGATTATTACCTGACGCCCCGGCAGAAGCTGCGCTTCGACCGGCTGTATATCCGCTACGCCAGCCTGGCTTTTGATTTAAAGCTGATTGCGCTGGCCTTTCTCCTGGTGTTCTGGTTCCGCTGGCGCAAAGACTGGGACGGGCGCATTCCCCGGCGGCTGCTGCGTCTGGGCAGGGTCTGACTTCACCCTGCGCCAGCCGGCCCACAGCACGATGGCCACCACCAGGGCGTTTAAGATCTGCCCGGCGATGGTGCCGTATACCCCCCACTGGTAAATCATCCACAGGCCGATGGTAAACATGGCCACGATCGCGAGAAGGTTGCCTGTAAACAGCGGGCGAGAGTGGTGCGTGGCTTTTAACGCCGTCTGGTACGGCCAGTAGAAGAACATCAGCGCGTAGAAGATCGCCATCAGGATAATCCCGTCGCTGTACGGGAGATAGGTCTCTCCGTACAGGAAGCGCAGGATGTAGGTTGGGAAGAGCACGGCCAGCCCCAGCACGCCCAGAATCGGAATCCCTGTAATGGAATACGTCAGATAGATCAACCGCCGCAGCGCCGGCCGGCCTCCTTCATCATATGCCCTGGCAGCGCGCGGCGCCAGGAAGGTGTCGATCGCTCGCAGCAGCAGGTGGATGGGGGCGACCAGATTCTGGATGGCGCGGTAAGCGCCAGCCGCCGCAAAGTTGATCAATCCGGCGGTGAGAACCGGGTAGAACTCCACAGCGACCCAGTTGGCCAGCGTGCTGCCCACGATCCAGCTCCCGAATTCCCAGTTGCGCTTCCAGGTGGCGAGCAGTGAATCAGCCTGAGCGGCGAGATGCCGGCGCATCTGCCAGACGCCGGGGATCAGCGCCGCCAGCGAACCCCAGGCGATCGCATGCAGCCCGCTGATCCCGGTCAGTTTTCCCTGTGAGATCAGCCACAGCATCAACGCCAGGCGCACCAGGTTGGAGAGCACGGTGTTGAGCACCGCCTGGAAAACCTCGCCGCGCGTATACAGTACCCGGCGCACATATTCCTGCAGCTGCCAGAAGATGAATGCGGACCACAGGGAAAACAGTGTGGGCCCGGCGACATCGTTCCCCGTGACCGTCAGCAGCCAGCCGGCTGCCGCTGCCAGCAGTCCGCCGGCGAGCGCCAGCAGGACCTGCAGTACCGTCATGCTCGTGCTGTATCTGCGGAAGTCCTGCTCGTCCATTGCCGCGCCGAACGTATTCATGGGCTGGATAACCAGACCTTCCTGGACGGCGCGAACTAGACGCAGAGAGGTGAATCCCACACCGTAAATGCCGAGCTCCGTCGGGCTGACCACCCTTGCCAGCATCACCGTAGCCAGAAAATTGGAAAGACTGATGACCCCCTGGTCCACCCCCGCCAGATAGCCTTCTCTCGCCCCCCGCCCGGAAAAAATGGCGATAAGGCGCCGGATGGCCCATGTGGATCCGCCGGCGGGTTTTTCCTGCGCTGCTGCCGTTTTGATCTTCATGTTCACTGTGCTGGCTTCTCTCCTGGGGAAAACAGGGCTGCGTACCGGTCTCAGGGCAGGATCCACATAAAGTTGCTGGGAACGGGGGTTAGAAAATACACGGTGACCCACTGGTGCCAGGAAACATAATCCTCTTCGCTGTACCCAAGGTCAATCCAGTAGCGACCGGGGATTCCTCCGCCCGTATCGGCGACGATACCTACACCATAGCCGGGTACGTAAACCCGGTCTCCACAGGTGTAGCGGCACCAGAAATTGGTCATGGCGACGACGCCTTTCTTTAAAGTGTGACCCAGGGCGGTATAGTCGTCGCAGCGGTCTTTAAAAATGCGGCAGGGTGAATAGGACGTGGCGTACATGGGCACCGCCCGCCAGTATTCGATCGGGCCGTCGGGAGTGTCCAGCGTGCGGATGACGATTTTGGTGCCGTAACCAACGACGCGCTTCCGGGGTTCTTTAGCCACCCATTCGGCTTCCACGCTCTGAATCACTTCCTTCCCGTCTTCATAACGCACACGGATGCGGCGCGCGATGATGCCCAGTTCTCCTTCCTGAAGGACCTCTCTCTTATCCAGTTCTACTTCCGGGGCCGGCTGCAGCTCGGTTTCGTAGGGCAGGGGTTCCTGCTCAATGACGATTTTTTCCTGAACCCGAACCAGGCGAATTTGACCGTCTTCTGGGAGTGGACTTTGTGCAGATGGTTCGGTATAATCCATTCCTTGAAGAGAAAAGCCGGCCTCTGCAAGGGCATCACCGACAGTCGAAGCGGAAGTGCGCACCGTTTTTTCACCATCTGCGTATCGAATGGTGATCACTCTTGAACGCTGCAAAGCTGCTTCGATCGGGCCATCGAGAGGGGTGGATGCGGGCGGATCCAGCCGGTCGGCTGCAAAAAGAGGGATATCCATCTCATGCAGGGCATGGCCCAGCGTGGGCGCCGAAGAGTAAAACACAATCTCTTCAGAATCGATCGCTAATTCGATTTTGACGGCTCGACGTATCTGAAAGTGGTAAAAGCCGGCGTCTTTTAACTCGCGTTCAGGATCAACGGGCTGGCCGTGAAGTAAAAGCCGGTCTTCCGGCTGCAGAGACAGCCCGGCCTGATCAAGATAGTCGGCCGGCAGCCGGCTCTCACTGGCGAGTGTGTATGTGTTGTCTCCGTCGATAATGGTCACCTGTACAGTCTCTGGGGTGGGCGTGTCTGCAGGGTTGCCCTGCGCAGAAGCGGCACGACCGGAGATCAACCCCAGAATGAGCAGCGCCAAAACAGTGAGGACCAGCCCTACCGGTCTGATCAAGTGCTTTTTCATAGGCGGTTATTCTAACAGATTTGTTTGGGCTGGGATTTCACATAAGGTTTCACATAAATCGTGATTTAGTGGAGAAATGAACCAAAAAGAGGGTTAAAAATGCCAAAATAATTCTAAATTTCAAACTGGCAATTCTTTGATAAGATTATACACATCTGAGAATGCGGCGGAAAATGTAACAAAGTTCAGTTTTTTACGTTCTATAGGATAGAGTTAATGCCGGATTGGCAGGAAACGGACCAGCGAGTCCTGGACGAAGATCATCAGTACGATCTTCTACTCATACAAAAGATTCAGGATGGCGATACAGACGCCTTTGGAGACCTGTACGAACGCTACTACACACCGGTTTTCCGGTTTGTCTGTTCTCGATTGGGCAGTCAGCTGGATGCGGAAGACCTGGTCGCCGAAATATTCGTTCGCGTCTGGCGTTCTCTGCCTGGATACAAGCAGCAGGGCGCTCCGTTTGTCGCCTATCTGTTTCGTATTGCCAGAAACGCGCTGATCGACCATTTCCGGCGAAACCGGCACTACAAGAACGAGACATCGCTGGAAGATACGATTGCCAGCGATGGAAGACCTGGTCCCGCGGATATGGTGTTGGTGAGCCTGCAGAACGAGGAGGTACGGCAGGTTCTGGAGAGTTTAAGAGACGATTATCGAACTGTACTGGAATTACGGTTTTTTGCTGAACTTTCGCCGGAAGAGACGGCGGAGGTGATGAAAAAATCACCGGGCGCCGTGCGGGTGCTGCAGCATAGGGCACTGGTGGCTCTCAGAAAACAGTTGGATCATAAAAGGCCATGATGAACGCATCATCGAACAATATCGACCGGTTAATTGAAACCTGCCTGAATATGATCCAGTATGAACGGATAGACATCGAGACCGTTCTGAGCCGTTATCCGGATCATGCTGACGAACTCCGGCCTGTTCTTGAAGCTGCATTATGGATTCAGGAACAGCGCGATAAATTTGACCCCCGGCCGGGCGTGATGCGCGCCTCCAAGGCCAGAGTTTTGAATCAGATCAGGCAGGAACAGGCCGCCCGGTCGCTTCCTGCGGATGAACCGGCAGAGCGCGGCTTTTTCTGGGGGCTTCCCTGGCTTGACCAGAAGATGCATACGCTGCGCACCGCTTTTACCATTTTGCTGATCGCATTCCTCGTGGTCAGCACCAGCAGCGTTGCTCTGGCCTCCGCCGGCGCTATCCCGGGCGATTCCTTATATCCATTAAAACTGGGCCTGGAGGAAGCTGCGCTGGCCGTGACCCCTTCTGAAGCAGGAGATGCCCAGCTGCGCATCGATTTTGCCCAGCGCCGCCTGAGGGAGATCCAGATGCTCACCCTCGAGGGGCGCTATGATTACATTCCCAGCGCGGTCCAGAACTTCGAGGCCCAGGTTCAGGACGCTGTCAAGACGCTCAGCACGGTTGCCAGCAACGACCCCAAGCAGGCCGAGATGCTGGCCCAGTCTCTGCAAAATACGCTGGCGGACCAGACGGAGATGATCATCATCCTCTCCAACGTGGTGCCCCAGCATACGCGCTCCGAGCTGAAGCGCGTGGAAGAAGTTTCAGAAAGCGGGCAGGACGCGGCGCGCAGAGTGCTGAGAGCTGCCGAGCGGGCGGATTCGCTTCCGCCCACACCTACCAGCCAGTCGGGCGGTTTCTCATTCTCCACTCCGCTTCCCACTTCAACGCTGCGCCTGCCGACCGGGCCGGCGGCCGGAGGCAGGACCACACCGGTTCCCACTCGAACCGACGAACCGACCAGTACGCCGCCGCTTGCATCGTACCCGATGCGCCCGACCTCGACACTGCGTCCGTTCATCCCAACGCCGCTGTCGACGCCCACCAGCGCTCCGCTCCTGCCGACCGAGCCCTTCGGTCCGCCCACGCTGACGCCGCGCATTCCGACGAATACACCGCGGCCGACCGAAACTCCGACCGATACGCCGGTGCCTACGGCGACGGATACGCCTACCCCGACTTCGACACTGACGGATACACCTTCTGCAACGCCGACCGACACCGCAACACCGACCCCAACGCTGACGCCTTCCGAGACACCTTCGGTGACGCCGTCGGGGACTCCCTCCGCAACGCCATCCGGCTCCCAATCACCGGATACACCGGTACCCACGCGGACTGATACGCCAACCCAGGATGTTCAGGATCCGACCGTACCGGATACCGTCGTCGATGAGACGGTAACGCCGGAACCCGAGACGCCGGAACCGGAGAGTACACCCTCGCCCTGAAGCGCGCAAAGCTTCCTGGCCAGATGATCTCAAACCGGGATGCGCAGAGCTGCATCCCGGTTTTTGCTTTTATCAATGAAGTTTTTGAAAAAAACGATAAATATATTGTAACAGGATCGGCGTTTCTGCGTATTTCTTTCCGAAACCAATAACCCATTACGGCATTCAGCAAAGCCTTCATCACGCCCGCACTGACTGCTTGAGGAACCGTTAATGGCACAAGACCCATCAGAATACAATTCCATTCTGCAGCTCTGCCTTGACAGGCTGCAGAGAGAGCACCTGCCAATCGACGAAATCTTAACCTGTTTTCCCGACTGCTCGGATGTGCTGCGCCCACAGCTTGAAGCTGCTTACTGGTTGATCAGGCATAAAGAAGCTTTTACGCCCCCTGAGGAGAGCAAAGAACAGGTCCGCCAGCGCCTTAGGAGGCTGCTGCGGCCGGATTTCTGTATCGCGAACAACCATAAATAAATCACTATTGGCAGATTGGAGAGCCCGCCAGGTTGAGATCTACCTGAGCGGGCTTTTTTCTTCTTTTCCCGGTGTGTTAGGAATTTGGTACTAAATCGACGTTTACTGCGACTCTTTTCGTGGGGGTTATCCGTCATTCTATATATGAAATACTTTATACGAAAAATCGATAGCTAAAAATAAATATTGTAATTATCCGCACGTTTTCTTCTCATTATTCGTGTAAACACATTTCTAATATCTGTATAACCTGACAGCCGGCATCACAGGATCGCGATCGATGAGCCATCACCGCACGTCTATTTCACCATGCAAAAAGGGTCAGGGTATGGCAGAATTTGCCCTTATTCTGCCGCTGCTGCTCCTGCTCATTTTTGCCGTCTTCGAGTTTGGGCGCCTGCTGTTTGTTTACGCCGCTGTGCATACCGCGAGCCGCGAGGCGGCCCGCTACGGCACGGCAGCCGGCGATATTGGGGATCTGAACGCCAGCCCGCGCTATATCGACTGCGCCGGGATCCGCGCCGCGGGCATGCGGGTCGGCAGCCTGGCTGGAATCAGCAGTTCGGATATCACCATTCAATACGATCACGGCCCAACAGAAAGCAACCCGAACCCCGCTGCCTTTACCACCTGCGAAGCGATCACCTCTCCGGGCGATATTCAGCAGGGTGATCGCATTGTGGTTGAGACCTCGGTAGTGTACCGTCCGGTGGTGCCGCTCCCCTTTGTCGAGACACTGAATATCAGCGCTCGCTCCAGCCGCACGATTGTTAAAGATATCGCCATCCGGGGCGGTGGCAATTACGGCAGCACACCGCAGGTTTGCTTTGATTCTTCCGCCTCATCAATCGATGAAGGCGGTGGTACCGCAAGAATTCCCGTTGTTCTACAGGGAGCTTCCGCCGGTTCCGAGGCGGTTACTGCAACGTTCCAGGTGCTGGGCGGCACAGCGGACGCCGGGGACTACCACGTTGGCTCAACCACAGTGACATTCCCACCTGGCAGCCCCGCGGGGAGCATCCGCTATGCATCCGTGACGATTATTGACGATGCGATCTTCGAAGAGGAAGAAGATTTCAGTGTCTGGCTGATCGACGCCGACAATGCGGAGCGCTGTCTGTCTCCGCTGGAACATACGCTGACGATTATCGATAATGACCCGCCGTTAATCACCTTTACAGCTGCATCCAGCCAGATCCGCGAGACTGACGGGGCCCTGCAGATCGATTTTGAGCTGCGGCACCCGGATACCGGCGCCGTGGTTGTCACGCCGCGCGACATCCCGGTGAATATCAGCGTCGATGCCAGCATAAGCAGTGCTGTTCAGGGGATGGATTTCACCCTGCTCGCTCACTCGCTGACCATCCCCAGGGGCAGCAGCGGAGGTTTTGTCACGCTGGTGCCGGTGGATGATGATCTGTATGAACTGGACGAAACGGCAGTACTGAACATTTCTTCTCCTCTTGCCGACCCGGGGCCGGTTACATCTCATGAGGTCACGATGACCAGCGATGATCCCATGCCGCTGGTCCGCTTTGTGAAGGCCGAATCGTATGCACCGGAAAAGAATACCAGCGTCGATGTGGAAGTCCAGCTCATCCACCCGGTAACGGGTGCGGCCGCACCATCCGGTGTGGATACCCGCGTGCATTTTTCAACTTCGGGCACGGCGACCAATGGTTTCGATTACACCACCTCACCCAGCCCCATCTATATACCGGCTGGTGCCACCAGTGCCAGCATCCGGGCTGCGATCCGGGCCGATGCAGAACCAGAAGATGAGGAAACTGCCGTCTTCGACCTGGTTTCAGCCGATCATGCGGTGGTTGGCGAACCGCACCAGCACACCCTGTACATCTCCAATTACATGGTCTCTTTCCAGTATGAACGCCAGCAGGTGAGGGAGACGCCGGGTGGGATAGAAGTTTCCGTTCCGGTCCAAGTGAGCGGGTCGCCCAGCAGACCCGTGCAGGTGAACCTGGTCGTCAGCGGAACAGCCACTGGCGGACAGGATTACCGCATCAGTTATCCGGCGGATGGCCTGCTGGAGATCCCGGTCGGGCAGATGGCGGCTGCTGTCCGGCTGCAGGTGCTGGATGATGCCCTCGATGAGAATACGGAAACCATCATCCTCACGCTGAAAGATTCACTCAACGCCGGCATTGACGCCCCTTCTGTTCATACCATTGAGATCCAGGACGATGATGAACCGCCGGCAGTCTACTTTACAACCGGCAGCACCACCGCAGGCGAGGCGGACGGCGTCGTCCAGCTGGTTGTACAGATCAGCGCGCCCTCCGGCAGGCAGGTGACTGTGCCCGTGGTGACGGGTGGAACAGCTATCCGCGGCAGCAGCGCCGATTACACGCTGGTCCCGGGTGGTGGTTCGATCACCTTCCAGCCCGGAGAAACGCAGGCCGTGCTGGAGATCCATCTGAAAGACGATAACCTGTACGAGGCGGATGAGACCATCATACTTGATCTGGGCACGCCGGTGGGAGCCGTGCTCGGGGCGGTGAAGCGACATGTGCTGACCATTAAGGATAACGACGAGATCCCCAGGGTGTGGTTCACCGCCTCTGAACAGATTGTGGACGAATCTGCCGGGGAAGTCAGCGTTGGTCTGCAGCTCGACCGGGTTTCTGCCTTACCGGTAAAGGTTCCGCTGCATATTCGCCATGATTCCACCCTGGCTGCGGGCAGTGATTATGGATCCGTACCCGCTGAGGTCACCATTCCAGCCGGCAAGACGACGGCAACGTTCAAAATCAGCATTAACGATGACCACATCCCGGAAGCGAGTGAACGGCTGATTCTGGTGATGGGCGAGCCGCAAAATGCTGTGCGCCGCAGCATTCCGGAGGAGCATACCGTCTGGGTGACGGATAATGACCAGATTCAATGTCAGGAAATGTACCCCACCGGACCGCTCTCCCTGACGGGTAAATCAGGGCCGATGAAATACAGCACCTATTTCACCAATCTGGGCAGCGAAGATGTCTTCATCACGCAGGTCAACCTGGGCTGGGTGATTAAGAATGGGGCAGGGAGCAACGAAGAGATCAAATTGACCAGCATCGCCCTGGGGGACCGCATTATCTGGGATGGGTCTTCTGATCCGAAGAAAACTCCGGTTTCGATCCCCGTGCTTTCAACCGGGAGCCTGTTGAACGAAGGTAACAACTACCTGACCCTGAATTTCTACAATTTCGCCGGTAATCATGTCAAACTCGAGCGGCTGACACACCTCACGGTGAGGCTGTCGAACGACTGCTCGATGAGCTGGAATGTACATCAACGATAGGTTGAAAACCAAACTGTTTACTGGAGATCATCATGAAGCGCCGTATTCGCCGCTCCACGTTTTACCTGCTGCTGGTCGTTAGCCTGCTGGCTGGTGTACTGCCCTGTTTTCCGGCTGCAGCTCAGGAGACCACACCCCCGCCGCCTGAGTTCAGTGCAGACCCCTTCGCCGAGGGGCGCGTGCGGGAGATGGACCTGGTGGTTGTGGAGCCAAACCCGGGCGGTGCTGTGGACCATTACGGGTACCGGGCCTCGCAGGCGGCCTATGCCTGGGAGGACATTGAAAAGACCGGTAAGGCCGCAGCAATGGGGAACGCGGATAATGGCTATTCCGAAAAAGTTGAGCTGGATTGGGACTTTAAGTTTTACGAGTACAGCTACTCATCCCTGTATATCAATGTCGATGGGTTTCTGGCCTTCGATAAGGCCTTTGTCCTCAGCGGACCCCTCCAGCGCATTCCTCTGGAAGAACTGCCCAACAACTATATCGCTGTCTTTCTGGACGATCTGCTCCTGGATGGTTCCGGAAAGATCTATTACGAGGTCAGAGGGAGTGCTCCACAGCGCAGGCTGATCGTGCAGTGGGAAGGGGTGACCAAATTTGGCAGCAGCGATCCGCTCTCGTTCCAGGTGATCCTGTACGAGAACGGCGATATCAAAATGCAGTATGAGAAGTTGAGCGGGGTTTTGAACCAGGCCGCAGTCGCGATCGAAGACGCCGACGGCCTGGACGGGCTGGTATACCTGCAGAATGCGGACGGGCTGGCTCCCGGGACGGCGATCCTGTTCAAACGGCCGGGCTCCCAGGCGCGTGTCAAAGTCCTGAATAACTACCTGGGCGGGTTCGTGATCAACGGAAAAATCCGTTATCCCATCCGCATCCGCAACACCGGTGAGCGGGGGACGGACAACTACAGCATTTCGATTGCTACAGAGCCCGGCTGGCAGGCGAAGTTTTATCGGGCAGACGGACGCACCCCGCTGGGGACAAAGAACGGCAGCCCGGTCACCGGCGCTGTAGGGCAGGGCAAGGAGAGCCAGTTCATTGTGGAGATCAGGCCTCCCAGCGGCAGTCCGGCCGGCGTTTACCAGCATGCTGTCCTGAAGGTTACTTCTGGCCTGGATGCAGCCCGGAGCGACGTGGTAGACCTGCATGCCGCTGTGCCCACCGCGTTCACTCAGATCGTGATCGATACCGGTATTGGGATTGGGCTGGATTTTATCTCACCCAGCCTGCGGATGATGGCCCATGTCAGCGACTGGTTTTCGGGCAGTTCCCTGTCGTTTGACGCCGCCGGGAGCGGCTATATCTCGGTTATCGAACAGAACGTCGGCAATATGAACACCGACCTGGAATATGCCCTGCATTCGAAGGCAGGCAGGGTTGCGGTTCCGAGGGTGAAGCTGACCGAAAACGGGAACAGCAGCCAGCTTTCTGTTAGAGATCTGTCCCCCGCGGTGGCAGCGCTGCCTAACGGGAAGACCGGCGTGGTCTGGCAGCGCTTCAGGACAAATAACACGACGAACGAAGTTAATTACAACATCTTCTTAACGGTGCTCGACCAGGAGGGGAACATACCCTCTGGGACCAGTCAAATCAACCTGACGAAAAATAATTCCTGGGTGGTTTCCGGGTCGAGCATCGAATTCTATTCTCCCCGAATCGCCGCCACAGCGGAGAACCATTTTGTGGTGGCATGGGTTTACAAGGAACCCGGACGACAAGGTGTGACGCTGCAGTGGTATGACGAGAACGGTAATGAGATCACCGGCAGGCGGGTCTCTCTCGAGGGCACCCCGGATGTGCGCTATTTCGGTGACCCGGTGATCATTCCCCTGAGTGGTAACCGATTCCTGCTGGCCTACACCGACGTAATCGAAGAGAATGGCGAGCAGACCTACCGCATCGGGACCCTGGCTGTGGACGGCGGCGGAAGGGTTATCCGGAAGGCGGCACTGATCCCCGGTGCCACCGGGTGGCTGCCCGATGGAGTGCAGGTGAGCAGCGGTGAAATTATCCTGGCCTGGACCAGTCAGAATGCCGACCGCGGGATCGAGTTCACGGCGCTGAGCGACACCACGTTTGCACCGCTGGCCGGAGTGAAGAACCTGACCAACCCGGATGGCCGTGAAGCCGGCAGTGTTTCGGTGACCTGCGATGAGAACGGCCGCGCTGTTCTCACCTGGATGGACCAACAGCTGCGCAGGAAGCTCTACTACGCTCTCATCGACGGCAGCGGGACGGTGATCACACCGCCAATCACCTTCTACCCGGGTTTTGATGTCGCCCCGCAGTCGGTGATGACCAGTGAGCGCGGCATGGGTAATGCACCCTTCACGTACCGGACGACGGTATTGCTGCCCATGCTGCAGCGAAAATAAACGCGACTCGACGATGGAGATAACCATGAGAGCAGTGAAGAAAGTCCATCATCGTCTTCCCAAAGGGGCCGGACGCGGCCAGAGCCTGATCGAATTCGCCTTTGGGATGGTTGTGCTGCTGATCCTTCTGGCAGGCATTGTCGACCTGGGCCGCATGCTCTTCACGTACATCGCCCTGCGGGATGCGGTTCAGGAAGGGGCGCTGTACGGCTCCACCAACCCCACCAGCACCGGGGCGATCAAAGACCGGGTGCGGGGGGCATCACCCATGATCTATGAGCTTGTGGACGAAAGCGCTATCGACGTCGATATCATCGGCCGGCCGTGTGTGGGGCACGGGATCCGCGTGGAGGCCGTCATCGAAGATTTCCCCATCACCATGCCGTTTCTGGGCGCATTTCTCGGCCGGCAGTCGGTCGATCTGCAGGCCGAGGTGACCAATTCCATTCTGAGCCCTTATGATTGTCCCTGAGAACCCCCGGTGCGCGAATTCATCACGAGGTGCATCATGAAACGCAGTCATACCCAACCTTCTGAACGCGGCCAGGCGCTGGTGCTGATGGTGCTGGCCATGGTCGCGCTGCTGGGTTTCACCGCCCTGGCGGTGGACGGCAGCATGCTTTATTCTGACCGCCGTCATGCGCAGAACGCGGCGGATGCCGCCTCGCTGGCGGGCGGCGGCGCCGCAGGTAAGTATTTTGAGATTAACGGGGTGTTCTGGTCGAACTGGAGCTGCTCCGGCAGCGTCGCTGCCGCCATGCAGGAGGCCGAGGATACGGCCATTTCCATCGCTGCCCACAATGGGTTCACCATTGACGACGATATCAGCGACAACCACGGCGTAAAGGTCATCTGCGGGGAGGATAACAGCACCAGCTGGCCCGACCGTTATATAGAAATCGTCACGAAGCTGACCAAAGAGACGAGCACCGCTTTTGTGCATTTCGTTTACGATGGCCCGGCGGTTAACACGGTGGAGGCGGTGACGCGGGTGCGGCCGCGCATGCCGCTGGCCATGGGCCACGCCATTGTAGCCCTCAACCGCAGCGGCTGTTCTGGCAACAGCAACGGTGTGCTCTTCGGCGGCAGCAGCGAGACCTGGATCAACGGTGGGGGTGTGTTTTCGAACGGCTGCCTGGACGGCGACGGCGGGTTTATCCTCAACGTCAGCGGCGACGGCGCCGGTATTCACTACGCGGGAGAAGCGAGCGGCATGACCGGCGCCAACATGCCGCCGGTGCGCACCGATCCACTGCCCGAAGACTCCTACCAGGTGCCGGAACCGGACTGCTCCAGCCTGCCGCACCGCACGCAGAGCGGTTCTGTGCTGCAGCCGGGGGTCTACGACAGCCTGAGGTTGAACGGCGGCTCATTGACCCTTAACCCCGGTCTGTACTGCATCACCGGCGCCAATAACGCCATCAAGATCAGTGATGGAACGGTGATCGCCCACGGCGTGACGCTCTTCCTCACTAACCCTAACAGCGATGTCACTATATCCGGTGGGGTGCACCATCTCTCTGCTCCGGAACGGTCCCCCGATCCCTCCCCGGCCATTCCGGGCATCCTGATCTATTCAAAAGCGGTGGGGGATGTGGGCGTCAAGCTGGTTGGGAACGGCGATTCATCCTACCTGGGGACAATTTACGTACCCCAGGGGGATATCGATGTCAGCGGAGGCAACGATACCTATCCGACCTTCAACACCCAGCTCATCGGTTACAACGTGAAGGTCACCGGCAACGCCCGCATCGACATCAACTTTAATGGGGCCCAGAACTATGCTCATCCCCCAAAGCTGGAGTTGTATAAATAAAGGGGAGAGAGGCACTTAAATAAAAAATGTCCGGGCAGGCTACCCGGCGGCACCCGGAGGGACCTCCTTACCGCTGCTTCCTCTCGGACCTGACGGGGTTCGCAGGGCTCCGCCGCGCCGGACCCACCCGGACACGCCCGATAGGATACCGCAACCATAGTGCCTTGTCAAGAACAGTGCGACAAAATAGACGGGATTCATACAAAAAGCGGGAGCAGTCCTGAAGACTGCTCCCGCCTGTGATTAACTGCGGCTTTAGCTGAAGCGGCGCTGCCAGATCAGTGCTGCAGCGATGAGGACGGTGATGAGCACGAAGAAAACAACGACACCACCCCAGCCCTGCAGCCAGGGGATGGTCACCGGTGACAGCGGGGCTGCGGTTGGCTGCACCTGCTGTACGGTGCCAGCCGGGCGGCTGAGCACAAAAGCGACCAGGTCGTTCACATCCTCTTCGGTGAGCGGGCCGCCGTTGTCCTGATGCCAGGCCGGCATCAGCGAGCCCTGGACACCTTCCGAGATAATCGCCTTGACGTTCAGATCCGGACGGATGGAAGGCCAGTTCGTGGGCAGGGTGGCGCCCACACGCCCCTCGCCGTTCGGGCCATGGCATACCGCGCAGTTGTCGGCGAATAACACGGCCCCCCGGTTCGGGTCGCCCTCTACTTCGGGAATGGGAGCGATCGGCGGGTGCGGTGTGAAAGTGGGCACCGGCGCCAGGCTGCCCGCCCCACCGGTCTGCCAGCTCAAGATGTAGGCTACCAGCGCGTCGATCTGTTCGCTGGTCAGCGGACCGCCGTTATCCTGATGCCAGGCCGGCATCACGGACCCCGCCACGCCCCGCTCGATGATCGTGCGGACCGTCAGGTCCGGCCGGATGGAAGGCCAGTTCTGCGCCAGCGTTGCGCCCACGCGTCCTTCACCATTTGGGCCGTGGCAGACAGCGCAGTTTTCGGCATACAGCTGCTGGCCTTCAGTGAGCTGTTGTTCATCCGGGCCCTGGGCTGCAGCGCTGCCCCAGAGCATGCTCATGAGGATGAGCACTGCCAGCAGGGCAGTCCCCAGCAGGTACCCTTCTCGGCGCATTCCCCTTACTGAGTTCATTGGGTTCTCCCTACTCCAGCGACATCAGGTAGGCGATCAGGTCGGCAACGTCCTGCTCGGTAAGGGTTTCCCCATAAGTCTGCGGCATCAGGCCAGCGCTGAAGCCTTCCACGATGTGCACGTCAGGCAGGACAATCGACTCGAACAGGTACTGTTCAGGCGTGGTTGCGCTGCCGGTATAGCCGGGGCTTTCGATGCGCTGGGCAGCCCGGGTACCGATACCCGGTTCGCCGCCGGAAGCCAGCCAGGCCGGGCCGGTGGGGGTGGAAATGTGGCAGGCCGTGCAGCCCTGAGACGTGGCCAGGGCCTCACCATTCGCTGCATCGCCTTCAGGCAGCTCTTTGGTGATGTCCTCACCGGCTACCGGGCCTTCCACGGTGGGCGGTGCCTCGACGAACTCTGCGGTCTCTTCCCAGTTCATAATGAAGGCAGCGATACTGCGGATCTGGTCATCCCGCAGGGGGCCGCCGAAGCGCTCCGAAAAGGCCGGCATGGCCGGAGTGCCAGAACCCGGGTACTGCTGGGGGCGTGAGGAAACCAGGCGCCCGCTGGAAGCGGTGGCAATAATGTAATCCTCCAGCGTTCCCGACCAGCCGATCTCCTGCAGACGGTTGTCGAAGAAGTTGCGATCGTTCAGCGGAGGGCACAGGTTCGGAATGCCGGTGCCCTGGGTGCCGTGGCAGCGGCTGCACTGCTGTTCAAACAGAGCTGCGCCCACCTCAATGGCATGTGCCTGCTGCGCCAGTTCAAATTCTGCCATCCGGTCTTCTTCATTGAGCCCGTAAATCAGCAGAATGACGCTGGTGGCCAACACGAAGAAGATCCCGAGCGTAATTTCGATCTGTATGCGTGACATTATGCGGCGTCCTTCCGTTGATTAATCGCGCTCGCGATTTTCGTGTAAGTAGATGTGCCTCTCGTAAACCTGCTGCTGCCCGCTTTCCGCATCGGTCCACAGGATGCGCGGGGTGACTTTCTTCAGGTTGTGCTGCCAGTCTTCAATGACGAGGACCGCCTGCGCGTTGGGCAGTGCACCCGCTTCGATCGCTTCGTTCACCCGCCGGGTGTATTCCCGAAAGACTTCTTCCAGCTCGGGGCAGCCGAAGTCCAGGTTCGGACACAGGTTTTTCGGTTCGGTGACGTTGACTTCATAAACCCCGGCCTGAAGCTGGTCGAAGGGGATGGCGCGCAGCGGGCCTAAACCTTCTTCGGGAGCCAGATCCTGAATGATGCGGGTAGCTGCTGGGGTTTGAATCGCGTATTCCGGCGTGCCCATATAGCTGAGCACGACCAGAACCAGAACCGAGAGCAGGCCGATGCCGACTGCCACCGGGCGTTTATAGAGCCGGCGGTGGGGGTTGCGGTCGATGTAAGGCACCGCAAACAGCAGGCCAACGATCACGGTGGGCAGGATAATGCCCATCAGCGTCTTATCCCCCAGCTTCAACATGCCCTGCAGCCACCAGAAATACCAGGGGGCTTTGGTGTCCAGTGGGGTGACCTGTGGGTTGGCGATGTTCTCCAGTGGTGCAGAGTAATTGAATACCGTGAGAATGATCACCAGGATAAACAGCCCGAGGGAGGTCAGGAACATCTCGTGGGTGAACAGATCGGGCAGATAGTCGATGCGCTGCTTCGCCTCGCGCTTAACATCTGCCGGTACATCGTCCCCTTCTTCGATCGACGCCGGCAGGGAGATGCCGTGTTCACGCGATACCTTGTAGTAGTGGATGCTGATCACCAGGATGGCTGCCAGGGGAAGAAGCACGACGTGCAGCAAGTAGAAGCGCAGCAGGCCGTTGGCGGAGATGTCCGGAGCTCCTCGCAGCAGCAGGTTGGCTTCATTCCCAAACAGGGGCGCGGCCTCCGCCATGCTGGTTCCGATGGTCACCGCCCAGTAAGCGAGCTGGTCCCAGGGGAGCAGGTACCCGCTGAAGCTCAGGAAGAGCGTGATCCCTAACAGCACAACGCCGGTTAACCAGGTGAACGACCGGGTGCCCTTGTAAGACCCGGTCAGGAAGGTGCGCAGCATGTGCAGTGCGGTAAAGATGACCATCCCTTCAGCGCCCAGGCGGTGCATGTCGCGCAGCAGTTTCCCAAAGGGGACATTGCTCTGCAGGTTAAGGATCGATGTGTATGCCTCGGAGGGAGAAGGCGTGTAATAGATCATCAGGATGAGCCCGGTGAAGAGCTCGAGGAAGAAGAAGAACGAAGTAAAAAACCCCAGCCGAAAGGTGTGCGTAAAAATCGTGCTGCCCTTCTCGTAATAGCGGGGGCGGATGTGGAACAGGAAACTGGTTGTGTGCACCTTGTAGCGCGGGTTTGGCCGCTCGGTGGGAGGATCTCCGCGCAGTACGGCCCGCAGCTCGTTCAGGCCCAGACCCGCAGTGATGGCCCGCACACGCTGGTCCAGGGCCGTGATCATCTTTTTTCGCAGATCCTGTATGCTGTCTGACTTAATCATGTATTTCCCTCCCCAGAGGATGTTTACCGGTCTGAATCAGGAAGCCGGGGTTCAGGCATGGCTTTCACCGGTGATGCGTGTGCCTGTGTCCACCCGGATGATAAGGTCTGGATTATCTGGGAGCTGCAGCGGCTCGCCATTTCTGGCTTCAGCCACCACCTCACCGGTGTTCGGATCGACAGCCTGTATGACGAAGCGGTCGAGGCTGCGGGGAGCAGGCCCTGCCAGATACTGGCCGTCTGACTGAAATTGAGACCCATGACACGGACAGATGAACTTGTTCTCCTGGTCGCTCCAGTTATACAGACACCCCAGGTGGGTGCAGACTTTGTAGAGCGCCATCACACCGCTCTCTGTGTTCGACAGCCAGAGCTTTACCTTGGGATGGTTGACAGGGGCGGAACCTGGGGGAGGCAGTTCAGAAACCTTTCCGACCGTATACATTCCCCCGAATTCGCCTTCGCGAAAGCGCGGCATGGAGAAAAGATACGTCACACCGGCTATATTGACGGTTAGAAACCCCAGGGAAGCAAGCCAGGCAAAATTAAGGAACTCGCGCCGGTTGATGGGCTTTTTTTCCTCCGCAGCAGGCGGCTGATCCTTAGCCATATGCTCCTCCTTAAAAGGCGATAAAGTAGATGGTATTTGTCTGGAGTGGGATTATAGCATAGGGGTTTAAGCCAAACAAGCAAAAAATGGGGCATGCGTTACAAATATAGGGTGATTTCGCAGTCACCTTTCGGGTTAAACGGCACTCACCCGCCCTTTGCGACGGTATAATTTGTAGACAGAAATGTACATGGGAGGAGAAATAAATGACACTGGTCGACATTCATGCACGCCTGGCGAACACAGCGCTGTTCTATGCGATCATCATGGCCCTGTGGGGGATTCTGCGCTTTCTACGCAAGGAGGGTGTCGGCGGCAGCTACTGGGGGGCGCTGGTGATCGCTGAGATCCTGTTCCTGATTCAGGCAGGGCTGGGGGTGACCCTGCTGTTGAGCGGCAGCGATATCGGGGGACAGGGCATCCACATTCTTTACGGTGTGGTCAGCGTACTGGTGCTGCCGGGCATCTTTACGTTCACCCGGGGGGATGATGTGCGCCGGGCGATGCTGGTTTACGGGGTGGGTTTTCTATTCCTGGTCGGCATCCTGATCCGGGCCATTTCTACCGGACCTTGAGCAAGTATTAAATGAAAAACCGGCGTGCGCAATCACGCCGGTAAAAAGTTCTCAGACAGTCAGACGCATCTCAGGGGCACTGGTCCAGGTTCTGGATCGCCTCCTGGAGGCGCTGAATGCGGTTCTCCGGGTTGGGGTGGGTGGAGAAGAACTCCGGCGGAGCCTGCCCCTGTGATGCTTCCGCCAGCACCTCCATCACGCCGATCATTTCGTTGGGGTCGTAGCCGCTGTCTTCCATGAAACAGACCCCCAGAAAATCGGACTCCAGCTCATCATCGCGGCCGTATTTCATATTGACAAGCTGCCCAACCAGGACGGCCATCTGGGCGACCTGCTGGCTCGTCGGGTTTTCCGGGTCGTAAGCGGCGATGACCGCTGCACCGGTCAGCCCCTCGGTTAGCCTGGCCTTGGCGATCTGTTCCGCCGAATGGCGGCCAACCACGTGACCGATCTCATGTCCCAGCACGCCGGCCAGTTCGCCCTCCGTGCGCAGCCGGTCAAACAGCGCGCGTGTGATGAAGACCTGTCCGCCGGGCAGGGCGAAGGCGTTGATGGTCTGCGTATCTCCCAGCAGATGGAAATCAAACTCATAAGGCGAGCCGCTGGCGGGTGAATTTGCGACAATCTCCTGCCCGATCTGGTCGACCAGTGCCTGGGCATTGGGGTCCGGATCCAGCCCGCCGTACTGCTCAGCCATTTCGGGCGCGGCCTGCAGCCCCATGGCGATTTCCTGCTCGGGGGTGAGGTCAACGTACTGGGTTTCTCCGGTGACCGGGTTGTCCTGCCGGGAACTGAGATAGGTGAACAGGGTGGTGGCTACCAGCAGGGCGGCGATCAGCAGGCGCGGCAGACAGGAGCCTCCGCCGCCTGTCCTTCGGGTGCGGTATGTTCTGCGCATTATTTCATCTTCTCCATTTCCGGCGGTTCAAACGGTTCCATCTCGGGCTGGCGCACGATCCAGACCAGGGCCAGACCGGTGATCGCTCCTGCAATCAGGCCGGTGCTGGCTGAAATGACGGCCGTGCTCAGAACCTGGCTGGCCGTGCTGCCGCTGACGATCAGGTTGAGGATCCACGGTCCAAGATACGCTCCCAGCGCCCAGCCGGCGACGTTCGCCAGCAGCCAGGGGACCACATTGGGGATTTCCCGGCGCAGCACCGGCCACTGCAGCAGGGCGACGATCACGCCGAAGAGGATATAACCCACCAGGGCTCCCAGTGGACTCGCCCCCAGAATCTGGATCACCGACAGGCCCAGGGCGTATCCAAGGGCATAGCCGGCACCTCCGTTGATAATCCAGTCTGCGCTGTGTGTCAGAAAGCGCGACAGCACCAGCCACTGCAGCACCCCCACCATAAACCCCGACCACAACGGGATGAGGATGCGCACCAGGCCCAGGTCCAGGTCCTCAACAAAAAAGACGAAGGGCAAAAATCCCAGCAGCATCCCCACGGCTGTCGCCAGGACCCAGCCCAGCCACAGGCCGGCCTCGTTGCGTGCAACCTTGGCTTCATCAATGTCTATGGTCATTAGCATACTCCCTGAAAAATTAGCGCTTACGCCTGCTGTTCAAACCCAGTAAATAACCCCCGAAGGTGGTTACAGCCCCCAGGACCAGGGCGATGAAGGCGCCGTAGGATAGAGCGGCCGGGCTCTGTGCCGCTGGAGGCAGAGGCGTCATACTTTCCGTTGACCCGGTTACAGGCAGGACCGGGACGATACCGGTTGCTCTGGCACCGGCATCACCCTGCGCAGGTCGAGAGCCCGCATCCGCCTGTGTTTCTTTGTGAGGGATGCCTTCCTGGGCGCGAGTTTCTTCTGTCACCGCAGCAGCATGCTCATCGGGTACCACGCGTGAACCGAAGCGGTTGGCATACACCTGGGTAAACTCGGCGCCAAAGAAGCAGATCTGCGCCGAATAATAGACCCACAGGAGCAGCACGACCAGGGCTCCCGCCCCGCCGAACTGCTCGGTGACGCTGCCGCTGCCCAGGTACAGGCCAATCAGGAACTTGCCTGCTGTGAACAGCAGCGCGGTAACCGCAGCCCCCGGCCATACGTCTCGCCATTCGATTTTCGCATCGGGTACATATTTGAAGAGCAGGGCGAAGAGCACCGTGATGACAATGAATGAGATAATGAAGTTGACGATCTGCAGGATGGTTTCAAAACCGGGAAACAGGCCGGTTGTCCACTCGCTAAAGGCGGCCAGCCCTGACGAAATAACCAGAGAGACGAGCAGCAGGAAGGCCACGGCCAGCACCATGGTGAAGGAAAACAGTCGCCTGCGCAGCAAGCCCAGGATCCCCTGATTGGGTTTAGGCGCTACCTCCCACATGGTATTCAGGGCATCCTGGAGCTGGCCGAACACGCCGGTTGCACCAAATATCAGCAGCACAACACCGGCGGCAGCCGCCGCGATGCTCGAACCGATATCCTGCGAGGCCTCCAGCATGGTCTGCAGAAGCGCGCCGCCCTGCTCGCCTGCCAGCGTGTTCATCTGTGCGATGACCAGATCCTGAGCCTGCTGCCGGTTGATGACCAGACCTGCTACAGCAATGGCTATTACCAGGACCGGCGCCAGAGAGAAGGCGGTGTAGTAGGCCAGCGCGGCCGCCAGGCGCGGCGCTTTATCTTCAGACCATTCTGTGAAGGTTTGTTTAATCAGGCCGGGCAGGTCCTTGAGTTTCATCGCAGTCTCATTTCTGGTGTATCGTATCCTCTCCTTACTTATAATTGCTGCTGCCGCAGGGCACAATTAGGAGGTTGCCTACTGGCCGGTAGGGGTTTTCCCTTAGTGCAGGTCTTTAAGCTTGCTGCTCCCGCTCATCACCCGTTCCCGACTTTGCCAGTACGGCGTCCATGGCCCGCGTGGAATAAATCAACGCTGAACCGGCTTTGACCGCGATTGCCACACTGAGTGCCTCCAGGATCTCCTCGCGGGTAGCACCGTTCTTCAGAGCGGCTTCGGTGTGCACGGCAATGCAGCCATCGCACTGTACGATGACCGCGACGGCTACAGCGATCAGCTCGCGCACTTTGGGTCCGAGCAGGTCCGTTTTCTTGCCAGCGTCACTGAGCGTGCGGTAGCCGCGCACGATGTCCACATTGGCGCGTCCAATTTCCGCAATGCCGCTGAGCACCTGGGCATGGTATTCATTCCAGTCGATCATCATCGCTCAATCCCTCCTGAATAAGTTTTCGAATATGCCATCACTGCCTGCTCTGCGGCAGGCGCGGACGTCTAACCGCATGCCCGGGCAGCCGGGCTGCGCTTTTACGTGTCGAAAGGGTTCAAACCGGATGAGGTAAACTGCGCAGCCGCAAAGCCAGAACGATGAGCAGGCTCCCAAAAAGGATGGCGAAGGCGCCGATAAAGGCGATCAGGCTGAGCGCGCCGGCCTCTGGAAAAATGAATAAGAGCACGCCGAAGAGCACCGATACTGCCCCGCTGAGGAACAGCAGCCACTCCCCGCTGATGTAGCGGCGCATCTGGATGGCAGCAGCGATCTCGAGGATGCCGGTCACGATCGCCCAGGCGGCGATGAAATACAGCACGACCAGGGCGGTGGCGCCCGGCCAGAGAAGGGTCATCAGGCCGATCACCATCCCCAGCACCCCTTCAATGACCTCTGCCCACCAGCGCTCGGTAGTACCGTAGCCGGCGACGCCGGCGATGATGGCGAAGATCCCATCCACCAGGGCATAAGCGCCAAACAGGATGATCAGGGTCAGCAGCGTTGTACCCGGCCAGATGAGCGCCAGAATACCGAAAATGACAGCCAGGATGCCGCGCAGCAGAAAAACCCACCAGTTGCGAGAAAGGATTGTCCACACAGCCATTTCCTCCCTGATGCGGCCATTAATATGTGAATACAGCATTTAATGCACGCGGCGATGAGTGTTCATTGATTGTAGCATGAACCCTGGGTGCTTTCGACAGGGAAACCGTCTGATACAATTTACCCGCTTGCGAGGAGAACCGGATGAGCGGCCTGGAGGAGCGATAAGGGATGAAGAAGGAAGAGCTGCTGGAAAAATTAAATGCCGCCTGGGACGCCTTTCAGGAAGCATACGCCGGTCTGAGCGAGGCCGGCCTGCTCGAGCCCGGTGTGACCGGGGACTGGTCGATAAAGGAGATCATCGCCCATGTGACCGCCTGGGAGGAAGAAGCGTTGAAGATGCTGCCGCTGATTCAAAAAGGCCAGCGTCCGCCGCGCTACAAAGACCTGTACGGCGGGATTGATGCGTTCAACGCGCAGAAGGCCGCGGCGAGCCAGAGTCTTTCGCTGTCGCAGGTGCTGCAGCAGGCGCAGGAAACTCACCAGCGGCTGGTCGACTACATCCAGCAGGTGCCTGATGAGCTGTTCACCCGTGACACTCCTTTCCGGCGCCGTCTGCGGCTGGACACCTACAGCCACTATCAGGAACACACCTCTGCCATCCGTAAATGGCGGGAGCGCCGGGGGTTATGAGGGTTTTTCCATACGGTGAGACTGAAGTGCAGTACTTGAGTTCCCGAGATCCGCTGCTCGGGCAGGCTATTGCGCGCATCGGGCGCATCGAACGGCCATTAGAGCCCGATCTGTTCGCCGCCCTGGCCTCCGGAATCGTCAGCCAGCAGGTTTCTAAAAAAGCCGCAGCGACGGTCTGGAAGCGGATGCAGGCGCGTTTCGGGGCGATCACCGCCACGACCCTCTGCGAAGCGGGGCTGGAAGAACTCCAGCAGTGCGGGTTATCGTGGCGCAAGGCCGGCTGTATCCTTAATGCAGCCCGGGCGGTCGCATACGGCGAGCTTGACCTGGAAGCACTGCCGGAACTGGATGATGAAGAGGTCATCCGCCGCCTGACAGCCCTGCCCGGGATTGGCTTGTGGACGGCTGAGATGATCCTGATCTTCTCGCTGCAGCGCCCGGACATCCTCAGCTGGGGCGATCTCGCCATCCGGCGGGGGATGGCGAAGCTCTACGGCGAGCATCCAGTCAACCGGGAAATGTTCGAACGGCACCGGCGCTGCTACTCGCCATATGGTTCTGTCGCCTCGCTCTATCTGTGGCGCATTGCCGTCGAAGAATAGATTACTGGCTGCTTTGAACGGTGCTTAAAAATTAGCAGGAGCCGGTACTGCAGTTCAGCCGGCTCCTGCTTTTTTATCTGCCTCAGTTTCTCTGGCGGCTGCCAGTCACCTCGAACCGCGGACACCGCTACCCGTGGTGTTCGCGCTCGTATTCGTCCGCCTCGGCTTTGGTCTTGTGCACGATGCCGTCGGGATGCTCGGGCGGTGAATAGATAGTGTAGAGTTTCAGGGATTCGCTGGAAGAGGTATTGATGACGTTGTGTTCCGTCCCGGCCGGGATGACCACAGCGGAGCCGTCCTCCAGCGGGTATTCTTTTCCGTTCAGCACAGCTTTCCCCTGGCCGCTCTCGACCCGGATGAACTGGTCGATGTCGTCGTGGGTCTCGACGCCAATTTCCTCGCCCGGTTTCAAAGCCATCAGGACGAGCTGGCTGTGGGGAGCGGTGAACAGCACCACCCGGAAATACTCATTCTCCAGACTCTTCTGCTCGATATTCGTGTGAAATCCTGCCATATTTCCTCCCTTATTTATGTAAAGTCACTGGGAGGATTATATCATTACTCCTGGCCGTGCGCCTTCAGCAGCGCCGCCCGGAGGAGCAGATAGGAGTTTCGCGACAGCAGGCCGCCGGCGAGCTCGTCTTCGCGCAGGACTGCTTCGCAGGCGTCGCGCAGCAGGGGGGCCGCGGCAATCAACGCCGCATCAGCCTCCCAGGTGACCTCTGCGACCAGGTTGCCCAGGCTGTCAATGACTGCCGTGGCACCGCCGGAGGAATAATTCTGGGCCACTTTCCAGGGCGGCGGGGTGGGTGTATTCATCATGCGGAATGCCTTTCGCACGCAGGATCGGGTGAATCGACGGCAGAATTGTAACCGATTTAATCCTTCCCCTAATTTCTACGCTGTACAGATTGGGTTTGATCATCCTGTGCTGTTGCTTTTTACAGTTTATAGAATTACCCCTACCTGCTTTTACCAGTCTTCTTCCGGCCGCTGGTTTTGGGGTGAGATGCGGGTAGGTTATTACTGCAGTGAAACAGGTGCTGTCTGTTGATGCTTTTCCGCATGCGTCAAGGGGCACGGCGCGCAGAGAGCAGCCGCGGAGCTTTCTGGACCGTCACCTGGAAGACGAAAGCCGATTTTCGCCGCAACGCCGTGCCCTTACGGCAAATATTTTTGTACATTCAAATATAGGGCACGGCTGTTTGCGGTCAGTCAGCCTGACAGGAAATAAGCCCGCAGTGTTGCTGGGATCATTCGCTCCAGCCGGTGCCGTGCCGGCTGCGGAACCGGGATCTTAGGGAAGCCAGCAGGGCTAAATGAAAATCTGCTAGTAAAGGGGAAGAACCTGCCTGTCCGCCAGTGGTATTCGCAGTCCCGTTCCACGAACTCATCGAGCGTGTGCGCTGCTTTCATTTCGCCAGGCAGGTCGTTCCACACAGCATGCCAGTTTATGGGCCGGGATGGCGAAAATTGATCCACCCGATACTTGACAATATTTATCCGTATTGCTATAATAACCGAACAATGTTCGGAAAACGAAAGGTGTTCTCGCATGACCAGATCCACCGCACGCCGGCGCAGACATGAAAAGACCCGCCAGGCCATCCTGGACGCCGCCCGCCAGATTATTGTCGAGCAGGGGCCTGATGAACTGTCCATGCGCACCCTGGCGGCCCGTATTGATTACAGCCCCTCCGGGCTGTACGAGTACTTCGACAGCAAAGAGCAGATCATCCAGGAAGTCTGCAGCGAGGGCCACTGGCGGCTGACGCAGGCGATGAACCGTGTGGATGACACACTGCCGCCAGAGGAATACCTGCTGCGAATTGGGGAGGTGTATATTGATTTTGCGGTCGAAAATCCTGAACTGTTTCGGTTAATGTTTGCCTCGCTGCCTGCGGAAGTGCCGGACGAACAGCTGCTCTCCAGCCGCTCCTCGTTCCGGGTGCTGCTGCAGGCCATTCAGCGCGGCATCGACAGCGGCGTGTTCAAAACCCAGCCGGGTTTTGAACTGTACGAAATGGCCTTTACCTCCTGGGCGATGGTGCATGGGATCGCGATGCTGCGCATTTATATGCCGGAGGGCACCTCGTCCTTTGAGGCATACAAACACCAGGCACTGCTGGCCCTGCAGCGCGGCCTGATGAATGGTTCTGAAAACGGGAAATAGAAGGTTTTTTTTACCCTTTATCGAACAATGTTCGGTTTACGATGGTTGTTCGCAATACCGGCTGGCAGCTGGTAACAAATACAGGTAAAAAAGGAAGGTTGAAATGTCTGCTGTATTCTCCGGTCGCTTCACCGCTCACACTGACGAACCTTTTGTCGTCTTTTTAATCGGCATGCGCATCAACAAGCCCTGGGCCGTGCATAAATGGCTGCCGGTTGCGCTTGAGATGAACCCCATGCTGGTGGAACTCTACCGTCATCCTGAGAAGGGATTTCTGGGCGGGACCTTTGCGCTGACCCCCGGAGGTCCGCTGCTCGTGCAGTACTGGCGTTCTTTCGAGCACCTGGAGCGCTTCGCTCGCGATCCCAATGACCCACACCTGGCTGCCTGGAAGCGCTTTTACCAGCGCGCCCGGGATGGGGATGCGGTGGGCGTCTGGCACGAGACGTATATGGTGCATCCCGGCCAGTATGAAGCCATGTATGTAAACATGCCGCGCTTCGGGCTGGGCAGCGTGCTGGAGCATGTGCCGATCGGCAGGCGCTCCGACTCTGCCCGCGAGCGCATCGCTGCAGCCCGGTCATCAGGTTGAAGCCTGACGGCTGAATGAAACAGTGCAGGTGTTCAACTCGAGAACGCCTGCACTGTTCGTTTATCAGCCTTGTAGTGTAAAGCGATCGACCGGCTGCCGCTGCTGCCCTGCGATCTGCAGCACAATCTTTCCGGCCGGCCGCGCGTGCAGACTGCGCTCGAATGCCTTCCGGGCCCTGTCCAGAGCATACACCTCCGCCACAAGCGAGCGCAGCTCGCCCTCGTCAGCCAGGCGGGAGATCTCCCGGAGCTGGGCTGCGTTGGGTTCGACGACGAAGTAAATGGCCTCGATCCCCCGCTCCGCCGCAGCCTCCACATCCGGCTCAACGGCGACTGACACCAGCCGGCCGCCCGGGCGCACCAGATGCACCGACTGCTTCAGGCGTTCTCCACCGGCGGTGTCAAAGACCAGGTCGACGGACCCAACAGTTTTCTCCAGATCCTCACCCGGACAGCCAACAGCCTCATCTGCGCCGAGCTCCCGCACCAGGGAGAGGTTCTGTGGGGAGGCTGTCCCGATGACATAAGCCCCGCAGCGGTGGGCGAACTGCACTGCATAGCTGCCCACCCCGCCGGAAGCGCCGTGAATGCACACCCGCTGGCCGCTTTCCAGGCGCCCGTGAACGAAGAGCCCCTGCCAGGCGCTCAGGGCTGCCAGCGGTATCGCAGCGCTGTGAATGTGATCCAGTCGTTTGGGCTTCG
>Ga0134099_1000252_pt1 | contig 68721 bp, 62 predicted proteins | sample 10_taG_2_FD_105482 | JGI IMG/M metagenome (GOLD analysis project Ga0134099, IMG submission 105482) | Switchgrass degrading microbial communities from high solid loading bioreactors in New Hampshire, USA - 10_41_5_180_A2 metaG | ecosystem: Engineered > Bioreactor > Semi-continuous > Anaerobic >...
TCTCCTTTCAAATGGTTGGTGTGGTAACTCCATTTTACTTGAGATTTCAACTCCATGCTCTCTTTATTTACAAAAAATGCTGGAGCACCGAAACTATTACGCTTCGGCACCCCAACATTTATTATAGAACCCTAATATTTTGGAGGTGTACTTTTTTATTAAATTGAGAGGGGAGCTAAAAATTTTCAGTGTAATTATGCGCTATATATAATTATGGTATAATAATTAACTAAGGGCTTATTGATTTTTTCATGCGGGAGGGAGTGTTTTGGCTTTAAACGTGGTTCTTGTGGAGCCTGAAATACCCCAGAATACAGGGAACATCGCAAGGACATGCGCAGCGGTGGGAGCTGACCTTCATCTGGTAAGGCCTTTGGGCTTCTCTACAGATGATAGGTATTTAAAACGTGCAGGATTGGACTATTGGAGTGAAGTAAAGGTACAGTATTATGACAGCTTTGATGAGCTTCAGGAAAAAAATGCCGGGGCGACTTTCTACTATGCGACTACCAAAGCTGCCAAAAGTTATACGGCTGTGAGTTATCCTGAGGATTGTTTTTTGGTTTTTGGCAAAGAAACTGCGGGTTTGCCCGAAGATCTTTTAAGGAGAAACCTTGAATGGTGCATAAGGATACCGATGCGTCCAAACCTGAGGTCCCTTAACCTCTCAAATTCGGTGGCGATAATCGTGTTTGAAGCGCTGCGCCAGCACGGATTTAAAGGTTTGGAAACCGTAGGTAAGCTGGGAATGGAGGGATTATATGGTAAACAGGGATAGGATGGTTAATGAATTTATCGAGCTGGTGAAAATCGACAGCCTTTCCAAAAAGGAAAGGCAGATGGCGGATGCCCTGAAATCAAAGCTTGAAAGCATGGGCTTTGAGGTTTATGAGGATGATGCGGGCGAAAAGATAGGGGGGAACGCAGGCAACATCATATGTACCGTAAAAGGGGAGAAGGCTGTGCCCGCTGTGCTGCTTATGGCTCACATGGATACCGTAGTGCCGGGGATAGGGAAAAATCCTGTCATAGACGGGGATTACATAAAGACGGCTGGTAGCACTGTCCTGGGTGGAGATGATGTGGCCGGGATTGAAGTTATCCTTGAAGCGTTAAGGGTTCTTAAAGAAGAAGGCATTGAGCACGGCGATATCCAGGCGGTGTTTACCGTAGCTGAAGAGGTCGGCCTCTGGGGTGCAAAAAATCTTGATTACGGCAAAATATATGCAAAATACGGCTTTGTGCTGGACAATGGGGGAGCTGTAGGCTCTGTGGCCATTACTGCGCCATCCCAAAACCGCATTGATGTGGTGGTGAAAGGCAAAGCCGCCCATGCCGGAATGGAGCCTGAAAAAGGTATAAACGCTATAAAAATAGCTTCCGAAGCCATATCGAGGATGAAGCTGGGAAGGATAGACGAAGAGACTACCGCCAATATCGGTATTATCAGCGGAGGGCAGGCGACCAACATAGTATGTGACAGGGTTGAGATTAGAGGGGAGGCAAGAAGCAGGGATGAAAAGAAGCTGGAAATTCAGACCGCTCATATGAGGGAATGCTTTGAAGGGGCTGCCGCCAGGTTCGGAGGCTCTGTTGAGTTTAAATCCGAGCTGGAGTATCCCGCCTACAGCATAAAGGAAGACGACGCGATAGTGTCCATCCTCAGAAAAGCCTCAAAAGAAGCCGGGCTGGAGCTCATACTTGAGGCCACCGGCGGGGGAAGCGATACCAATATAATAAACGGCAAGGGGATTCAAGCTGTAGATGTGAGCGTTGGAATGGATAAAGTTCATACGGTAGAAGAGCGGATACGCATTGACGACATGGTTAAAGCTGCTGAATTTGTGGTAGAGATTATAAAGGCTGTAGAATAGGAGGTATAGTTATGGTTAGACGTATAGGAGTGCTTACGGGAGGCGGAGACTGTCCCGGCTTGAATGCGGTTTTGAGGGCTGTGGTTAAAACTGCCATGATTAAGTTCGGTTATGAGGTTATTGGCTTCAAGGACGGCTATCGTGGCCTGGTGATGAACGATTATGTCAGGTTCAAACCCGGCGATGTGTCGGGCATACTTGATAAGGGCGGTACAATACTTGGTTCATCTAACAAAGATAATCCCTTCAAGTTCAAGATTGAAAGAGGGGATAAAGTAGAATATAAGGATATGTCGGACCGGGTGATCGACAACATCCACATGCACGGCATAGATTGCATGGTGCTGATAGGCGGGGATGGAACGCTTACCAGCGCCAGGGACTTTGCGAGGAAAGGGGTCAATGTTATCGGCATCCCCAAGACCATAGACAACGACCTTTGTGCAACCGACTTGACCTTCGGCTTTATGACTGCGGTGGACACCGCTACAGAGGCTATTGATAAGCTTCATTCGACTGCCGAGTCCCACCATAGGGTTATGATACTTGAAGTGATGGGAAGGTATACGGGCTGGATAGCCCTGGAGGCAGGCATTGGAGGCGGAGCTGATGTAATACTTATTCCCGAGATACCTTATGATATAAATAAAGTGGCCCAGAAAGTTCTTGAGAGGAAGAACGCCGGCAAGCATTTCAGCATCGTGGTTGTGGCTGAAGGAGCCAAGGCGGTGGACGGTGAGGTTGTTGTCAGCAAGGTTGTAAAGGACAGCCCCGATCCGATAAGGTTGGGTGGCATAGGCAACAAGATAGCCGTCGAAATTGAGGAACTGACGGGAATAGAGACCCGCGTCACCGTTTTGGGACATCTGCAAAGAGGGGGCAGACCCATACCCTATGACAGGATATTGTCCACCAGATATGGCGTCGCAGCCGTTGAGCTGATAAATGAGGAAAAATTCGGCGTCATGGTGAGCCTGCAGGGAAATGAAATAAAGGCGGTTCCCCTTGAAGAAGCGGTAGGAAAGCTTAAAATGGTGGATCCTGACGGGGAGCTTGTGAGGATAGCCAAGAGCGTAGGAGTTTCTTTCGGCGACTAAAAAATGTAAAACAGGAGATTTGCCAATAATGGATTTTGCAGATATAACAATAAATGATAAGGCTTTATTTGACAGGTATCTACACCGGTATGAGCCCCGGATATCCGAGATGACCTTCACAAATCTGTTTATGTGGCGAAAGGTGCATAGTTTCAGGTATGCAGAGGTTGAGGGTCTGCTATGCGTCATTTCCGTTCCGGAGGAAGGCCGGCCTTATGCTTTAAAGCCTGTGGGGGCCATTGACGGCGATAATTTTGCAAAAACCATATGGGACTTAAAGGACTATTTTCTGAAAAAGGGCTGGAAACTGGAATTTAGAAAAGTGGCCGAGGAAGATCTAATCTATTTTAAAGACTTTGTGAGCTCGGATGAAGGCATTGTTTTTGACCGCAACAACAGCGACTACATATATCTGACCGAAGATTTGATCAATTTGAGGGGAAAAAAATTTCACAGCAAAAAAAACCATATAAACAAGTTTAAAAAACTGTATGAATATGAGTATGTGAGGCTGGATGGTGGATTTGTGGATGAATGCTTGAGGATAATGGAGGAATGGTGCGCAGCCAAAGGCTGCGATTGTCGGAAAGAGGGATACTGCGAGAAGCTTGCCAACATGGAGCTTTTAAATAATTATGGCGACCTTGGATGTAAGGGAGCTTTAATAAAGGTAAACGGAAGGTTTGAGGCTTTTACGGTCGGAGAAATGCTGAACATGGATACTGCGGTAATACATATAGAAAAAGCCAATTCTCAGATTGACGGCCTATACGCCTTTGTAAACCAGCAGTTCTGTGAAAAGGAATGGGGAGACACCACCTATATAAACCGGGAACAGGACCTGGGAGTTGAGGGCCTCAGGAAGGCAAAGCTTTCCTACAATCCGGTAAAGATGGTCAACAAATACACCATCCATGTAAATTGATGTAAATTGATGCCGGTACATATTTTACGTGATTATGGATAATATAAAATTTGGGTAGTGAAGCAACATTGTTAAAAATTTAATTATTTTGACTCATAAGCCTTGAAAAAAAGAAAAAAATAATATAAAATTAAATGTGATTTTGGATAAAATTAGCCAAAAGTACTGATACTTATTGCATCAAGCCGTAAAATACTAATTTAATTAAAATAAATAGGAGGTTAAAAAATATGGCAGTAAAAATAGGTATTAATGGTTTCGGAAGAATAGGTCGTCTTGTTTTCAGGGCTGCGATAGACAACCCTGCTGTTGAAATTAAAGGTATCAACGACCCCTTTATTGACCTCGAATATATGACTTACATGCTGAGATATGACACTGTGCACGGACAGTTCCAGGGCACAATCGAAACAAAAGACGGTAAGCTTGTTGTAAACGGCAAGGAGATAAGCGTCTATGCTGCAATGAAGCCGGAGGAAATTCCGTGGAGTGAGTGCGGCGCCGAATACATAGTAGAATCCACAGGCGTATTTACAGATACGGAAAAAGCTTCCGGTCACTTCAAAGGCGGTGCTAAAAAAGTAGTTATCAGCGCACCTTCAAAGGATGCTCCCATGTTCGTAATGGGCGTTAACCACGATAAATATACAAAGGACATGAAGGTTGTCTCCAATGCTTCCTGTACAACCAACTGTCTCGCGCCCCTGGCGAAAGTTATTCATGAAAACTTCGGAATCATTGAAGGGCTTATGACGACTGTCCACTCCATTACGGCTACCCAGAAGACGGTTGACGGACCTTCAAAGAAAGACTGGAGAGGCGGACGTGCAGCAGCACATAACATAATTCCTTCATCTACAGGCGCTGCAAAAGCTGTCGGAAAGGTTATCCCCGAATTGAACGGCAAGCTGACGGGCATGGCATTCAGGGTTCCCACAATTGATGTATCTGTTGTTGATTTGACCTGCCGTCTCGAAAAGCCTGCTACTTACGAAGAAATTAAAGCGGCTGTCAAGAAGGCTTCTGAAAATGAACTAAAGGGTATCCTCGGATACACTGAAGATGATGTTGTATCCTCAGATTTCATCCACGATTCACGCACATCAATATTTGACGCTAAGGCAGGCATAGCTTTGAACAATAATTTTGTTAAACTGGTAGCATGGTATGACAATGAATGGGGATATTCAAACAAGGTTGTCGACTTGATTCTCCACATGTCAAAAGTTGATGCACAGTAAGTTTGATATCAGATAAAATAATTAAAAAGGTTCGGTTTTTGCCGAATCTTTTTAATTTAATAAAATAAGTTGCACCTTTGTTAAAAATTAGATAAATTTTAACGCGGGTATATTGAAAAGCATGGGGAAAAGATGTAAAATGTAAACGGCTAAATTTGCATAGCGGGCATCGGGCTTAAAAAGAATTTAGTGTTAGAGGCTATTTTGCTTATTGGTGCGAATTGTATTCAAATTAAATTTTTAAGGTTAAAAATACAATGAAGGAGAGTGAAGCAATATGAGTATGTTGAACAAAAAGACCGTTGAGGACATTGAAGTAAAGGGTAAGAAAGTTATAGTCAGGGTTGACTTTAACGTGCCGTTAGATGAAAACAGGAATGTAACCGACGATAAAAGGATTGTTGGAGCCCTTCCAACCATCAAATATTTAATAGAACATGGAGCAAAGACCATACTGGTTTCACACCTTGGTAGGCCAAAGGGTGAATTTAACGAAAAATACAGCATGAAACCGGCTGTCAAAAGGTTAAGCGAGCTTCTTGGCAAGGAAGTCATAATGGCGAAGGATGTAATAGGCGAAGACGCGAAAGCAAAAGCAGCCGCCCTCAAAGAAGGCGAAGTTTTGATGCTTGAGAATGTAAGATTCCATAAGGAAGAGGAGAAGAACGACCCGGCTTTTGCGAAGGAGCTGGCAAGCCTTGGAGAAATTTTTGTCAATGACGCTTTCGGTACCGCACACAGGGCTCATGCTTCCACGGCGGGAATAGCCGCTTATTTGCCTGCAGTATGCGGCTTCCTTATCAAGAAAGAGATCGAGTTCTTGGGTAAGGCCCTTTCGAACCCGGAAAGACCCTTTGTAGCCATATTGGGCGGTGCCAAGGTTTCCGATAAGATACAGGTTATTGAAAACCTTCTTGAAAAAGTCGATACCCTTATAATAGGCGGTGGTATGGCTTATACTTTCCTTAAGGCAAAAGGATACCATATCGGCAACTCCATCTGCGAGGATGATAAGCTTGACCTGGCCAAGAAGCTGATGGAAAAGGCAGAAAAGAAAGGCGTTAATTTGATGCTTCCGATAGGAAGTATAGTGGCCAAGGAATTCAAAAATGATACCGAATTTAAGTATGTTCCTTCCGATGATATGCCTGATGGTTGGATGGGAATGGATATAGGTTCATTAACTATAGAGAAATACTCCAAAGAGATCAAAAAGGCAAAAACTATAGTATGGAACGGACCAATGGGTGTCTTCGAATTCCCCAACTTTGCTACGGGAACCAGGGAGATAGCAAGGGCGGTGGCTGAATCCGGCGCCATATCCATAGTGGGAGGCGGAGATTCTGCAGCGGCGATAGAGCAGCTTGGGTTTGCCGATAGAATAACCCACATTTCAACAGGCGGCGGGGCTTCTTTAGAGTTCCTTGAAGGCAAAGTGCTTCCGGGAATAGCGGTGTTGATGGACAAAAACCCTAGGAAAAAGATCGCTGCAGGAAACTGGAAGATGAACAAGACTCCGAAGGAAGCTGTTGAATTTGTAGAGGCTTTAAAGCCTAGGGTTGCGGGGGTTGACACCGAGGTTGTAGTGGCTGTTCCCTTCGTGTGCTTGCCTGGAGTGATTAAAGCTGCCGAGGGTTCAAACATCAAAGTTGCTGCCCAGAATATGCACTGGGAGGAAAAAGGAGCTTTTACCGGAGAGGTTTCCGGGGCTATGTTGGCCGAACTGGGCGTAGATTACGTGATCATCGGACACTCTGAAAGGAGACAGTATTTCGGAGAAACTGATGAATCCGTCAACAAGAAGGTGCATGCTGCCTTCAAGTATGGCCTGAAACCGATAATTTGCGTCGGTGAATCCCTGGCTCAGAGGGAACAGGGCGTTACCGCAGATCTGGTAAGGTACCAGGTTAAGATTGCGCTGCTCGGTTTGAGCGCTGAACAGGTTAAAGAACTTATCATAGCTTACGAGCCTATCTGGGCTATAGGTACCGGCAAGACGGCTACAAGTGAGCAGGCCAACGAAGTTTGCATTATAATAAGGAACACGATACAAGAGCTGTACGGCGAGGAGGTTGCCCAGACCGTAAGGATACAGTACGGTGGAAGCGTAACAGCGACAAATGCGCCCGAGCTGTTCAACATGTCGGATATTGACGGAGGTCTTGTAGGCGGTGCAAGCTTGAAGCTTGATGACTTTGAAAAGATAGTCAAATATTATGTGTAATATTTGACCCATAGGTGGTTGCAGGTGCCGTCCTTCAGAATTGAAAACTGGAGTAGGCCCGCGCAATGAGGTACCTGTCAAGCCAGAGCCTTGCACAACGCCGGTTTCTGACTTTAGAGCTCTCTGGCTGTTATTGACAGATTGTAGGAGTGTAATTTAAGTTAACCCTCCGGTTTAGTGCTGGAGGGTTAATTGGTATTATAAGATGGGTATATAAATTATAATAACGATTACATGAACGGAGAGGATTTTGAAACATGAAAGATAAATTGGTTACGTTAATTATTCTAGACGGATTCGGAATTAATCCCCGCGAAGAGGGTAACGCTGTTAAAGCGGCGTATACGCCAAACCTTGACAGGTATTTTGCACAATACCCCAATACTGTTATACGTTGCAGCGGAATGGATGTGGGACTTCCCAAAGGGCAGATGGGCAATTCTGAGGTAGGCCACACAAATATAGGTGCAGGAAGAATAGTATACCAGGAATTAACACGTATAACCAAGTCGATAGAAGATGGTGACTTCTTTGAAAAGGAAGAATTCCTCGGTGCCATAGATAACTGCAGAAAGAACAATTCAAAGCTGCATTTATACGGGCTGCTGTCCGATGGAGGGGTCCACAGCCATAACACGCATCTTTACGCTCTTATAGAGCTGGCAAAGAAGCAAAATCTGAAGGATGTATATATTCACTGCTTCTTTGATGGAAGGGATGTTCCTCCTGACAGCGCAAAAGGGTATGTGGAGGAATTGGAAGCCAAATTGAAGGAGATAGGCGTTGGCAAGATAGCTTCCGTCATGGGCAGGTATTACGCCATGGACAGGGATAAGAGATGGGAAAGAGTTAAGCTGGCCTATGACGCCATGGTAATGGGAGAAGGCCTTAAGGCTGAAAGCGCCGGGCAAGCTGTAGCCGAGTCCTATGCCAGGGAGGAGTTTGACGAATTTGTCAAACCGACAGTGATCATTGAGAATGGCAAGCCTGTTGCTACAATAGAAGAAAATGACTCCATAATTTTCTTTAATTTCAGGCCCGACAGGGCAAGAGAGATAACCAGGACATTTGTTGACCCTGATTTTGACGGGTTTGTGAGACCGAAGGGATTTTTCCCGGTTTATTATGTCTGCATGACCCAATATGACAAGACGATGCCCAATGTCGTCGTGGCTTTCAAGCCGGAGAGCCTTACGAACACCTTTGGCGAATATATAAGCAAGCTTGGCTACAAGCAGCTCAGGATTGCCGAAACTGAAAAATACGCTCACGTTACCTTTTTCTTCAACGGAGGAGTTGAGACCCTCTACGAAGGGGAGGATAGGGTGCTTATACCGTCTCCCAAGGTGGCTACCTATGACCTCAAGCCTGAGATGAGCGCTTATGAGGTTACTGACGAAGTGCTCAAAAGGATAAATTCCAAAGAGTATGACGTGATTATATTGAACTACGCCAACTGTGACATGGTAGGCCACACAGGCGTATTCGAGGCTGCAAAGGCCGCCGTTGAGGCTATCGACGTATGCCTCGGCAAAGTTGTGTCGGCAATTCAGGCCCAAGGCGGCGTGGCTTTAATTACGGCCGACCACGGCAATGCTGAACAAATGATAGATTATGAAACCGGCGGACCCTTTACCGCCCACACCACAAATGTCGTTCCGCTCATTGCGATAGGCGTGGGCGATGTGAAATTGAAGGAAGGAAGGCTTTCGGACCTTACTCCTACAATGCTTGACATTATGGGACTTGAAAAGCCGAAGGAGATGACGGGTACCTCACTGATAGTGAGAGAATAGAAATATATTTCACTTAACTGTTTATAAGAATGTTATAAAAAGGTTAAAATATATAATAGGGTTAAAATATACAGGCAGACATTGACAAACTATTGTCAAAATTATATTTACATTTCGCCAGAGATAGGCTATTCTATTAATGTAAAAATTTATGTATTGGAGGGATAAGTTGCTATGAAGCAATACTTGGAGATTGAAAGCGTATTCGCCAGGGAAATTCTTGATTCAAGGGGAAATCCTACTGTAGAGGTAGAGGTTATAGCTGAAGGCGGTTTTATAGGCAGGGCAGCAGTTCCGTCAGGAGCTTCGACCGGCGCTTTTGAGGCCATCGAGCTCAGGGATGGAGATAAAGAAAGGTATCTGGGGAAAGGTGTCCAGAAGGCTGTCGACAATGTAAACAATATTATAGCGCCCGAAGTGGAAGGTATGAATGTTTTTGACCAGGTCGCGATTGACAAGCTTATGCTGGCCCTCGACGGCACTCCCAACAAGAGCAAACTGGGAGCCAACGCTATACTTGGAGTTTCCCTTGCAGTAGCAAAAGCGGCTGCCGAAGCGCTGGGGCTGAGCCTTTATCAATACATAGGCGGCACCAATGCCAAGACTCTGCCGGTTCCCATGATGAACATCATAAACGGCGGAAAGCATGCCGACAACAGCGTAAACATACAGGAATTCATGATCATGCCGGTTGGGGCTTCCAGCTTTAAGCATGCGCTCCAGATGTGTGCGGAAGTATTCCACAACCTTAAGAAAGTGCTGAGCAGCAAGGGCTATAGCACTGCTGTAGGTGATGAAGGGGGCTTCGCACCTAATCTCAAGACTGACGAAGAGGCTATAAAGGTTATACTTGAGGCTATAGAAAAAGCCGGATACAAAGCCGGTGATGATTTCAGGATAGCAATAGATGCTGCGGCAACAGAAATGTATCAGGAAGACGGGACCTATTTGTTCTGGAAGTCCGGAATCAGGAAAACAAGAGAAGAAATGGTTGACTTCTGGGCAGACCTTGTAGAGAAATATCCCATAATCTCCCTCGAAGACGGCGTGGCTGAGGAAGACTGGGATGGCTGGAAGATGCTTACCGACAGGTTAGGCAAGAAGATTCAGCTTGTAGGTGACGACCTGTTTGTGACGAATACCGAAAGGCTCAAAAAAGGCATCGAAAAGGGCGTTGCAAACTCAATCCTCATCAAGGTCAATCAGATAGGTACCCTCACTGAGACTCTTGACGCTATACAGATGGCTAACAGGGCAGGTTACACGGCTGTTACCTCCCATAGGTCCGGAGAGACTGAAGACGTTACAATAGCGGATATAGCTGTTGCTACCAACTCCGGACAAATCAAGACAGGCGCTCCTTCAAGGACAGACCGTGTCGCTAAATACAACCAGCTTCTCAGGATAGAGGAAGAGCTTGGAGAAGCGGCTCAATATCCGGGACTTAACGCATGGTTCAACCTTAAAAATAAATAAAGGATTTAAGGCCGAAATTTAAGCAGTTGCCAGCTTCTAAAAGGCTGGCAGCTGCGTTTATGGCAGAGGAGGACTATAGCCTTCGTAGCTCCTTTAATGGCCCATGGAGCTTGTGTAAGTCCCATGGCTTTTGCTCTACTGGCTGCTTTAGGGTGATGTAAGACTATATAAGGCTTTAGTGTTTCCATTTTACAGTGCTGTAAAATAATGTAAATAACTGTCGAAATCTTTAGAGTGAACCTGCTTGTAATATTATGCAATATTTTATAAAATATACATAAAAGAAAATAAATGGTGTAAAAATCAAAAAACTTATCACGTCGATATTTTATTAAACGCCTCTATTTTATTTAGAAGCGTGGTGATTTCTATGATAGATGCTTTAAGCGATAAAATCACGGGCATGATCAAACAAAACGTAAAAGGCATCAGCGAAGAAAAAGAAGAGATAGTTAATTATGGTTTAAACATACTTATTTATCAAACGGCGTTTACGGCAGGCATCTTTATTCTCGCTTTGCTGGTAGGGCTGTTCAAGTATGTGCTGGCATCGCTGGTGGTATATGCGTTTCTTCGTGTTTTTGCCGGAGGCGCCCATGCGAGGACCCGTGTCCAGTGCTCGGTGTCAAACCTGATAATCCTGTTTGTTCCGGCCCTTGCCTCGAAATATATATGGGCAGAGAGCTACTGGCCAGCGGTCTTTGTCCTTGCAGTAAACTTGGTGGCTATCTATATCTATGCCCCGGGCGACACGGAAGAAAGACCCATCATAAGTAAAAGGATCAGGATGAGGCAGAAAGTGGTATCGCTGCTGCTGGCAGCCGCTATCTTTGCGATTTCGGTTGTTGCATGGCATTATGACAGGCGGCTGTACAACGTTATCACCATCACCACACTGTTTCCGTCTTTTCTGCTCACTCCTGTTGGTTATAAGCTGTTTAAATGCAAACAAAGCTCGCAAACAAGCGACATAAATCAACCTCAATAAACTTAAGAAGAAAGGAGCGATTTTTATCATGCGTAAAGTTCTTCCTCTAATCCTTACTTTAGCTGCCGGTATTGCGGTTCTGTTGGCTACCACCACAGCGTATGCCTGCCCTCCGTGGGTAACGTACCAGCCCAAGGCGCCGAAGTCGCTGATAAAGTAGAATAAGCGGCAGGTATATTAAAAAGGGACTTGCCCCTATGTAGGGGCAGTTCCTTTTTTGCGCGCGTCCAGCTATAGGCGCGCCAAAAAGGCTAGTGGAGAGCGCCCCATCCTGAATCCAAATTTTTTGCAAATGATGTTATGTAAATGATGGATGTAATTACGCATTTGGCTGCTTATTCCCTTCTGATTCATTATCGGAAATCCGCAAAGGAAAACTGTGAAAGCGCCTTGCGAAAAAGGGAGCCGCGGCGCTGCGGGAAGCAGGCTGCTCGAATAATGGAAGGACTCCAACCTGATTTTTATTAATACAATATTTCAAGATGCTGCATGAAAATGTTGTCGGCAACGGTTGTCTTCAGGCAGCAGTTTTTATGCTTTGACAGTATTTTTTTGACTTCCCACAGCCCGAAGCCACTGTGGTCGGATTTTGTGCTGAAGCCGTTTTCATAGATTTTTTCGATGTCAACGTGGCATGCAAAGGAGTTTGTTATGTCTATGACCAGGCCGGTTTTGTCCGGTTTTTCCGTTATCATGAGCTCGGCATACTTCTTTTCGCTTTCGGAGGCGGCTTCCAGGGCATTGTCCAGCAGTATCCCGAGGACCTTGCAGAAGTCGTATATTTTCATGCTTCCCGTGTTTATTTTGGCTGATATGTTCACATTAAACACAATGTTTTTAATCTCGGCATAGGAGATCTTGGAAAGCAGCAGCCCGTATACCGCCGGGTTGTCCTTGATGAAAGTGTTTAGCGGCAGCATATTGTTGATCATCCGGATGTCGCCCTGGAGCTGTGAGAAGTATTTTTTCAGCCCGCTTAAATCGTCAAGGGACAGGTAGCCGCTGATGACCTGTATGATATTGTTAAAGTCGTGCTTAAAGCCCCTGAGTCCGTCTATCGTATCGCTTAGCGTCTGGATGTAAAGTTTCTGAAACTCAACTTCCTGTCTTTTGGCTTCTAGTTCACCAAAATTTATGCTATTATAAATACTTAAACTCAAGAGTATTAGTACTGACATTGCGTTAAAAATAATAATTTCCGTGGGAACTGTAATAACAGTATTGTTGATGAAAAACAGCATATTGGGGATTATCATAATAGATGCAAGTAATCCATTAATAATTATGCTGAACGTTCTCCTTTTATTGATATCTTCAGGAATGTAAATTTTCATTTTAAAATAGTATATAAGTGTAGCTGCGGTAAATAGTAAGAGATTTGCAACATTCCGCATTGCTGCGTAGAGCAAGAGTTTATTTGTAATCGTTTGAAACCAAGTACCTGATATAAGATATTCACTGAATGAAAGCTTTAATATTGCCATATTAGTATATTCAATAATGCCGGATAGTAGGATCAGCATGCAGGTCGAAAGGACGCTGCGTAAAAAATCAATTTTAAAAATATATTTGAAAGTTAGCAGCATTATCACTATATATATTATTAAGTTTTTGATGACTAAGTACTCCTCAGGCAGGGGTATAAGTATTTCGCGCCCCAGTGCATTGATCAAGGCAAAAAAGGCCAATTCTTTCCACCTGAGTTTCCTGTTTAATATAAGAAGTACTATGACTCCTTGAAGAAAGTAGTTTATAGCAGTTGAGAAAAATAAAACGACCCATTCCATTATGCTCTGCATAAAATTCCCCCTATACAATCACAAAATTAAGCTTTCCCGAAGACTTGCAAATTACCATAATTTATTATATATGATAATATATCAATTCACAATACGCTAAATCTTTATAAATTTAGGCGGTAGCCTTTCATACTATTGCTTCCAGCCCAATCGCTTCCCGGCATCGCTTCGCCTGCCGCGCTTCATGATGTGTCGAAAAGACATAAAATCGGCGCTTTAGGGTCAAGGATGTAACTTATATGATGAACATCCTACCGGCGGCGGGCTGCGGCCGTTAAAATCCCAGGATATCGATAATTGAAAAGACCTCTTGAATTTATAAACCAAATAGGCTAAACTAGCTTTAACCGGGGAAGAAGGTGATTTATGAAAGGGCTTGTACATATATACACAGGAAACGGAAAAGGGAAGACAACCGCTGCTATAGGCCTTGGAATAAGAGCTTATGGGAGAGGCTTTAAGGTACTGATGGTCCAATTCCTTAAAGGTTCTGAGACGGGTGAAGTAGAAACGCTAAAGGCCCTTGAGCCTGGTTTTGTCCTCCGCAGGGCCAAGGAAGTCAAGGGCTTCTTCTGGAACATGGATGAAGAGCAGAAGAGAGAGCTCAGGAAAAATACCCAGGAGCTCCTTGATTATGCCGGTAAAGCTGTAAGCAGCGGTGAGTGGGATTTAGTTATCCTTGATGAGGTGATAGGGGCCATATCCAATGGTTTGGTCCAGATTCAACAAATAACCGACCTTATAAAAAATAAGCCTGAAAGCTTGGAGCTTGTGCTGACAGGAAGGAACGCGCCGCAGGAATTGATAGATCTGGCCGATTATGTCTCGGATATAAAGGCGGTAAAGCATCCCATGAATATGGGAATACCTGCAAGGAAAGGAATTGAATGCTGAATAGAAGGGCTATTGACATTTAAATGCCAATAGCCCGAAGCACTGTGATGTACCTGCTTTCGTACCGCAAAGTTATATGCCGCCCAGCTGTGACTTTACCTGTATTATGTCTTGCTGATCGGCCTGCTGGGCTGGCTTGTAATAGCCTTTTTGCTCAGCCAGCTTGTAGAGGTTATACTGGAAGGTTTCATCCGAGTTCCTTATCTGTTGTAAAGTCTGCCTCAGCTGTTGATTGGATGTCTGGACTATAACATTTGCATAGCCGGTTATGCTGCTGTTAATCATGGATAAAACGTCGTTAACCATGTCTTTTTCTTGCATAGCTTTTTGCCTCCTTAGCTTAGAAATGACATTAATTTTTGTTTTGTATTTTTCGCTTCTTGCGCAGATTGCTGAAACATTTGCTTGATTTGCGGGTCGGTAGCCATTTGTGCATACTGCTGAAGCTTCTGGTAGGCTGTTTCGTGTGAGCCGATAAGATGGCGGAGGTTTTGAAGTTCCATCTGGTTTAACTGCGACATTAAATACTCACCCCTTTCTTTTGACTTCATGTATAGTGTTTTTCAGGAAACGAAAATTATGCATAAATATGAATTTATTTTCCATTTCTTCATCTTACGCCCTTGTAGCCTGCATTTGGGCGTTCTGATCTGAAATCTTGATTTACAGAATTAAAAAGAATTACGGCAAGACCATTGCAAAAATAGTAAAAATATAGTAAAATAAAAAAGCAAATACATTATAAAAAGTCTTTTATGAAAGTTGGGAGAAGAGAATTGACAACTAAGGGAGCGAATAGCATCGAAGTAAAAAAAATGAATCGAAATGCTATATATAAGTTTTTATATAGGCATGATCCTATTTCTATACAAGAAATTGCCCGTGCTCTGAAAATGAGTTTGCCTACAGTTACACAGAATATCAAGGAATTGCAGGAAAAAGATTTGGTGATTGAAACAGGCCTGTTCGAGTCAACAGGAGGAAGGAAGGCAAAGGCAATCGCATATAATAGCGCCGCAAGGTTTGCTGTCGGATTGGATGTCACTCGAAATCACGTTGGAATTGTATTGATTGATTTAAGCGGCAAGGTGATTAAAAACGAAAGAAGAAAATATGCCTTTGTAAACTCTAAAGAGTATTTTGAAGAAATTGGAAACTTAGTAAAAAGCTTTGTCGAGGATTCTAATATTGAAAGCAGCAAAATCTTAGGAGTTGGCATTGCTTTGCCTGCCATACTGTCGTATGATAAACAAACGGTGAGCTATGCGACAGTTATCGATTTTCAGGGCGGAAGTGTGGAGAGTTTTTCAGAATTCATACCGTATCCGTGCATCCTGAGCAATGATGCCAATGCTGCAGGCTTGGCGGAATTGTGGATAGACGGAACCATAGAGAATGTTGTATACCTTTCTCTTAATAACAGCGTCGGCGGAGCCGTTATAATAGGTAAAAATATATATACAGGAGAGAACCAGCGCAGCGGCGAATTCGGGCATATGACAATCGTCCCCAACGGCCGCACTTGCTACTGTGGACAAAAGGGTTGTGTTGACGCATACTGCTCGGCTAAAATTTTGTCAGACAGCGCAAATGGAAATATTGCCGAGTTTTTCAGGCTTTTAAAATTAAATAGTGAACCCCAGAAAACTTTGTGGGAAGAATATCTTGAGCATTTAGTCGTCACCATTAATAATTTGAGAATGCTCTACGACTGCAATGTCATTCTGGGAGGATATGTGGGAGCTTACTTGGACGAGCATATTGAGCATATAAGAGAATTGGTGGCAAAAAGAAATACATTTGAGCTTGACGGGTCATATCTGAAGGTTTGCAAATATAAACTGGAGGCCACCGCTGTCGGTGCGGCCTTGCAGCACGTTGAGAATTTTATTAATAACGTTTAGTGTCAGTTATAGGTGATGCTTTTAGCGGTTTTGTCCATTACTTAAGCAGAAGATTCCCACCTGTAAAGGCTTCATATCCGATACATGGCGTCTCGTGTGGATGTCCGGCCGGAGCATGCATGAATATTATCTTTAGCAATGATTATTGTCCCTTCTGTTTCGCCGGGGCCCTATCCATGGAATTGCCTCGGTTTTCTGTTCCATCAAAGAAGCTTTAAGTTGAGTTTTGAATATATCCACTAAAAAAAACATACATTTGTATTAAAAATATGTTGACTTTAAACAAAAATGTTGTATAATGTTATTAAAGTTGTTTTACAAAAGTGTTATTTAAATCACATAAATTAAGCCGGGATGCTTGGGAAGGGTTGATGAAAAGTATGGCTGGAAGGGTATCTTGAGGCGGAATCCAATCTGATTCAAGGCTAATTTGAGAATTTTTCTGACTAAAAAGGGTTTTATGAGGGGAAAGAAATGGAAGGAAATATTAAGCTGAGGGTATCTAAGATTGAAAAGTCCTTTCCGGGGGTTAAAGCTCTTGATAAGATCGATTTTGCTGTTAAAAAGGGTTCTGTACACGTTTTGTGTGGGGAAAACGGAGCAGGGAAGTCAACGCTGATGAAAATCATCAACGGAATATATCAACCGGATAGTGGGCAGATCTACATTGATGAAAAACCTGTCAGGATAAATAATCCCATACAGGCGAGAAATTTAGGCATATCAATGATATTTCAAGAGCTGAATTACGTTCCCGAGATGACGGTGGAAGAGAATATTTTTCTTGGAAATCTTCCTGTGGACAGATTTGGCAAGGTTAACTGGAGAGAGGTAAGGCGACGCACAAAAGAGCTCTTGGAAGCAGAAGGACTGCCTTATGATCCGTCCACATTGCTTAAGGATTTAACCGTATCTGATATTCAGATGCTGGAAATCATTAAGGCTATTTCTTACCAGTCGGACATAATTATAATGGATGAGCCTACCTCTGCAATCACGCTCAAGGAAGTAGAAAAACTGTTCTTTAAAATAAGAGAGCTTAAAGCCAGGGGAGTAAGCATAATATACATATCCCATAAACTGGATGAAATTTTCCAGATAGCCGACGAAATAACCGTGCTTAGGGATGGGGCTGTTGTAGAAAGCCATCCTAAAGAGGAACTGGACATCGAAAAAGTCATCTCCCTGATGGTAGGGCGTAAGCTTACCAACACGTATCCAAAGGAAAAAGTTGAAATCGGAGAGGATTTGCTTCAGGTCGAAAACCTGAATCGCGATAAGGTGTTCCGCAATATTAGCTTTCATGTCAGAAGGGGCGAGATTGTCGGATTTGCAGGGCTGGTAGGAGCCGGGCGCACAGAGGTGATGCGTTGCCTGTTTGGCCTGGATCCCAAGACATCCGGCACTATAAAAATTAAGGGTAAAGAAGTAAATATAAAAAATGTAAGGCAGAGCATAGATAACGGTATGGTAATGCTTTCGGAGGACAGGCGCAGGTACGGCATAATCCCGATGCGGTCTGTTATGGAAAATACGACCATATCCTGCCTGAGGAAGGTATTTTACCGCTTCAGGCGCCATAAAAAAGTTGAGCAAAATATCGTCTCTGACATATTCAATAAATTAAGAGTGAAAACACCCACCCTTGATACAGTTATAGCTTCATTGAGCGGCGGTAACCAACAGAAAGTGGTTTTGTCCAAATGGCTGATAAGAAATCCGGACATCTTGATTTTGGATGAACCTACCCGGGGTATCGATGTGGGAGCCAAATTTGAGATATATAAACTCATGACTGATATGGTGAAAGAGGGTAAAGCAGTCATCATGGTTTCCTCCGAGCTTCCTGAATTGATAGGCATGTGTGACAGGATTTATGTAATGGCAAAAGGCACCATCACAGGTGAGATTAATCGGGAAGATTTTTCACAGGAACTCATTATGAAATATGCTACCGGAACTTTAACGTCTAATGGGGTGAAATAAAATGGATTTAAGAAGTAATTTCTGGAGTACTGCAAGAAAGAAATACAACATTTATATGGTTTTGGCAGTTTTATTTATCATCTGTTCCCTTGCGAATCCTAACTTTTTGTCGGTAAACAATCTGACAAACATTTCAAGGCAGTTGGCGGTAACAACTATCCTGGCCTTCAGTGAAACCATGCTTATAATATGCGGAATGCTTGACCTGTCGGCCGGTTCGGTGCTTGCCCTTTCAGGAGTGTTTGCGGTATCTGTATATAAATCTACAGGATCTCTGCTGCTGTCTATTTTGATAGGCGTTTTAACCGGACTTATATGCAATGTGGTAAACGCCTTCATGATCAGCACTTTTAAGGCACCGCCCTTTATTGCCACATTGTCAATGATGACAATGGCTCGGGGCGTGGCGCTCCTTTTCACTAAAGGGCAGAATATTCTCCAGTTGGGAGGTTTTGTAGTGCTGGGCCAGGGTTCTATCGGGATAATCCCTATTCCCGTTATTTTCCTGGTGGCCTTTGCGATTGTCACTTGGTACATACTAAACCATACAAGGCTCGGACGTTCTTTATATGCTGTCGGAGGAAATGAAGAAGCAGCTGTCGCATCAGGTATCAACGTGCACCAGGTAAAATATGTTGCCTTTATTATAAACGGGATTTTTGTAGGGATTGCAGGTGTCCTGTTTATGTCCCGTGTAAATGCAGGACTTCCAAATGGTGCTATCAATTATGAGTTTACCGCCCTTACAGCGGCAATTATCGGCGGAACAAGTTTTTCCGGAGGTATTGGAACTGCCGGTGGCACCCTTGCCGGCGCCTTCATCGTCGGTTTTCTGGATAATATCATGAATCTGACAAATGTAGATTCCTACATGCAGCAAATAATCCGTGGCGCAATTATCGCCCTTGCCGTAATCTACGATATCCGCTCAAAGAACCGCAGGACAAAGAGCATGTTAGGCAGGATAGAGGACAGGGACGCGGCGAAAAAAGGCGTAAGCGCATAAAACCGGTTAAACGTACAATAAATTAGTGATAATAAATTAGTGTTGGTTATTTATAATAAAAAATTAGTGTTGATTATTTAGTGTTAGTTATTTGCTATAGATCCCCCCCACATTTAAGACTAAAAGCTTTATCTGTAAATACCGGATGAAAGACGGCATCAATTCAACTGTAAAGTAAGGTCCCCCCCCTTTTTGCTAGCAACAGCATTAAACAGCCTGGCTGTTTAAAATAAGAAAAAGAAGGATGGGAGAAAACATGAAGAGGAAAATTTTAACCATTTTTTCAGTGCTGCTGGTATTGGCTTTATTGGCCGGATGTGGATCAACCTCACAAACTCCGCCTGCGTCAAAGTCTGAGTCAACGCCTGCGTCAACGTCAGGTGACCAAGGCGGAAAAGAAAGCGGGGAAAAGGTGTACAGAGTAGCGTATATAGCTCGCGCTCAGGCGGACTCATTTGCTGCGTGGCTTGCAAACGCCATAAGGGACGAGGCCAAGAAATACCCGGACATTAAGCTTGATGTTTTCGACGGGCAGGCTAATGACGATAAAGAGAATTCCATGATTGAGAACGCCATAGCCAGCAAATATGACGTAATTATAGTGCAGCCGAACAACGGTGAAGCCCAGAGACCGTACGTAGAAAAAGTCGTCCAGGCGGGTATAATTGCCATTACAACAAACGCACGTATTGCGGGAATCCAAGGCGCATCTTCGGTAGACGCAGACCCTTATGAGCAAGCGGCGGTTAACGCACGCGCAGCTTTGGAACAAGTTCCGCAGAATGCAAAAGTGGTTGTATTGAACGGACCTCCCGGCAACTTCCATGCGGATGAAAGGCGCAGAAGCTGGCAGAAGGAGTTCTTTGACAAGCGCCCCGACGTAAAAATTGTCGGCGAACAAATTGCCAATTGGAACAAGGATGAAGCCATGAAGTTTATGGAGGACTGGATGCAGGCTAACGATAAAATTGACGCTGTTATTTCCATGAATGACAACATGGCTGCAGGAGCCATTGAAGTTGTAAAAGATAATCCGAAATATAAAGACATGCTTGCATACGGTGTTGACGGGACAGCTGAGGCGCTTCTTCTCATAAAGGAAGGAAGGATGACTTCCACATGCTTGCAAAATGCTTTTGAACTTGCTGAAAAAATACTGGATACAAGCTATAAGCTCTTAACAGGCCAGGAAAAGCAAATAGATATAGATATAGGCAATCCGCTCATTACAAAGGATAACGTAGATCAATACATCGAATTGCTTAAAAAAGCAGGGTCCATTAAATAATGTTCTTTCGCAGGCGCATATTAGGATTTTGGAGAAATGGGGGGGAAAATTCCCAAAATCATAAAATGCGCCTTATTTTTGCCTTATATCACCTGCCCCGGGACTTATTTTAAAGCACAAGGCCCGGGCTAAAAGCCGGGAGGGCAAGGGTATATGTAAGGACAAACAAGGCCAATGTTTGATATTTAAGTGAAATGACGCTAAAAAGGGTGGCGTATGAGCCACCCAAGACTTTAATTAAGGAGGGTTAGCGGATGAAAAACAGAGCGGCGTATATGACCGGACTCAACAAAATGGAAATAAGGGAAATTGAGGTCCCTGTACCAAAAGAGGGGCAAGTACTTGTAAAGCTTGAATATGTGGGCATTTGCGGTTCTGACGTGCACTATCTGGAACATGGGAAAATTGGGGACTTTGTCGTCAACGGCGATTTTATACTTGGCCACGAATGTGCAGGAACTGTGGCTGCTGTCGGGCCAGGTGTGAAAAGTTTGAAAGTCGGGGATAAAGTTGCGCTGGAACCGGGTTGCACCTGCGGCCAGTGTGAATTCTGCAAAACCGGCAGGTATAATTTATGCCCCCATGTGGAGTTTTTAGCCACTCCGCCCTATCACGGCTGCTTAATGAACTACATTGCATTTCCGGAAAATATGGCATTTAAGCTGCCGGGTACAATTTCCACAAAAGAGGGAGCCCTCGTCGAACCGCTGGCAGTGGGCATGCATGCGGCAAAACAGGGCAGGGTTGAATTAGGAGACTCAGTGGTCATCCTTGGCTCAGGCTGTATCGGGCTGGTAACGCTTCTTGCCTGCAAAGCCTTCGGCGCCACCGATATTACAGTTGTGGATATTATTCCAAAAAGGCTTGAATATGCTAAGAAACTGGGGGCCACCACAGTAATAAATGCAGCTGAAGCGGATGTTTTGGCTGAAATCGACAAACTTACGGATGCAAAAGGTGTCGATGTTGTAATAGAGACTGCAGGATCTGCGAAAACTATAGCCTATACCCCATATATTGTGAAAAGAAGCGGGCGTATAGTTCTTGTCGGCCTTGCGCCTGAGGATATTGTTGAATATAACTTTGCTAAAATTATGGCCAAAGAAGCGGAAATTAAATCAGTGTTCCGCTACAGGAACATATATCCGCAGGCGATACAAGCAATTTCAAAAGGCATTATCGACGTATCCGGAATCATAACTCATGAGTTTGCCTTTGATGATGTTGCAAAAGCCTTTGACTTCGTGATCAACAATAAACAGGATGTAGTTAAGGCAGTTATAAAAATAGATTAATATTATGAAGATGTCGGAAGCTGCTTTTGCGCAATAGTTTTTATCCTGGCAGAGAGGAAAGCCAGAATGATTAAGAGAATTATGGCGTATAACAAGCAGCTTCTGTATCCCCAGGCCACGCCGATATAATGGTTGGTTAATCCTATGACCATTTGAAATATGCCGTTAATTGCTCCGGATATGGTGATAACCGCGCTGGTAATGGTGGGGGCATCACCGCCGAATACCTGCATTGCCACCGCCATGACGGTGGGCCACATGATTGCGATGAATAAGCCGGTGAAAGGCAATATCCATATACCGGCTCTTCCAAGAATAAAGCCCGCAAGAAACAGAATAATGGTGCCGCCTGCAGCAAGGTACAGGCTTCGGAGATACCCTATTTTTTCTATTGCCAGGCCGCTAAAAAGGCGGGATAGGGTAAAAAGGACATAAAACAGGGATACAAAGCTGGCCCCTATGACCCGCGGGTCCAGGCCGTATACATCCTGTAGGTATAAGCCGCCCCAGTTGGCTGCACCGAATTCCACCACTTCCATAAAGCCCAGAGTTATGGAGAACAGCCAGACAATAGGATTTTTCAAAGCGCCGATAAAGGTGGCTTTCGCCGTCACACCCTGGCTGTTTTTCCCATCAGCCTCTCCCTTAAATTTGGTGAACAGGATAAAGAGGAAAACTATGGCGGCAGGTATTATGACCGCAATATAAACCTGGCGCCAGGTGAAGCCGAAAGTGTTGGTGAGCGCTCCGGCGGTCTTCGGACCTAGAATAGCCCCAAAGCCGTAGAAAAAATGGGCCAGGCTCATCATGAGGGCAGAGCGTTTGGTGAATATGGCGGTGCCCAAGGCGTTGCTCCCCACTTCGAAAAATCCAAACCCTGTGTTTACAATCAGGAGTGTCAACGAAACGGCCCAGAAAGATGGTGCCGTCAGAGTCGCTATTGCTCCTATGCAGATGAGGATATAACCTGCAAGGATAGACTTCTTTATTCCAAACCGCTGCAGGAAAAGGCTTGCGATGAGACAGAAAGCCACATATCCGAACCAGGTTACTGATACCAGCCCGCCCTGGTCGCCGTAGGCAACGTTGAATTCCGCCTTTATCAAGGGGAAAGATACTCCTTTAATATTTTCAATAAGGCCGAAGAGGAACATGGTGGCATAGATGATGATAAAAAGCACATAGGAGTTTTTCCCGGCCGGTTTGGCTGAATTCAACTTTTTAGCGAAAGCGGCAAATATGTAAGCGAGCCCTGCCAAAAGGATTATAGAAGCTCCTGAAGCGATGTGGAGCTCATAGGAAATCCATAAGCCGGCAAAGCAGAAAAACATGCCGAGGACTGCCGACCAGAGCATAATCTTTTTGAGGTTGTAAGTAAACATTTTTACTATGGCGGGCGGGGCGGTAAGAAGGGCAATTGCCAATATGATGCCGACCACCCTTATGAGCACCACCACCGTAAAAGCGACAAGTATAAATATCAGGTACTCGAGGAAGGTCGTGCTGACCTTCAGCACTGAAGAAAATTCCTCATCAAACAGGTAGGCTTTTAGCTGGTTGAACAAGGCGATAACCACCAGCAGGACCAGGAGGTCCAGAAACAGCATGAAGGCCAGATCCATGCGCGAAACCGCCAGAATGTCGCCGAACAGGTAAGATGACATTTCGGGAGGGTAACCCGGGGTAAAGGCTATAAAGAGAATTCCCACAGCCATGCCCACCGACCAGAATATTCCCATGATGACATCAGGGTTGGTACGGGCCCTTTTGTTTATCGCCGTGATTCCCAGCGCCGCACCTACCGAAAAGGCGAGGGCTCCGATTATAGGCTCTATTTTGAGGAAGTATCCCATTCCGACGCCTCCGAAGGAGGTATGGGCAATGCCTCCACTCATCATTACCAGCTTTTTCTCTATTATTATTGTGCCTATAATACCGCAGGCGATGCTTGCCAGTATAGAGGCCAAAAAAGCGTTCTGCAGAAATGCGTATTTGAATAATGAACTAAGCACTGTGATCCTCCTTGCGTTCCTCCAAAGGCTTGCGAGTCGCCGGGTGGGAAATCAAGTCTACCGAAAAGCCGTAGACTTGCTGCACCAAGCTGCTATCCGGCAGGGGCCTTCCATGATAGAACAGTTTTTGGTTGAGGCAGCAAATATTTTTTGCATAGGATGATACAACACCCATGTCATGGGTTACAACGATTACGGTAATGCTCTCATTCAACTGCTTCAGAACGTCAAATATCTGAGCCTTTGATGCCGCATCCACGCTGGCGGTGGGTTCGTCAAGCAAAAGGATGTCAGGCTCCGCTGCCAAGGCTCTCGCTATGAGGACCCTTTGAAGCTGGCCGCCTGACAGCTGTCCTATCTGCCTGTCTTTTAAATCATAGATTTCCAGCTTTTCCATCAATGACTTTGCTATGTCTTTATCCCGGGAGCTGTAGCGATGGAAGGGCTTAAGGCCTTTTGGCAGCCTTCCCATCAGTATCGCGTCCGAAACGTTGATGGGAAACTGCTTATCAAATTTTGAGGACTGGGGCACATAGCCTATAGGCTTTGAAAGTTTATCAGGAGACTGTCCCATAACTTTTATCGTCCCTTCTGACGGCTTTACCAATCCCAGTATGGCTTTGAGCAGTGTGCTTTTGCCGCCGCCGTTGGGGCCGATGACAGCCATAAAGTCTTTTTCGTGGACTGTTAGATTTATGTCCCACAGGGCGCATATATCGCCGTAGTGGACGCTCAAGTTGTTTATCTCGACAGCGTTTTCCATGCTTACCCCTTTTGCTGATATTATTGTTCTGGTGCGCCGGCCAAGGCTCTGGCCGTCCTTTTCATATTTTCTATATAGTCCGGGTGAAGAGGCGCAAGCTGCACAGCCTTCCCGCCGATTTCAGCGGCAAGGGTCCTGGTCTGCTTGCTGTCCACCTCCGCCTGGTAGAATATAGCCTTGATGTTTTCTTTTTTGGCTATATCAATGATGTCCTCAAGATTTCGGGCTGTTGCTTCTTTGCCGTCCTTTTCAAGGGCAAGCATTTTCAGGCCGTAATCGTCGGCAAAGTACCCATAGGCGGGATGAAACACTATGAAGGTTCTGTTTTTAACACCGCTTAAAGTAGATCTTATGTATTCATCCAGCTTATCCAGCTTTGCTATATATTCCTTGGCATTCTTTTCGTATATTGATTTATTGGCGGCATCAACAGCCGAAAGCTCTTTTGCGATGACCTCTATCATGACTTTTACCCTTTTGGGGGACAGCCATATATGAGGGTCCCGTCCCTCATGGCGGTGCTCCTCACCTTCGTCGTGACTGCCCTTTTCATCCTCATGCCTCTCGACGTTTTCATCCTCAAAATAGCGGTCCGGGTAAACCTCTCTGACCCTATCCGCCAGTGGGACTATAGTAACCTTGCTGTTCAGGTCCTTCACCCTGGGCAGGATGCTTGCATCTTCTACAGGAACGCCTATGGAGAAATACAGAGTTGCCCTGGCGAAGGCTTCCATTTCCCGTGGCGTAGGCTGATAGCTTTCGGCGCTTTTACCGGGAGGAATCAGGGTGACTACATTGACAAGGTCTCCTGCCACCGCTTTGACAAAGGTCTCCTGGGGTACTATGGACACAGCTACCGTAAGCTTGTCTGCCGCCGATTCCGGTGAGCCGGTTTCCCTGGCACAGCCGGCAGAAGCAAGGCATATGCTGATTATGATCACGAATGACAACGGTTTAACTAATTTTACCATATTATAATTATCTTGCATAGTAAGATTGTCCTGGTCCTCCACTGGAAAATGCAAATGCAAATTATTTGCATTTAAATATTGTAAACAAATCCCTATTGGCTGTCAAGGATTCACAGTAATTATGCTCTTCTTTTATACAAATTCAAAATTACAATTTTTCGCTAATTTTTTATAGACAAACAGCGGCTAAAATGATATCATTCATATAAAAATGAATAATAACTAAACTGTAAGTTCATGGCGCTGTTGCGCCGGATAAAAGGGAAATGGGTGAGAATCCCATGCGGTCCCGCCGCTGTGAAGGGGAGGAGTTCCTGGTATGCCACTGTCCGCAGCTTACACTTAGAAGTGTGTTGAAGCACACCGAGGTGTAAGCGAGGGATGGGAAGGTCAGGAACGACTATGAACCTGAGCCAGAAGACCTGCTTACAGTTGTATTTATTGTCAGCCTACGAGCGATAGGGTGATGAATAAGGATGTATTTGCTATTTGTCGGCACAGCCTCTTATCCTCCTAGGGTAAGAGGCTTTTTATGTCGGCAGGCTGCCGGATACGGATATTATAATGATTTATTTGAAAAGAGGCGGGTTTATGCTTGACGGGATTGAGATTGTAAAGCCTGATGATATAGAAAGAAGAAGCTTTGAGATATTGTCCGGGCTCCTTGGAGACAGAAAATTTCCTCCCTTGCATGAGCCTGTAATTAAAAGGGTGATACATACCACCGCCGACTTTGAGTATGCGGATATTTTGAAAATAAGCGAGGGCGCCGTTGAGCGAGGGATGGAGGCCATAAGGTCGGGCTGCAATATTGTTACCGATACAAAGATGGCTGCGGCGGGCATTAACAAAAAATCCCTGTCAAGGTTCGGGGGCCAGGTCATCTGCATGATGGACGATGAGGACATTGCGTCTGAAGCCAGGGAGAGGGCTGTGACCAAGGCTTCGGTGTGCATGGAGAAAGCTTCAAGGGGTGCCGGCAACTCGATTTTTGCCATAGGCAACGCTCCAACCGCTTTAATAAGGCTTTACGAGCTGATCAAAGAGGGGGCCCTGTCCCCCGCCCTTGTTGTGGGTGTGCCGGTAGGCTTCGTAAATGTAGTTGAATCCAAGGAGCTTTTTAAAAAGTCCGGAGTTCCCTATATCATATCCGAGGGAAGGAAAGGCGGCAGCAATGTGGCGGCAGCCATCATCAACGCTATTCTTTATATGATGTAATGGGTATTAAGCTATGCGGGATTATGTGATGATAAACGGAAAAAAGCTCAGAAAGGGTTATACCACCGGTTCATGTGCGGCGGCTGCGTCAAAAGCTGCGGTAACCATGCTGGTCTCCGGTGAGGTTTTAAGCAAGGTATGGATAGATACCCCGGCAGGTGTAAGGCTTTCCCTGGATATTGTGAATATTGAGCTCTCAGAGGGTTTTGCAAGCTGTGCGGTTGTCAAGGATGGCGGCGATGACCCGGATGTGACCCACGGATTGAAGATTTTTGCCCAAGCCAGGTTCACCCGGGAACCGGGCATTGCGATAAAGGCGGGAGAGGGCATAGGCAGGGTGACTCTGCCGGGTCTGAAGGTGGAGGTCGGAAAGCCGGCTATAAATCCCGTGCCCATGAAAATGATTCTGAAAGAAATAGAAGAGGTGCTCCCTGCCGGGAAAGGGGTGGAAGTCACGCTGAGCGTTCCCGGCGGTGCGGAAGCAGCCAGAAAAACCTACAATCCCAGGTTTGGGATAGAAGGAGGGATCTCGATACTGGGGACTACAGGTATCGTAAACCCCATGTCGGAAGAGGCATGGAAGGAATCCCTAGCATTGGAGCTCAGCCTTATGGCGGCAAAAGGTTTGAAGAGGGCGGTATACGCTTTTGGCAACTATGGAGAGGAGTTTGCGGCGGCAGGGCTTGGAATAGATAGGGATTACATAATAAAGGTGAGCAATTTCGTGGGCTTCATGCTTGACAAAGGCGTCGAGAAGGGCTTTGAAGAGATTGTGCTGGTAGGCCATCTGGGAAAGCTTGTAAAGGTGGCGGCGGGCATTTTCCACACCCACAGCAGGGTGGCGGATGGCCGGCTGGAGATACTGGCGGCCTATGCAGCCCTTGAAGGCGCTTCGAGGGATGTGGTATCGGAGATTTACGGGTGCAGCACCACGGAAGCCGCTGCTGAAATTATCAACAAAAACGGATTGAAAGGTGTTTACAAAAGAATAGTTTCCAATGTATCAAAAAGGTGCTGCGATTATACTTTTAATAAAATAAAATTCGGCGCTGTGCTGTTTAATTCAAATAATGAGCTGCTGGCTGCCGACAAAGGGGCAGAGGGGATTCTGGAGCGGATGAGGGGTAGGAGCGATGGGAAGTAAACTATACATAGTGGGCATAGGCCCAGGCGGAAGGGAATACATGCTCCCTGCCGCCGCCAGTCTTGTTGAAAGCAGCGATGTGATAATAGGAGGCAGGAGGAATCTTGAGCTTTTCAGCCATCTGGATAAGGAGAAGATTGAAATAGGCAATAACCTTGAAGAGGTTTATTCATATATAGCCGGCAGTGTGTCATACAAGAAAATAGCGGTGTTGGTTAGCGGCGACCCCGGGCTCTACAGCATGATGGGGTTTTTGAGGGACAGGCTTCAGGGTGTGGAAATGGAGGTTGTGCCGGGAATAAGCTCTTTACAATATCTGTGCAGCAGGCTGAAGCTGAGCTGGGACGACATGCGCATAACCAGCCTTCACGGACGCAGGCAGGATGACCTGGTGGACATTATCAGAAGCAATCCAAAGGTCGCCGTTTTTACCGGCGGGAAGTCCAGGCCGGACAGCCTTTGCAGGATGCTGGCGGAAGAAGGGCTGGGACAGCTCCGCGTCGTGGTGGGGGAAAACCTTTCCTATGAGAATGAAAGGATTGTAGAAGGCTCCGCTGAGGAAATAGCCGGGATGGTTTTTGACAGCCTGTCCATAATGATTGTACGGCATGATAAAGGGGCCGGAACATCGGAGGGTATATGGAGCTGCGAAACGCCCGGACTGCCTGATGACATGTTCATACGCGGGGCTGTGCCTATGACGAAAGAAGAAGTAAGGGCGGTGTCAGTATCCAAGCTCAGGCTGATGAGGGACAGCGTCGTTTATGATATAGGAGCCGGTACCGGATCGGTCTCCGTAGAGTGCGGGCTCAGGTGCCCAATGGGCAGGGTCTATGCGGTTGAAAAAAATCCCCGGGCGGTGGAATTGATATGGCAAAACCTGGAAAAATTTAAACTGAACAACATAAAAATCGTGGAGGGCGAGGCGCCTGGTGTACTGAAAGGCTTGCCTGCGCCGGACAGGGTTTTTATAGGCGGAACAGGCGGAAATATGGGCGAGATACTCGACTGGGTCAGCGGGCTTGACGGCAGCGTAAGGGTGGTGGTGAACGCCGTCACCATCCAGTCTGTTTATGAGGCGGTAGAGAGCCTTGAAAACAAAGGCTTTAAAAACGTCGAGATTGTGGAAGTATCTGTTTCGCGCAGCAGGAAAGTCGGGTCAAAGCACCTCATGCAGGCCATAAACCCGGTTTATATAATAAGCGCTGATAAAGGCGATAAAGGTGTTGTGGAGGCTTTAGATGAGAGGTAAGTTATACGGAGTGGGAGTAGGGCCGGGAGACCCGGAACTGATTACGCTGAAAGCTAAAAGAGTGCTGGAAGAGGTTGGCTGCTTGGCTGTCCCCAAAACCTCGTCTGAAAAGGAAAGCCTGGCTTTGTCGATAGTGAGGGGGATATCGGGGACTGAAAAGGAGCTTGTTGAACTGCTTTTTCCTATGAGCTTTGATGAAAAGCTGCTGGAGAAAAGCTGGGGCAGAGCTGTTGAAGAAGTCATGGGAAGGCTTGAGGCCGGGAAGGATGTAGCTTTCATCACCCTTGGAGATCCGACGGTTTACAGCACTTACATGTATATACACAGGGCTTTAAAAAGGCAGGGCTATGATACAGAAATTGTGCCGGGAATCACTTCCTTCTGCGCCTCGTCTGCAAAGGTTGGAATCAGCCTGGCGGAAAACAGGGAGACTCTTGCTGTGGTGCCTTCGGCCTATGATTGTGAGAATCTTGATGAGATATTAGACAGATTTGATAATGTTGTGTTGATGAAAATATCCAGGAAGTTCGCTGAACTTAAAAAAAAGCTTATAGACAAGGGCTTGGGCGGCAAAGCGGTGCTGGTCAGCAGGTGCGGGCTGGACGGCGAGATGATAGAGTTTGATTTGGAAGCCGTAGACGAGAAAGTCTTAAGCTATTTTAGCACGATGATAATTAAAAAGAATGGGGTTGAATAGCCAAATGGTTTATTTTATCGGTGCAGGGCCCGGTGACCCGGAGCTGATAACGCTAAAAGGCAAAAGGCTTTTGGAAGAGGCCGATATCATCATATATGCGGGCTCGTTAGTTAACAAGGAACTTTTAGGTTATGCGAAGAAAGGCTGCGCTGTATACAACAGCGCCGAAATGACCCTGGAGCAGCTTATAGCGGTGATGGAAGAGGGCGAAGCTCAGCAGAAGCTGGTGGTCAGGCTCCACACCGGAGACCCTTCGATTTATGGAGCTATACGGGAACAGATGGACGAACTGGATAAAAGAAATATTGCCTATGAAGTTGTGCCTGGCGTGAGTTCCTTCTGCGCGGCGGCGGCTGCCTTAAAAAAGGAATACACGCTGCCGGGAGTGAGCCAGGCGGTGATTCTGACAAGGATGGGGGGGAGGACGGGTGTGCCTGGCGGCCAGGGCATAGAAGAATTGGCTCAGCACAAGGCAACCATGATCATATTCCTGAGTGTGCACATGATGGATGAGCTGGTGGACAGGCTGAAAACCGGATATTCAGGTGATACACCCGTCGCCGTGGTGTATAAGGCTTCATGGCCGGAGCAGAAAATACTGGAGGGGACCCTGGATACGATTTCAGACGTGGTTAAGGCTGAAGGTATAAAGAAGACTGCCCTTGTTGTGGTAGGAGACTTTTTGGGCGAAGGATACGAACTGTCCAAGCTTTACGATAAAAACTTCAGCCACCAATACAGGAGTGCCGGAGAATGAAGACCGCGGTGATTTCTCTCACCCTAAGGGGAACAGAGCTTGCTTTAAAAATAGGTTGCAGGTTAAAAGCCGACATCTATGCAAAAAACCGGTTTGTGGAGAAATGTGTGATCAAGGATGAGCTTTTTCTTATCCATCCTTTCACTACAGAGTTCTCCACGCTTATTGAAAAGGTGTTCAACAGCTATGACGCCCTTATATTTGTCATGGCCTGTGGCATTGTTGTAAGAAGCATAGCGCCTTATATAAAGGATAAGGTGAGCGATCCGGCGGTTGTGGTTGTGGACGAGAAGGGACAGCACGTCATCAGCCTTCTTTCGGGGCATATCGGCGGAGCTAACAAGCTGGCCAGAGAGGTCGCATGGCTGACCGGAGGGGTGCCGGTAATAACCACCGCTACGGATGTGAATGAAGTGATGGCTTTTGATGTGTTTGCTGTAGAAAATGGCTGCGTTATAGAAAACATAGAAGACTTGAAATATATAAGCTCTGAGCTTGTAAACGGCGGGGAGGTGGGTTTGTATACCGATTGCCCATTAAGCGGCTTTCTTCCGGACAATGTCATCAAAGATGAGCCGCCAGGCAGCTGCAAGTACGGGGTGGTACTTTCAAACAGCGTAAGTGTCCCCTATAAAGCTGAAAAAGTGCTTTATATACGCCCTAAAAACCTTATATTAGGCATAGGCTGCAAAAAAGGCACGCCGAAGGAAGCTATAGAAAGCGCTGTTGATGATTTTATGAAAAGGAACAATAAGAGCCTTCTGTCGGTAAAATACCTGGCGTCGATAGACCTCAAAAAAGATGAGAAGGGAATAGTTGAGTTCTGCAAGGATAAAGGAATAGAATTCAGGACTTTCTCCGCTGAGGTGATAAAAAGCATCGAAAACAGGTTTGCAACATCAGCTTTTGTGAAAAAAAGTGTGGGTGTAGGAAGCGTGTCTGAGGCCTGTGCCGTAATCGGAGGAGGCGATGCCAAGCTGATTTGTCCGAAAACCGCGTATAAAGGGATCACTCTGGCTCTTGCGGAGGAAAGAAGGGTGTTTTATATATGAACATACATGTTTGCGGAGTAAACTACAAGGCAGCGCCTGTGGATGTGCGCGAAAAGCTGAGCTTCAGCCCTGATGAACAGGTGCCGGCCCTTGTATGGATAAAGGAGCTTGACGGAGTGAAGGAGTGCGTTCTGCTTTCAACCTGCAACAGGACTGAAGTGTATGTTTATTCAGAATCTGAATGCTTCAACAGCAGCGTATTGGAAAACAGGATTTGTGAGATCAAGGGATTGAACCCATACAATTTTAAAAAATACTTTTATTTTTACAGCGGGCTGAAGGCTGTAAGGCATCTGTTCAAGGTCGCAAGCGGGCTGGACTCAATGGTTTTAGGGGAGGACCAGATACTCGGGCAGGTCAAGCTGGCACAGGACACGGCCCATGAAGCCGGAACAAGCATGGTCATACTGAATACGCTTTTCAGGGAAGCGATAACGGCTGCCAAAAAAGTCAAGACATGCACCAACCTGTCCAAAAAGCCTGTTTCCATAGGCACTTTGGGAGTAAAGCTTGTACAGGATGTATTTGGAGGAAAGCTGGACGACAGAACCGCCCTGATAATCGGCGCGGGAAAAATAGGGACAATAACCTTGAAGAATCTCATTTCCGCAGGCATAGGAAAAGTATATATCACCAACAGGTCCCACGGAAGGTCCCATGATCTTTTAAGCCGTTACCCGGCACTGAACCTTGTGGATTACCACAGCAGGTATTCAGTGATGGATGAGGCGGATATAATCATCAGTTCGACTTCCAGCCCCCATTACACCATAACAAGGGATGTGCTGGAGAAGTCGGTTTCAGGCGGAAAAATGAGGATTTTTCTCGACCTGGCCGTGCCGAGGGATATAGATGAAGATATAAAAAATATAGAAGGGGTGGTGTACTACAATATTGACCACCTGAAGGAGACTGCCCGGGAGAATGCCGATGAAAAGCTTATGGAGGCTATTAAAGCGGGGCAGGTAATTGATGAGTTTGTTATTGAATTCGAGAAGTGGTACAGTTTCAGGAACGTCCTGCCGCTGGTGAAGGAAATACAGCGGTATACGGGGGACTTTGTCCAGGAAAAGATAAACGACGCCATCTCCAGGCTGAAAACCGCAAGCGATGAGGATAAGGAAACAATTAAGAACTCAATGACCAGTATAGTTAACAGCATCCTCAACAAGTTTGTGTACAGCATAAGAGAGAATGGGACCAGGGAGGACATCGAGGCTTATTTCAGGTGTCTGGGCAAGGTTATGGATTGTGAACGGCAGGAATTGGGCGGTTGATTTTGGGGCACAGCAAAAAAATTTATGGAGGAAGGCATGAGCAAAATTTACGTAGTGGGAATAGGGCCGGGCGGGATGGAGGATATGACGCCGAGAGCCAAAAAAGCCATAGAGGAATCAGATTTGGTGGTGGGTTACAGCACTTATATTGAAATTATCAGGGATAATTTCCCAGGAAAGCGGTTTATCAGCTCCGGCATGACCAGAGAGGTGGAGCGGTGCAAGCTGGCCCTGGAAAAGGCCCGGGAAGGCTATACCGTGGCTCTGGTAAGCAGCGGCGACAGCGGTATTTACGGGATGGCAGGCATCATGCTGGAGGTGGCAAGCCGATCTGAAAGCGGAATACCTGTCGAGATAGTGCCCGGCATAACCGCGGCAAGCGCTGCAGCCGCTATCCTGGGCGCACCTATTATGCACGATTTTGCCGTTGTAAGCTTAAGCGATCTCTTGACGCCCTGGAACTTGATATTAAAAAGGATAGAATGCGCTGCGCAGGGTGATTTTGTCATATGCATATACAACCCAAAAAGCAAGAATCGCAACGATTATATAAATATTGCAAGAGACGTTATACTGAAACACAGGGACGAAAAGACTCCGGTAGGCATAGTGAGGAATGCGGGGAGGAAAGATGAAAGCCGCGAGGTAACAACGCTGGGAAACATGCTGGAATATGAGATTGACATGTTTACAGTGGTTATTGTAGGCAATTCGCAGACTTATATAGATGATGATGGGAGGATTATTACTCCCCGGGGATACGAGGTGTTATGAAAAAGCCAAAATTCAGAAATATCCAGCATCAACCCCAGCCTCAAAAGCCATCTTGAGTATATTCTCAGGCATATATTCAGGTTTATGGCAGGGAGTTTGGTGCCAGAGGGATAAGAGCCGCAATGAGCGGCATCGGCTTGGGGTTGTTTGAGGCTTTTTGACAAAGGGCGGTGAAAAGCGGCGGTGGCAGACGTTATTGTGGTGGCCGGTACTGCCGATGGAAGGCAGATTGTAAGCGAATTGGCAAAACTTAATATAAAAGTGGCGGCGACTGTCACGTCAAAGTTCGGAAGTGAGCTGCTCATGGAGTATCCGGGTGTTGAGGTGCATGAAGGCAAATTAACTTCCGAAGGCATGGTTTCCCTTATTCAAAGGCTTCATGCCCGCTGTCTGGTTGATGCGTCCCACCCCTATGCCCGTGAGGCTTCCTTAAATTCGGCAGCTGCCTGCGAAAAGGCCGGGATACCCTATCTCAGGTTTGAAAGAAGGGAAACTGCGACAGAACATGAAGACGTGATAAGGGTCAGGAGCTTCGAAGAAGCTGCGGAAAAGCTGGCCTCCTTTAAAGGGAATATCCTGCTTACCATAGGCAGCAATAACCTGAAGCTGTTTACGCAGAGGATTCCCGACTATAAAAAAAGGCTTTTTGCGAGGGTTCTGCCTGGAAGCGGAGTTGTAGCAAAATGTGAAGAGGCCGGACTTTCGCCGGGAAACATTATAGCCATGAAAGGTCCCTTTTCTGAGGAGATGAACGCGGCGATGCTGAGACACTGCAGCGCGTCGGTGATGGTCACCAAAGACGGCGGCGAGGCCGGAGGAACTATGGAAAAACTTGCGGCGGCCAGGAAGCTGGGCATTCCGGTGATACTGGTCCAGCGGCCTGAGGTTAGCTACAAGATGAAGGCTGACACTATAGGGAAAGTTATAGAGTTTGTCAAGCAGCAGCTGGCTGCTGAAGCTAAGGAGTGAGAACATATGCCTGTATTTCCCCTTTTCGTGGATTTAAAAGATAAATTATGCGTTGTGATAGGCGGAGGAGATGTCGCTGCCCGCAAAATAGATGTACTGCTGGAATTCGGCGCGAAAATCAGGGTTGTGAGCCCCGGACTGTCTGAAAGACTTGCAGCGCTGCAGCAGCAAGGCAGGATTGAGGCGATAAAAAGAGGGTATGCAGAAGGAGACCTGGAAGGCGCCTTTATCGCCATAGCAGCGACTCCGGACAGCGGCGTGAATGAAAAAATATATGAGTACGCCGTTAAAAAGGGTATATTTGTGGACGTGGCAGACTGTCCCCAGAAATGTACCTTTATTTTCCCGTCAATAGTGAGGAGAGGGGACCTGGTGGTGGGCATATCCACCTCGGGAGGATATCCGGCTTTGTCTAAAAATGTAAGGGAAAGAATAGATGCCGTGCTTCCCCAATCATACGGAAGCTTGCTTGAGATGCTGAAATCCTGCAGGAGAAGGGCTGCAGATGAAATACCTGACCGGTCCAAAAGAAAAGAGGCTTTAAGCCGGATACTTGATGAAATGCTATTGTGTGAAGATGCGTTGGAAAGCGAGCTATTAAAACTAAGGATAGAAAAAATTTTCAAGGAGTATGGAAATGAAGAGGATAATCAGAGTCGGAAGCCGTGAAAGCGATCTGGCGATGGCCCAAAGCCGCTGGGTTATAAGGGAGATAAAAAAGAAACATCCGGAATTTGAATTTGAGATAATAGGCGTAAAGACAAGCGGAGATGCAATGCTCGATAAAACCTTGAATAAGATCGGCGGGAAAGGGCTGTTTATAAAAGAGCTTGAGCAGGCTCTTCTGGACAAAACCATAGATATTGCGGTGCACAGCATGAAGGATATGCCGGCAGAGATACCCGAGGGTCTGAAGATTGCCGCTGTTTCAAAGAGGGAAGACCCCAGGGATGTGCTTGTGACTGCTGACGGCAGAAGCCTTGAAGAACTGGAGGACGGCTGTGTGATCGGGACCAGCAGCGTGAGGCGCGAAGTGCAGATATCAAATAAAAGGCCGGAATTGAGATTTAAGATGCTGAGGGGCAATGTGCTCACAAGGATAAATAAGTTGCTGAACAATGAGTACGATGCCATAGTGCTGGCTGCTGCCGGATTGAAAAGGCTGGGGCTGGAAGAAAGGTGCGTGCAGTATTTCAGCGTAGATGATGTAATTCCCGCGGTGGGGCAGGGCATACTGGGAATAGAGGCCCGGGCGGATGACGACACGGAGTATTTGCTGGACAGCGTGCATTGTGAAGAATCGGCGCTGCAGATAAGCGCAGAAAGGACTTATATGATAAAGCTCAACGGAGGATGCAGCACCCCTATAGCTGCCCACGCGGCGATTGACGGGGCTGAGATGGAAATATACGGGATGCTTGCGCGCGAAGATAAGAGCCGGGTTTACAGGGCACATATAAAGGGGAACAAGGCTGAGGCCGCAAACCTTGGTGAAAAACTTGCGGAAATAATATTGAAGCAGGCCGGAGAAAGTAAGGGCTAAGGAGGCACAAATGAGCAAAGGCAAGGTGTATATAATCGGCGTCGGGCCGGGAGACTACAAGCTGATAACGCTAAAAGCAATAGAGTGCATAGCCAGAGCTGACGTTGTGGTTTATGACAGGCTTGTGAACAGCAAAATATTGGGCTACGCGAGGGAGGGCGCCGAGCTGGTGTATGTAGGAAAGCTACCCGACTGCCATGCCGTGCCTCAGGATAAAATAAATGAAATTCTGGTAAGAGAAGCTTCCCAGGGGAAAATTGTGGCCAGGGTTAAAGGCGGGGACCCCTTCGTGTTCGGGAGAGGCGGAGAGGAATGTGAGAGCCTTTTTGAAAAGGGCATAGAGTTTGAGGTGGTTCCCGGGGTGACTTCGCCTATTGCTGTTCCTGCCTATGCAGGAATACCGGTGACCCACAGGGATTTCTGCTCCTCTCTCCACATAATCACGGGCCACGAAAGGTCGGGTAAAAATGAAAGCATGTTGGACTACGAGCTTTTAGCCAGGCTTGAGGGGACGCTGGTATTCCTTATGGGGGTTAAAAACCTGGCGGATATTTCTTCAAACCTCATGAGATACGGAAAGGATAAAACAACACCTGCAGCGGTTATCGAAAAAGGCACCACCTCCGAGCAAAGGGTTGTGACGGGGACCTTGGAGGATATTGCCGCCAGGGCGGCGGAAGCAGGGATAAAATCGCCCGCCGTGACGGTGGTAGGAAAGGTTGTGAGCCTTAAAGACAAGCTGAGTTGGTTTAACAGGGGGAAGCTGGCGGGGAAGAGGATAATTGTTACCAGGGCGAGGGAACAGGCCGGCAAGCTGGTGGAAAAGATCGAGGAACTGGGGGGAGAGGCGATAGAATTCCCTGTAATAAAGATTGCGAAGCCTGAAAGCTATGTTCATTTTGACAGGGTCCTTGATGATATAGGCAGCTTCAATTGGATAGTTTTTATGAGCGTAAACGGTGTTGACTCGTTTTTCAGCAGGATGAAAACCAGGCTCATGGACATAAGGAGCCTTTGGGGGATTAAGCTTTGCGCAGTAGGTGAGGCTACGGCGGAACGCCTCCAGGATTTAGGTTTGAATGTCGATTATATGCCTGAAAAGTTTACTGCGTCAGAGCTGCTGGAAGGGCTGCTGAAAAGGGTTGAACCGGGACAGAAGGTGCTTCTGGCAAGGGCTGATATTGCGAGTCGGGAACTTTCGGAAGGGCTTAAAAACAGCGGAGTCAGCTATGAGGATCTTGTGGTTTACAGGACGGTGCCGGGAGGCGCAGACAGGAAGGATATAATTTCCATGCTTGAGGAGGGCAGAATAGACTTCATAACCTTTACCAGCTCTTCCACGGTAAGAAATTTTATTTCGATAATAGGCAGCAATAAGCTTGATACAATATCCCGGGCAAAGGTCGTGTGCATCGGACCGGTTACGGCGAAAACCGCCGCAGAACTTGGAATAAAAGTGACATCGGTGGCCGATGTATATACTATTGACGGGCTGGTTCAAAAGCTGCTGGAAAGTTGAAAGGGGGTTCGGATATGGAACTTTTTCACAGGCCGAGAAGGTTGAGGTCTTCTGAAGGCGTCAGGAAACTTGTGAGGGAAACCCGGGTTACGGTAGACGACCTGATATATCCCTTGTTTGTGGTTGAAGGGAGCAAGATTAAAAATGAAATACCGTCAATGCCGGGAGTTTTCCACTTTTCGGTAGATAATCTGCTGAGAGAACTGGAAGCAGTACAGGGGGCAGGCATACCGGGTGTACTGCTGTTCGGCGTGCCTGAATCCAAAGATGAGATGGGCACCGGAGCTTACAGCCGTGACGGGATTATCCAGAAGGCGCTGCGGGAGGCAAAAAGAAGATTTCCGGAGCTGCTGCTTATTGCCGATGTTTGCCTGTGCGAATATACCAGCCACGGCCACTGCGGTGTGGTAAGGGAGGGCAGGATATTGAACGACCCTTCGGTGGAGCTGATCGTAAAAACTGCGCTGAGCTATGCCGAAGCGGGTGCAGATGTGATCGCACCCTCGGATATGATGGACGGCAGGATCGGAGCCATTAGAGAGGCGTTGGAGAAAAACGGTTTCACCGATAAGCTCATAATGGCTTACAGCGCAAAGTATGCCTCCGCCTTTTACGGTCCATTCAGGGAGGCGGCCCATTCTGCGCCGGCTTTTGGCGACAGGAAGACTTACCAGATGGATTACTCGAATATTAAAGAGGCCGTGCGGGAGGTTGAGCTTGATATAGCGGAGGGAGCGGACATTGTGATGGTGAAGCCGGCTATCTCATACCTTGATGTCATAAGGGAGATAAGCGACAGAGTCAATGTCCCCATAGCGGCCTACAATGTCAGCGGCGAATATTCCATGATAAAGGCTGCGGCAGCAAAGGGCTGGATTGATGAAAAGGCTGCTGTGCTTGAAACTGTCACCGGCATAAAGCGGGCGGGCGCAAAGATAATCATAACCTATTTCGCCAGGCAGATTGCTGAGTGGATTAAAGAGAAGTAGTTGCTATCCAGGGAGGAGAAGGGAATATGAACAGTTCGAAGTCGGCTGAGCTTTTCGAAAAGGCGAAGGACATCATCCCCGGCGGTGTCAACAGTCCGGTCAGGGCCTTCAGGTCTGTAGGATTGAATCCGCCTTTCATCAAAAAGGCTTTTGGCTCAAAAATAGTCGATGTTGACGGCAATCAGTATATCGACTACGTAGGTTCCTGGGGTCCTATGATTCTCGGGCATGCAAATCCGCAAGTGATAGAAGAAATCGTGCAGGTTGTGCAGGACGGGACAAGCTTCGGGGCACCGACTGAAAGGGAGGTGGAGCTTGCGCAGCTTATTTGCGAAGCAGTCCCATCGGTGGAAATGGTGAGGATGGTGAGTTCCGGCACAGAAGCTGTTATGAGTGCCATAAGGCTTGCCAGAGGATATACCGGCAGGGATAAAATACTGAAATTCGAAGGCTGCTACCACGGCCACTCGGATGGGTTGCTTGTCAAAGCGGGCTCAGGGGCCCTTACAACCGGAGTGCCTGACAGCGCAGGAGTTCCTGCGGATTACGCCAGAAACACCCTGACGGCATCCTACAATAATATAGATGAAGTGGAAAGCATCTTCAAATCGGTAGGAGATGAACTTGCAGCCGTCATCATTGAACCGGTGGCGGGAAACATGGGAGTAGTGCTGCCCGATGTTGAATTTCTGAAGTCCTTGAGAGCCTTGACACAGCGTTATGGCGCTCTGCTTATTTTTGACGAGGTGATAACCGGTTTCAGGGTATCTTACGGCGGGGCTCAGGGACATTACGGCATAACTCCCGACCTTACGACCTTCGGCAAGATAATAGGAGGCGGGATGCCGGTTGGGGCATACGGAGGAAGAAAAGACATCATGTCGATGGTATCTCCTTCAGGACCCGTTTACCAGGCCGGCACCCTTTCGGGAAATCCCGTGGCCATGGCTGCAGGTATTAAGACGCTGAAAATGCTGAGGGATAATCCCTCTATATACAGACAAGTGGAGAAAAAAGCGGAGCGTCTGGAGAAGGCATTTACAGCAGCGGCACGAAAAAACGGCGTGCCTTTGACGGTAAACCGTATAGGTTCAATGATGAGCGCATTCTTTACAGATGATCGGGTTGTGGATTTCAAAACCGCTGCCAGGTCTGATACAGAGCGGTTTGCCAGGTATTTTGCAGGCATGCTTGAACGCGGAGTTTACATCGCGCCTTCACAGTTTGAGGCGATGTTCGTCTCCGCCGCCCATAGCGATGAGGACATCAGCAGGACGGTCAAGGCGATTGATGAGGTGTTTGCAGCACTTGGTTAGTGGGGGGACGTTGATCATCCCGCTAACGCATACGGCTACAAATTTAATTATAGAAAGGAACGTTAGGATGAACGGCATATTGATACTTGCACACGGCAGTAAACGGCAGGAGACCGAAAAGATACTGGATTCTCTGGTAGACAAGGTTAAGCAGAAAACCGGTGAGAAGCTTGTCTGTCCGGCTTATCTCCAGTTTTCGGAGCAGAGCCTTGAAGCAGGCATAGAGCAGCTCATCGCAAGGGGTGCTAAAAACATCAAGGTGGTGCCGATGTTTTTGTTCGACGGCGTCCACGTAACCCAGGATATTCCGGAAGAACTGAAAGCCATAATGGCGAAGCATCCCGGAATAAACATAAGGATGAGCAAACACCTTGGAGATGATGACAGGATAGCGGATATAATCGTGGACAGAATAAGGTCCCTGGAATAGCCAGACGACAAAGGCAGGTATTTGCACATGAGTGTACCAAGAATTATAATTGCGGCGACAAACAGCGGCTGCGGCAAGACCACTGTTACCGCCGGGATACTTGCGGCGCTGGTTAAAAGAGGGCTCAAAGTGCAGCCCTTCAAGGTGGGACCGGATTATATCGATCCGATGTTCCACACCTTTATTACAGGAAATGCTTCAAGGAATCTTGACAGCTGGATGCTGAATGAGGATACGGTTTCATACCTCTTCTCAAAAAACGCGGAGGGTATGGACATCGCGGTGATAGAAGGTGTTATGGGCCTTTACGACGGTTTCGGAGGACGTTCGGATATAGGCAGCACCGCCCATATTTCCAGGATAATAAAGGCCCCTGTCATACTCGTTGTAAACGGTGATGGAATGTCTTTGAGCATTGCATCGCTGGTTCAGGGTTTTGCCAATTTCAACAAAAGTGTGAGAATCAAAGGAATAATAATAAATAATGTAGGGAATGAGGGTCACTACCGGCTTTTAAAGGAAATAATAGAGGAACATACCGGCATAAGCGTTCTTGGGTACCTTCCATGGATGGAGGGCTGCAGCCTTGAGAGCAGGCACCTAGGATTGGTGCCCAGCGACGAAATCGAGGGCTTGAAAGAAAAGATAGACCTGTTGTCTGCTCAAGTAGAAAAAACCATAGACCTTGAGCTTTTATTAAAACTTGCTGAACAGGCGGAGGACGGTATGAAGGCCCCCACCCTTCTTGGGCTTTCCGCGCCTGAAGCCAGGGACGGCGTCAGGATAGCGGTTGCCAGGGATAAAGCATTCAATTTTTATTATAAGGACAACCTGGAGCTGATGGAAATGATGGGGGCGGAGCTGGTATATTTCAGTCCTCTGGAGGACGACAGGCTTCCTGGCGATATTCACGGCCTTTATATAGGCGGGGGATATCCGGAGCTCTTTGCAAAGGAGCTCCAGGATAACACATCAATGAGAGAAGATATCAAAGGAAGCATCATTGAAGGGCTGCCGGCCTATGCCGAGTGCGGGGGCCTTATGTACATGTCTGAGTCCATAAGCGGCAAAGATGTCGGAACATATGAGATGGTAGGCATTATTCCGGGAAAGAGCGAGATGACGGCCTCCCTTCAAAGATTCGGATATGTGGATATAGAAATAATCTGCGACAACGTATTGTCAAGGTGCGGACAGAAAATCCGTGGGCATGAGTTCCATTATTCCACTATAAAAGTAGATGGGGCTGTACCGGTGTGCTACAGGGTTGTAAAGAGGAGAAAGGGAGGAGAAACGGCCTGGAATTGTGGGTTCAAGATGTTCAACCTCCTTGCGGGTTACCCGCACCTGCACTTCTGGGGAAATGTGGAGTTCGCAAGGCGATTTATCGATAGATGCGTTGAATATAAAAACAGGAGAGACGGAGTATGAAAGCAAAGTGCATTATGATACAAGGGACTGCTTCATCTGTGGGCAAAAGCCTTATTGCCGCCGGACTTTGCAGGCTGTTCAGGCAGGATGGCTACAGAGTTGCACCTTTTAAGTCCCAAAACATGGCCCTTAACTCCTTCATTACCCGCGAAGGAAAGGAAATGGGGAGAGCACAGGTGGTTCAGGCGGAAGCAGCCGGCATAGAGCCGAGTGTTGAGATGAACCCTATCCTTTTGAAGCCCACTACCGATAAAAAAGCCCAGGTGATAATAAAGGGCGAAGTCTATAAGAACATGTCGGCCGGTGAATATCACAACTTCAAGCCTGAGCTGGCGGAAATGGTGCGGAGCGTATACAATAAGCTGGCTGAAAAATATGACATAATTGTTATAGAAGGCGCCGGAAGCCCTGCGGAAATCAACCTGAGGGATAAGGATATAGTAAACATGGGAATGGCTGAGATAGCAGACGCCCCGGTAATCCTGGTGGGCGATATAGATAAAGGCGGTGTTTTCGCTTCCCTTGCGGGGACCATGCTCTTGCTCACCGAAGAAGAGAGGGCAAGGGTAAAAGGCGTGATAATAAACAAGTTCAGAGGGGATGTAGAAATATTAAAGCCTGGAATCGAGATGCTGGAGGACATCATTAAAGTCCCCGTTTTAGGCGTTTTGCCCTACGAAAGATTAAATATAGAGGATGAAGACAGCCTCGCCGAAAGGTTTGCAAGGGGGAGGAAAGAGGGAGAGGGAGATATAGATATAGCAGTGATAAAGCTTCCTCATATATCCAATTTCACTGACTTTAACGCTCTTGAAAACATGCCCGAAGTCAGGGTGAGGTATGTGGAAAGGCCTTCAGACATCGGAGAGCCGGATATGATAATACTTCCCGGGTCCAAAAATACTATAGAGGACCTTATGTTTGTGAGAAATACGGGGATTGAGGAGGAAATTAAAAGGCTGCACTGCGAGGGTGCGCTGATTTTCGGGATTTGCGGAGGGTACCAGATGCTGGGCATGGAAATAGAGGACCCGCATCAGACCGAGACAAACCTTTTAAAAACCAGAGGTATGGGACTTCTTAACATCAAGACGGTATTTCAGCAGAAAAAAATAACCACCCAGGTGGAGGCGGTTGTTTCGGGGAATTCGGGAGTGCTTGAAGGACTGGAAGGCAAAAGGGTCACAGGTTATGAGATCCATATGGGGGCTACCGAATATATGGCCGGCTGCATACCCTATTTGAAGATAGACAAGGTTCTCGGCAGAGAGAGCGAAAAGATTGACGGCGTGCGGAATGAGGAAGGCAGCGTATTCGGTACCTATATCCACGGGATATTTGACAGCGTGGAATTTACCGCAGGCCTGCTCAACAATCTCAGAAAGAGGAAGGGGCTTGAAGAAATGAATGCGGAGAATATGGGGTTTAAGGAATTTAAAGAAATCCAGTATAATAAACTTGCAGATATGCTGAGAAAGAATCTTGATATGGAAAAGATTTACAAAATAGTGAACGGTGAAGTTTAACCGGTGACTGTATATGTCAAGGAGGATATAATGTCGCTTTATTTAATGCTTGATGTGATAATTGCATATGTCCTCGACCTGCTTTTTGGAGACCCCTACTGGTTTCCGCACCCTGTCAGGTTTATAGGATGGCTTATCAAAAGAACGGAAGGGCTGCTGAGAGAGCTCATAAAAAAGCGGGGGAACAGCGAGCCGGGCCTTATAGAAAAGAGAGAAAGGGCCGCGGGGGTCCTGCTGGCAGTGTTTGTTATATCAACAACCTTTCTGTTTGTTTACATAATATTGAAAATGGCCGGTTTAATCAGTCCGGTTGCCTTTCACGCGGTCAACATATATTTCATATACTCGGCTTTAGCCACCAGGTGCCTGGCGGTTGAAGCGCGAAAGGTGCAGGACGTGCTGATGAAAAAAGACATCGCTGAGGCCAGGGAAAGGCTTTCAATGCTTGTGGGGAGGCAGACGGAACACCTCAGCGAGGGTGAGATCATAAGGGGAGTTGTGGAAACAACTGCGGAAAACACTGTTGACGGGATTGTGTCCCCTTTGGTATATGCGGTTGTGGGTTCTGTCTTCGGGATAGGAGCGCCCCTGGCATATGCCTTTAAAGCCGTCAGCACCCTTGATTCCATGGTCGGCTATATGAATGAGAAGTATATAAATTTCGGCCGGGCTTCTGCAAAGATCGATGATGCTGCAAACTACATACCCGCCAGGCTTGCAGGGGTGCTGATAGCTGTGAGCGCCCTGGTTTGCGGGAAAAGCTTTAAAAGGAGTTTTTCCATCATGCTGAGGGACAGAAGAAACCATAAGAGCCCGAACTGCGCCTATCCTGAAGCTGCGGTGGCAGGCGCCCTTGGGATAAGGATCGGAGGGAACAATGTTTATTTCGGAAAGGTGGTCGAGAAGCCGACTATAGGCGATCCTCATAAAGACCTCGAGGCAGGGGATATATCTGATACCATAAGGCTCATGTATGTTACTTCCCTGCTGACTCTTTTAATATTAGTATTGATCGCTTCAGCGATTTTGATTTTTGTATAAAGGGTGGATAGAATGGCGGAAATTAGCGGGGCAATGCCTGAAGGGGCCCATGGAGGCAATATATATAAGGCGTCAAAGCTTTACGGGATCGAACGGGGAAAGTTTCTTGACTACAGTGCGAATATAAATCCCCTGGGACTTCCGTATAGTCTGAAAGAGCTTTTGAAAGAGGAGCTTGATAACCTGGTCAATTACCCGGATCCGGAATGTACTGAATTGAGACAGGAAATATCCGGGTATCTGGGCGTCGGGGAAGACTGTGTAATAATAGGGAACGGAGCTTCGGAGGTAGTATTTCTCCTCTTTGACCTTCTGCGGCTCCGCAGGGTGCTTGTGCCTGCCCCCACCTTTACTGAGTATGCAAAGGCTGCCCAGGCTTATGGAACAGAAGTTGAATACTTTGAGCTGAAGGAGGAGGAAAACTTCCGGCTGGATGTGAGCAGGCTGCTTTCAAATATGGGTGCCGGGATTGATGCCGTTTTTCTGTGCAACCCTAACAATCCCACATCCACTCTGGTAAGCAAACCGGATTTGCTGGAACTTTTAAAGCATGCGGCAAAGAGGAATATTTTCGTATTTATCGACGAGGCTTTCATTGAGATGACGCCTGACGCCAATCAAAATTCAATGGTAGAATTTTTGAGTGGATATAAAAATCTTTTTATCGTCAGGGCCTTTACAAAAATTTTTGCAATCCCGGGACTAAGACTGGGCTATGGGCTTGGCGACAGGGAGCTTGTGAAAAAGATGTGGGAGAGGAAGCTTCCCTGGTCGGTCAACTCCCTTGCCTGCAGCATGGGAAAGGTTTTAAGGACTGAGAAGGATTACATGGAGAAAACCCGCGCATGGATCAGGGAGGAAAAGCAGTGGTTTTATAATGAGCTGCGAAAGCTGGGCAAATTCAAGGTTTTTGAGCCCCAGACCAATTTTATGCTGCTCAAGATCCTGGTTGACGGGCTTAACGCGCCGAAGCTCAAGCACAGCATGGCTGTGAAGGGTGTGCTGATAAGGGATGCCGGCAATTTTAAGTTCCTGAATGATAAGTTTTTCAGGATTGCTATAAAGGACAGGGAGAGCAATATCAGGTTTTTAAGGGTATTAAATGAGGTACTGGAGGAAATAGAGAGCTGAACTTGAAGTTGAGAGAGGATTGAGTTTGAATAACAGGGATTATCACAGCTGCACAAAAGTGCAGATGATAACCAATAGTTAAGCAGTTATGGAGGGATATATGGGTAAGCTGATTCTTATAACGGGTGGCGTAAGGAGCGGAAAAAGCACTTTTGCGGAGGAGACGGCAAAGAAGATGGGCAGCAGCATTTTGTATGTGGCAACTTCCGTTCCCTTTGATGATGAGATGAAGTTAAGAGTAAAAAAGCATAGAGAGCAAAGGCCGTCCCACTGGGATACCGTCGAGGCTTATAAAAACCTTGATATGGTGTTAAAAGATAGTATACAGGGCAAAGACGGCGTGCTGCTGGACTGTATGACCGTCATGATCACAAACATAATGATGGACAACCTGAGTGAATGGGATAATATAAGGACCGATGAGATGGAAAGGCTGGAAAAGTGCGTGAAAGAAGAGATAGAGAAGCTTCTGGCTTTTATTGAAAAGTCTCCGATGCCCTTTGTGCTGGTTACCAATGAGGTGGGCATGGGCGTTGTGCCGGAGTACCCGTCGGCCAGATTGTTCAGGGATTTGGTGGGCCGCGCCAACCAGATGATTGCAAAAGCCGCCGATGAGGTGTACCTTTGCGTCTCCGGCATACCGGTGCGGGTAAAGTAGGTTGCTTAAGCGCATCATCCCGCTTATGTGAATTGCGTAGTAAAAAAGGGGATTAGATTATGATTTTGGTTAAGCGTTTTCTTCTTATGATACAGTTCCTCACCAGAATTCCTCTGCCTGTGAATCTCGATGTTAAGACGGAAGATTTCGGGAAGGGATTGGTCTTTGCGCCGCTGGTGGGTTTTATTCTGGGGGCATGCCTTTTAGCCAGCTATCATGCTCTAAAGCTTGTGTTCCCGGTGCATGTGGCAGTTGTGTTTGTCATGGTAATCTACATTATTCTGACCGGAGGCTTGCACCTCGACGGGCTGGGAGATACCTTCGACGGCTTGCTGTCCAACAGGCCAAAGGAAAGAATTCTGGAAATCATGCGCGACAGCCGTGTCGGCACCAACGCAGTTCTTGCGATAATATGCGTGTTATTAATCAATATGGGGATGCTGGCTGCATTTAGTCCGGAACATATGGCAAGAATTCTGCTTTTGATGCCCGCCGCAGGAAGGATCGGCTCTCTTGTAAGTTCAGGCGTTTCAAATTATGCAAGAAGCGGAGAAGGGCTGGGAAAATCCTTCATTGACTACTGCGGAGTTAAGGAGATTGCAGCCGGGGCTGTCATATATCTCCCATTGTTTTATGCAGTGTGGGGGTATAGGGGGCTTATAGCGGCAGCTTTCCTGACTGCTTCAGCCTTTGTGCTCACAAAGCTTTTCAGCCGGAAGATAGGGGGAGCCACCGGCGATATCCTGGGGGCTGTATGTGAGTTGAACCAGACGGTGTTTCTTATTTTTGCATATATATTGCTTAAGATGTAGTTTCATGGGGAGGAACTTGGATATGGTGGAACTGATTCTGGTAAGGCACGGTGAAACCGACAGCAACAGTAAAGGCGCTTACTGCGGTTGGACTGATGTGGGGCTCAATGAGCAAGGGGAAAAACAGGCTAAAAATGCGAGGGATAAGTTGAAGGATGAAAAAATAGATGGGGTTTTTTCAAGTCCTTTAAAGAGGGCATTTAGGACTGCGGAAATTATCAACGAGAACTTCGGGCTGGAAATTAAAAGGGTTGACGCTTTAAAGGAACGCAATTTTGGAGTATGGGAGGATTTGAAATACAAAGAAATATGCGAAAAACATCCCGAGGAGGTGAAGCTCTGGGAGGCGGACTGGGTGAATTACTGCATTAAGGGCGGCGAAAGCGCTGTCCAGGCTTTTAACAGGGTTAACGGCTTCGTGGATACTTTAATTGAAAGCAACAAAGGCGCAAAACTCACAAAACTTCTTATAGTCACCCACCTTGGCTGTATAAAGAGCATAGTCGCCAACCTGCTGGGGATGGGCATCGAGGGCTGCTGGCGTTTCAAGGTGGATAATGCCGGTATTACGAGGCTTGTAGTTAATGATGAGGGCTATGCCTATTTGACAATGCTGAATGGGTAATAAAAATGTAAAGTTTTATTTATCCAGAAGACGCAATAAGTCAAGATTTTTTTCTACAGTGTCCAGATGGCGTTTTGCGGAATTTTCAGCCAGATCAGCGTCACCGGCGGCAATAGCAGCTAAAATTTCCTTGTGCTGATACAGCGTATCCAGCACCAGATCCTTTGCCGGAAAAGTTTCCAAAAGTATGTCCATGATGCGGCTAACCGCATCATATAACACTTTGTTTTGTGTTGAAAGCGCTATGAGCTTGTGAAAACGCATGTCCTCCATCTGATACTCGGGCATTTTATCTTCATTGATCAGTTTTTCCATAATACTGACCGATCTTTTCAGAGCGGCAATGTTTTCGGGAGTCGCACGCTGTGCTGCTATCCGGGCGACAGTTGGCTCAAAGATACGGCGTGTTTCAAGCACCTGGTTATATCCGATACCCTTTTGTATAATGAATGGATCGAATTTGGCGCGAATCTCATTAAGCATGCTTAAATTGTCGCTCAGATATGTGCCGTCGCCAGGCTTAATGGTGACGAGCTTGACGAATGAAAGCGCTTTTAACGCCTCTCGTACCGATGTCCGGCTGACTTTCAACTGTTGGGCAAGCTCACGCTCTCCCATCAGCTTTTCGCCTGGTTTCAAGGTATGATTATCAATCATGTCGAGCAATATTTTAATAATTTCATCTACAACTGTTTTTTTTACAACTGGTTTTAACATAATCTTTTTTTCTCACTTTACAAATTTTATTTTTGGAATAGCCTATGTTAATGATTTTAGTGGTCTGTCCAACATACCAGATAAATTACCAAACTTTATTCTATTATAGCATATAAAATTTGTCAATTTTAAAATTCTTAATGCAAAGGTGACGGATGAATTTTTTAGACCTGACGGAAGACATTTTCAGTTCTATTTTTCAAGCAGGATTGTGTTTTGGCCTCAATAACACTGTGAGTTTTTTTACCTATAAGCACAGCGAAATCAATCCGTTGAAAAGGGATTTACAGTTTCTCCGTTTTTTGCTTATCGAATATTTTTTATTGACTTATTTGCAAAAAAATTTTTTTAGTTTGTTTAGAAAATACTTTGTTTTATGCGAAAATCATCCATTGGCCACCCTTGGGCCAATGCTGTGAAATACCTAACGCATGTAGGGCAACATCGAAAATAATATTATCACGAACTCATTGACAAAAGGAATTATGAGGAGTATTATGGAAGTGAACCACTGGTATGGAAAACATACCACCTGGCCAGCAATACTCAAAATAAAAATTTAAAAGAGGATCAAGGTGAAAGGAACTAAGTAAGAACATATTATCAGTTTTAATATGCTATAAAAATGTTCTATAGCCCAATGATAAAAGGAAGTCATAACACATGATAAAGGCAGAATTAACATCATAAAAAATATTGTGCGGAAAAAGTGAGCAAGGCCGGGAAAAAGGATAAATTTAATTCCGTTGCTGTTGTAGCCGATAATGGCCATCACATCTCCGGAAGACGAAGCGGTTAGAAGGGCATCCACAAAGAAAACTGTTATTTTTGCCAAAGTACAGTCCTTAACTCAATCCCATTGAGAAAGGAGGGTGGCCGTTAAATATTTTCAATCTGATTTCTGAGCTTTTACTTAGTTGTATGAATAGCCTCGAAAACCAACTGGAAAACCGGAAAAACAGAGGCTGTCTTTAACATCGCGTAAATCGTAGAAATAATTGCAAAAAATTTACGGGCAAGTCCAATAATAGCTTTTTTAGCACATTTACGCTGTTTAATCTTCCGGGAATCGATCTGAAAACAGATTTAACATTTGCTTCGTACGGCAAAGAGCTGTTGTGAAATGAACTTGCGGGAAAATATGGGCGTCAAACTTTGGCGGACGCAGCGGTTTCTCATGGTTTGCCCGCAGATTGAAATGACGGAGGAATAAATATGTTGGTCTTAGCACTTGAATCAAGTACGAGTGCTGCAAAAGCGATGCTTTTTGATACGGAAAAGGGCGTGGTGGACGTTGAAACTGAGCCCTACGGGCCACAGGTAGACGAAAATGGTACCCAGGATACCGACGCTGTTTTTCAATCTACCATGCGTGTAGGACGAAAAGTTGCACAAGGCAAAGAAATTGCAGCTATTGCTGTGTGTGGAACATGGCATAGTATTACGGTATTGGATCAAAAGATGCAGCCGGCAACAAGAACTTTTTCATGGTCTTATATGGGAGCTTCGGATGTGTGTAAACGCATTCGAAGGGATGAAGCACTTACTTCAAAACTCTATCAACGTACGGGCTGTATGCCTCATGTGACATATATACGCCATACATTAATGCATCTGAAGGAGCAGGGCCTGGACTTGAGTGATAAGATATTTGCAAGCCAGGGAGGATATAACTTCTATAAGCTGACGGGTGAGTTGCTGGAGTCGTACAGCACCGCATCAGGATCCGGCCTTTTGAACATTCATACAAAGGAGTATGATCCATTTGTCCTGGATATGGTAGGAATCAAGCATTCACAGCTGGGAGAGCTTGCAACCTACCGTGACACGCGTCCACTGAATGGTGCGGGAGCGGAGCTGTTGGGCGTACGTGAGGGTATTCCCGTCGTACCTCCACATCCCGATGGTGCACTAAATCAAATTGGAAGCGGTGCTGCCCATGTTGGCAGGATGACATTTTCAGTAGGCACAAGCGCTGCCATCAGGCTTGTGACAGACCGGCCTGTGCTGCCTGAGGAAAAGCAGACATGGTGCTATGTAGGTGTGGATGGCTGGATAGCCGGAGCTGCCACGGCGGGTGCATGCAACTGCATCAACTGGTTTAAGGATATATTCCTGAAAGGAAGATGGAGCTTCTCTGAGCTAGAACAGGAAGATGACGTTGGCGGCGACGTTCCTGTGTTTCTTCCTTTTCTGTTTGGAGAACGCTGTCCTGGTTGGAGAGATGACCGACGGGGTGGCTTCGAGGGAATTAAGCCGGGGCATACAGTGCGTGATCTGTATCGCGCCTTGCAGGCCGGAATCATTTTCAATGTATACCAGTGCTACCAAGCGCTGTCCAAGGTTATCGGGGAACCGAAAATTATTCTTATGTCCGGAGGTATCCTTAATTCAAAACAGTGGACGCAGATGGTCGCTGATATTTTTCAACGGACAATTTTCTGCGCGAAGACTACACAGGCGTCGATGCTGGGGGGCGCTGCTTTGGCGGCCTATGCGGCGGGGGCGCTCAAGGATGTCAAAAATTTTGTCTACGACTATGACAATGTGCGGTCGGTAAATCCACGCGGTGAATTTGCCGCCTACTATAAGGAGCAGTATGAGAGGTACTGCCATTGGTATGAAAAAACAAAATAATGAAAGAAGAAAGGAAGTTTGTTAAAAAGATTCATGCTGCGCGAGAAAATTGACTAAAGAAAGGGTTTGCTTTATGGAAAAAATATTGATAACTCCGAGGTCCTTTGCAAAGATAAGTGATGAACCAATCAGGATGCTCGAAAAAGCAGGGTATGAGGTAATACTTAATCCCTATGGACGGATTATGACAAAAGAGCAGATGTTTGAACAGGTTCAGGAGGTATCCGGCATAATCATTGGAGTGGATCCGCTGGATAAGGATGTATTAAAAGTCGCGACAAAGTTGCGTGCCATCGCGAAATACGGAGTCGGGACGGATAACATCGATCTCGACTACGCGAGGGAACGGCGAATTCCCGTGTCGGTGACGGCCGGGGCAAATACCAACGCAGTAGCGGATTTTGCTTTTACGTTGATGCTCTGCGTCGCGCGCAAGGTCATCGCCATCGACCGTCGCTGCCGCAACAGGGATTGGTCAAAAATAGTCGGTCTGGACATTTACGGTAAAACGCTTGGAATTTTGGGGCTGGGCGCCATTGGCAAAGGGGTCGCGAAACGTGCGAAAGGCTTTGATATGAAGGTACTCGCTTATGATATATCCTGGGATGAGGACTATGCCAGAAAAAACGGCATTATTTACGCAACCCCACATGAAATTTACGAGCAGGCGGATTTTATCAGTATTCACCTGCCGCTGACCGACGATACAAGGAACATGATCGACTCCGACGCCTTTGCCAGGATGAAAAAGAACGCTGTGCTTGTGAATACAGCCCGCGGCGGCATTGTTGATGAGGCGGCACTGGTGCGGGCATTAAAAGAGGGCAGAATAATGGGTGCCGGAATTGATGTATTTTCATGTGAGCCGCCGGAGGAAAAAGAACTTTATGAGCTTGAAAATCTGGTCATGGGATCTCATTGCGCAGCTTCCACAGAAGGAGCTTTGGAAAATATGAGCTTGATGGCGGTGCAAAACTTATTACGGGATTTGAAGAATTAAAGTGAATAAAACGAAAGAGAGAGGGGATAAAATGAAAAAGTTGAAAACCGGACTGATTGGATGCGGCAAAGTTGCCGATTTTCACGCAAAGGCTTATGTAAATCTCGAGGAGTCTGAATTTACTGCCGTGTGCGACGTCAACATGGAAAGGGCTAAGGCGTTTGCTGAGCGGTATGGAGTTAAAGCGTATACCGACGTAAAAGAGATGATTACCGATACAGGTATAAATGTTGTAAGCGTTTGCACGCCTCACCCCTTGCATGCGAAGGTAGCAGTGGCGGCTGCTGACTGCGGCTGTAACGTTCTGGTGGAAAAACCGCTTGCAGCCTCGCTTGAGGATTGCGATGCCATCATTGAGGCAGGCGACCGCAACAATGTCACAATTGGAACTTTGGTGCAGAGGCGCTTCTACCGCCCATGTATGAGGATAAAAAAGGCGATTGACGACGGCAAAATCGGCAAGCCGGTTTTGGGAATAGTCACAGTGCTGAGCTGGCGTGACAAGGCATATTACGAAAGTGACCCGTGGCGCGGCACCTGGGAAGGAGAGGGCGGAGGCGTTTTGGTAACCCAAGCTACTCATCAACTTGACCTTTTGCAATGGTATATGGGGAGCGATATCGATGAAGTTTACGGCGTTTGGAAGAACCTGAACCATCCATACATTGAGGTGGAAGATACCGCAGTTGCTATAGTGAAATTCAAAAGTGGCGCGATCGCAAGCATTGTAGCGAGCAATTCGCAGAATCCCGGAATTTATGGCAAGGTGCATATTTTCGGCGAGAACGGCGCTTCTGTCGGCGTTCAGACAGACGGCGGCGCGATGTTTATCGCTGGAATGTCCTCCATTGCCGAAGCACCCTATAACGACATTTGGAATGTTGAAGGCGAAGCCGACAGGCTTGAGGAAATGAAAAAGGAAGACGAGGAGTTCTTCTTCAGCGTAGATTTCATGCACTACTACCATCAGTTACAAATTGAGGATTTCCTGAAGGCAGTTATCGAAGGCAGGAAACCACTGGTAGACGGCCGCGAGGGCAGAAAAACAGTGGAACTTATTAACGCAATCTATAGAAGCACGAAGGAAAACAGACCGATTAAATTTCCGTTAAAAAGGGGTTAAAAAATGAAAACTGGTTACAATGAAGCAGCTGCAAAGGGCTGTTCTACGTTGGAAAAAGACTTGAAGCTCTGCAAAGAGAGCGGTTTGACTATGTCGAAATCCGGCTGGAAAAGACAGCTGATCCTGAAAAGATATTTGCCATACATATCAACAACGCTGACAATGTGCCTGAAAACGGGATTGGACTGGATGAGCGATGCTTCTGTAACCGCGCAGGGATTGACCTGACAATTATCTGTCAGTCTTAAGAGAAGTTGGTTATGGCGGCATGGTTTCCATCGAAACCTTCCGTCCGGAGTACTGGAAAGAAGATGCGGAGTGGTTTGTTAAAGAAGCTTATAGGGCGGCTTATGATGTTAAAAAAAACAATTGCATCTGACTGATCGAAAAGCTGTCACGGAATACTCAGAAATGTACCAGCTCTGTTATTTTGGAATAAGCTTTTGGTATGGAGGTAAAAGATGGGGATTTTTGATGATCTGTTAAAAGATGTTCAACTGCCTAAGTTCGTAAAAGTAAACTACAATATTGAAACAACCTCAATTGAAGATCCGGAGAAGGCGACGCGCGCTGCACTGCTTTCAAGAGGGGTATTGGACAGGATAAAACCCGGTGATTCGGTATGCATTGCGGCCGGAAGCAGAGAAATTGCCAATTTGTCCAGGATCGTGAAAGTTGTGGTGGATGAGGTCAAAAACCATGGGGGGAAACCGTTTATTATCCCTGCCATGGGAAGCCACGGAGGTGCCACAGCAGAAGGACAGGCCGAAATCCTGGCCGGGTACGGGATCACAGAGGAAACTATGGGCGTTCCGATACGTTCTTGCATGAAAACGGTTGAGGTCGGCAAAACGGAATCAGGACTGTCGGTACAAATAGACAGCTATGCGAATGAAGCGGACTGTATCATTCCTATAGGCAGAATTAAGGCCCATACCGATTTCCGAGGGCCTGTGGAAAGCGGCCTCATGAAAATGATTGCCATTGGAATAGGTAAACAGCACGGTGCCAGTATATGCCATTCCCGTGGTTTCGCACTGATGTCCCAAAATATCCGGGATATTGCAAAAGTGGTTATTCGAAACTAGCCGGTGGCATTTGGTGTCGCTATTATCGAAAATGCTTTTCACCAAACTTATAAAATTGTGGCAATCCCGGGGGAACTTATCGAAGAAGAGGAACCTAAGCTTCTTGTTGAGGCAAAATCCCTCATACCGAAAATTCCCTTTGAAAAAGCTGATGCCCTGATTGTTAATGAAATCGGTAAAAACATCAGCGGCACCGGCATGGATCCAAATGTGACGGGAAGATCTGCGGTTATGGGAAGATGGGAACCGAATTTTGACGCTATCGCCGTGCTGGATATTACCGAACAAAGCCACAATAACTGTAATGGCTTGGGGATCGCAGATGTAACTACAGAGCGCGTCTTTGACAAGTTTAGTTTCGAGATGACGTATCCGAACGCCATTACCAGTACTGAACCTATTAGTGTGAAAATTCCGGCAGTGATGCCAAATGATTTGCTGGCAATAAAATTTGCGATCAGAATGTGTTATCAGGCACCAACTGATGGGCCCAGGATTGTATGGATTCGCAATACACTCAACATGGATACTTTCTTCATATCGGAAAGCCTTATTTCAGCGGCGAAGGATGTGAAAGGGTTGGAAGTGGCATCCGTTCCGATGGAAATTCCTTTTGATGAACACGGCAATTTTATAGGATGGGATGAGGCAATCCGTTATGCAGATACGTTATGATTTGTCACATAGAGAGGAGTAAAATGTCATGCAACTTACCGACATATATTTGTGAAGGTGCCGAAGAAGCTGACTGTATTGTCCGCTTGAGGAGAATTTACATATTCATTCAATAAGATAGGGCCCAGTTCTATAATTAATTTTATAAAAAAACATATCATAGAAAATATTGGAATGGCTTCGGAATTAGGCTGAAGAGGGTATAGGCAACACAGGGGTACGTGTTAAAATACGTCCTGTGCGCCTATACCAAACCTATGCCTATATCAAGCCTAAAAAGATTGAAATTGAAATTCTACTCTAAATTGTTTTAGCACGTATTTATGGTGTATGCCGGCAGTTATCATTTATCAAACATAATATGCATTTCTAATACCCGTTTTTTCAAATCATCACAGAATATTTCAAAATATCCGAACCAAACGCAAAAAATTTTAATTCTACAGAGTTTAAAAGCAGCTGATCGTCTTCACCAAACGTATATTTTGTATTAAATAAATGAATCATATTGTGTTTGGGCGGAACTTTCTTATCGTTATGTCAATAATATACTTACCTTTACGATATTTTATATAGCCTAATGGCAGGTTAAAGCTGTTTGCAAATAACCCATTTTTTGTTTTTAGTGAGGTGTCTCGGGTAATACTAAAAGTATAGATGCTTACCTGCAATTGATATTAATATAAATTATTATATTTATAGAAAAAATATTGAATTTATTACTAAATATGGTATAATTATTACAAAAATATCCATCAATTATATGTAGGGTACTCCGAATAGTTGTAAGGAGGAAAAATATGAACATCAAAATTATTTTCAAAATAAATATAAGTGAAAGTCAACTTCCGAAAATATTTGTTCCCGTAGGCGTAGTTCTATATTTTATTTTAAGATGAAAAAATTAGCTAGGGCTTGAAAACGATATTGCAAAATAATCTTATTAATGTAGAATTGAAACTCAATAATATGAAGGGTTACGAGACTTTAATCTTACCAAGATGGAATTAAATAATTATTCTGATGCAGGGAGGATTTTGGGAAAATATATCGAATTTAATTAAATAAAGGTAAAAAATGAACTTTATAGATAAGTAGTTTTTGGAAGTGTATTGGTATGAGGATAAAGGTCACATTGAGTACTCCTGTAGAGACGAGCATAGAGATGAACTACAACTACTATGTCTCTTCAATGATATATGAACTTCTTAGAAAATCAAGCACGCAGTATTCGACAAAACTCCACGAATCGGGGTATACGCTTGGAAATAAAAAATTCAAGCTTTTCACTTTTTCTAACCTCTTCCCTGAAAAATATAAAGTCGATAAAAATTATTTAAATGTCCAAGGCAAATTAGTTTTTTATATTACCTCCCCAATGAGAGAATTTGTATTGCATCTGGCTGAAGGCCTGCTTTCTGCGCAGAGGGTCAATATAGGGAAAAGCGAGTTTTTCATTGAAACTGTCGAAGCGCTTCCTGAGCCGAAGTTCAGCAGAGAAATGAGCTTTCGCTGTATTTCGCCCATAGCAACAACCACAGTTGAGGAAGTTGACGGCAAAAAGAGGGCTATACCTTGCGCACCGGGCAGCACTAAGTTTGCGGAGAATATAAAGAATAATCTTATAAGAAAGTACTATTTAATATATGGCAGGCTGCCGGACGACTTGTCTTTGGATATTGAGTTTGATGAGAGAGACCTTGAAAAATACGGCAGAGGGAAGTTGATAAAGTTTAAAGAAGTATTTATAAAAGCCTATTCAATCCCCTTTACTTTAAGAGGAAGCATAGAGCTTATGAAAGTTGGGTATGAGTGTGGTTTCGGTGAGAAAAACAGTGCCGGATGCGGCATGGTGGAGAGGAGGTGAGAGGGAGTGGCTAAAAAGGTGCTTGACTTTGATTATATCTCAGGAGACCCTTTTGTAGAAGCCGGCAGAAGAGTTGTTGTCGAAAGGACCGGCAAAAGACGCGTAGAAGTTGAAGAGATAAGGAAACTTATTGATTGGGCATTATCGTATTATGTTGATAAGTGGAACGGCAAACTAAATCCCATTTCTCTAAATGGGCCCATAACCCAGCCTGCTTTTAAAGGCAATAATAGGAAAATTGAAGAAACAATTAAGTACTTCGACAGAATATATAATCAAATAGGATATGAAGAGGGAAATTGTCAGGTTTGTGGCAGATTAGATAATCTCTTTCCAGCTGATAGAAGCAATATGCCTTTAACAGGGAGTAACACAAACCCTAATTTTCATTCTTACTTTTCAAAAGGCATCATGCTCTGTGCAGAATGTTTGACCAGCTTATTTTTCCTGCCCTTTGCCGTTATTAATGCAGGCAAATGCCTGCTTGTTATCAATACATTGTCAGATGATATTTTCAAGTACTGGATGGAGGAAACATTATATAAAACTGTCCATGCGCTAAATAGTGAAGGCATGGCTGAAAGCAGGAAAAAAATATTATCAAACCAACTGTATTACCTGGCAGATAGATTTTCTGCGCTGGATGAGAACATTATAAGAAAAGAAAGTATTAACCTATACTACTTTACAAATTTTGGGGCATCACCGGAATGTACATTTATTACGCTCCCTAAAAGCGTTATATTATTCCTTAAAGGCATAAAGGAAGAAAAAAGGAATATCAGTGGTGATTTTGCAGCAATAGTATTTTCGAATATGATGAGAAAGGACAGTACTGTTTTAGAAGAATGGAACAGTATTATCTGGAAGAACTATAGAAAAAATAATGCAATATTTGACCAACAGAAAAATGAATATTTAATAAAGGAGAGAAAGAATCTTGTTACAGTTTCACGTGAAGAGGTTTCCCAATGGTACAACCCCATAATAGAAAAATTAATAAATAATGAAAATATCTTAAGCTATTTAAGACAGGCCAAAGTTTCAAGCACATTAGCGGTGTATTACTGTTTGGAGGTATTAAAAATGGATAAGGACAGGATAAAGGTTTTGATTCAACTGGCTGATAAAATAGCAGGTTTGATAGAAGCCCAGGATAAGTCTGATATACTCATTGACTTACAAAAGAGCAGAAATCCATGGGAATTCAGGCTTGCACTTTTTAAGGCAATGAGGTTATATGCAAAAACCGGGAAAGAAGAACCTTTATTTAACACTGAAGAATATTTATATAAAATATTCCCGGATGGTGAACCTTGGACCGATGCGAGAGACTTAATACTTGTAAGGCTTTATGAGAAGTTACATAAGTGGCTTTCGAACAAGAATATCGATAGTGATATTCAAACCGAACAAATTGAAAATTAAAGCAGATTGGGGGAAATATACGATGGATACAAGATTTATAAACGGGTTTGTATTGCTCGATATTGATGCGGCAGCATTAAACAATTTGGGCAAGGATCAGACAACTACCTTTGATAACGCAACAGCGGTAAAGAAAGTTGTTAAAAACGGAAAAACATATACTTATATTAGTGGACAGGCTTGGCGCTACTGGTGGAGGGAAACTTTAGGGCTGGAATTCGATTGGAATCTCTCTCCTGTAAAAAGAGATTCAAATGTTGCTTATACAGAGGCAAACCCTATAAGATACATGGATGACGATATTTTTGGATATATGAGAGCAGAAAAAAGTGGTACTCTTACGAGAATTTCACCTTTAAAAAACTCTGTACTTATTTCTGTAACTCCTGTGATTCCTACAAATGAATGGTCAGTAATGGCGAGACACCAGGGTGATCCTGTACCATATGAGAAACAAGTTTACTCTTCAGTTATGAAAGGCATGTTTTCCTTAGATCTGGACCAAGTTGGTACATTCAGTTTGCAAAACCGCACGGGATATTTGAATTTGAGTTCTTCCACCCAGAAAGAAGCGGAAAAAGCAGGCTGTGAACTGGTTGACGACCTTATTGCAAAAGATGAAAAGGGAAATTACATAAAAAGACTTAGGTTACCAAAGGAAGAGCGCATAAAAAGAGTAAGTGACGTAATCTCTGCTTTGAAGTTTATATCAGGTGGTGCAAAAAGGACTACAAATTTTGCTGATGTTACCCCAAAGTTTATTGTTTTGAGCATTCAAAAAGGAGGAAACCATCCTTTCAGCCATATTGCAGTCGATGATAGCAGAGTTGCGAAGATTTCATTTGAAGCGCTGGAGGAAATAGTCAGGGATAGGAAGGATCAATTTCTTACGAAAATATACATTGGTAAACAAAAAGGTTTTATGGATGACATTGAAGAAAGACTAAAAGGGTTGCCGGAAGAAGATTTTGTTGTTGGAAGTGTAGCGGAAATAATCGACAAGTTTACTGAAGAAATAGGTAAGTACATTCCGTAAAAAAGGGGTAAGCTTATGGAAGCATATAGGATTGTTCTCACAAGCTGGACGGCAAGCTTCAGGTGTCCTAATATTATTTCTGGTACACAGCTTAGTTTAGAGGCGCCTCCGATATCAACTATATACGGACTATTAAGTGCTGCAGCAGGAAGATATGTGGTACCGGAAGAGAGCGGTATTGCATATTGCTACAGGCATATAGGACAGGCATTTGATCTTGAAACGATATATAAAGTTGAATTGAATGGGAAGGGAAGACCTTCCAGAAAGGCTACAGCAGATATTGTAAGAAGGCAGGTATTTTTTGATAATATATTAATTTTATACATTGATAACTATGAAATTGCTAAGACATTTAAAACACCCGCTTTCCCATTGCTTTTGGGACGTTCAGGTGATTTAGCTTCAGTTGAAAGAATAGACAAAGTTATATTGAGAAAGAAGATGGGCTTAAATATTGCAGGTACGGTATTCCCGCTTAAGAAAGGGAAAGCTTATGGACAACTACAAGCTCTACCTACGTATTTTTCAAATACGATTCCCAGAAAAAACATTGATACCCAGCCTTTTTACATAATAAAATCGCGAGGCAGGTGGAAAAGAGAGCCTGTAGATTATTTGAATTTTGAGGACTGGACCTGGGAAAGCGAGCCTGTATTTGTAGATATGGAGGGGTACCATGATGAAGCTACAGGACTCGATTTGTGGTGGTTTGGAGGGAAAGGTGATACTTGCTAAAAGTAACCCACTGGTAACTCTTGACGAGCATATAGAAGACTGTATGCTCGTCATGCAGTTGTTAAAAAAATCACTACCTTATATTGGAAATATAACCAATTATAAAAAAAGAATATGGAGAAATCTTTTTATCGCTATTTTCTTTCACGACGTTGGTAAAGCGACCGAAGGATTCCAGAAAATGCTTATTACAGGGAAAAGGTATAAATTTAGGCATGAAAGGCTTAGTGGGGCATTTTTTGACAAAGTATTCATTGGTGACATGACTCAAGAAGAGAAAACCGGTATATTAAGGGCAATTTTAACACATCACAAAGTTTGTGAAGAATTAAAGGATATACTAAACTCAGAATCCTACAGAGAAGACCTATCTTTTATTTTTGAAAGCGAAGACGTGGTAGGCTTCAATACTGAATGGGAAAAGATGCAGTTTGACAAATTAGACAAGTTCCTAAAGAAGATAGAAGAGTTTGCAGCACAATATGGCGAGGGATTACTTGGAAGTTATAATTATAAGTTTTGCTTACAGAACTTAGATAAACCCAATGATGTTTTAGGAGATGAGATAAACAAGATATGTTCCTTGGAAAAGCTATCAAAAGAATATTTTTCTGAATTGATATTCTGGGGGCTGTTAAAAAATTGCGACCACATGGGATCTGCGAAAATTAAGAAAATACCTCTTATCCAACCTCAAAACCAAAATTTTTTAAAGAACCTTATAAAAGCATATAATCATCAAAAAGAATGCTGGAGACATAAAGGTAATGTACTCTTGATTGCTCCCACAGGAAGTGGCAAAACCGAAGCAGCATTTGGGTGGGCTTTTAACATAATAAATAATTTCGGACACAGGCATATTTTTTACATACTGCCTTACACTGCTTCGATTAATGCAATGTTTTACAGATTAAACAAAGATATCGACGGAGGGAAAGATCCTTTCTCGGATGAGACAGTTGTGGGTCTTGTCCACGGCAAGCTCAGGCAGTTTGTAGCTGATTTTTTTGACGAGGATTATTACGATGAAAAGAGAGTTAAGGAACTTGCAGAGAACTATAGAATGATTGTTAAACCGATTAAGGTAACAACTCCCTTTCAAATTTTAAAATATTTGTTTGGCGTTAAAGGATTTGAAAAAGGGCTTATAGAACTCGCAGGTGCAATATTAATTTATGATGAAATACACGCTTATGACAAAGAAACCTTTTTAAGAATACTGTGGTCTTTAGACTGGTTTCAAAAATATATGAAAGTAAAGGTATTTGTCACGACAGCTACACTGCCTACGTTCTTACAGGATTTGCTCATGCAAACCCTCGGGTTGAAGTCTTCCATAAGGGCTGATGAGGATTTATTAAAGAGTTTTACTCGCCATAAAGTTAAAATAGTGGATGGGACCATTGAAGAAAACATAGAACAAATAATTGAAGAAATAAATAATCGCAAAAAAGTTCTCGTAGTTTGTAATACTGTAGACAAGGCTCAGGCTATTTATAAAGAATTAAAGAATTATTTAACAGATAATGAGATTTCACTCTTGCACAGCAGGTTTGTATATAAAGATAGGATTGCCCAAGAGAAGTCTATAACTAAAGAGGATTCAAGTATCAAGGTTTTAATAGGAACTCAAGCTATAGAAGTTAGTTTAAATATCGATTATGATGTCTTATTTTCTGAGCCTGCACCTTTGGATGCGCTTTTGCAGAGATTTGGGAGAATAAACAGAAAAAGGGCAAAAGGGATTTGCCAGGTAAATATCTTTTCTGAAGGAGGGAGGTATGATCACAAAGTATATGATGTAGATACTGTAAAAGCCACGCTGGATGAGCTCAAAAACGTAGAAACCACCCTTGATGGGATAATTTATGAGGACAGGTTGCAGGAGATGATGGATAGAGTTTATAAAGCATGGGATTTAAAATCATACGAAATTCAAATGTTGAAAAAAGATTTTTATTCAATGATGGAAAAATTGTTGCCATATAGGGAACACAAAATAACCGAAGAAGAGTTTGAGGATCAATTCCAAACTATTGAAGTGCTTCCAAGGTATTATTATGAACAATATATAAAGTTAATGGATGAAGGAAAACTTTTACAGGCTGAAATGCTAACCTGCCAACTGCATAAATCTAAGCTTTACAACCCTAAGGTAAGGGAAAATTTTACCAGGCTGGACAAAGGATTAAGAAGAATAAAAGATGTATGGTTAATAGATTGTAAATATGATGAGAAAATGGGGCTCATACTGTCAGAGAAAGAAATGATAAATAGTTTTCTATAAAATCAGGTGATAAATATGAACATTTATATCGACCTTCCCCGTATTACAGGGACAGAAATCAACTACTACCTGGTCTGCAAGAAAAAGCTTTGGCTTTTCTCCAGGCAGCTTACTATGGAGCAAAACTCACAGAAGGTTGAAATCGGTAAAACCATACATGAGGACAGTTTCAGTAGAGAAAAAAAAGAGGTGCTCATAGACGATACAATAATGATTGATTTTACCGGAAAGCAGCTTACAATACACGAAACAAAGTCTACCAATGCAATGGATAGAGCAGCTCGATACCAACTGCTTTATTATATTTATTACCTTGAGAAGAAAGGCATAAAAGGAGTCAAGGGTATTGTCCATTATTATAAGAATAGAAGTACTGAAGAGATTCAACTCACAGATATAGACAGGAATAATCTTGATGCGATTATAAAAGATATCGAAGAAATAAAAGCTTCTGCTTTAATTCCGGAAGTGCAAAAGACGAAGTTATGTGATAAATGCAGCTATTTTGAGCTTTGTTATTGTTGAGGTGTCAAGGACGTGAAGAGAAATTATTATATTTTCAGCAATGGTAGAATCAGAAGAAAAGATAATACCATATTTTTTGAGACTGAAACAGAAAATAAACCAATACCTATAAATGATATTGAATCTATCTATATTTTTGGAGAGGTTGATTTTAACTCAAAAGCGATCAACTTTCTATCTCAGAACAACATAACAATACATGTATTCAATTACTACGGCTTCTATACGGGGAGTTTCTATCCAAAAGAATATTTGCAAAGCGGCTTTTTAGTGGTCAAGCAGGTTGAAAAGTATATCAAGCCAGATGAAAGAATTAAAATTGCTATGGAATTCATAAAAGCGTCAAGCTTTAATATATTGAAAAACCTTAAGTATTACGAAAGGAAAAAAGACCTGTCAGGCTTCATTGAGAGGATAGAAGCGGAGAGGGCTAAAATTGATGAAGTAAAAAATATACAGGAACTGATGGGAATTGAAGGGAGAATAAGGGATATTTATTATGATGCATTTAAGGTTATTACAGACGGCAAGTTTGAATTTAGCAAAAGGAAAAAGAATCCTCCGGATAATGCGATGAATGCATTGATATCTTTCGGAAATTCTTTAATGTATTCCACTGTGCTATCAGAAATATACCATACACAACTAAACCCTACTGTGAGCTACTTACACGAGCCCGGGCAAAGAAGATTTTCTCTTAGCTTGGATATAAGTGAAATTTTCAAGCCTATAATAGTGGACAGGCTTATTTTCAAAATGATTAACGAGAACATGATTAAGGAAGATGATTTTCTTGAGGACCTCAATTACTGCTATCTTGACGAAAAGGGAAAAAAGCTTTTTGTTAAAGAGTATAATCAAAAACTTGATACCACGATAAACCATCGGAAGCTAGGAAGGAGTGTAAGTTATAGGCACTTAATCAGGTTGGAGTGCTACAAGCTTATTAAGCACTTATCTGACATAGAAAAGTATGAGGGGTTCAAGGCCTGGTGGTAAACGTTATATGTAAAAATCGCAATTTATTATGGATAGTGCAAGGAAAATGTGATTTTGGAGGTGTAATAAAATTTGTATATTATGCTGGTTTATGATGTAGAAGAGAAGAGAGTCGGTAAAATGTTGAAGTTGATGAGGAAGCATTTGCACTGGATTCAGAATTCGGTGTTTGAGGGTGAAGTCACAGAAGCACAACTGTTTAAACTGAAAAGTGAGATCCGTAAGCTTATTGACGAGGAAGTGGATTCGGTGATAATATTTAAAGCGAGAGATCGTAAATGGCTTGAGAAATCAGTAATTGGTCAGGAAAAACGCAATACGGATAATATACTTTAAGTCGTCAAGGTGGGGAAAGAGGACGGATTTTATAGGATAAACTGGAGGGAATTTTTGATGTAATTGCCTTGTACGCGTTGAAATTACCGGAGTCGTCAACCTTCAGGGTATTTTGCATCATGAGAGGTCGACGACAAAAAGTGTGGAATTTTGAAATTGAAACCCTTATTTTAAGGGCTTTTTAAGCGGTCGTTGGTTGGGGTTTAAATCTTACCAAAGTGGAATTGAAACTATATCGTTTTTTACTTCGCAGAACAATGTAATAGCTGTTTAAATCTTACCAAAGTGGAATTGAAACTTGTTTTAAGAAGAAAGGCACTCCTGCCGCCTGGCAGTTTAAATCTTACCAAAGTGGAATTGAAACTCTCACTTTGGACACGTACAAAGAAGCGTCATTTCGTTTAAATCTTACCAAAGTGGAATTGAAACAATCGTTTACTATATCCTATCCAGCGTAGTATTTTATCGTTTAAATCTTACCAAAGTGGAATTGAAACCACCACCTGCTCTGCCTCAATTCTTGTCAACGCTACGGTTTAAATCTTACCAAAGTGGAATTGAAACTATGGATGAGGTAATCGCAAGGGAAAAGCAAATAGAGTTTAAATCTTACCAAAGTGGAATTGAAACGCTTATGCACTTCTTCCGGCGACAGTCCGCTGTCCTCGTTTAAATCTTACCAAAGTGGAATTGAAACAAACCCATGGTTATTGATGAATTCAGTGTATGGATTGTTTAAATCTTACCAAAGTGGAATTGAAACATTCTTTATTTAAAGAACATAATGGCTTTTATGAATGTTTAAATCTTACCAAAGTGGAATTGAAACGTGGCTACAGCTGGCAGGAGATCCGGGATTTGATTGGTTTAAATCTTACCAAAGTGGAATTGAAACTAGTGTTATCGTCGACATGCATGTCAGACATAGCGCGTTTAAATCTTACCAAAGTGGAATTGAAACGCGCCCGGAGTTGCTCATTCTCCTGCTGCAAGGCTTGTTTAAATCTTACCAAAGTGGAATTGAAACGTATACACGCCAAGCAAAGGCAGACGCCTAGACTGCCGTTTAAATCTTACCAAAGTGGAATTGAAACGGAGTTCAAGAGCTTTCAGTTTGTCGCATATCTTGTTTAAATCTTACCAAAGTGGAATTGAAACATACTGGCTAAAAACTAACTAAAATTTTGTAAACATAGTTTAAATCTTACCAAAGTGGAATTGAAACAAATATAGCTTAAAAATATATATAAAGTGGTAGAAGGTTTAAATCTTACCAAAGTGGAATTGAAACAAGTTCGTCGATTGGGACGCATCGGACGAAATTGCGTTTAAATCTTACCAAAGTGGAATTGAAACAAATCGAACTTTAGGGGAGGAATAATATGATAACTCTTGTTTAAATCTTACCAAAGTGGAATTGAAACCGTAATTCTTTGTCTGCCAAGCGGCCGAGAGGCTTGGTTTAAATCTTACCAAAGTGGAATTGAAACACTGTGTCCTCGTTTACAACAAGGGAGAGGACTTTGTTTAAATCTTACCAAAGTGGAATTGAAACGATGGATTGCAGCATGCGGCTATATGTACTAGACAGTTTAAATCTTACCAAAGTGGAATTGAAACGTATACTCAAAAATCTGATGATGAAATCATGACCGGTTTAAATCTTACCAAAGTGGAATTGAAACTTGTTGGGGGTGCTTCGACTGCTGTCGGGGGATTGTGTTTAAATCTTACCAAAGTGGAATTGAAACTCCGGATCCAGCGCTTAAACTGTTCGGCTTCGTTTGTTTAAATCTTACCAAAGTGGAATTGAAACGTATTTAGACTTGCTTTCTTAATTTAATATTAAGAGTTTAAATCTTACCAAAGTGGAATTGAAACATTACGAAAGCTGAAAATGTGATAATCAATAATGGAGGTTTAAATCTTACCAAAGTGGAATTGAAACAAGCGTAAGCAGACCGCGTTGCGCCCATTTGTCGTAGTTTAAATCTTACCAAAGTGGAATTGAAACCACGTCATTCAACCTTATTAGCTAGGCAATAAATTGAGTTTAAATCTTACCAAAGTGGAATTGAAACGAAAAATACTACAAGTATCAAACCTATATTCGCGGAGTTTAAATCTTACCAAAGTGGAATTGAAACGCCTATTTGCAGCAAAGATTATGCCATTTATAGCCAGTTTAAATCTTACCAAAGTGGAATTGAAACGTTGAAGTCCTGTATATTCTTTCAAGAAGAATAAAATGTTTAAATCTTACCAAAGTGGAATTGAAACAGAATTTACAGTGTCAGTATGATGTTTAATTTCTAGTTTAAATCTTACCAAAGTGGAATTGAAACATAGAGTTGGGATTTTCAATTCCAATAAGTATAAGGTTTAAATCTTACCAAAGTGGAATTGAAACTAGCGCTAGGTAAAAGCGTTTCGTGGGACAATGCTAGTTTAAATCTTACCAAAGTGGAATTGAAACAAAAACATAAAACCACAGAAGAATTTCTAAATCCAGGTTTAAATCTTACCAAAGTGGAATTGAAACAGTCAATTCTCTGTTTAAGAAAGGGTGAATGAATCCAGTTTAAATCTTACCAAAGTGGAATTGAAACATACAAACCTCTATTAAATTAGCGAAATTATTAAAAGTTTAAATCTTACCAAAGTGGAATTGAAACGTAGTTCAACCTCTCTTTTCAGGTGCCGCAATTGCGTTTAAATCTTACCAAAGTGGAATTGAAACACATCGGAGAAGAGAATTGACAGTGAGTATTATGTTGGTTTAAATCTTACCAAAGTGGAATTGAAACCGGATATGCGTTGCCTATTGAGCAATGATGTTGTGGGTTTAAATCTTACCAAAGTGGAATTGAAACGAATATAGAAGCGCGTTTCTCAAACACCTGAGAAGGTTTAAATCTTACCAAAGTGGAATTGAAACGGTCTGAAAACTGACCAGTTGTCTGCCCCAATAAATGTTTAAATCTTACCAAAGTGGAATTGAAACGCTTTGAGCCGGGTAAATTTTTTGACAAAAATTTTCCGTTTAAATCTTACCAAAGTGGAATTGAAACTCTTTTAAACCTTGCGCTTTAATAAAAGCCCTAAAAGTTTAAATCTTACCAAAGTGGAATTGAAACGGTATATTTACCTGAACGCACAGCCAAGGCTATGCTCGTTTAAATCTTACCAAAGTGGAATTGAAACTACCGTTTCGCTCGGTATGAATACCCTTATTATCGCCGGTTTAAATCTTACCAAAGTGGAATTGAAACGGACATAATGTTATATTTGGAGCAGATTCAGCGGTAAGTTTAAATCTTACCAAAGTGGAATTGAAACTAAGCAATGGCACTGTCACAATAGATAATGTAAATGTTTAAATCTTACCAAAGTGGAATTGAAACTCAAAATTTGGCTAGAACACAACCGGGATTATTTCCGTTTAAATCTTACCAAAGTGGAATTGAAACAGGATTGAACCATTCATGTTTCTTATTAACGATACCGTTTAAATCTTACCAAAGTGGAATTGAAACTAAAGCACCTTTTTCACCGCTCCCCATAGGGCAAGCGTTTAAATCTTACCAAAGTGGAATTGAAACTTTGCGTATTAATATGTTCCAACCGTTCCAAATATTGGTTTAAATCTTACCAAAGTGGAATTGAAACTGTTAAGATCCGGACGCTGCCTTCAGCTTGACGAGCGTTTAAATCTTACCAAAGTGGAATTGAAACCTGAGAAAAATGCTTTTCTATTCCAAGCTTTTCATGTTTAAATCTTACCAAAGTGGAATTGAAACAGGCATGTTAAATGGAAGGATAAAAGAAGCATTAGGTCGTTTAAATCTTACCAAAGTGGAATTGAAACTTCGACTTCGTGTGTGTTCCATTCGTTTCGTTCTTCGTTTAAATCTTACCAAAGTGGAATTGAAACATATTAGAGAGTGGCGACATTTCTTGAAGTTGAGAACGTTTAAATCTTACCAAAGTGGAATTGAAACATCGTGGTGGTTGATGACTTAAAAAAGACATTTAAAAAAGTTTAAATCTTACCAAAGTGGAATTGAAACAAGCAAAAATCAAGACATAAAGGCAAAAGCAGAAAAAGTTTAAATCTTACCAAAGTGGAATTGAAACTTTCAAAAACCGCTGGGCTACTTCGAGTAGTTTCTGAGTTTAAATCTTACCAAAGTGGAATTGAAACAACTTGAACGTCAGGGAATCCGCCCCACATATTCACACGTTTAAATCTTACCAAAGTGGAATTGAAACTACGGAATATGTCTTGCATCCGTACGGTATATATTTAGTTTAAATCTTACCAAAGTGGAATTGAAACGTAATTGATTTTTTAACATTTATAATCCCTCCATTTAGTTTAAATCTTACCAAAGTGGAATTGAAACTGTTTACGGTAATTATATTAATTATATGGCAGATAAAGTTTAAATCTTACCAAAGTGGAATTGAAACGGTTTAACAGCCAGGTTATTTTTTTGCTTATATATAGGTTTAAATCTTACCAAAGTGGAATTGAAACGCCGTTCTCAGTCCATACAGCTTCA
>Ga0134099_1000255_pt1 | contig 68578 bp, 58 predicted proteins | sample 10_taG_2_FD_105482 | JGI IMG/M metagenome (GOLD analysis project Ga0134099, IMG submission 105482) | Switchgrass degrading microbial communities from high solid loading bioreactors in New Hampshire, USA - 10_41_5_180_A2 metaG | ecosystem: Engineered > Bioreactor > Semi-continuous > Anaerobic >...
GGGGATGGTCACGTCTAGCGGCTCGACGGACGCCACCTGGAACAGGGCTTCGTTGGCGGTAACCGAATCCCCGACGCAAAAACTCACCCGCTAGGACTAAGGCCTACGCGCGGGGATCGCCCGGTAGCACGCGGATATCCTGCAGTTCAGCCGGCACGGACAAGCCCGACCCTTCTCTCAGGTAGGCGAACTTCCCGTCCAAGACGGTGGCTTCCACTTTTGCCGACAGGATATCGCCGGCGTCCCCGTCCAAGATGTCCCTGTCCAAGACCGCAAGATCGGCGAGTTTGCCGGCTTCGATAGTCCCCACTTCCTTCTCGCGGTACGCCAGGTGAGCGCCGTTGCGTGAGAAGCACACGACGGCCTCGCGAGGAGTAAGGGCTTCGTCTTGGCCGAAGTCCAGACCGCGCACGGTCTTACGGGCAACCGCGGCGTAGAGGGCGACCAGCGGGTCGTACGGGCCGGACGAGACGTCGGTGTTGATATACACCCTGATCCCCCTGTCGAGATACGTGCGAAGCGGTTTGAACCTGTAAAGGAGAGAACGGTCGACGGCTTCGGGATAGATGTCTCCTTCAACGTAAATGAAGCCCGGCTGGGTCGACACGCCGATGTCAAGGTCGGCCATTGCTTTAAGAGCGTACTCTGTCGGGAAATACCCGTGGACAATGTGATGCCTGTGGTTTGGCGTAGGCTTCTTCAGTTTGAACGCGTCGACCATGTGGGATACCGCCAGGTCCTGGGCCAGGTCTCCGCAGCAGTGGATCCCTACTCCCCAACCTTTCTCGTTGGCCTCGCGGATGTAGGAGCCCAACATGTTGAAATCCAGCCTGATCGGGACTGTTGGCCTTGTGCCGTCAATGAACGCGTCGCGCATCAGCGCGGTCTTGCTGCCCAACCCTCCATCGATGGCCATCTTCAGATTCCCGAACTTGAACCATTCGTCGCCGATGCCGGGCTGAAGGCCCGCCTCTATGGCCGGGTATATCTGATATTCACCGGAAATAACCGATATGCCGTGCCAGGCGGGCATAGCTGAGACTCGCATGGGGAGGCGTCTTTGAGCCCACAACGATGTGTATGCGGCCATGAGCGGCGCGTTTACGCCGGGGTCCAGCACGGAGGTCGTCCCGTACCTGAGCAGTACGGTCAGCGCGTGGACGATCATCCGCTCCATGCGGGCGGCGGCCTCTCCGGGGCCCTCGGGACGGGCGATCTTCCGTACCAACCCTTGAGCTCCCTCTCGGAGCACCCCTGTAGGTTCCCCGTCGGGATCCAGGTCCACGCGTCCGGACTTAGGCACGAACCCTCTGCCGATGCCTGCCAGCTTTAGGGCCAACGAGTTCACGACGCCAACTCCGAACAACCGGGACAAGTAGACCGGGTTTTTGGGGGCAGCTTCGTCCAGGTCCTTTCGGTTAGGCATCCTGCCCTCGACGAACTGGCTTTCGATCCAACCCGCGCCAACGACCCATTCCCCGGGGCCCAGTTCCTCCGCCTTCTTCCTGACCGCTTCCTTGAGCTCCTCGATGCTCTCCAGCCCGAAGCAGTCAACTCCCTCAAGCAAAGTCGCGGCGGACAAAACGTGGTTGTGGGAATCCACGAAACCGGGAACCACGGTCTTCCCCCGGAGGTCCACGACCAGCGCTCCCGTTTCTTCAGGGCGCCCGGCCCGCTTAGTGATCTCTTCGGAAGTCCCGACCGACAAGATCCGGTTTTCTTTTAGAAGAATCGCTTGGGCACCGGAAGCATTCGGATCACTTGAGACCGCCGTAAAAACCTTCCCGTTAACGAGAGCAACCGGTCTAGTCATGGCGAACCCTCCCTGCTATGACTCAAGAGCCCCCTCTGGCGATTTGTACACCACGCCTTCGGCCACGCTCCAGACCACCCTGTAGTCATCGTCCAGGACTACAAGGTCGGCGTCCTTCCCCACGGCCAAAGAGCCTTTTCGTTGGTCCACTCCCGCTACCCTCGCGGGGTTCAAAGTGGCCATGAGCAAAGCGCTGTCAAAAGGAATCCGTGCCTGCTCCACCGCCGTCTTCAGGCATTGGTTCATAGTGGCGGTGCTTCCTGCTATCGTGCCGTCATGGAGCCGCGCAGTTCCGTGGGAGTCAACCCTGACCTGCCGCCCCATCAGCTGGTATTCGCCTTCTCCAAGACCTGTAGCCATCATCCCGTCGGTGACCAGGCAGAGGTACCGGTCGCCCTTGCATGCCGCCGCAAGGCGAATGCTTCCCGGATGGACGTGGTGACCGTCGGCAACGATTTCGCAGGTAACCCCTTCATGAGTAAGCAAGGCACCCAAGGCGCCCGGCTCCCGCTGGTGAATCCCGCGCATGGCGTTGAAGGTGTGGCTTCCCACGGACACTCCTGCCCGAAACGCGTCGTGCATTTCTTCGTACGTGGCGTCGGTGTGTCCCGCGGCCACCGCAATCCCCTGCTTAACCAAGTAACGGATTACCTCGAGAGCGTTTGGGATCTCCGGCGCGATGGTCATCTGGCTTATGGTGCCTTGCGCTTGCGTGACCCACTTCTCAACGAGTCCCAAAGAAGCGGGGATGATGTATTCTTCGGCCATCGCTCCCTTTTTGGACTTGTTGAGGAACGGTCCTTCCATATGAAGGCCGAGAACCCGGGAACCCGCGACCTTTGAGTAGCAGGCGGCCTTCACCCTCTCTATGGTTCTATCCAAGAGCTTGAGCGGCGCGGCCCCTGACGTCGGCTGAAAAGCGGTCGTCCCGTTCTCGGCGAGGAACCTTGCCATCGCCGGTATTGGGTCTTCTTCCGACAACACGGCGTCGTAACCGGCGCATCCATGAACGTGAAGGTCGATAAAGCCCGGCACTATCTTTTGGGTGCCGACGTCGATCATGATGCCCTCGTCGTAGTCGGGTAAGCCTTCCCCGATGAGGTCTATGGTATTCCCCTTAATCCGGACGTAACCTGCAAAGGGCGGATTTCCTGAAGTATGGACGCGCCTGGAAACGAACGTCAAAAGGTCATTCACAACACGAGCCTTCTTTCCGCGAAAACGCCATCGAGTGCCGGGGCAAAAGACACAAGAGAAGATGCCCCGGCCGGAATCTTATTTTGTTGTGTCTGGTCTTGTACGCCTGGGCGCCTGGGCGAAAGCTCGAAATCTACCGACCGTATCCCCGCAACTACGGAACCACGGTCAACAGGGCCGTGGCCACCAGCGTCTGCAACCCTAAAGCCAGCACAATCAGCACACAGTACGGCAAACACTTCTTCATGAGCTCGGCTTCCCTGCCCGTCAAGCCGGAAGTGCTCGAACCCAAGAGCACCTTGGCCGGAGCAATGGAAGACCCCAACGAAGCTCCCGTCGTCTGAGACGCCGCGACCAAAGTAGCGCTTATACCCAGCGCGTTTGCCGTCTCAATTTGAAACGCGCCAAACAATACGTTGGAGTTTGTGTTGCTTCCGGTCATAAAGCATCCCAACACGCCGATGAAGGGCGAAACCAGCGGGAATAACGCTCCGGCCACTTTGGCGACGCCCGCGGCCATCTCTCTGGTCATCCCCGTGTCCGTCATCACCAGCGCCATCATCACCATGGTCAAGACTCCGAGCGTCGTAGGCCATGACTGCTTTACCGTGCCTTGCCACGCCTTCTTCACGTTGGCTGCGGTTAAGAGTCCACGGCGCAAGTACACGATCAGTCCCACAAGGCACGCCGCCGTAATTATCGGGGCGGGATGCGAAAAGAGCCCGATAGCCGCGTACGCCTTTTCCGCGGCGACTTCGTAGCCTTGCCTTGTGACCATCGCAGGATAGTCTATACCAAACTTGAAGGGCTTGAAAAAGGCTTTTATCGGGCCAATCTGGGAAATCAGCGTTAAGGACAACAAGGCGTAGTAAGGAGTAAGGGCTACGTGGAGCGACTGGCCTCCCAGCTGGCCTCCTGGCTGACCTGCTAGGCCTGTCTTTCCTGAGGCTCCGGGGTCCGGTTGTCCCGAGGCTTTGTTGCCCGGCCGCGCGGCGCCTCCTTCGGCAGTTCCCGCTCCTCCGGCGCTTTCTTCCCCGCTTTCCACCGCGCCTTGGGCCTTCTCGCGCGGCGCCAGCACTGATGTCAGTAAGACTCCCGCCAAAGAGCCGAGGAGGGCCGCGAGCTGTCCCGAACCAGCGCTGGCGACGATCCACTGCACTCCGCCCATGGTCGTCCCGACGGCCAGGATCTTGAAGAAGCCCTTGCGCACGCCTTTCCAGCCGTCGATTATGTGCGCGACCGCAAGGCCAGTTAGAACAGTTGGGATTATGAAGGTCAGACCAACCCAGTGCCCGAGAATCTCAGCGGGGATTTTTATGGACAAGCCTAGAGTGTAAAACGACGAACCCATAGAGCCGAAGGTGATGGACCATGCATGTCCTACCAAAGCCCCGGCGGCGGCCACCACCGGCTCAAAGCCTGCCGCGATCATCAAGGGAGCGCATACCGCTACAGGTACGCCGAATCCCGCGACCGCTTGGATAACGCCGGATAGACACCACCCGATGAGAAGTCCCAGCATAAGCCTGTCAGACGACAACGTCGCCATCCACCTTGAGATAACCGGGACGCTGCCCGTCTCGCTAACCAGTTGAAACATAAACGAAGAAGACCATATGATGAGCACCACAAACAGCGTGAGGCTTACGCCTTTGGCCAACGCCAATGCCAGCAGCAGAGGGAAACCGCCAAAAAACGCCCAAGCCACCGTCAAAGCGACCAACCAGGCGACAAATCCGGCGGTCTTGGCTTTCCACCTTAGCCACAGCATGGTTACTAGGAGGACGAACAACGGAGACGACGCGAGAAGCCAACGCAACATAAAGGCCCCCTCCCGGTCGGTCGTAAGACAACATGGGACAAACAGAGTTCATGGTTCTAGATAAACCCTGTTGGATCCTGCAATAACGCGCGGGCGGCTGCCCTTGCTTGTTCAAGCTCTTACAGTGCTTGTGCCATGTCTATGCAAACAATCATTTTCCAAACAATGGGCTGACCGGATACTCTTGGGCTCGACGCTTCTTCCTTCCAGGAGTTAACCATAACATCCCAGCATAGCGGGAGATGAAGGGAACATAATAAGTTTCGCAAAACAAAAAAGGAGGTGAATCATAGTGGGAACCGGACAGAAGAGAAACACAGCAGTAGTGCCTCAGGCTAGGGCGGCTTTGGACGCCTTCCGTAACGAAGTGGCGAACGAGCTGAACATCAACCCGCCCGCGGGCTACTGGGGTGACATCCCATCCCGGACGTGCGGCGCCGTTGGTGGTCACATGGTCAGGCGCATGATCGAGATCGCTGAGCAAAGCCTCAGCGGTGGCGGCTTCCCCGCTGCGGGAAGGAGCCAGTAGCGTTAAGCCGGTAAAATCCGGCTGACAGGTCATCTTCGCGGTAGACAATGAAGCCAAGAGCGGAGCGCGGGCTGCTCCGCTCTCCTATTGTTAATTCTCGGGGTCGTAAGTATTCCTGTAATGCTCAAGTTGTTCAGGAGTTAGATCCGGCAGTAAGCGCAGGGCGTCCGCGATTTCCATGGCTTTTTCGCTTTGGACCGAGTAAATGGTGTCGCCTATACGCGGCCTCACCTTTAACCCCAGTTCTCGGAAGGTAAGGCCTGAGTACTTCGGTCCGATCTCCCATTCCGCCAGGAGCCTGCATGGCCACTCATCAGACTCGTCGAAATACACGCGCTCAAGTACCGAAGCTAACCCGATTATGCGTTTCTCAGGAGCCATAACGTAAATGAACAAGTAGTCGCCCGCCCCCAACCGCGACGCTAAGCTAGCCTTGCTCTCGGGAAACTTCACATGAAACCTGCCGGTCGAAAGATCAATCTCGTGGTAGAAGGAAACGGGCATCAGCTTGATGGAAAACGGAGCCCCGACGTCGTTGTGTTTTATGCACGGGCTCTCTCTTTCCGCGGTACTTGTTTTCTTGGTCGGCCCACTATGACTCTGATAGTATGTCTCGCGACGCTCCGGCTGGTAGTCCGGCTGATAGTATGAGGGCGCGCCGCAAGACGTCTCGCCGTCAAACATCTCCGCGGCTTCCTTTTCTTCAACTTCATCACGATAGCCCGACAGCTCACGGTCAAAATCCATGGCGGAACGGCGCAGGTACTCGGTCAAGGTGTTGTCCTCGTCCGTCTCATCCTCTTCCAGGTGTTCGTAATACTCATCCGGCATCCGGACACCCGCTTGAGCCATGGTCGCGGCCAGACACCGTTCGACTCTCGCCAACCGCCACTCAAGCTGCTCGATTACTCCTCTCACCCTCTGCTTTCCCCTCCGTCTTCTAATTGCTTCTAATTGCCGCCGGACAGACGCCCTCCCAACGCGCAGCCTGTGTCGAACCTGCGCGAGATGTGGCTCCCTTTGCCCGGCGTTGACTTACCATATTCTACCATGCATCAACGGAGGCTGGCAATATATTACAATTGGCGGTGTGCATCTGATTACGGTACCCGGGCAGATGTAGGAATCCTACTACTACCGTCGGCCAGTTGCAGTTTGTTTACCACCGACTCCAACTAGTGGTAGCAATTCAACAACTGCCGCCATCTAGTCGTAGTTTTACTACAACTGATTCCGGCTAGTAGCGGCAATTCTACAACTCCCGCCATCCGGTTGTAGTTTTATTACCACTGACTCCGACTAGTGGCAGCAATTCTACAACTGCCGCCATCCGGTTGTAGTTTTCCTACCACTGACTCCGACTAGTGGCAGCAATTCTACAACTCCCGCCATCCGGTTGTAGTTTTCTTACGACTCGCCCGAGCCCAGTGGCAAGAATCTAGCCACTACCATCGCCCAGTTGCGGTTTTCTTACCACTCACCCCGGCCTGACAGATGGTTTGCCCCCGATGTCACCACTGTTACTTCTGTTACCTCTGTTGCTTCTGTAGTCTCCGGCCAAAAAGAAAACCGCGCCCACACCGCCAAGAGGGATAGGCACGGCTCCCCTTATCGGAAAGAGGCGGACTTATTTGGGCAAAGCGACTACGTTCCCAACCTCTAGGACTTCAGTTGCCCTAGAGTTCATCAGGGTTCTGATTGCCGGACAGCACAAAGCCGTCTGCTCGGCTTCCGCCTTATCCTTCACCATCACGGTAAGCACCGGCTCGCTCCCTACGCCATCTCTGGCAATACTCCGCCCCAATCCGACCCCCACCACGTTACAACTGCACCTGACGTCCGGTCTCCTCCTCCTGTCCTCTCCCATGAGCAAATCACTCCTATACCAGAGCATCGGGCACTGCCATCTTATGTCACCGCCCGCCTTGTTGATACACGGCAGTCGACCTGCTCGTTCTAGGACGAAATCTGTCCCCTGTAGCCCACGGTTTTGAGGACTTCCGCCGGCGCTCCTCTGTCCGGTCCGACGAAAAACTGATACTCCTTAGACCGCCTGAAAGCGATGTAACTCACGGCCACTTCAGCAACTCCTCCTACGACCACGGAGAGAGCTCCAAGCGCCCCTCCCAGACCCGGAAGCGCTCGGGTCAGGGTCAAAACCGTCAATGATGTCGCCGCGACGTTGACCATTTTTGCCGCGGTGACCCACCCGGCATGTTTGGTAAGCGTGAGCATCCCGCTGTAGAACTCAACCAGCGCGAAAAGGATCGGAGTAACCGCCAACACGGCAAGAGTACCCATCGCCTTCACAGTGATATCGGGGGCCGTACCGATCACGCCCCCAAATATCCAGTTTCCTACGACCGGAACGTTGCAAACAGCCAAAACCGCCGTCCCGGTGAACCCCAAGGCGATCACGAAGCGCAGGATCTGGCGGTAAGTTGGCCTGTCTTTGATAAATATGAGCACGACTTGATAGATGTTGTATGTCAAGGCCAGCAGGATATAGGAAAAGCTGCTTGCCACCTGATACCCGGCTAGGGTGATCTCAGGGTCCACGGTCTGGGATAATGAAGCAGCCACCACAGGTTTCGCCAGCGTCTGGATGGCCGAGGCAAGAGCCAAAGGCAGGGCGAACGCCAGCACCTGTACGCTAGTGAGCGCGTCACCTTCCGGACCATCCTCCTCAAGGGGGGCGATAGCCTTCGTAGCGACGACAAAGGCAAGGATCGCTTCTGTGCAAAGCCCAAGCATGAGGATAGTGGCTCCCACCGGCCCCGCGGGCCAGAGCCTCGGCAGCGCGATGGCCGCGGCAAACATAAGACATACTCTCACTACCATGTTCACGGTGAGCCATCCGGTTTTCTTCTGCCGCACAATCAACGCCTGATAGATTGACCTCAAGGCCGACGAGATAGGCCACAATATGAACACTCGCATTGACGGAAGGGCAGCGCCATATACCTCTTCCCCTATGCCCATGATGCCGACAAAGACCGATCTAGACAGGGGCGTCCAGCTTAGAAGCAGCATCACTCCGACCAAGATGGCCAGCATGATGGCCGAGGTCTTCCTAACAACCCCAAATGACCTCCTGCCCCTAATGAAAGTGAGGGCCATACGCTGCATGCTGTAGCAAGGCGCCTCGAACATCTGCCCCACACTTGAGGCGGCGGAATACCCGGCCAAGGCGATGGCCGGCGCCAACGTCCTGGTCATGGCGCTGGAAACCACCGAATGGGTGACCATCATCAGCATGGAGGTTGCCGCCAAAGGTAGATAAAACCCGAGTACCTGTCCCCACGGTATTGAGGCTCCGTAACCTTGGACGTGGTGAATGGGGTCAACATGGTCAACGCGGCAAGTATCTTGATTCTGCGTCTGGGGTTCCACTACGTTTTTCACCTTACCGTTTTCTCCCCGCGTGTAGGGCACTACAAAGCACCTGACGCTCATGATAAACACGATCATACACGAGCGTGCACCGCCCTGCACAGTCATAAAGCAATCTTACGGCTGACCTGGCCATAATTTGATCGAATTCGAGGTTGACGCGGGACAAATAACCCTATAGGATTGTTCCAAACTGAATATCGAGCTAATGACGCCTCATCCTGGTTCACGGGTGAGGTAGAGGCGCGGAGCGTGGTGGTACCCCGTTGAGGTCGGGAACCCATGAAGCGGGGGAAGGACACATATCCGCCGAAGTCCCGGGCACCCAAGCCCGGAGGCTGGGCTCGCACCGAACTAGATGCGAGACTGTCATCAGTGAGTGCCCCCATCTCTCTGATGAAGCGCTATCTCACGCGGGGGAAAGGAGTGGAGCTGGGTCTCCTGCGCTAGCCACGCGGCCGGCTTAAGCCGGCAAGAGCAGGTTCAAAAGATCCACAAAGACCGGAGGTTAATCAGGATGAGTCGTTCAAGAAAGAGCTTCTTCTCGTTACTTTCCATTACTTGCTTCGTTTTGTTCCTCTCCATTCTCTTGGCAGGTTGCGGCGGCCAGAAGACCGATACCAGCCTTTCTGACGTCATGAAGGCCGGCGTGATAAAAGTCGCCACCGACGACACCTATCCCCCGCTTGAGTACAACGACAACGGAACCATTAAGGGTTACGACATTGACTTCATGACCGAAGTTGCTTCCCGTTTGGGCGTTAAGGCCGAGTTTATCTCCACCAAGTGGGACGGCCTGCTCACCGGCCTTTCGGTCAAGCAGTACGACGCCGTCATTTCGTCCATGAACATCACCCCCGACAGGCAGAAGGAAGCCAATTTCGTCGAGTACCAGCAGTGGCTCCAGGTGATCGTGATGTCTCCCAACGCGGAACCCATCTCCACCCTGGAAGGGCTCGAGGGCAAGCGCATCGCGGTGCAGGTGGCCACGACAAGTGAGGAAATGGCGAAAAGCGTCAAGGATGCCCAAGTGACGTCTTTCGAAAGCTTCGACACCACCTTTATGGAGCTTAAGAACGGCCGGTGCGACGCCATCATCATCGACGAACCGGTGGGCATGTACTACCAGAAACTAGAGCCCTCGGCTTTCGTGATAACCGGCGCCGCGGGCGAAAAAGCCCCTGTAGGGATAGCCCTCAGGAAAGACGCCGTCGAGCTCACAGAGGCTATTGAGGAAGCCGTCCGGGAGATGAAAGAAGACGGCACCGCCGACCGCATCTTCGAAAAGTGGTTCAAGTAGCCTTGGGAAGCGAGCGGTCTTGGAAAACGAGCAGTCGTGGGAGATGGTGACATTGGATAGCTCGAGATTAGGCACCATCGAGTTTGTCGTTGACATACTGCCGAGGCTCATCGGCGCCGCGTCCGTGACGGTCAAATTGACGTTCGCGGCGATGCTGCTGGGCGTCTTAATAGGCGCCGTGGCGGCCCTAATGAGGATAAGGCGCAGCGGATTCTGGGCGACTCTGGCGGGGGCCTACGTTGTGGTGTTCCGCGGCACACCTCTAGTGGTGCAAATGCTCATCGTTTACTTCGCTCTCCCGCAGGTGGGTTTGCGGTACGACAAGTTCACTTCGGCGGTGATAGCCCTCGGCGTCAACGCGGGTGCTTACATCGCCGAGATCATCCGGGCAGCCATCGAGTCCATAGACCGGGGCCAGATGGAGGCCGCCCGTTCCTTGGGCATGAGCCATGGGATGGCCATGAGGAGGGTGATCATCCCCCAGACCTACCGGCGCCTGCTCCCCCCTCTCGGCAACGAGTTCATAGCCATGCTGAAGGATACTTCGCTCATCGCCCTCATAGGAGGCGAGGAGCTGACTAGGGCCGGTCAGCACATCATCAGCGCCACTTTTCGTCCCTGGCCGGTCTACCTGACCGTGGCCGCGATTTATCTCGCCATGACCGCGGCGTTTACGGTCCTCGTTCGATACTGGGAAAGGAGGCTGCAAAATGGATAGCCTTGCCCCCGTCGTAGAGTTCTCCAGCGTGTATAAGGCCTTCGGAACCCTTGAGGTCCTAAAGGGCGTGAACCTTCGAGTAAGTCGAGGCGAAGTAGTCACCATCATAGGTCCCAGCGGGTCAGGCAAGAGCACGCTCTTGCGCTGCGCCAACTACCTGGAGACCGTGACTTCGGGGAAGGTCAAAGTGTGCGGCGAAGAACCGCCTTCCACCGAAGCGGAACTCAACAGACTACGGACCAAAGTGGGGATGGTGTTTCAGCACTTTAACCTCTTCCCCCACATGACGGCGTTGGGGAACGTAATGGAAGGCCCTGTCCAGGTGCTGAAGAAACCGAAACTGGAAGCCGCGGACCTCGCTATGGTGCTGTTGGAGAAGGTGGGCTTGTCTGACAAGGCCAACGCCTACCCGAGGGAGTTGTCCGGCGGTCAGAAGCAGCGGGTCGCCATAGCCCGGGCCTTGGCGATGCAGCCCCAGTTGATGCTGTTTGACGAAGCTACTTCGGCACTTGACCCTGAACTGGTGGGCGAAGTCCTGTCTGTCATTAAGAACTTGGCCGCCGAAGGTATGACCATGCTGATAGTCACCCACGAGATGGACTTCGCCAGAGAGGTGTCGGACCGCGTGGTAGTCCTGGTGGACGGCAGGATTATCGAAGAAGGGACCCCGGGCACGGTGTTCGGCAACCCTCAGAGCCCGCGAACGAGAGAGTTCCTCTCAAGGTCCCTGCGGACAGATTTTAGCCAGGTGGCGGGAACCTAGGCCGGGTGATAGGACACGCGTGATAGGATTATAGTGAGGTAAGCGGAAGGGCTGCCGTGAGGCGGCCCTTTCCTTGCGCGCCGCCCGTCGGCCAATCGAGCATATACGCCTCTCGAATTGGAGAACATTACCGAGAGCGGGCCCGATCAGCGGGGCGCCGGAGGGATGAGCGTTTTGGATAGCCATCTGGTGATGGAAATAAGGGAAGCCTTGGCTGAAAGCCTCGGCCACACGGCCCTAATGCTGCCGGTTCTCCTGGTGGCCTTCATCCTCATGGAGATGGTCAATCACAGCGACAAGGCCGCGGCTTTGGCAAGAGCGGCAAGGCACGCCGTGTTGGGCCCCGTAGTCGCCGCGGCTTTAGGTCTCTTGCCGCAGTGCGGTTTTTCCGTAGTCGCGACCACGCTGTTTCTTGACGGGCTGATCCCGACCGGGTCCCTATTGGCCGCTTACATCGCCACGTCCGACGAAGCCCTTCCTATCCTGTTGGGGAGCGCGGATACTCTCCCTTGGGTTGTGCCCCTCCTGGCCACGAAACTGGCTTGGGGGGCGGTGGCGGGAATCGCCGTTAACCTCGCCCTGGGCAAACGGGTAAGACCGAAAGGCAAGAAGGGCGCGTCCGGAAGGGCCGGTGACTCCCATGAAGCGCGAGGATGCTGCGTCGGCGATTCCGGCCCCGCGGGCTTCAAGGACTATGTCTCCCATGCGGCGCTTCGAACTGCCCGGGTTGGAGCACTTGTTTTTGTACTATCAGCGATCCTGCACTTTGCCGGCCACATGCTCTCGTCCAGCCTCGACATCGCATCGAACCAAGGCGGCCTGGTCCAGCCGGTGCTGGCCGCGGTGTTGGGCCTAATCCCTTCATGCGCGACCTCGGTGGCGATGGCGGAAGCGTTCCGATCGGGGTTGATGTCATTCCCCGCGGTCCTAAGCGGCCTCACCTCCAACGCCGGCGTGGGCCTATTGGTCCTTATCAAAGAAAACCGTCAGCCGGGACAGTCTCTCAGCATAGTGGCACTGCTGGTTGCTTCCGCGGCGGTCATCGGCCTCTTGGCCTCCCTCCTGCTATAACCACTGGCGCTTTCAAACCCCAAGACAGGCAACAAGTGGCTCACCCCAACAGCCATGTGCTACAATCGTCCTAGCATCCCCAAGGAGGGCAGAATCACCAACGCGATGATCCGCTAGCTGCTTCGCAGGCACGTCCTGCACGGAAAAGACTCTTCTGTCGAGCTTTTGATCGGCGCGTCTTCCACCCGCTACGCGTGAGTCTCACGCGGCGTACGGCGCAAGCGCTTCGAGGGCTTGACGCGCGGCGCATCCAACGCGAGCTTCCGCGGCTAAGGGTCTTGAGCTTAGAGATCATCCCGGGAGTGATTCACGTGACGGTCCTTCAACTTACTGACTTGAGCCTGTCCTTCGATGGCGTACCCATATTTGAGAACGTCTCAGCCTCCCTGAGCGCGGACGCCCGCGTGGGCATCGTGGGCCCCAACGGAGCCGGGAAAACCAGCCTCATCAAGGTTATCCTTGGGCTTATAACGCCCGACCGGGGCTCTGTACTCTGGGTAAAGAAGCTCAGAATGGGCTACGTGCGACAGGTCTTTCCCTTCGATGTCGAAAAGACGCCGCTTGAGCTGGCCGGACACGCCCATGCCGAAACCTTGGGACGTTTCGGGGTAGGAAAGGCCCTGTGGGACACCCCCGTGAGGAACCTGAGCGGAGGAGAAAGGACAAGGCTTAACCTGGCTTTGGCCTTCAAGGATGATCCCCAAGTCCTGATACTCGACGAGCCCACAAACCACCTGGACATCGCCGGCATCGAGTGGCTCGAGAAACTGCTGCTCTCCTTCCCTGGGGCGGTCCTGGTCATCTCCCACGACCGGTATTTCCTGGACAAGGTGTGCCGTGAGACATGGGAGTTACGAAACGGAAGACTTACGACATACCCTGGAGGTTATTCGGCGTACCGTCAGATCGCTGCCTCCAACGAGGCCGCCCTACAAAGAGAGCACAGCAAGTGGTCCAGGGAAGTGAAAGAGCTTACGATCGAGATCCGAAACCGCCGCGCCTGGTACGAGAAAGCCCACAAGGACGCGGGCAAGAACGATTTCTACCGCGGAAAGGCCAAGAAGCACGCAAGGCAGTTTCAGGCCAAAGACCGCAAGCTCATGAAACTGCTTGATGCCGAGCCCGAGCGTTCCATACCTGAAGCCCGTCCTCTAGTCCGCGTCGCACACGAAGGGTACCGCACCGTGACATTGGCCAGGGCGGAAGGATTGGCCTTCAGATATGGATCGGAACAGCAGTGGCTTCTTAAGGATGTCTCTTTCACGATAAGACCCGGAAAGAAAATCGGGCTAATAGGCAACAACGGGACAGGCAAGACGACCCTCTTAAGGCTCGTCACGGGAGAACTCTTCCCCGCTTCGGGCAGCGTCTGGCTGAATCCCAAAGCGAGCCTGGGGTACCTCTCCCAGATGCTCTCCAATCTCGATCCGGACGAACCGGCCGCGGCGAACCTCACCAGGAACACGGGCATGAGCACCCAGGAAGCTCGCGACCTTCTCGGAATGATGGGCATCCAGAGAGAAGCCCAGATGAGGCCGGTGGACACCCTCAGCATGGGCGAGCGGACCAGGGTAGCGATGGCGTGCCTCACCTACGGATCCTACGACTTACTCGTGCTGGACGAACCCACGAATCACCTCGACGCCTTGGGCCGGGAGGCCATAGAAAGCGCCTTGAGTTCCTTCCCGGGGGCCGTGCTGGCGGCTACACACGACCGGTATTTCTTGGACACGGTCTGCGACACGGTGTGGCGTCTGGACAAGGGAGCCCTGACCGAACACCAGGGCAACTATACGTCTTTTCTCGAGTCTCAAAGGAAGTCCAAAGACGCGGCGGGTAAGGACGAGCGGCAAGCGAGAATGCTGGCCATTAGGGCAAGCATGGCTTTCCTCATATCGAAGATATCCGCGGCCAAGACCGAACAGGAAAAGGCCGAACTGGACCGTGAATACAGCCGTCTGGCAGCCAAACTTAAGGCCCTGCAGGATAAGTGACCTATTCCCCCCGGGCCGTGATGAGGTGCCCCCTGTTCACCCTCTTCACCATCTCCTGGAACAGGGTCCAAACGTTCTTGGTGCTCTCAGTCTCGATCTCCCTGGAGTGGGCGGCCTGGGACATGATAAGCTCTCCGTACACGGGGCTTACCGCTTCGTTGTCGCTTATCCCTCGCAATATGATGAAAGGGAGCTCGTGAAAGAGAGCTACTTGACCAACGGCCGCCCCTTCGCACTCCTCCACGTCAATACCGTAACGCTCGCGGATGAGGCGGATGACGTCGGGGTCCGAGTTGATCTGGTCCGCCGTGCCTATGACCGCTTCGACGCACTTGGGATAGTCCCGACCCTCCGCCAAAGGCCATCCCGGTCGCTTGGGCCACTGGACGAACTTGCGTTGGGCTTCATGGGAGGCCTCCCTGGCCAAAGCCAAGAGCCCCTCGGAACTCTGGATGAAACGCGCTCTGAACTTGGCGGAAGGCTCGAAACCTTTGCGATCGCGGTCCAAGATGTAGCTGGTCCGGAACCGGATGCCCGGGACGTCCAGGTTCACCGTCCCGTCGGAGAGGGTCTGGTAGCTGGAGTAGTAAGCTATATCCCGTCCGATCGCGACATCCCCGGGCAGGATATCGGGGGAAATGGAGCCCGCGCAGCCGACCAAGACCAGGGCGTCGGGGTTCCATTCGGCTATAAGGGCCTCTGTGGCGATTGCCGCCATTACGAGGCCTGTCCCGGTAACCATGACGCCTATCGTACAGGTCTCCGTATCCGCCTCGTGTACCTCCCACCGGCGGATGGCTTTCCTCCTCGGAAAAGCCACGCGGTCGAACAAGACCGTGCACTCGGAAAGCATGGGCACGAGAACTCCCAGCCGGATTCTTTGGGACTCCATAGCAGCTCCTCCCTGTCCTACGCGGTCTATCGGGTCCTTAACGACTTCACGGAACCATCCCATAGCACCGGTACTCAGAATCCTAAGACGGGTCCCGCGAGATTCGCTCTCACGAGCACCCTCCTACAGTGTATCTCTTGGCATTCACGAAAGGAACAAAACGTCAAAGAGCGAAAATACCCTTCCTTGGAGGTGGCTTATATGGCAGTTTACGACAAAGCCTACGAACTCGCCAACGAGCTTAAGTCCAGCGAGGAGTACAAGGAATATCAAAAGGCTAAAGCCGAGGTGTCGGGCAACGAGACGGCCATGTCCATCTTGAGGGATTACCGCAAGAACGAACTAATGATCCAGGCGGCCGTGCTAAGCGGCAAAGAACCCGGCGATAAAGAAAAGGCTGAAATGGAAAGGCTTCGAGGCTTGGTTGACATGCACGGCCCGGTCAAGCGGTTCCTGGAAGCCGAACGGCGAGTGATCGTCATGTTTTCTGACATTCAAAAGATCCTCACTGACGCTTTGAACCTCCTGGAACTCTAGATAATCGTTTCTCCGCTGCCTGTGGCCGCGGCGCCGCGAAAGATTACCAGTAGGACAAAAAAGAGGCCCCCGGTAATGCCGGGGGCAATTGGTATATGTGCACCGGGGGGAGCCGTTACACATCTAACTCACAGTCATATAATCGTAGGTGTCCTTGAATTTATGGGACGTCCCGAGAGTTTTACATCCGACCGATTCATCAAAGAAACGTATTCTAATTGGCGCCGGTTTTTGCTATCCTAGGCTGGATCCTCAACGCCAACATCCTCCTCTCGGGCCGCGCCAGGCAACCACCCGGAGAGGATAGGACCGGCGCGGACCACCTGAAAAGTCTAGCAAGACCAAACTGAGCAGAGACTACCTGAGAGGGTTTGGCCTAGAGTCGTTTTGCTTTGGCGGCCATACGGCGGGGCGGAAGCCCCGACGAGGCACATAGGGGAAAGGGTGAGCTGAAAGGGGGTCGTAACCTGTGAATCTCGAAAGACCGGAAGTGAAGAACCTAATAGAGCAGCGAGACTGGCAGGGCCTGCGCGCGGTGGTTAGTCAGTGGGAGGTCCCCGACATAGCCGACCTCATCGTCGAGTTTGAGAAGGCGGACAGGGTTATCCTGTTCCGCTCCATTCCCAGACACCTTGCGGCAGACGTTTTTTCGGAACTGGACTCCCGGGACCGCGATGAGCTTCTAAGAGACCTTACCGACGAAGAAACCAGGGCCCTCATGGCCAACTTGAGGCCTGACGACCGTACCGCGCTGCTGGAGGAACTCCCGGGTCAGGTCACTCAGCGGCTTCTCAATTTGCTGAGCCCCGAGGACCTAAAGGAAGCCAGGAGCCTGCTCGGCTACCCCGAAGAAAGCGTCGGCAGGGTTATGACTCCCGATTATGTCGCGATCAGGCCCGACTGGACCGTGGCGACCACCATAGAGCACATCCGCAAGATGGGCAGGGACAGCGAGACCATCAACACCATCTATGTGACAGACAAGTCGTGGGTGTTGATGGGGTCGATTCCGCTCAAGCAGATCATCTTGTCTAATCCTGACGACAAGATTTCTGACATGATGAGCGCTCCGGCGGTCTCCTTATCGGCGTTCGCGGACCGTGAAGAAGCCACCAAGACCATGGAGAAGTACGGCCTCTTCGTCCTCCCGGTAGTGGATTCAGACGGCGTGATGGTTGGTATCGTGACCTGGGACGACGTCGTGGATATCGCCCAGGAAGAAGCCACCGAAGACTTTCACAAGGGAGCGGCTATCGCACCCCTGCGAGAGAGTTTCCGCGACGCGGGAATAGGCGTGCTCTACCGGAACAGGATTACCTGGCTCATGACACTTATTCTAGTGGACCTCGTAGCCGCTTTTGTAATGGCAAAGTTTGAGCACACCATTTCCCAAGTTGTCTCTCTGGTCTTCTTCCTCCCTTTGCTAATCGGGTGCGGCGGCAACGCGGGCTCGCAATCGTCCACGTTGATAGTCCGCAGCCTTGCCGTTGGCGAAGTGGAAGTGCGCGACTGGGCAAAAGTCGTGTTTCGTGAACTTGGAATAGCGGCCGCTCTCGGAGCCACCATCAGCCTCGCGGTATGGGGGCCCGGAGTCCTCAAAGGCGGAAGCGCGGTAGGCCTCGTTGTGGCGATGAGCGCAGTGGCTATCGTTACTATCAGTTCGCTCATCGGTATCTGCACTCCGTTTCTCATGGTGAAGCTCAAGATAGACCCAGCGGCTTCGAGCTCACCGCTGATCACGTCCATAGCGGACATCCTCGGAGTGCTTATCTACTTCACCCTGGCAAGCTGGTACCTGAAGCTGTAACGCACACTGGAGCGGGAAACGGAGGGATTGCGGTGAACCAACTCATAAAGCCTGAAGTCAAGGAGCTTATCGCGAAACGCAATTGGGCGGCGCTTAGGCAGATTACCTCGCGCTGGCCTGTCGCCGAGGTCGCCGATCTCATCCTCGACCTGCCTCAGGCGGAGAGAGTGCTCCTTTTCCGCGCTCTTCCCCGCCAGCTCGCAGCCGAGGTATTCGCGTATTTTGAGCCACAAGACCAGGACGCCCTCCTGTCTGAGCTGACCGGTGAGGAAACCCGCCATCTTATGGCGAACCTCGCCCCGGACGACAGGACCTCGCTCCTTGAAGAACTGCCGGCGCAGGTGACCCAAAGGCTGCTCACTTTTCTGAGCCCTGAGGACCTCAAGGAAGCCAGGCAGCTCTTGGGCTACCCTGAGGAAAGCGTCGGACGCCTGATGACCCCCGATTACATCACCATCCGCCCAGAATGGAACGTGGCCCAAGCCATAGAACACGTGCGGAAATCGGGCAGGGACCGGGAAACCGTTGATATTCTGTACGTGACGGACCCTAGCTCTAAGCTCATCGGCGTCGTGTCCCTTCGTCAGTTGATCCTAGGGAAACCCCAGGAAATCGTCAGGGGGATCATGAGGTCCCCCGCCATAAGCGTTTCGGCGTTCGAGGACCGGGAAGAAGCCTCCAGAATCATGGAGCGTTACGACCTGTCGGTGCTTCCGGTCATAGATTCTGAAGGCCTTCTGGTGGGCATAGTCACAGGAGACGACGTGTTCGAAGTGCTGCAGGAGGAGGCCACCGAAGACTTCCACAAGAGCGCGGCCGTGGCCCCGCTAGGAGTAGGCTTCCTGGAAGCCAGGTTCGGAAAACTGTACAAGAGCCGCATCGGCTGGCTTCTGGGATTGGTCCTGGTCTACCTTCTGTCCGGCACCATCATGTCCCGGTTCGAGGAGACTATTTCCCATGTGGTCGCCCTTGTGTTCTTGCTCCCCCTGATAATCGACTGCGCCGGAAACGCCGGATCACAGTCTGCCACCCTAATGGTCCGCGCCCTGGCTATGGGAGACGTGGAAACCAGCGACTGGACCAAAGTATTGCTTAGGGAAGTCGGGGTTGCCCTCGCCCTGTCTGTGACCATGGCCACGGCGGTCTGGGCCATCGGGACATTCCAAGCGGGTACGGGAGTTGCCGTTGTCGCCTCGGTAAGCCTCCTGATCGTAGTAACCGTGAGCTGTCTTCTGGGGGCGGCTATACCCTTCGTCCTGGACCGGCTCGGCTGGGACCCGGCGGCCGCCAGTTCACCTCTCGTGACGTCGCTGGCTGACATCATGGGAGTGCTGGTGTACTTCTCAGTGGCCACCCGGTACCTGGGGATATAGAGCCGTAAGAACCTAACAAGCAAGCCCATACCGCCGGCTGAGGACGGCGGTATGGGCTTCTTCTGTCTCAAGTCATAGGTCTCGTGGCGATTTCGCTATTGAATTGTTTGCATCAGGGTGTATACTTATTCATATGATTTTTCGGGAGGGGACGTGGCATGAAGATAGTACTGGCTTATTCCGGAGGCCTCGATACATCGGTATTGATTAAATGGCTGCAAGACAAGTACAACGCCGACATTATCGCCATGACGGCCGACGTCGGCGAAGGCAAGGACCTGGATGAGATCAAAGAAAGGGCCCTGCGCGTGGGCGCCAAAGCCGCCTATGTGCTAGATCTGAGGAAAGAATTCGCGGAGGATTACGTCCTCCCAGCTATAAAGGCAAACGGCCTGTACGAAGGCGTATACCCTCTGGTGTCGGCCTTGTCTAGGCCTCTTATCGTAAAGAAAATGGTTGAGATCGCGGAAAAGGAATCGGCGGACGCTATCGCCCACGGGTGCACGGGCAAAGGAAACGACCAGGTGAGGTTCGACGTCGGAACAGCGGCGTTGGCCCCTCATATCAAGGCGTTGGCCCCTGTCCGCGACTGGGGCATGACCAGGGAGGAAGAAATCGACTACGCCAAGGAACACGGCATCCCGGTCCCCGTCAAGAAAGGCGCCGCGTACAGCATTGACGAAAACCTGTGGGGGCGCAGCATGGAATGCGGGATAATCGAAGACGCCTGGGCGGAACCGCCAGAAGACGCGTACCGTCTCACGGTCTCCCCTCTCGAGGCTCCTGATAAGCCCGAGTATATCCTTCTAGACTTCGAGCAGGGCCGTCCTGTCGCCGTGAACGGCAAGCCCATGGACCTTGTGGAACTTATCGAAACCCTCAACGACATCGCCGGAGCCCACGGCGTGGGGCGCATCGACCACATCGAGAACCGGGTGGTGGGCATCAAATCCCGGGAGACCTACGAGTGCCCCGGAGCTACCGTCATCCTGGATGCCCACAAAGCTCTTGAGGACCTCATCCTCCCCAAGGATGTCTCCAGCTTCAAGGCTATCGTCGACATAAAGTGGGCCGACACCGTCTACCAGGGACTATGGTTCTCACCGCTTCGTGAGGCCTTGGACGCGTTCATCGAGAGCACCCAGAAGCGGATCACGGGCACGGTCCGAGTGAAGCTCTACAAAGGCAAATCCACGGTGGTGGGTCGGAAATCGCCTTACTCCATGTACGATCTATCCTTGGCTACCTACGACAAGGGCGACCTGTTCGATCACTCGTCGGCGGCCGGCTTCATCAACTTGTACGGACTGTCTACCAGGGTATGGACGTCGATCGGAAAGAAAGGTGAGTAGCATGCGCCAGTGGGGCGGCCGGTTTTCCTCCGATCCGGGAGAGACCATGCTGAAGTACTCGGTCTCCCTTCATTACGACTCAAGGCTCTTTCGCCACGACATCAAGGGAAGCCAAGCTCACGTCAAGATGCTAAGGAAACAGGGTATCCTGTCTCAGGATGAGGCCGAAGCGCTTCTTCTTGGACTGGATAAGGTCAGAGAGCGGTTCGAGAGCGGGGACGTCCCCCAGGACATAAGCTTGGAGGATATTCATACCGCGGTGGAATCCGCGCTCCGAGACTTGGTCGGAGACTTGGCCGGCAAGGTCCACACTGGACGTTCCAGAAATGATCAGGTGTCTTTGGACATGCACCTATGGTGCAAGGACGCCGTATCCGAGATCCTCACCGCCATAAAAGCGCTTCAGGAAGCGATTTATGATAAGGCAGTCTTCCACCAAGGGATAGTCGCGCCGGGCTACACCCATCTTCAACGGGCTCAACCCGTCCTTCTATCCCACCACCTCTTAAGTTATTTTTGGATGCTGGACAGGGACCGCCGTCGTTTTCGAACCGTCATGGAGTCATCTGACATGAGTCCATTAGGGGCCGCGGCTCTGGCCGGCAGCACTTTTCCGCTCGACCCGGGGTTCACTGCCCATGAACTCGGGTTGGGCGGCATTTATATGAACAGCATGGACGCCGTGTCCGACAGAGACTTTCTCTTGGAGTTCTGTTTCGCGTGCTCAACCACGATGGTGCATCTGAGCAGGCTGGCAGAGGAAGTCATCATATGGACGACGCCCGAGTTCGGCTTCGCGGAATTATCCGATACCGTTACCACAGGCTCCAGCATAATGCCTCAGAAGAAGAACGCTGACAGCGCTGAGCTGATAAGAGGGCGCTCCGCGCGAGTGATCGCTAGGTTGATGAGCCTCTTCGCCACCCTAAAGGGGCTGCCCCTCACCTACTGCCGCGACATGCAGGAGGATAAGGAAGCGGTTTTTGAGGCTTTCGACGTCACACTGGCGTCGCTGGAGATGGCCAAGGAAGTCGTAGAGGGTATTACTTTCAAGACGGATGCTCTTAAGAAGGCAGCCTCAGACTGGCCCTTGATGGCGACGGACGTCGCCGACCATCTTGCCCGCCAGGGCATCCCCTTCCGCGAGGCCCACAAGATCGTAGGAAACCTTGTCCGGTATTGCTTGGAGCTGGGCGCGTCGCCCGCCGGGCTCTCCCCTTCAGAGCTATCGGGGATATCACCCCACCTTACTCCGGATATAGCGGGGCTGTTCGATCCCGTCCACTCGGTCGGACTAAGGGATTATCCAATGGCAACAGGCCCGAACTCGGTGCGACTCCAACTTCAGAAGGCGCTGGAGATCCTGCGAAGTACGACCGGCCAGGAATGAAGTAGCTAGACTCCTATGTAACCCTCAACCGGATTGGACATGAAAGCCGAATTGGGTGTACAGTCCGGTTGAGGGGGAAACACGCTGTGAGCCGCAAGTACCATCCGCCCGCGGTAAAAACGGCAGTCCATACTTCCGCCACAGTACGAAAATCACCTCATTTCCGCATAGTCTTTGGGGAGGGTTCGGCATGACCATAATTGACCGCTTTGAAGGGGACTGGGCGGTAATTGAATGGGAAAACGGGCTGACTTTCAACTTCCCGCGAGCGCTCTTGCCTCCCGGGGCCAAGAGCGGCGATGTAGTTGAGTTCAACGTATCCATCGACCGTTCTGGAACAGAGATGCGGAGAATCCGGATAAAGCGTCTGGAGGATGACCTGTTCAGGCCTTGATTGGCCCGGGGCAACCGTCTATAGGAAGCCGCGGATCTCTCGTTATCCGCGGGATTTGGGGGTGACTTACCATCACACCGCTACATAGGCTGCTTCACGTCAACGGGAACGCGGGGCGGAAGCTTATCATGAGCGCTCTCCTGATCTCTCTTCTTCTGATTACCGCGCTACTCCCGTCATGCGCAAGTACGGTCGCGCGGCCGCGCTTAACCGCCGTGTTCCTCGACGTCGGCCAAGGCGACTCCTGCCTGTTCCTCCTCCCTGACGGCACCTCAATGCTGATTGACGCGGGCCCCAGGTCCGCGAAAGATGCGGTCGTCAACAGTTTGAAGGAGTCCGGCATCGAGAAGATTGACTACTTGGTCTTCACCCACCCTCACGAAGATCACATTGGCGGTGGGGTCGCGGTGCTGGAGGAGTTCGACGTAGGGCAAATCTATATGCCGCGCACTTCTCACACAACCAAAACCTACGAGGACCTCTTGCTGGCCATCAAAGATAAGGGTCTCTCCATAACTGAAGCGAAAGCGGGAAAAACGGTCGTTGACACCACCGACCTTAAAGCGTTCTTCTTGGGTCCGACCAAGAACTACGAAGACCTCAACAACTGCTCCGCCGTGCTGTGCCTCACGTACGGCAAGGTAACCTTCATTTTGACTGGGGACGCCGAGAGTGAAGCCGAGAAAGACATGCTCGTGGCAGCGCGCGTACCCGACGCGGACGTCCTCAAGGTAGGACATCACGGGAGCGCCACCTCTACCTCGGATGAGTTTTTGGACGCCATCGACCCCGAGGTAGCGGTGATATCGGTGGGAAAGGATAACTCCTACGGTCACCCGGCTCAGAAGATCTTGGACCGGCTGGCAAAAGCGGGAGTCGACGTCTACCGGACCGATCTACACGGCACAGTTACCCTCACGACAAATGGACGGGACGTGGAAGTCAAGACTGAACGCTGAACAGCACTGAGAGCGCGTTCTCACGCTGACGAATCACTTAGCGTGATTGAACTGAAAGGCGATGGCGGCAGGAGCCTCGTCCTGCCGCCGTTTTTTTCGCAGCGTGAACCTACCTCACTATGAGTCGCGTCACTGGAGCCTCGTGCCGCATTCGCCGCAGAACCTTGCCTCGGCCGAGTTGGCGGCACCGCACTTCGGGCACTTGGTCATGTCAAGACGGAATCCGCAGTTCACACAGAACTTACCTGTTCCGGCGGGCTTGCCGCACTGCGGGCAAAGCGTCGTCCTTTCGTTGATTTCACCTGTGAATACCTGCGTCTGCTCGGCTTTTGTCCTGATGTCCTGGACCATCTTCTCGGCGCGAGCGGCGGAAACCTCAACATTCTCGCGAGGAGCGCACCCAACGCACAACCCTACCTGCTCATTCCAGTCATTGTCGCATACCCACCTGGTGCACCGCGGGCAGCGGTGGAAGTGAGCTTTGGCCTCGTTTTGGGCAAGTTCGAAGGCTTGCTCGTGTTCCTTGTGCCACTCGGGGCTCATTCCGTGGAATCTCTCACTGATCAGGTCCGCGCCGCGCTCGACACTGTAACCGAAGCGGTGTCCCCCCAAGAGCGAAGTCGCTATGTTTGTAGCCCTCCCAATGTTTCGGAGGAGCGAGCCTTTCTTGTATGTCTTTGACTCTATGAATGAGGTCTTATAACCTTCATTGCATATCTGGCAGTAGAAAGTGAACTGAAACCCGGCCTCGGTGCTGTTGTCCGCATAGTTGTCGGTAAACGGTTTCAAAGGCATTCTAGGACCCTCCTGTCTCTCCAAGTTTCCTCTAGCTACCTGCTAACTAACCTATGTGCCTGGCCGCGACGGACCGCTTCAGAATCGCATCGCTACCTGCTTGAATTACTGCCCAATAGGTTTCCTACTTGTTAGCCGCCTGCGCGGTCGGACGCCTCATTACCTCATCGGCTTCTTGCACTGGACGCATATATCTCCCACAGGAGGCTGCAGCGTTCCGCATCTGCTACATTTCACCAGCAGCTGGGCTCCGCAGACCTCGCAGTAGTCCCCGAAGAAGGTCTGTTTGCCGCACGCGGGGCAAGTTGTCCTGAGTGGCTGCCCGCAATAGCTGCACGCGATCCATCCGGCCCTAATCGGGCTCCTGCACTTGGGACACCGGAGAGGCCCTGTCGGGTTAACCTTCCCGCAGATAGGACAAACATTTGAGTCGGGCGGAACCAGCGCGTTGCAATAACGACACGGTTGCATGTACCCGGGCACTAACATCCCTCCCAAAACGAACGCGGATTTGAACTCAACTTCTGTCGGGAACCCGGCCCCGTCCGGGACGTCGCAGTCCCCGAGAGCTTCTAGTCTTCGCCGAAAGCTTCATCCTCCCGTTTGTTGTCTTCCTCATTCTTGCGAGAAGACCTTCGCCACTTGGCGCTGTCGTCCATATCTCCCACGTTGAAGGACAACAGGTCGAGCACATCCCGCTTCCACTGTTCCTCCGACACGTGCATTACCCTGCCGATAAAGGCGCTCCTGAGGGCTCTTAGCGACGGCATCAACCTAACCGAGTGAAGGTACCGTACGTAAGCCGGCTCCAGGAGCTTTTCATCAGGCAAGTAGATGGGTTCCCGCCTGAAGTTGACGTCGATCATGCAGCGGTTTACAAGCGATATCGCCCTGTCCATGGCCTGAAGGACTTCTGCCTCGGCGGCGGACTTGTATTCGTTCCGGGGCATGAAGCGGAAGAAGTAAGTCGCTTTGGCGCTGCCCTCAGGCGAAGCGGCCTCCATGGCGATCGCGTTGCCCGGCTTCCCCATCCCTTCACCTATGGGCGCCAAGAACCATACGTACTGTTCTTCAAACTGGGACGCCAGACCGCGCTTGAAACCTATCGCCATCCTATCCCGTTGGGCAAGGGACGATAGGAAATCGTACGAACTCTTGAGTCCTAACCCCTCCAGCCTCTTCTCCAACTGCGGCCAAAGGTCGGGAGAAACGGCTTCGACGTCAAGACGCTTAGCGGCCCTGCCCTCTTTCATCAGCCGGGATACAGACCATAGATGCTTGGACGGAGCCGCCGGAAACAGGTCTTTGCAGAGCTCCAGTGACCTTTCGGAAAGCTCCTTCATCGCCCGGGACAGATATCTCGCCAATGGCTCGAAGTCTCTCCCGAACCTAAAGAACTCGTACGACTGTCCGGACTCGGTGGCCAGCGCCAACGAGTAATCCTCAGCCTGCGCGGAAGATATCTCGGAGTACGGGATCCTCACAGGGTCGGAAGACCTGGGGATTATGACCAGCGCGGAGACATACAGCCTGACTTCGCACTCTTCCGGGTTCCCCGCCGGCGCAGCGGATCGGTAAACGCCCCGAAATCCGGGCAGTTCACGCGATGTTTCGTCCTTGAGCAAGGACTCGGACATCAGCATGTCCTTAATCATCAATTCGCTGCGAAGGCGCCGCAGCTCGCGGGTAAAGTCCTCGTAACGGTAGCCCAACTCCCGAAGCTCCAGGAACTCGCCCGACTCGAGGGTGACCTTAACGCGATAGTCGGAGTCTTGAACCTCCAGAACATCCCTATACGGGTACACGCAAGGATCACCGAACTGGGGCCAGACTTGAAGTTCCTCCTCGAATAGACGGGCCTCGCCGGTACCGCTTACGAGCGAGACGCCGCCAGGGTCAGCCGCCTGGAAACGCACGGAACACTTGAATAGAGCGGTATTATTCTCTGGGGTACCCAACCACGTCGCCTCCCCCGGCGATATCTTCATGCGGCTTAAGCAACAGCCGCCGGCGTCAAGCGAAAGCCAAACGAAGGCGACCAGTGCTTTCAAGATATCTCTTTCCACCAATAATATATGACTGTATATGACGCGTCCTGGGCAAAGTCCTCCGGCGTTTCGAACATATGTAGGCCCTCGTCCTCCACTGGTATGTGGCATAGACGAGGGCCCTCAACTCGGTCTTCTGACTCCGGAAGCGAACATTCGCACCGTGGCTATCAACCCGCCGGTGTCGCGGGCAATGAAGTCACGACCTACTTACTTGCCTACGCCCGTCCACTTCACGGTCGCGTTCTCAGTAAGGCTCTTCACCCGCTCGTCGCTCATCTTAGGCGCGAAGAAGCACAGGAGACGCATGGTCTGATCGCTGGTGTTGGTCATCCCGTGCTTTACACCCTTGCGGGCGTAGACTACGGTATCCGGGTGAAGCTCGAACTCGGTGTCGCCTTCCACACCCACTCCGTGGCCGCTTTCAACGAAGATGAGCTCGTCGCCGTCAGGATGGATGTGAACTCCCGTGGTCCCCCCGTGCGGATAGAGGTTGACCACCATAAACGTCAAGTCCCCGACATCCGGGTCCTTCTGAGGAGTGAAAACCACCTGATAGTTCTTTGGGGCAGGCAATGCGTCTTGATGGGTGCTGGGCACCTGCCACAGGTATTTCACAGGCATCTTTCTTTCGCTCCGTTTCTCTGTGTTGTTCTGACCGGCCGCGGCTCATACGGGAGTTCCGACGGGCGCCCCGATCACGAACCCTCCGCCCAAAACGCCGCGGCGGCACTCTAAGACTTACGGCAGCGGCAAATCCACCGGAGCCCCGCCCTGAGCGGAAGATCTGTACGCCGCCTCTAGCACCTCCTGGGCAGCCGCCGCCTCCTCAAAATCGGGCGCGCCCGGGAACGTGAACTCGTTCCGCAAGACCGACAGCCCAAATCTTAAAACGTACACCATATGCATGTTGACCATGCCGCCCATGGACATCTTGGATCCCGGATACAGGGACAGCAGTTCCCGTTTGACCGGGTCCAGCTCAACGGCCAAACCTCTATAGTCCGTATGAACGTCAAACAAGTGGACCGTCGGCCATTCGCCTTCGCCTATTGTAATGGAACCCTTGGTGCCGAAAACCTCTACCTGGGTCCCATCTCGCCCGCTGGATATTCGCGAGGCTTCCACGACTCCCGACGCGCCGTTCGCGAATTCCAGTTGAGCGCAGCCCCAATCATCCACGTCCACCGGGATCCGTTCCTTGGAACCCTTCGTGGTCGGGCGGTCGGCAATGAACGTCCGGGTTTTAGCGCTCACCCGCGTAACGTCGCCCACCAGGTACCTTAGCCTGTCGATAACGTGGATTCCGAGGTCAGCCATAGCGCCGCCGCCTGAGTAGCTGTTCTGCAGCCGCCAACTGGTGGGCCGCTCGGCGTCCAGGTAGCTTGAGTGGAAGAGGTGGGCCCGGGCGGTCAAAATGTCGCCTATGAGGCCCGACTCGATGTACGCCTTGGCCCTCAACATGGCGGGAGCCAAACGGCTGCCGATTGGCACCAGACTTGGAACCCCGCGCTCTTTAACGGCCAAAGCCATCTGCCTGGCCTCGGCGTAGTTGAGCCCAAGGGGCTTTTCGCAGTATACGGGCAGATTGCGCTTCAACGCAGCGTATACCTGGGGAGCATGAAGAGAATTGGGCGTGGAGATGTCCACGCCCATGAGTTCTGGATCGTCCAAGAATTCGTCAATGTCGGTGTAAACCCGTTTCACTCCATAATAGCGAGCCAGCGGTCCCGCGGTTTCCGGGTGCGTAGTAAGGATGGAAACATACTCAACCCGCACGGGCTCGGAGTCAAGACAGAGGGGAGCGTTGCGCGCTCCCATCATGTGAATCTTGCCGATATAGCCGAAACCCATCAATCCCAGGCGAACCGTCTCCGGCGGCACAGCCCTCACTCCCTTTGATACCGGTTTTGATGGCGAAGAATCTCCAAGAACCTGTCCGTAAGAAGACCAGCCGGAAAGAGCCACCGGCAAAAGGAACCACGGGCCTGCCGTTAGGCCCCTCGCCCGGCCTACTTGCCTATATCTCTAACCAGCTCTTCGGCTACGCCCTCAAGGTAGGCGCGTATCTCGGTATTGGACGTCATGTCCTTGACACGCTCCCAGACCTCTTTGGCTTTGGCCATGTCCAGATTCCGTATGATCGCCTTAGCCTGCGGCACAGAACCGGTCGCCATGCTTAGTTCGTCTATCCCCATCCCGAGCAGGAGGGGAATGGCCGCGGGCGAACCCGCCATCTCGCCGCACATGCCGACCCAAATGCCTTTCTTGTGGCCCTCTTCGATTGTCCTCGCGATGAGCCTCAAGACACCGGGATAGAAGAAGTCGCTCAGGTACGATATCGCGGCGTTGCCCCTGTCGCACGCCATGGTGTATTGGACCAGGTCATTGGTGCCGATGCTGAAGAAGTCGCACTCGGCCGCCAGCTGGTCGGCGCACACAGCCGCCGACGGGACTTCCACCATGATACCTACCTGCAAGTCTTCGCTTACCGGAATCCCCTCGGCGAGGAGTTCGGCTTTGGCTTTCTCCAGTTCCGCCTTGGCCTCCCTAAGCTCCTGTAGGGAGGCTATCATGGGGAACATGATCCTGAGCTTTCCGTAGACTGACGCCCTTAGCAAAGCCCTCAAGTGAGGCCTGAAGATCTTTTCCTTTTCCTGCAGGCACAACCTGATGGCCCTAAGTCCAAGGAACGGGTTCTCCTCCTTGGGCATGTTGAGGTAGGGCAGTTCCTTGTCGCTTCCGGCGTCCAGCGTGCGAATGACCACAGGACGAGGCGCAAGCCCGGACAGTACTTTCTTGTAGATCTGGAACTGCTCTTCTTCTGTCAGCATCTGGTCGACTTGAATGAACATGAACTCGGTCCGGAACAGTCCGACGCCCTCAGCTCCGGCGTCAATCACCATCTGGACCTCATCTTCGCCGCCGATGTTAGCCGCCAGCTCAACCTTGCGCCCGTCTTTCGTGACAGAAGGAAGCTCCCTTAAGAGGCTCAACTGTCTCTTCTTCCTGGCTTGGGCTTCCAGACGCACCTTGAAGGCGTTGTACACATCGTCGGTTGGATTGACCGTCACTTCGCCGGCATCGCCGTCGACCAACAGGGTATCCCCCGCTTGGATGTGAGTTGTCGCGTCATTCAGCCCGACTACGGCCGGAATACCCAGCGACCTGGCCAAAATGGCCACATGGGACGTCTTGCCTCCCTTGTCCAGCACCATAGCGGACACTTTGTGGATGTCCATAGCTGCCGTGTCCGACGGAGCAAGATCGCGGGCGACGATTATGGAACCTTCCTCCAGGTTCCTGGGCAAACCGGAGTCGCTTACGCCTAATAGGCACTTAACCAGCCGAGTGCCTACGTCCCTCATGTCCGCGGCCCTCGCGGCGAAATACTCGTCTTCCATGCTCTCGAAGATTTTCGCCTGGGCTTCGGCGGCCAATAGGACGGCTCTCTCGGCAGATACCAGTTCTGTCCTGATGTTCTCCTGGACAGTCTCGGCCAGTTGTGGGTCGCGAACCATCATGGCCTGAGCGCCAAAAATCTCGGCCTCGGCTTCCCCAACTTTGGCCGCCATATCCTTCTGTATTTGCTCAAGGTCTCTGGACGCGGCTTCTACGGCGCCCTCAAATCGGGCGATCTCGGCGTCAACCTCAGCCTTCTCGATCTTGCGACCCGCGTGACTTACGTCAACTCCCTTGACGAGAACGGCAGTTCCCGCGCTCAAGCCCGATGCGGCAGCAACGCCTACTAGTTTAGTCGTCATCACAGATCCGCCTGGTCCCTACCGAAACTAAGCGCTCTCCGGCGAAACCAAGCTCTCCCCTCCCACTCTGACCGGGTATAGTCAACAACAACTTACTTGCCTGCCGAGGAACCGCCGTCAACAACAAGCACCTCACCGTTGATGAAGGAGGCATCGTCAGACGCCAGGAACATGATGGCATTGGCGAGATCCTGAGGATAGCCGTCGAAGCCCCTCCCCATCACAGTTGCCAACTGTTCAGGATGGCTCCTGTAGTACTCCACCCTCTGCTTGATCTTGAGCTGGACTTCCTCTGAGAACTCGGCCAGGACCTCGGCCTCCCGGTCCGGGTTAGCGAGGATATCGGCCGTAGCCTTCATATGCTCGTTCAAAACGTGACCGGGACACACACAGTTCACCCGGATCTTGTACTGCATAAGATCCATGGCCATGCAGCGGGTCAAGTTGATGACGCCGGCTTTGGCGGCGCCGTAAGCCGCGCCGTTGGCCCTTCCGGAAAGCCCCCGGGTGGAACTGACGTTGACGATCGCGCCACCGCCGCTCTTGATCATGTGGGGAAGCGCATGGTGGGATACCCTGTATACGCTGGTAAGCGCCCCATTAATGACCGCGTTCCAGTCTTCCTCGGTCACATACAAGATGGAATTGCTCCGCGGAGGTCCCGAATGGCCTCCCGCGGCGTTGTTTACCACGATGTCGAGCCGCCCGAAAGCCTCGACGGTCTTCTCTATCATGTTCTTGACCTGCTCGGTGTCGCCAACGTCGCAACACACTCCAATGGCTTCGCCACCGAGCGCCTTTACTTCTCGAACCACTGAATCCACATCAGCCTGGGTCCTGGCCGTGACGCAACACTTGCCGCCTTCCTTGACCATTCCCAGGACCGTGGCCCGGCCGATTCCTCGGCCGGACCCTGTCACTATGGCTACTTTGCCTTTAAACCTCATTGGACAGTTGCCTCCGTTTCAAGGCCGCACGTCAACCGGTTAGCGCGAGTACCTCTTCTGGCCTTTCACGTAGGCAGCTTCCACTACGAGATCTTTGCTCCAGACCACAATGTCCGCGTCTTTTCCGGGCTCAAGGCTGCCTTTAGTCTTGTTGATACCTACTATGGTCGCAGGAGTGAGGGCGGCCATCGTGAAGACTTCCTTCAGCGAAAGCCCAACTTTGTTGACCATGGTGCGTACGTTATGGTCAATGGTCAGGCTGCTTCCGGCCATAGTGTTGTCGGTCTTCTCGTCAAAGCCTTCCATCCTGCAAATTCCGTCTTTCTTGATGATGGCGACGCCGTTGGGCCGCTCATAACGCCCATCGGGCAGTCCTGCCAGTTCTGACTGGTCGGTGATGAGGGCGATCTTGCCGACACCCTTGCACCTAATGGCGATATCCATGGCTACCGGGTGGACGTGGAATCCGTCGCCGATAAGCTCGGTGGTCACTTCGTCGCAAGTCAGGACTCCGCCGACCACATTGGGCCTCCTGTGGTGTAGGCCGGTCATCACGTTGTAAAGGTGAGTGGCGTGCCTGAGTCCGGCGTCCACGGCTTTCATGAATGTCGCGTAATCGGTCTTGGTGTGAGCCACCGACGGAACGATCCCCAACCTTCTCATACCGCGGATGAGTTCCAGGGCGCCCTCGACCTCAATGCCTACTCCCATTAGGAGGACGTTGCCCTCCGCCGCCTCTTGGATCTGCTCCAGGAGCTTCAGATCGGGCTTCCTCAGATGAGCGTCAACTTCGGGCTTTCCGGGCAGGTTCTTGGGTGCCAGGAAGGGCCCTTCCATGTGGATACCGGCGATGTCGGCTCCACCGGTGCCTTCACGCTTGGCCTGCATGATCTGCCGGCAGTGCTCGGCATCGTTCACCGTCGGGAGCCAGGAAGTGCATCCGGTGCTTGGCAGGAACGCGCCGATCTTCTTGACTCCCTCGGCCGTCCATGCCCTGCATCCCACAGCGCCGTGGTGGTGGATGTCAATGCAGCCCGGAGCCAGAATCTTGTCACCGAGATCCGTCACTTCGCACCCTTCGGGAATGCAGACATTCTGGGATGACCCCACATACTTGATCTGCTCGCCGTCAACCACGACTACTCCGTCTTCAATAACCCGGTAAGGGGTTACCAACGTCTTTGCCTTAAGCGCGAACATCTATCTTGGACCTCCTGCTTCCGGCATTTGCCGGGTATTTGGGCAGGCCGCCCGCGGTCTTCATTACGGGCGGCCTTTTCGTGCTAGTTGAGAGAATAGTGGACCGGCGCGATAGACGCTCTCGCCTTCCGGTATGCTTCGTCTTCCTTTCTGTAGGCATCCGGGTTGGAGCCCCTCGCGAGAACGCTGAAGTACATGAACATGTACATCGGCACGGCGAGAAGCGGTACCGCGAACAGCTCGCGGATGCCTCTGAAAGGCGCCTTGATGTTGTCCACGTTCTCTATGCGGTGCGGAACGTCGGAAATGCTCACGACAGAGCAGCCGCACGCGGCCGCGACCTTCATCACGTCGGCCACTTTGTCATAGCTCGGTCCGGGCGTCGAAATACCGACGACCAGGACTCCGGGCTGGAGCATGGCGAGCGGCCCGTGGAGCGCGTCCTCAACTTCCATTCCCTCGGCATGGCCGGGAGCGCACTCTTTGAACTTCAGGGCGAGTTCCTGCGCGTTGACCCAGGCTGGGCCGCCTCCCACGATGAATATGTTCTTGCAGTGTGCATGTTTTACGGCCAGCTCTTTGCACTGCTCTTCCAGCGCCAGAGCGTCCTTCAGCAGGCCAGGGAGTCTATTGAGCTCCTCAATGGCGGCCTTGTCGTCCCGCACGGCCGCGGCCATCAGGTACTCCTGAACGACCGTGGTGACAAAGCTCCGGGTCTTGGCTCCTACCGGTTCGTTTCCTGAGCCGCTGTCGATCACGAATTCCCCATACTTAGCCAGAGGCGAATCGACTATGTCCGTCATCGCGATGCTGAGCGCCCCCGACTTGCGGGCGAGAGCTTGAGCTTCGACGGTGACCGCGGTCCCGCCGCTGTGAGAACAGCCGACTGCCGCGATATGGTCCATTGGCCCGCCCATGCGGTATTTGAGCAACTCGAAGGCCTCGTAGTAGTCCGCGTCGATGCCGGCGAGCTCGATCATGGCGTAGGCGCCCGCGGTAGCGGCAAAGTGCGAGGTCCCGCTGCCGAAGAAGTACGCCCTGTTTATGCACCGCTTAGCGATTTCCTGGCCCGCGGCGATCGCCCTTTGGCCCGCCTCGCCCTTGAGGAAAAGCTCAACCGCCTCGGGAATCTCCTGAATGCAGCGCCACTGCCCCGTCGGATGAAGAGCCATTCCGGCCTGAGTCTTCTCGTCCAGTGAACTCATTCTCTGACCTGCTCCTTTCGTTCTGACCAAGTTTCAAACTATAGCCTTCCACGTACCGGTATCACTCTTGTATTTCCTTCTCCAGCGCGTGGACAATGCCTTTCGCGCCGAAGGACCATTTGCGTCTTACTCCCTGTGCATGATCCTGTCCAAATCCTACGGGTACGGAACAAAGGGCCGTCGAGGGATTTACCCCCCGGCGGCCCCTTTGCGCTGTCTACCAAAGAAATCCCGGATCACCGGGGAGTCGTTACCACATCTTTAGGGCTACCCTGTAGTTTCCGGGCGTAGCCGCGAGCTCGAACGCACGCTGGGCTTCGTCAATGGGCACTCTGTAGGAAATGAGCTTGCCGACCTTCACCACACCGGTGTTGAGGAACTTGGCCGAGAGCATGAAGTCCTCAGGGGCGGCGCTCATGGTTCCGATCAGCTCCCACTCCCTGTAGTGGATGGTGTTGGAGTCGACCTTAAGCTCAGGAGCCGGATATCCGGCGGCGAAGAACAAGACCTTGCCGGTCAGTCCGATGACCTGAAGCGCCTGCTCGTTGGCCTTGGTGGCTCCGACAGCGAGAATGACCGAATCCATGCCTTTCTCGCCCGCCCACTTCTTGGTGAACTCAACGATGTCTTCCTTGGCAGGGTTCACGGTATCAAAGCCTAGTTCCTGGGCGAGTTTCACGCGCTCGTCCTGAATCTCGCTGACCAGAACTCTGGCGCCAAAAGCCCTCGCCACCTGCGCGTTGACGAGGCCGAGGTTGCCCGCGCCAATTACTAGGAGGTCCTCGCCCGGCTCAATGCGGAGCCGCCTGCAGCCGTGAATGGCTGTGGCCAAAGGCTCGAGGTAGCCGGCTTCTTCATAGGGAAGGTCCGGGTTCATCTTGTACAGCCTGCTCGCCTTAACGGTGAGGTACTGGCTCATGCCGAAAGAACCGGACTGCCCGTCGAGAGTCAGCCGCCCGATCCTGTTCTGGCACCTTGCCTCCTTGCCGATCTTGCAGTAGTAGCACTGGCCGCAACCCTCGTGTCCAAACGCTACGTGGTCGCCAATCTGCAGGTCCGCGGGGACCCCGGGTCCGAGAGCAACGATCTCGCCGGCCATCTCGTGTCCCTGGGCCGTCGGGAGTTTGGCTCTTCCGGCCCTGGCGCCCGTCCAAAGCTGCCAGTCTGTGGTGCAGATGTTGCAGGTGTGAATCTTGACCATAGCTTCGCCGTAACCCGGTTCCGGCATGTCGAACTCTTTGACTTCTACCTGTCTGGTGCCTGTGATAAGCACTGTCTTAGTCTTCAACAGATCCCGCCTCCCATTACTTTGCTACTGCTTATTCTCTCTCTATCTGGCTAGAACCGTTTGACGCCGCGGACGTAGGCGGCCTCTACCTCAAGGCCCCTGCCGAGGACAACTATGTCCGCGTCCTTGCCCGGTTCCAAACTACCCTTCACTTTATCAATTCCCACAATTCGCGCGGGAGTGAGGCTTGCCATGGTGAGAGCATCCTTCAATGACAGGCCGACTTTCCCGACCATCGTGCGCAGGTTGTGGTCGATGGTATGGCTGCTTCCGAGCATCGTGTTGTCCTGGCTCTCATCAAAGCCTTCCATGCGGCAAACGCCGTTTTTCTTGATGATCGCGGGTCCGTCAGGCCGCTCGTACCGGCCGTCGGGAAGGCCAGCGAGCGGGCTCTGGTCGGTTATGAGGGCGATCTTGTCCACGCCTTTGCACCTTACCGCGATGTCCATGGCAGCGGGATGCACGTGAACGCCGTCGCCTATGAGCTCGGTGGTGACTCCATCGCAGGTCAGTACGCCGCCAACAACGTTCGGCCTCCGGTGGTGCAGGCCGGTCATAACGTTGTAAAGGTGAGTGGCGTGGGTAAGGCCGGCGTCCACCGCCTCCATGAACCGCTCGTACCCTGTCTTGGTGTGGGCCACGGACGGGACGATGCCCATCTTGCGCATATGCCTGATGAGCTCCAGGGCGCCTTCGAGTTCGATACCTACTCCCATAAGACGCACATTGCCCTCGGCAGCTTCCTGAATCGCCTCAAGAAGCTTTATGTCCGGCTTCCTGAGGTGGGCGTCGACTTCGGGACGGCCGGGGAGGTTCTTGGGGGCCTGGAACGGTCCCTCCATATGGATGCCCGCGATGTCGGCTCCGTCTGTGCCGGACTTCATGGCCTCCACTATGCCTTTGCAATGCTCGAGCGCGTTGACCGTGGGGAGCCACGCCGTGCAGCCTGTGCTGGGGAGAAACTTGCCTATCTTCTTGACCGCTTCCGCTCCGTTGGACGCTCTCTCGCCAACGGCGCCGTGATGGTGAATGTCGATGAACCCCGGAGCCAGGATCTTATCGCCCAGGTCCTGCACCGGAATTCCTTCGGGGACGGAGATGTTCTGCTCTTGCCCCACAAACTCAATCTTGCCGTCTTTGACTACGATTACGCCGTCTTGGATCACTCGAAGCGGTGTCACCAGGTTCTTTGCCTTCAGGGCGAATGATCCCACTTACATCCCTCCATCCTTCTCCCGTCCATCTTGCGCGACTGTGCCCTATACCTACTGTACCTCTAGTTCGACAGTTCGTCTTCTATCTCATGCCCGGCAATCGGGCTTCTTTCTACTTTCCCCAACTGCAACAAGCTGTCCGTGCAGGATAGAAGCCGGCGGAGGGATAAACTTGGGTTTGAGGAATTCATAGCGTAACTTCAAAGCGCAGGGAGGTATCCCAATTGAAGGTAGGTTTCTCTAGACAGGACATATCCCCACCTATCGATACCCAGTTCGGGTGCTTCGTCACCGAACGGCAGATAAGGGTAATCGGTCACCATGACCCCTTGTGGGCCAGCGCCACTGTAATCTCCCACGGGAACGACACGGTGGCTCTGGTGAGCTGCGACTTGGCGCTCATGACCTCGTCGGTCGTCCACCGCGCGCGCAAGATCATCAACGGCCGCACCGGCATTCCCGAGTCCAACGTGCTCATTTCCCATACGCACGTCCACTCGGCGCCCGGCGGCACAGGCACTGAGGCGGCCACCCCCGGAGTCGACCCGGATTACTTCGGAGAGCCCGCCTACACGGGGCTGGTCATGGACCGCATAGCCAAAGCCGTGGAAGAGGCTTTCGCCTCTATGGAAGAGTGCGAGCTCAAGGTGACCAGCCAGCCAATAGAAGGCATAGGCACCACCCGGGACCGCCGCGAGCCCCCGTACCAGCCTTACGCGGGCTTGTTGGAGTTCGTGAGGCCGGACGGAACGGTTACGGCCGTGATAATCTCATACGCTTGCCACCCCAGCATCGTCGGGTTCAGCAACCTGCTTACGTCCTCTGACTTTGTCGGCGTGACTTGCGATGCGATGTCTCAAGCTCTTGGCGGAGCCGGCGTCATGCTCCTTATGGCTCCCGCCGGAGACGTAAGCACCAGGAATACCCGCAAAGAGCAGACCTACGCCGAAGTGGACCGCCTGGGCAAGGTGTTGGCCGACCAGCTGTTGGCTATAAGGCCCAAACTTGAGGCGGTAAAGGTCGACGAAGTGAAGGCGTTCAGCAAGCCTTACGAAGTGCCGATCGGGCCTCTGCCTTCCATCGAGGACCTCGAGAAGGCTGTGGAAAAGACTAGGACCGCCCTAGACAAGATGATAGCCGAGCGTCCCGACGACGGATCGGAAAACGGTACCTACAACATGCCTATGGGCGCGGTGCTCGAGCAGTACGTGTACTGGTCCAGGGCAAGGAATCAGCTTGAGAAGGTCAAGAGCGTGAAGGTATCCTCCGCTCCATCGGAAGTCCAGGTCATAAAGCTCGGGCCTGTACTCTTCTTGGGCGTGGAGTGCGAACTGCACACCCCGAGAGAAGCGGAAATCCGGTCACAGGTTCCGTACATGCCTTTGTTCATAGTAGCGCCCGCCAACGGGTCTTTGGGGAATATCACCGGGAAGTCCAAGAATCCAGGCATTTTGGCCGCTCCCGCGGGGGACGCGCTGGTGAGCGCGTCGGTCGAACTCCTTAACGAGGTGCTGAAAGGCTAGTCTTGCGGTTCTAGCGAAAAAAGAAGAAAAACCGGCGGATACGGAAATCTGCCGGTTTTTCTTATCTGCCGTACCTCTTCATAACGTCTTGAATGGCAAGCACTCTGGTGATCACTATCATGAGGGCCGTGAAAACCACAGCTGAACCGGTCCACATCGCAGGCTGACGAGTCGCCAGCGAATACACCGTGGCGCCCATCCCAACCCAAGTAAGGGTCCGGGTCACCACAGAGATCCAGCCGAGATTAGATATCGGCCGCTCGCCAAACACGGCGACTCGCCCGACCACGTCGAGCACTATGATGTCCAGCATGTCATGGGGCTGCTCTTCCCTGAGACGTTCCGCCCATTCCCCGGGGCGCCCTTCGCGGGTGTACTTCTTTCTCAAGAGGTGAATCCACTTGTTGATATTGGGCGTTATGTCCTTCTTCAGAATCGGCAAATCAGCCTTACTCAGCTGGTTTTGCCTTTTCAGAAGAACTCTCTCCACCTCAGGGCTCAGGTCGGGAACAACTTCCTTCAATATGCCCAGAAAAAACTTGCTCACAGGAACCCCCCATTACTTGGACTGCTCGTCTTTGGCCTCTGGCTCCTTCTTGGCGCCTACGGAGTCGGCAGCGTCAGTGACCTCTCTTATTTTTGCCATGTTCTCACGAAACCTCGACAAGGAACTCTGAAGCCTCTCGTGAGCGTTCACAGGCTTCTTTTTCTTATCATCGGCCATCTTAGTCTACCCACCTTTCAATAAACGCCTGCTAGGATCATAACTCTATCCGCGTATCCGCGCTAGACCTCGAGCCTCACGTCTTCGACGCCTTCTATGCCCGCGCCTTTAGCGACTTCGGTTAGGGCATCCATGTCCATCCCCTGTCGGGACAAGGCCAAAGCCACCAGCATGGGTACGTTTACGCCGGAGACCACCCGGTAGTTCTTCTCATAGGCGATCATAACGGCGGTGTTGCAGGGAGTACCGCCTTTCAGGTCAGCCAGGAAAAGGACGCCGTCTCCGGTGTCCACCTTCTGAGCCGCCTCGGCGACGTTCTTTCGATACACGTCCAAGTCCACATCCGCCTCGAAACTAACGGCAGTCAGCTGTTCCTGGGGGCCCACAATCATTTCCCCGGTAGCCAACAATGCCGGAGCCACCTGTCCGTGCCCAAGTATCACAATGCCGACCAAATCGATATCCCTCCGAACATTGACTTAACACCAGCGCCTTTACGTGACAACGACGGGGCGGTGCGCAACCGCCCCGTCAGAACCCTACGTTTGCAAGCTACCGGTCAACTAGATGATGTTGAAGTAAGAGAGCACCACAGCGCCGACCATGAAGATAAGGATAACGGCCACAGGGTGAACCTTCTTCTTCGCCAACAACCAGTAAGCGAGACCGGTAAAGAGCGCGGGCAGAAGCTTCGGCATAAGCATGTCGAGCATGGGCTGGAGCTGCATACCGGCATCCTCAGCCGACGCCTTGAACACCAAGGGCGAGCTGGCTCTTACCCAGTTGGCTACCAGCGTGCCGACTACGGTAACACCGACGATGGAGATAGCGTTGGTGATCTCCTCCATCAGTCCGGACTCGGCGAACTCTTCAATGAACCTGGTGCCTTGCTCGTACCCGAGCTTCATACCGTGATACCGGACAATGTACTGACCGATGAACCAGAACGAGGCCAGCGAGAAAATCGGCCCAAACGCGTTGCCCTGGAGGGCGAGACCGGCACCGATGGAGAACAGAATCGGACGGACGGTGAACCAAAGCAGCGAGTCACCGATACCGGCGAAGGGTCCCATCAGACCGACCTTGATAGCCTGAATTGCCTCTTGGGACTCATGGTTCTCTATGAGAGCGATGCAGAGACCGAAGATGAAGTTGGCCATAAACGGCTGGGTGTTGAAGAACTGAACGTTGGTCTTGCACGCCTCGATGATCTCTTCCTTGTTGCGGGCGTTTGCCTTAATCACAGGCGCCAGCGTGAAAAGAGCTGACATAGCCTGCATCTTGTCGTAGCTAAACCAGCACGGGCAAATTGACAGGGAACGAAGATAGTAATGGAACCATGACTTACCAGTGGTCTTCGGCCCTCTTGAAGATGCTGTCTTCGTTGCGGTAGACATTAGCCCTGACCTCCTACCCGCTTAATCTGCTGCCTGATGGAGAACAGAACCGCCGAGACGGCCGCCCCGAGAATGGCCACGCCGAGAATCGGCATGTTCAGGTAGGCGCCGAGCACGAATCCGGCAGCGAGGAACGGAAGATACTCAGCTTTGTACATCATACGCAAGACCATGGCGAAACCGACCGCGGGGAGGATACCGCCGGCTTTTCCAAGACCGGTGGTAAGCCACGCGGGCACGCTTTCAAACAAGGCCTGTACAGCGTCGGACCCCAACTGGATCCCCAAGAAAACGATCAAGAAGCCGACGGCGAAGTTGTACGGTGTTGACCAAAGGGTCCACTTGCACAACGCGTCAATATCGCCTTTTTCCGCAAGGGCTTCAAACCGCCTGTGGAAGAACGAGTTGGCGCTGGTAACCATCTGCTTTATTACGTTACCGAGGAGGCTTACGGGAACCGCGAGCGCTACCGCTTCTGATACGCCGTAGCCGTGGGAGCAAGCCATAGCGGTTGCGAAAATCGAACTAACCGTAACGTCCGCCGGGCTAGCTCCGCCGATACCTTCAACACCCATCCACATGAGCTCTAGGGTGCCGCCTATTGCCAAGCCCAAACCGAAGTTGCCATATATGATGCCAACTACAGTGCTGCAGATAAGCGGTCTCTCAAGCGACGCCTGGTTGCCCAATGCTCGAGCTATACCCGACCAAGCAGACGCCAGGATTGCTTGGATAAGCATTTCTTCCCCTCCCGTTTTTTCCTATAAAAGCCCAGTTCCTTGTCTTTTGTTGCTACTTTACCCCAGGAGCTTCTTGTTAAGCTCCGTCCTTGGTGAAGAGGGCGTCATTTGGGAAATCAGGGTGATACCTTGCCGAGCGAATTCCGTCAGGAGCGCTTTCTCCTCTTCATCCACGGCCACACACTGATCCAACTGCTCTTTGCCAGGACCACCGTGCATGTTGCCCACGTATACCTCTGTCATGGGGACTCCGGCATCAAGCAGTCCGCGGATGTCCTGAGGCACCCTGGTTACAACCATCGCACGGTCCTTGGACTTGTCGCTAAGGATCAGTTTCGCAGCTTCCGCTACCGTCAAGATGTCCAGGCTCTTGATCGTCCTGGGCTTCGCCATCTTGAGAACGGACTTTTCTACCGGGTTCTTGGCAGCTGCGTCGTTTGCCACGATCAGGCGATCAACTTTGTGGTTGCCTACCCACATGGTCGAGACCTGTCCGTGGATCAACCTATTGTCGATCCTTACCAGAACCACTTCCACTTCCCGAATCCTCCTTCGGATGCGTTTTCTGTGGTATTACCACCACCCTCCGGCTTACTAACGAGTCGCGAGCCGGATGCCGGTCGTCGTTCCGCCGGCCAACTTGCCGGTTTCTTGGCCTTCGTATCAACCTCCCGGTCCCAACTCGACTGCAGAAGGGTCTTTCGTCGCCCTCTTGTCCCTATCCTATCAGAGTCCGGACATTTCAGGTGCAGTAATTAGCGACAGGATTTATCCAAAATCCCTCTTTAGGCTGAGCTAACCAGCACTCTCACTTCGGATAGGTCTCTGCAATCTTGGGCAGTGTCAAGAATTGGCACTTTTTATACAGTGCCAATTGGCTGATATCTCAGGTCTAGGCCCCAGCGGGCAGAAACTTCTTGAGCGCTTGAGATACCCCGCACTCGTCAACCGTCCCGGTGATGTGGCAGGCTATCGATTTCACATCAGGGGACGCGTTGCCCATAGCCACCGGCCACTTGACCCTGGTCAGGATGTCAAGGTCGTTCTCGGCGTCCCCAATACCCATCATCTCGTCAAATCCTATGCCCGAAATTTCGCTTATCTTCTGCAGTCCTTCAACCTTCGTGCTTCCTTTGGGGAACACCTCAGCGGATGTCAGCCCTGTGACCATTACATCCATTAGTCCGCCCCATTCCCGCGCAAGCCATTCCCGCGTCTCTTGGACTGTGGCCGGATCGAGTCTGAGCGTGATCTTGCGCAGTCCGCGCCCGGTAGAGCCCAGGAAATCAGCCAGATCGGGCACGGGAACCCTTGGACAAGACGTCAGCCTGTCGTAGGCTTTGACAGGAGTCACAACCTCCCCTTCCACCGTGTAAACGTGGCAGTACACTCCGCGAGCTTTGAGCTCCCTGAGGAGCGCCAAAGCTTCCGGCTTGGGGAGCTGCCGGTCGATTAGAGGCTTGTCCACGCCGGGCGCGGTGACCTGAGAACCGTTAACGCATATCAGATACGGCTCAAAATCGAGCCGTTCCATGACATACACGAAGGATTCTTTTATCCGCGCCGTCGCGAACGCCACTTTCACACCCATAGCCGCGACCCGCCTTAGTTCGGCGGCGTCGATCTCCGACATAGAGCCGTCTTTTCTCAAGAGAGTTCCATCTAGATCGCTTACCAGAAGCTTTATCACAACATGTCCTCCCCGGGTCCGCCTTCGTTTTCACCAAGGCCTTCGTCCCTGATCAGAGACGCGCCCGCGTAGAGGGCAAGGTAAGTCTCTTCCCATTTCTCCAAAGGCCTGCCGAGCACATCAGTCATCAAAGCCGCCATAGCCTTGCCGGCGGAAGCCATTTCAGGGGTAAGTTCTCCGGCGGCGTGGAACGCCATCTCCTTAAGCGCGCCGCTTTCCTCACCCAGGATCAACGTGGATGCCAGGTGCAGAGCGAGGTCAAAGAGGACGTCCTTCTTGAGGGTAAGGCCCGCTTTGCGCGCTCCATCGTGAGCCGCCAACAAGAGCCTCTCAAGCACACCCGCGTCTTCCGGGCCGAAAGCGAGGTCCCTGGACACCAGCAACCCCACCTCAACCACGGAGAGGGGCACCTTTGACGGCTCCGTTACGCAAGCAGCCAGGAACAACGGAGCGTCGGGCGCGAACACCACGCCCTCTCTCCTGCCGAATTCCCCGAGCACGCGGCCTGCAAGGTTGACGGCTTCCTGGCTTACTCCCGCTAGATGGCGGCTGAACCAAGGGGCTGTGCCGCCCCCACGGGTAAGCCTTTGCATTGCCAGCCTGGAGCGCCGCTCGATTTCGGCCACCGGCACCCCTGAAAACGCCTCGGGAAGCATCTTCTTGAACGTGTCGGCTGTGTAAGCCGCGGCGCTCTCCGTGTCGAAAGCCCCTCTCGCGACCCTCCCCTCCTGGGCCTCCTGCTTGCCTCTCAGGATTTCCAGAATAGCTTCCTGAAGGCCCTGAACGTCGTCTACGGTCGCGCGGCTTGTCACGGCTTGCATGATGGAGCGTACCAGTTCGACCTGGGACGCGGCTCCCGCGTCCGCCTGCCTGGCGCGCATTAGCCCCCGGCTTTCCAGAACGGCTATGTCCTCTTCGTTTAGCAGAGGATTAACAACTACCATGTCCCTCAAGATCTTGAACGGGACGGAAGAAACTATTAGATCTATTTGGTCAAGTTCCGGGTACTCCATGACTTGAGATACCGGGACAACGTCGGCTATCTCGATGTCCTTGAAATGACGCAATAACCTCGCGGACAGGAGCTTTGCCGAACTTACACCGTTGGTGCACACCAACACCCGCGTGGGCTTCTTTTTCTTCCGCTCCATGGCCGCCCCCACGTGCATGCAAAGGTAACCCGCCTCGTCTTCGCTGGTCTCTATGCCGAACTCCTTAGACACCAGGAGGTCCGTTTCAAGGCAGGCTTCGAACGCCTCGGGGTATTGGCGTTTGATGTCGGGAAGAAGGGGGTTAGGTGTGGCGATGCCCAACCTTAGGAGGCGTACTACTCTGAGAATGTGCGCCCTGATCCCTGCCTGAAGCTCCGCGTCGCCGCTCAAGTCCACGGCCAGGCGTTTCTCCAGTTCCTCGATAAACCTCTTGGAAAACCGCGCCGCCATGGCCCGGTCCTCGGAGGGCGCAACATCAACTTCGAAAGTCTCCCCCATCTCCATGAGGAAAGCGGTGACCAGGGCAATGTCCCCGGGTGACAGTTCAACTCCAATAGTTTCGCGGATGCGCTCCCCTAGCCTCGCTACTGCCGAGTACTCTTTTGTGTCGACAATCTTGGCCGTCCTGTCCCCGGGCATCTCAACTTTGTAGCCCAAGAGCGCCCTCCGGATGGAGACAGCCAACATGGCAACGAACCGCCCGAAGGTGGTCGGGTCCAGGCATAGCCTGGTCTCGATCCTGAAAGAACCCGCCAGTTGCCACACCGCGTCAAGCTGGTTCTGCGGCAGTAGACGCGAGTCAGGAATAAGGTCGGCCCAGACGACCATCTCAAGACCGTTGCGGGTCTTCTCGAAGTAGAGGTCAACCATCAACCTTCGTATGACGGCTTCGTCGCCCTCGACGTAGTGTCCCACTCCGGGGCGATGCTTGATGAAGACGCCTTGCTCGGCGAGTTCCCTCTTGAGTATAGCCACGTCCGACTTTACGGTAGACCTACTCACAAACAAGCTGTCCGCCAACGCCGTGAGGGACACCGGCTGTTGGGCCTGCAACAGAATGAGCAGGATAGCCTTGCGCCTGTCGTTTACCAGCAGGGGGGCTTGGTAAGACGGCTTTTGTGCTTCACTAAGGTCCCGGAGTACCTGATCGGGGTTGCCGGTAAGCTTGATCCCGACTCTGGGTTGAACGACAAGGTTCATCCCCCTGGACTGCACCCAGCGTCTGGCGCTCACCAAGTCGTAGCGAATGGTCCTCGGGCTTACCGAGAACTGCCGTGCAAGAGCATCCACCGGGATTGGCTTGTCGCTCTCCAGAAGGATCTTTAGTAACCTTGCCGATCTCGGTTTCAGAGCTTCAGTGTTCATCATGCTCCTCGCCTCTCACAGGCCGATTCCTGCGCCTAAGGCACCCGTCCTTGAAACGCTTGGCCTTTGGTAATATGCATCCATTTTACCAAAGACACACGCAATACGGATATCAGGCCACGAAGAATACGTAGCCTGATATCCGCCGTTCGATTCTGACTGCCTCTTGTGCTCGCCTGCCGCCTACGGCTTGCTTGGAATTACAGCTTGAAGAGCCTCCTGGCGGTGTTGTTCAGGCGCTCCAACTTGGCGTCATCGTTCAGCCATTTCACCACAGTCTCGTTGGGATTGGGGTCGCCCATATCGTAGGGGGCGTCCATTCCGACCGCGACTTGGTCCAAGCCTACCTGAGACACGAGATAGTGGAACTCGGACTCCCGCTGGGTGATGCTGTCATAGTAGAACTTGGGGATATAGGTTGAGGGAGGCACCTTGACGTTCTTCTTCGGCGCTTCCTCCACCCTCCACGCGTGGTCCATACGCCCGGCGGCGTAGGGAAGGTATCCTCCGCCCTGCCCCACTATGATCTTCAGGGTCGGGAATCGGTCCATGATGCCTCCGAAGATCAAGCGGCACGAAGCCAAGGTGACCTCAAACCGGTTTCCTATCATGTTGGCGAGGTAGAAGTCCCTGAGACGTTCCCCTCCGGCGGGGTTGGTGGAGTGCATAAGTATGGGTACATCCAGTTCCACGACCTTCTCCCAGAACGGGATTAGGGACGGGTCATCCAGTTCCTTGCCCATGATGTTGGAGCCTATCTGGGCTCCCTTCATGCCAAGTTCCTGAACGCACCTGGCAAGCTCCGCGACCGCCGCCTCGGTGGACATCATTGGCAGGTTGGCTGTGGCCGCGAAATACTTCGGGTACTTCTTGACCTCCTCAGCCATCTTGTCGTTAAAGGCCCTGCAGAACCTGATGGATTCATCCGCGCTCAGGTTATACAGGATGGACTGGGGCGCCGGGTGAAGTATGCGGAAGGACACACCCAGCTTTTCCATGGCTTCCACTTGCTTTGACAAGTCAAGAAGTCCGGGGTTGACTTTCATGGCCGGTCTGTTGCCCATCTTGAGCATTCCCGCCTCATCTACCGAAGCAGGATACCAAGGCTCGTTTACGATTGGCATGAAATGACCGTGGATGTCTATTATGGCCATTGTTCTTACCTCCTTCTGAATAGCAAGAGTTTCTATAGCCCTACGTAGTATCCTCCGTAAGCGGAGGCAATTTGCCTCCATGGAAACTGGAAAACGCATAGTCTCGTCCCCGCGCCTCGCAAGCGTAGCGTTCTGGGGCGCTCCTCCTGAGACCGTTTGGGCGGGCGTCCCCTCTCTTTAGCTATCTTTGGTGGGTCCCTTTCCCTTTTTAGCGGAGGCAAACGATCCGAACTTCACAAAGGAACACCGGACCCCAAGTAGAACTTTCCTTGGAAGGGCCGTTGCCGTGCCTAATGAGGCTCATTGCCCGAAGTGAACGTTAAGAACGGACCAACGCGTTTAGAATAATGGGGCAGGCATTAGGCGTGCCGTAGACGGTAGCGCGAGGAACCGTTCCCACCTCGCGGCCAAACGAGCACTGGGCGGCGTTTGGCGAGCAAGGAGGCGACCGGGCCGAGGCAAGGCAACAGGTAGTGGCACCCGCAGCATCAAGGGCTTTAGGCAGTTATTTAGTAACAGGGAGGCGTGTAGAAGTGTTAGTACCGATGAAGGAAATCCTGGTTGAGGCCAAGAAGGGCAAGTACGGCGTAGGTGCCTTCAATGTCTACAACCTGGAAACCATCGACGTCATGTTCTCGGTCTTCGACGAGACCAACTCACCCGGAATTCTCCTGGCAGGCGGACCCGACATTGCCCATGTGGCCGCTATCGTGAAGTCCTACACCGAGAAGTACCGCCATATCCCGGTGGCCCTCATTCTCGACCACGGCAGGGACTATGAGTCGGCGGTTAGAGCCGTCCGCGCGGGGTTCAGCGCCGTCATGTTTGACGGATCCGCTCTTCCCTACGAAGAGAACGTGAGGATCACCAAGGAAGTCACCAGGCTCGCCCACACCGTGGGAATCTCGGCTGAAGCCGAGTTGGGCCACGTTGGACAGGGCGCCACTGACGCCAAGGAAGACAGGAAGAAGTTCTTCACCCGTCCGGAAGAAGCTGCGCGTTTCGTGGAAGAGACCGGAGTCGACGCTCTCGCCGTCGCCATAGGAACCGCCCACGGCCTCTACAAGACCGGAAGCCCGGAGCTGGACCTCGAGCTGCTGCAGAAGCTTGTTGACGCGGTGGATATCCCCTTGGTCCTGCACGGCGGAAGCGACACTCCGCTGGAGCAGATCCAGGCAGCCGTCAAGATCGGTATCCAGAAAATCAACATCGGCACCGATGTCCGCATGGCCTACCTGAAGGGTCTTAAGGAAGCGATCGCTGAGAATCCGGACGCCATCGACCCGAGAGTCTTCCTGAAGAAGGCGAAGGCTTACATGAAGGCCGAGGCCATCAAGAAGATCGACGCTTTCGGATCCAGGGACAGAATCTAGTTCATAGATCGTTCGTAGCCAGAGAAACTAAGACGCCCCGCGGACCAGGCCACCTGCGCTTGGTGACTTGGACGCCGCGGGGCGTCTCGTTTATACCTCAGACTGTTCGTGCTCAGGTCTACGCCGAGGCGCTTACCGTCTCGTCCGCCTTCTGAATCCTCCGCATGTACCCAATAAGGACGCCCGCCGCGCACAAGAGCGCCAGACCCGACGCGTAGAACGAACTCTTGAGGCCGAATGCGTCTCCCACAACTCCTCCGATAATCGGCCCGGCCATGGAACCTATCGGGTTTATGGCGTTCTGCACGCCGAAGGCCCTGCCCCTGAACTCCCTGCTTACCGCAGTGGCGATAAGCACGTTGGCGGCGACTTGTATGACGCCGTTAAACAGGCCAAAAACAGTCCGGAAGGTCACCAGCGGCAAGATCGCGGCCCACACACCCTGCAGGGCGGCAAATACCGCCGCGCCTGTCAGCCCAAAGAGCAATAGGCGAACCCGGGAAATCCCGTCACCGGTGTTTCCCTTCCTCCCCGCCAGGTTGGCACCGATTACGGTACCCAAGCCGGCCACGGAAAAGACGGCTCCCGACATCAGCGCCGAATCCTGGCCGCCTCCGGCCATCTCCGAGACGTACAGGGACAACGTAGGCTGGCTTATCTGAATGCCGCACTGAACAAAGAAGAGGCAAGCGAAAGCCGTCACAAGTTGCGGGTTCTTGAAGCAGATCTTGATATCCCGCATAACATTGATCCGGTTTTCTGATGACTTTGTCACCTCTTCTCTCAGCGTCAAGTAGGGGATTATCGTCACGAAAAACATCCCGCACGAGGCCAACCTGAAGGAAGTGGCCACTCCGCTCATCCGCACCAGACTGCCCCCGATAAGGGGCCCGCAGATGCTGCCCGCCGCGTTGAACGCCTGGAATAACCCCAACGCGTAGCTCATGTGTTGTTCAGGAGTGTTGCTGGTCACGAAGGATGTCGCGGCCGGGACAAGACCGGCCAGAAGCCCGGTAACGCCGCGCATAATGACGAACTGGAGCGGCGTTTTCGCGAGGGGGTACAGAAAGTACATGCTCGCGTACCCCAAGCCGGAGATTAACATGATCTTTTTCTTTCCGTATCTGTCGGCCAAAGCTCCCCAGATCGGCGCCATCAACGCGGACCCCAGGAACATCGCTCCCGACGCGAGTCCGGACCACGTCGCCAGGTTGTCTGTCACGTCCATTGACTTCAGGAAAAATGGCATAAACGGGGTCACAAGTGTGAATGAGGACATCACTATGAAGATCATCACTATGCTTATATACAAGTTCCTACGCCAGTACAGCAAACTTGGTCACGCCTTCCTTCGGTACGTTATGGGCCGGGTGGAGCTTAACGCGGCAGGAAAAAGGACTTCACGCCATTCTACCGAATAGATCTCGGGGATTTCCAGGGGTTTTACTTGGCACGCCTGGGAAAAGCACGTGCTAGAAACGGCCATAATGTTTCATCCCGAGACACCGCCCCCATGGCTGAATTCGAAAAGGGATTTGCCAACACTTGGCGAAATAGCTGTTGGATAAGTAATTCGAGGAATATGTTGTATCAGTCTATCGCATGGATCGTGATTTCCTGAGCGGGAGTAAGGTCTCATGGAGAGTTGCGATACATCAAATAGTTGCCCCCCGCGGGACTGTCAGAAGAAGGCCCCACTCGTTAGCCGTTATTCCTATCTACCCCATTTTGGCACCTGCGTTCGTCTGTTCGCGCTCTGGGATACTGAGACCCTCATGCCTTGCGACGGGACCTATCGCGGGACACTGTCTCGGGAGAAGTCAGGCTTGAAAGGAGGCGAGACTCGCTAGGTCATTTCGGTGGCAAGTCATCCGGCGCTAAGTCAGGCCGGTGATGAGTCACACCGGTGGTAAGCCGTTCCCGGTGGCGGGTCCTATTTGACTTGAGCCGGTTGGCTTGATCCGACGGTTGGACCAAGCAGGCCAAACACAATAACGGGAGGGATATCGTTGCTAATACAAGCGCTCTTGGCCGGATGTATAAACGGGCTGGGCAGATTGTTTGGCAATCAGATGGCTTTTGACCGACCCCTAATTGCCGGAACACTGGTAGGCTTGGTTTACGGAAACCTCACTCTCGGTCTCGCGATCGGAGGCACGCTTGAACTCATGTGGATGGGCGTGGAAGGCATCGGAGGCGCCCGTCCCGCCAACGTGACAGTGAGCACCATATTTGCCACGGCTATGGCGTGCGTCCTAGGCAAGGGCGTCACGGAAGCGGTCGCTATGGCTGTCCCCGTGAGCCTACTCTCGCAGGTTATAGACAACGTGATGACAAGCGCCAACTCGTTCTTCCAAAGACGCTTCGAAACCCTTGCCAACAAAGGTGACATCGACGCTCTCGTTAAGTGGGTGTGGGCCTTCTATCCTTACACCTTTATCCTAGGTGTCATAATCATTTTCTTCCCGGTGTACTACGGAACCGGCGCTGTCGAGTCTATGCTGAACGCCGTGCCTGAGTGGCTGATGAAAGGTCTCGGCACCGCGGGCGGCATGCTTCCGGCCGTCGGATTTGCCATGGTCTTGGGCATGATGTATAAGGTCGAGCTTCTTCCCATGCTCCTCTTGGGATTCGCTTTGGGAGCCTATTTGAACATGCCGATACTTGGAGTCACCTTCATCGGCATCGCCGTCACTGCCCTGGTCTTCTGGATCCGGGCTTACATTCGTCAGCAAGGAGGCGAGTCGACCAATGGCTAGCGGCGTTCAGGTAACGAAAAAGAGCGGTCCCAAGACGACCAAGGACACTTGGTGGACTCAGTTCTGGCGCAGCCAGTTCATCTACGCGTGGTTCAGCTTCGACAAGATGGAAGCCATGGGCGCCCTCTACATGCTCTATCCGTTCATGAAAGAGCACTACAAGACCAAAGAGGAAATGATAGCGGCCTGCCAGAACCACGTTCAGTTCTTTAACACCCAACCGTACGTCGCCAACTTCATCATAGGCATCTGCATCGCCATGATTGAGACCGGCCAGTCCCAGGAGGCCATCAACGCTATCAAAGTCGGTCTTATGGGCCCCCTCGCGGGCATCGGCGACTCCCTCCTGTGGTTCACGATTCGCCCCATCCTGTTCTCTGTCGGAGCCGGTATGGCATTGCAGGGCAACGTCTTAGGTCCCATCTTCGCCTTCGCCGCGTTCTTCTTCGTGCACTGGGTTGTAAGATATCACGGCGAACGAATAGGGTATGAGCAAGGTACGAAGTTCATCGAACGCTTCGCCGAGAGCGGCATGATGGACGAAGTCACCCTCGCTATATCCATGGTAGGTATCACCGTCGTTGGCTGCTTGATCGCCACCTGGGTTAGCGCGAGCACGCCGCTGGTGCTCAAGGCAGGCGAAGGAGAAGGCATGGCATTTCAGCCGGTACTCGACATGCTGATGCCGAAACTCCTCCCCGCTCTCGCCACGTTCCTTGCTTTCTGGCTACTGGTCAAGAAGAGAGTCAATCCTATGATCGTGATCTTCATCTTCATGCTGCTCGGCATTCTAGGATCGGTTGCGGGAGTTCTGGCGTAGACTAAGCTCCTTTCCGGAGTAAGCTCTTGCCGGAACGGTCCCTCGATGCTTGAGCAGGCCCGCCGGGGCGGTCAGCCGCCCCGGCTTCTCATTCTAATGTTTTGACTGAAAGGTCCGGCAAAAACGGCAGGAAGCAGTTGGGTGTTTGACGAATATGAAGTCGGTATGACCAGGCGCTCAACCGCGGCGGCAAGGGCATAAGAAAGGACATGATCGAGGGCCCAAGGTGGCAGCGAGGAGTCCATGCAGTTGGCGCGAGCGCCTCTCGGTTATACAGAAGTAGACCAATTCGACAACACCAGAAGGTAGGGGACTCCACCGAAATGAGATACCGGGAAAAAGGTTCTTTCGCTCATGGTCTCTCGAATGATTCGTTTGGTTCGTCTGAAGACCCCCTCAATGGGCGGCTTCGCCCAACTCAGTTTGCGGACCGGCACAAAGCGTCAGTTCAGTTTCCTTTTGAAGTCCCCGACGACGAGTCGATCCCCGTCGATTGCAGCGCCGTAATCGTAGGCAAGAAAGCCTCGGCCACTGGAGAAGTCCTCTACGGCCATAACGAGGACGACTCAGGCAACAACGTGATGGTGCAGTACAAGGTCCCCAGGGCCAAACACGAGCCCGGTGAGCTTATTACCTTTGAACCTACGTGCGCCAAGATTCCTCAAGTGGAGGAAACCTGGAGCTACCTGTGGTCAGAGACCAGGGCTCCATGGCAGGCTTCGTTCAGCGACACTTTCATAAACGAGTGGGGCGTGGCGGTAGGCAGCGACAGCTGCAACTATTCCCGAGAAGACAACCCCGAGCTTGTGGAAGGCGGAATAGGGTACGGGGTCGGACACATCATAGCCCAACGGGCCAGGACCGCTCGCGAAGGCGTCATGATAGCCGCCGAGTTGGTGGACCGCTACGGCTACACAGGCTCGGGCAGGTGCTATCAGATCGTGGACAAGGACGAGGGCTGGGTATTCCAGGTTGTCCAGGGAAAGCACTATGTAGCCCAGCGCGTCCCCGACGACGAGGTTTTCTTCATCCCGAACTGGTACACCATCCATAAGGTTGACCTTGCGGATAAGGACAACTTCATCGCCTCGCCTGACCTGATTACTTACGCCATCAAGCGGGGATGGTACGTGCCGGCCAAAGAAGGCGATTACAGCGACTTCGACTTCGCGGCGGCTTACCAAAACCCAACGCAAAACCAGGCCGGGAACATAGTCCGGCACAAGAACGCCCTGCGCCTAATCCTCGGCGCCGAACCGGATGATCCGACGGCTTTCTCGGTCAAACCGCCCAGAAAGCTGGGCATCGAGGATGTCAAGAGAATACTTCGGACCCACTACGAAGGCACCGAGGACGACCTCTCACAGGGGTATGAGCTGAATCCCCATCGCGCGGGCAACCGGACCATATGCACAGGCACCACTTTGGAGAGTTTCGTGATACAGTTCCGTGAGCAGCCTGAGTTCACTTGCGTCTGGCGCGCCACGCTTAACCCATGCACCAGCCCGTACGTCCCCTGGTATCTGGGGATTTCCAAGGTCCCGGCAGGGTACGGCTGGCTCCTTCCGCAAGTCGCTTTCGCGAATCACTTCAACGTGCCCGCGGGAGACCTTTCGTACCGTCCGGGTCGCGCATGGTGGGCGTTCCAAGACGTCCAAGACTTGGCTGACGCCTCCTACAAGACAGTGATCAAGACCATCAAGGAACGCAGGGACGCCCTCGAGACCAAATGGGTCAACGCCCAAGAGGCCTTTGAGGCCGCCGCCCGCCAGGCGTTCCTGGAGGACCCTGCTAAAGGCATAAGAATGCTGACCGAGTACACCGACGCCCAGGCAGGTCTCGCGTGGCGGACGTGGAGGGCGTTGTTCAACGACCTTATGAAAGTGTAGCAAAACTTCTGGGGGTGTCGGCGTGCCGACACCCCCTCCATTTTCGGCTCCTCGAATATGCCGCTCCTACCTGCCCCTACGCGGCCTTCTACCCTTGGACTACCTCTGCCACCATGCTGTAAACGTACATAACGCTGTGGTTGTTCATAAAGTCGTGGCTCACCGCGACGAGGATGCTGTCGTTGTACGCCAGGATTTCCATGGGATGCTCTGTCTTCTCGCCAAACTCCACCGCTTTGCCCGGTCCAAATAGCGTGAGGACATACTCAGGACCTTGGCCGATAACCCCGGCTACGCTGTCCAGGAAGTACGGTTTCGCCCGCGGCGTCTGCCACCAGCCGTCGGCCGCCTTGCTAGCGGGCTGCCCGTTTATAACACGCCAGATTGATTGGCCGCTCGCGGTCGAGATGTTCATAAACGCTCCAGACCCGTCAGGCAGCGACGCGACCGGGAAGATGTAGTCGATTGGCTCGCCAATTCCCTCTTCTATCGCCACGAGGTCCGTGACCTGCACAGGTTCGGTGCCGGCAGCCACATCAGCGATGAAGACGCCCGTAAGGTCCTTTGACCGTACCTCTCCCCATTTCCCGAGGATGACGGGACCGCCTGAAAACACAAGGTGCTTCGAGTCAGCTAACCAATCGAAGTAGAAGAGATACTGTTCACCCTCCTGCGCTTTACCGTCGTCACCCTCCGGCGCGCTCAAGCTGATTGTCTTAACGATGTTTCCGTCAACGTCAACTACCGTGATCGCTTGGGCTGCGCCCAGCGGGCCGTCTTCACCGGGAAGAATCGAGTATATCTCAAGCCCCTCACCTGTCGGGTCCGGCATCAAGTTGGCCGTGTACGCGGCTACGTACTTGCCGTCAGGCGACCAAGCCGGGTAGAAACTGAAGGTCTCACCTGTGGGCAGAAGGGGTCTTTCAGCGCCCGTCGCCAAGTCCATGATGAAAATGCCGCGGCGTCCTTCCTCGTTGACGCTGTAGACCGCGTGCTGTCCGTTAGGCGATATCCTCATGTAGAAAAGCGGGGCGTAATCGGACAAGTTGTCCCGGACGAGCCTGGCGCTGCCCGTCCCGGTATCCACTTCGTAGACCCTCTGGGCAAGGCGCATGTAGAGTTTGCCCGCGGCGGTTAAGGCCACATCGTCAACCTGCTGACCCTGTTCCTTCGAATCGACCCAGGCAATGGCTGAGGCAGTCCCGGCGGACAGGTCGCCAATGAAGACCGCCGATCCTCTCTCTCCCTTGTGCTCTCCTTGGTTTTGCCAGCCGTGGACGATAAACACGCACTGGTCATTGGACAGCCAGCCGACGGGGATCCAATACACGGCGTTCAGCTTGGTCCAGGCTCTGTCCACAGAGTAGAGAGTAATCGCCTCGCCTGAGGCACCAGGCTCCCCTTCCCGGGAAAGAGGGATTGCGCTCATGGTCTCTTCGGACTCGCCCAAGACCGCCGCCAACAGATACTTGCCGTCAGGCGAAATGCAGTCTTCTCCGTATCTCCCCGTAAACACCCTGCCGTCGTATTCCACCCTGCGGATCTCAATCGGGTCAAGAACCTTCACGGGCGTGGGTGTAACCGGAGGTTCCGGCGGAGTCGCCTGTGAACACCCGGCCAAAAACACCACAGCTAGAATTATACTTAGCGCTCGCACCCCGGAACGGATCACGCCGGGGGGTGACGCGGCTTTTCGCGCCCGAGAACGGACACTGTCAGCAGTGTCACCTTTACTTGCGAAGATATCTACAACCTGCTGGCGCATCTACGCATACCATCCTTTCAACCTTACGAACTTTCAACCATCTAGACGGTACTCATGGCAGATTGTTCCGTCCAGATGTCGTTTTGCGGATACGAAGAAGGGCCGTCGTCTGACGGCCCTGTCGTTGACAACCGCCCGGCCGGCGGCTCAATACGTCACCGTCACTGTGCGCGTGGCGTTATCCCAGCCTACCTGAGCGTTGAGAAACTCGCTTACAAATCTAAGCGGCACCATAGTGCGGTCATTCTTGATGACGGGCACGGTGTCCATAACCCTCTCTACACCGTTCACCCTCGCGGTGTTCTTGCCGATAAACAGTTCCAGCGTGAGGCCTCCCTTGACCAAGATGACGCGGCGATTAGCCTCGTCCCACCCCACTTGGGCGCCGAGGCTTTCCGCTATCGCTCGCAGGGGGACCATGGTCCGGTTGTTTTCATCGATGTACGGCGCGGAGTCAAAGAAGATGACCACGTTGTTGACGTACACCGGGATCTCGCCGGGCTTCGGCGCGAATCCGTAGATGAGATAGTCCTCACGTTCATCCTTGAAGGCCTCAAGCTCGTCGGCCCAAAGCCTCTCCATCTCTTGTGGCGACATGTACTGCTTCAGCCACTGCCCAACGCGGAAGGTGCCCATTATCTTGTCAAACATCACGATGCTTGACGGCGTGGAACCGCTGGTCGGAACCTTGAAGTCGCACAGTTGCTTGGCGTAAGCCAACGCGTAGTGGCCCGTCTTGGCGGGGTTGAACGTAGTGTAATCGGTAATCCTCAACCGGACTCCGCCGTAGGAACCCCTGACCTCCGGGACGAACTCCACGCCCGGAAGTCCCGCGCCGTTCAGAAGCTCCGCGAACCGCACGGCGTCAATTCCCTTTCCGCCTATCCACTTGAACTTGTCTTGTTGGCCGACTCCTGTCCCCTCGCCCAACCCGGTCGCCATGTAGCCGAACACGGAATCGATATCCGGGATGTTCGGGGAAGTCGGGATCCAGGGAAGCCCGGTATGCTGCCAGATCATATCCCGGGTGTAGCCTTCCATCGGGACCACGGTCAAGTCGACCCCAACTTCCCTGTTGAAGAAGCGGGCCAGCTCGCCGACGGTCATCCCGTGGGCCATAGGAAGGTTGTCCACGCCCACAAAAGTCTCAAGCGCGTCCTCCAGCACCGGGCCCTCGACGATAACCCCGCCCACAGGGTTGGGACGGTCCAGCACGACGACCTGTTTGCCGTATTGCTTCGCCGCCTTCATAGCGTAGTTCAGAGTGGAAATGTAGGTGTAAGTGCGGGAACCGATGTCTTGTATGTCAAACAAGAGGACATCTACGTTCGCCAGCATGGACTCGGTGGGCATGCGGGTCGCGCCGTACAGACTGTACACGGGAATCCCCAGGGTTGGATGGGTGTACGACTCGACATACTCGCCGGCCTTGGCTTGCCCGTCGATGCCGTGTTCGGGACCGAAAAGGGCCACAAGCTGCACTCTAGGATCGTTGGCAAGCGCGTCTATAGTGCTGACGCCTTTGCTGTTTACGCCTGTCTGGTTGGTGATGAGTCCTACACGCTTGCCCATTATGAGGTGGAGGTAGCGCTCAAACAGCACCTCGTTTCCGAGTTTGAAGGCCGGCGCTCCGGGAGGCAGAATTCCGGCCGCTTCGGCCACCTTGGGAGCTTGTCCGAAGGGTAGCTGCAGTGAAGCTAGGTTTGCCATTGATCCTAGAAGTGAGCCCGCTAGAATCACGGCCGCCATGGCTAGGGCCGTGAGTGCCTTCGCGAATAGCTGCCTACCGAACCGCGTGGGCGTCGTGGCCTCAGCCCGCATCGTCGTGGCGGATGCCTTCGTCGCCGCAGCTGGCTTCGTTGTTTGAATGTCCTCCGCTACAGTGGTCTTTGGTGCAAGTTGTGATGGCTTGCGGCTGATCATCAGGTATCTCCTCCGGGTCAATGGGTCAGACACGTCCGGGTTGACGCCGGATACATCAAATCGGGTGAACCGAGAAAGCATCAGGAACGTCAACATCAGACACGTTGGACCAATTGTACACGTAATTCGTCTGGATGTGTTCCGCGGACGCGTCGAAATCCTTTATTATTTGACGAACCGGAGGAGACAATGGTTTCCGATTCTAGAGGCGTCTTCAGCGCGGACTTCATCCAACTCCGCATCTTTGGTTGGAATATCGTCCGAAATGGTCCGACTGACGTTCGACCCAGGCCGTCCTACGACCCAACCTCCGCCACCGGTTTGTGCCGCACCAGGGACTTCGTCCGCCAAGCGCCTCGGCGATACCACAGGTAATTGATCACCGCGCCAGTGACCCAGCTAATGAGCAGCGAAAAGAAGATGGACTCGGGCGCGCCGTTTGGATTAGCCTCGCTTCTTGTGAGGTAGGCCATCAGATAGGCTACCGGAACCCGCACACATACGGTGGTGAACAGGGATATCCACATAGAAGGCATGGTATCTCCCGCGCCCCGCATGATGCTTCCAAAAACCTGGGTTATGGCCACTGCAATATATCCTACCGCCAAGATGCGGATTTGCCGCGTCCCAAGAATGACGATGGACTCGGTAGTCGTGAACATCCGGATGAGGTTCGATCCGAACAAGAGGAGCAGGCACACCAAGGTAACAGAAGTGGTAAGGCTGATCTTCAAGACGTCCTTGATACCTTGCTCGACACGGTCCATCCTATTTGCCCCTATGTTCTGGCCAACAAAAGTGGCGATGGCCATGCCGAACGTGAAGTTGGGCAACATGGCGAAGCCGTCTATCCGCATAACAGCCGTGGTGCAGGTAACCATCTGGTAACCCATGCTGTTGGTCAGGGACTGAACAAACACCATGGCCATGGAGAAAAGAGCCTGAGTAGCTCCCGCCGGCAATCCCAGGCGCAAGATCTGGCCAATATACTTCTTCTCGGGAATCAGGGCTCGCACGTTCATATGGACTGTTTCTCTCATTCGCCAGAGCTTGACAATGCACATAACCGCGGAGACAGCCTGGGATATTATCGTGGCGATGGCCGCCCCTGCCACTCCCATCCCTAGGCCTGCGACGAACCAGATGTCGAGCACCGTGTTTAGCAGCGATGCCAAAAGCAGCGCTATTAGCGGGAATATGGTGTTGCCGAGCCCCCGAAGGATTCCCGAGACTATGTTGTAATAACCCGTAAACAAGATACCGTAAAGGATGATGACGAGGTAGCTCCGCGCCATGTCGAAGGTCTCGGGCGGCGTATTTGTCAGTCTCAGGAGGGAACTTGCCAGGGGTATCCCAATCGCCATAATGGCAAGCCCCGATACAAAAACAGCCGTCATCGCGTTTCCTACTGACTTGGTAAGCGATTCCTGGTCTTTCGCGCCGTAGTATTGGGCAACCATGATTCCCACACCGGTCGCCACCGCCATGAATAGGACCATAAGCAGGTTAACGACGGGCAACGTGGTCCCAATAGAGGACAAAGCAGCATCGCCCACGTACCGACCCACTACGATTGAGTCCACAGTAGAGTACATCTGTTGAGCGAAGTTGCCTATAAGCAGGGGTATCGAGAATCTCAGAAGATTTGTCATCGGCTTTCCGCGCGTCATATCCTGCGCGCCGAAAAGTGAACCTAGTTTTGACATTGAGTCTATCCACCCTTGTTTTGTCCGTATTTCTTAATTCTTTGAAGGAACATGAAGGAACACCATTTCTCGGACGCCGGCATCGTCCAATCGCGTTTTCGGCATTGCACATAGAGTCATTCTACCCCTTGAAGGCAGCTATGGGAAGCACTCCGGTTCTCCCCGTGCCAAACCAGAGTTTGGAATCGAACACGATGTGATCCGCGGCCAGCTGTAGCAAGAAGGCAGGACTGTGATGCTCGGAGGTGGGCAGTTGTTAGATTCTTACAACCGACCGCGGCTAGTAGTCGGATTCTTACTACTAAACCGCGGGAGTGGCAGGATTTCTACAACTGAGCCTCGGCAGTCGTAAGATTTCTGCCACTTAACTGCCGGAGTAGTAGGATTTCTACCACTCAGCCTCGGTAGTGGTAAGATTTCTCCCACTGAACCGCCGCAGTAGTAGGATTTCTACCACTCAGCGCAATCAGTGGTAAGATTTCTGCCACTAAGCCGCGGGAGTAGTACGATTTCTACAACTGGATCCCAGAGGTAGCGAGATTCTGAGCGGTGGGCGTCCCGAGGTCCTCACATCCTACTCGACATCTTGCTTGACAGCCGATTGTTGCACCCGCTGACCGCTCTCGACTTGCGTCTTCCACTTGCCCGTCAGATACTTCGTTCCGGTTATCGCAAGGCGGGCATACTGGTCCACGTTGATAGCCCACCAGATGCCCATGAGGCCGAACCTCTGACTAAGCAAGAAGGCAAGCGGGATGCGGCATCCCCAGATACCCACGGCCGCGGAGAGCATTGGGATCACAGTATCCCCCGCTCCTCGGAGGCATCCTCCCAACGAGCCCGACAGCATCTGCGGAACCTGGGAAAACGCCATGATGAACAGGTATTGGGAGCCGATACTGATGACTTCGGGGTCGTTTGTCAGGATACGCATCAGGACTCTGGGACCCAAAAGAAGAACCGCGGAGGCTAGCGAGGTCAGCGCGATCCCCCACCTAAGGATTTCCTTGATATATCGTTCCGCTAGGACGGGGTCGCGCGCTCCCAGGGAACGACCGACAAGCGCCGTGGCCGCGATGCCAAAACCGGCTGAAGGCATGTAGGAAATGCCCTCCGCTTGCAGCCCCAACTGGTAAGCTGCGCCGGCGGCCGTCCCGAAAACGTTGATCACGCGGAAGATTATGATGCTCGCTATCTGCCAGAAGAACATCTCGGCTGAAGATGGGAGCCCGATGGCAAGCAACCTGCGAACGAGGGCCGTATCCATCGCGAAACGCCGCCCAAACTTGATACCTACACCCGAACGGGCGCTGTACAGATACCACAGGGCGATGACCGCGCCGACAGCCTGACCTACGATAGTGCCGACAGCCGGTCCGCGAAATCCCAGTTCGGGAAAGCCTAACCGACCGAAAATCAAGACCGAGTTCAGCGCTACTGTCACAAGGTTGATGACAAGGGCGATCTGCATGGGAACCCGGGTGTTGCCCCGCCCTCGCAGGATGGCGCTAACGACCAGGAAAAGCGCCTGAAACGGGATGCTGAAAACCAGGATCCTGAGGTAGGCCACACCGATAGGCAGAGCCTCAGGGGTGATCTTGAACAGCGTGAGAAGCGACGGAGCTAGAACATAAACGCCTCCCGCGACCACTCCCATCAGCGCCAGTGCCAGCAAGAGCCCCTGTTGAGCTACCCGACGGACGCGTTCGTGGTCACCCGCTCCGAGGGCGCGGGCGGACAACACTGTCGTACCGGTGCCGATAGCGTTAAAGATGACCCAAACAAACATGCCAACCCTGCTCGACAGCCCAACAGCGAGGATCGTCGCAGCGCCGAGCCGTCCGACCATGCCCGTATTGACGAAACCGATTAGCAACTGAAGAACGTTCTCAGCTGTAACAGGCCATATCATACCGAAGATGTCGCGGCGAATTTCCTGCTGCGACACCCCGGTTTGGCTCACTTCCGGCGAATCTGCCTTCCCGACTGCATTCGGACCGACGGACATTTGATTGGATCCCTCCATCATCCATCAAGACGGAACGGTTCGGAGCGTATCAGTCTAGCCATCTGTCCACCATTACCGCCGTATCGGACCATCATCCACCAACGCGGAACGGTTTGGAGAATACCCTCGGAACGGAAACCGGTGAGACGACACTATCCGTTTAAGTATGAAACAAAGGCAGGCGGGTGGCAAGGCAGGCAACTTGACTTAGCCAGAGATCCCGGTCTAGACTTGCCGTGACGCTGTATATCTCGCCACCGACGGTAACAGAAAACACAGATACGAAGGAGAGTCGGGAGAGATGGGAGAACTCAGGAGCCTTCCCAACATCGGCCCGGAACTGGAACGACAGCTCTGCGAAGTCGAGATTGACACGGTTGAGAAACTGAAGTCCGTAGGCAGCCGGGAAGCCTGGCTGCGCATCCTATCTCGAGACCCGTCAGCCTGCTTGATGCGATTGTCCGCGCTGGAAGGAGCGATACAAGGCATTAGGTGGCACGACCTCGACGAAACAACCAAGCGCGAACTGAAAGACTTCTACCGGGAGGCCAAGGGGCTTTCTCGAGGGTCCGGAAACTCCGCTCGGCGCAAGACACAATGACGAGACCGCCGGGCAAAACGACAAGACAGTAGAACATGCGGGATGCCGCACGACGCTGCAACTGAGTTTATAACCCGGTCCTATGGCGGCAATCTTATAGCAGCTCGGCCAACATCCTCGCCACTACTGATCTCGCCAAAATGACGGGCACCCCGGTTATCTCCTTCACAGACTGCTTCATCGCCAGGGTGTAGCCAATGCAGTCCATGACTACCACTTGGGCTCCCCAGTCCCGCAAGCTCTTGGCTGCTTCATGGATTGCCTCGACAGGCCCGTACGGAGTAACGGGCTCGACACGCAGGTCTGCCCCAACACCCGCCCACCTCTCGCTGAACTGGGGTATCTGGTCGGCGTCTGGAATGAGGACTCCAAGCTTAAGCCCCGCGGCCACGGACGCAGCAGCATTGAACAGCACCTTCTGCGGCTTTACCACCAAGCGCGGGCAGTCGAAATCGGGAAACTCGCCGGTGCACACCAGGGCTATCACTTCTGCTCCCTTTTCCACGAGGTTCGTTATCTGCTGTTGCATCCTCGGCAAGATGTGTTTCTCCGCTATCTTGACAGGCGTGCCGTCGGCCATCCTGGTTATGAGGACGTAATCTCCCGGCTCAGGATACAGCTTCTTCACTTCAGCGAGCGTGAGGCCGTCCAGAGCCCCGGCCTCGATTATGACGACATCCTCGTCAAGCAGTTGCTTCATCTCGGGGATGAGGTCCACCCTTGGAGATTGCCCGATAGTCACCGTGCCCAACACTCGTTTCATGGCCGTATCTCCTTCCTCCCTCACGCGGTCCACCCCATGCTTCGACTTGCGCCGATCAGCTACATAGTCACTTCCCTGTCATTGGTTACTGCCCGATCCTTGGTTACACATCCTTGGTTGCTTCCCCATCGTTGGCTATTTCCCCAGTCTTGGCTACTCCTCTATCATTGGTTACTCCCTATCACTGCTTCCTTCCCAACGTCTGGAGGTGTTTCATGGAACCGTACAACTCCACCAGCCTGGCGAACTCGTCAGGGTCGTAGAAGCTGCACTTTCCGGCTCCGAACGCCTTAGCAACCTCGATGACAAACCTCACGACTCCCTCGACGTCGACCGCATGGGTGGCGCCGGAGGCGCATCCAGGTACCGGGATCTCGGCGGTTATCGCCACGCCCACCACAGGAGCGGACGTCGCCGTCGCGGGCTGAAGGATGCTGTTAAGGTGATACACGCCGTTTCCGTATGGCGTAATGTCCTGCGTGGTGATGGGAAAGGTCACCGGGAGCCTACCTGTGGTTATCGACATGATGTCAAGCAGGGACTCGCTGACCCTAAGTATGTATCCTTCCTTAACTGTCGGGGATATGGCGAATCCTCTGTGATTAATCACCCGGTTGCCCTTTGTGGTGTCTATGGACAGCACCGCGTCCATGGAGGGATCAATCTCGAGCCGGTTCATCGTGGCCATATCCACGGGAGCACCCATGAACGGCACCGGTTCGTGAGGTATCGTAGGCGCGCAAGGACAAACGTGGGTAGCGATCACCACGTCACCGGGCAGCACGTCACCCTTGGCAGACATTGATCCCAGCTTCATGGCCACCGCGATCGCGGCGCAAGCTCCATCGCCGTCCGAGACGAGTCCTATGGCCTCTGGACGGGCTCCGATGCCTCCGAGACGGCCTATGACCCCCAGGGTGGGAGCGTTCCCTCCGTTTCTACGGCCGGAACTCCCGGGGATGACGGCCTTTACGAAATCAGTAAAGCCCTTCTCTCCTTGCACGCGGGTCACGGATATTTCCCGGACACCCGCGGCTCGAAGGGCAATCTCCACTTTGGCGCCGTCAACCGTGGCGTCGTCTAGCAGCGAGATCGCTTCTAGCGTCGCTTTGAGGCTCACGTAAATCACCCCTCGCGTGTTTCCTGTGTACTCTGTGTGGTCTTGGAGCTGTTCAGAGACCCTCCTTAACCTGGATAACCTGGAGGTTGCTCAGAGAATCTTCTTGCCTGTGGCCTGCTCAATAGTCCTGTACAGGGCCTTGTCCTTACACCCCGCGCCTAGCAGCAGGTTCGCCTCAGGCACCGCCACAACCGCGATCTCTTGCCCTTCCCTCAACTCCGCCGATGACACCGGCAATCCTGTGGAGAGGTCGAGAGTCACGATAAGGTCAGGGAAAGTCGCCAACCTGCCTGAGTCGCCCGAGCCCGCCTTAGAGCCGGTCTTATCCACGGTCGTATACTCGTTCCAGAAAGTAAGCTCATACCCGCCTTCCACGAACACCTCTCCCACGTCGAAACCGCCCCTGGTCTCGAGGTTCTTGCGCGTGACCGCGCCTGTGCAGACCACGGTGCCGCCGGCGACCTCGGCTGCCCTCTCCACCATTCTCATAGGAGACTGTCCCGAGGCCTCAAGCATGGCTCGTCCGAGGGTCACGCACTTCTGAAGAGCCCCGACTGCCGCGTTCTCCCTGGCGAAGGCCGCTTTCACCGGGTTTCTGGCCACCCCGACCAGCCCGCCCGCCTGTACCGCTGTCTGGCGGATGATGTTTGAAACCTTCTCGATAGAACCGGTCACGAAGGTCTCCACGTACGTTCCGTCCTCAAGGCTTCCGCCCACGGCAGCCTGCATGGAAACATAGTCCGGCACCGCATGCAGGCCTAGGGATCCCATAACGGCAATTGGATGGGCACGTCCGTTACAGGGAGCGTCCACCACCGGTAGACCGAACGCCGCGGACTGGATCCAGCCGTTGACCGTGGCCAGACCTCCGCACTCATTGGTGATGAACCCGTCTATCTTAACGCCGGAATACTTGAGCAAAACCTCCACGGCCCGCAAGTAATGGTATGCCTTCGCGTGACGGCCCCCGCCCGCGGGCGCTCCCACGGCGGATACGGTCAAGAGCATGGCGTCAGCAGGCAGGTCGCTGAGGTCAACTATGTAGGGATCGCCCAGGGACAAAGCAAGCGCCCCCATCTCCCGGCCCGTATCAGGAGACCCTCCTCCCCCTCCACCGTAGAAGCTTCCGCCGAGAACAGCGGCCTCAAGCAGGTCTTTGTCTATCTTGATCTTGCTCATGCCTCACCACTCCCTTTATCTGAATGCGAAACTGCTGCACAGTGCATGTTGCCGCGTCGTAACATCGTGACTGCCTGAGCGATGCTTGACTTGGTCGGAAACTAGTCTGCAACCTCGGTGGAAACCTTTTCGACAATTACTAGGAGCTTCTACGACAAGACCGGCTATGATTGCCGCCGCTAGGCGCTACACGACCTGCAATCCCGGTACCTAGAATTCGTTTGCTGGCAGTTCGTTACCTGCGATCAGTTGCCTTCGATCGGATCTTGGCACTGTTAAGTTGGGAACGTCAACCAGGAGGCTGTAACGCCGGTTTTCCACTGTGACGACTTGAGTGTGGTCTGGCAGCAGTTAGTGAGGTGGTAAGTGTGGTATGACGGTAGTTAGCTGGGGGTGTAAGTGTTGCTTAGCAAAAGTTAGTCGAGTCGGTAAGTGTTGCTGGGCCATAGTTAACCCGCCAGGTAAGTATTGCCTGGCGGTAGTTAGACAGGTCAGTAAGTGTTGCCAGTCTACCTCACCCGGGAGTCCACAAACCAGTAACCATCCTTAAAGACCGGCTCACCGAAGGTCATGCTCAAGGAGCGGGAAAACAGCGGGCCGCCCGTGACCACGGTGTGGAACTCTCCTTCTTCTCCGCAGGGGTCTATTCCGAGGTCCTGCATCGACTTGACGGCATCTATATCGAAGGGTCTTCCGAGAAGGTTTCTATCGAGGCCGTCCTTGGTCGCTACGATGTACGCCTGGAAGCCGGCATCCAAGAATGTGTGCACCGCTCTTAGTCGATCCAGTTTCCAGAGCGGGTGATGGGCTCGTACACCAGCCTCTGAGCATACCCGTACGCACCATTCGCGATGGTCGTCCAGGTCGATGTCGCCGAAGACTCCATCTCTGACACCTTGCGCCGCAAACTCCCGGGCTGCCGTCAAGAACACTTCCTCATATGTGGTCCACGAAGCGGAACGAGTAACTAACTGAATGCCCATCGCATCCGCTTGAGCGCGAAGAACATCGAGACTCAGGCCATGGGATCGCGACCTCTCCCCACCTTCGACCATCATCGTGAGAAGCAGTTCGGGAATACCGCCCGCCTTAGTCGCCTGGTACAGGGCCAGGCAGGAGTCCTTCCCCCCGCTCCAGGAGCAGAAGAATCTGCATGCGAATATGCTCATCGGAACACCTCTCGGTTCCAGTGTTAGACGACGAAATGGTTCTGGCGGAGCCTTCTAGCCGGAACCAATTTGATAGCCGAAACCCGTTCGATAGCCAGAACCCCTTAACCCTGCCGGTCCGGGTAGCCGCAATAGACCCACGACAGTAATGAGAACGGTAACCGCTTACCGCAGACGGGGCAAGTCCAGCCGGCCTCTTTGTATTCGCCATGTACTCCATGTGCACGAGCCGGTCCAGGCCAACGGAGTTGACCTTCCTCACGATCTCAGTTAGCCCCGGTACTTTCTTGAGTGTGGCCATCGCCTCACGATCCAAAGGATGAAGATAATCAGCAGGTATTAGATCGCGCAGGCTAATCATCTGAGGTTTTCTCCAGTCTCGCAGGAATCTAGTTAGGGATCCGGCTCTCGCACGGCACTCCCGTCTGACACTTGCCGCACGCCAAGTAGCGGTACCCGAACCTGTTCCTTATGTCCTGGACCAGGTCCTCTCTTCGCATGTAACTCGAGCACGGCGGGTGTGCCTTTCCTTCGTCCGTTATGGCCTGGACTGGACAGCGATCTACGCACACCTTGCACTGTGCCTTCCCCGACAGAAACAGGCAGTACTCAAAGGGGTTCGAGTAGGGCCGCTCGGTAGGAGTGATCTCGAGGTCGGTCACGACGCTCCCAAACCTCCCCGCCATACCCTTGGCCGTGATCAGGCCTCTGCTAAGCCCAAAAGTACCCAGACCAGCCACAAACGCCACGTGCCGCTCGGACCAGCTGCTCCGGAAGTCTGCTGTCTGAGTGAACCGGCCGTCTAACGTCGGCGCGACTGCACGGTGCCCTTTAGCCTTTATGAGAGACACTACGAAACGCTTAGCCTCATTGTTCAGGTCCTCTCCACGGAACCGCGCGTGAAGCCACTCCGGTGACGGCAAGCCGGTCGTGCGATTCGATTCCCTGACAGCCTCGCTGAATGGAAGGAAGTACGAGACCACCGATACGGCGCCGTCCAGCCAATCGGCAGGCACTCTAAACACGTCCCCGATTACTTCGGGTTTGGTGAACTCCAAGAAATACGGATCGTTGGCGCTGGCTATGCCAACTAGAGGCTCATCATAGATGCGGTCTCCGTTTTCCAGCCGGTTGGCGGGATGGGTCTTGAGGAATTGCGCTAACGCCGCTTGAAGGCTTTCCCCGGACATCATGAATATCTCCTCATTTCTAAATGAAGTTTTGCCTGATTGTGTGTAGACATCATATCACTGGTCGTAGCCGGCGCCTCGGGACTTTGACTGAGATGCCGGTTGAGGCCCATCCTTACGACCGGCGGCGAGGTTTACGAGCGCGCGGTAGTCGTCAATCAGTGTCCTGTGCACGACAGTCTTGGGATCTATCCGCCTGATCCGGTAAGCGGACTGAACCGCCGGACCCACAAGGAGTACGGTCATGAGCGTCCCTACTCCCGGCCGTATTCCCAACGCAAATCCGCATGCGGCAACACACGCTTCGATGATAGTCCTGGCCCGACCAACCGTCGTGGAAAGAAGCCTGGACAATCCGAGCATAAGCCCGTCTCTTGGGCCCGCTCCCCATCCCGCGTTCAAATAGAAGAAGGTCCCCCAGCCCATCAAGAGTATGCCGACGAGCATCATTACCACTCTTCCAAATATGTTCTCGACGTTGGGGATCAGGGAATAACCCTCTATGAGATCGATAAAGAATCCAACGAAGTACATGTTGAGCACGGTGCCCCTCCCGGGCATCTGCTTCATAAGAATATCAATCACGATGATGGCTACGCCGACAAGCTGCGATACCTGCCCCAAGCTGAGATTCGTGTGCTTGGCGATGCCCAGGTGAAAGGAGTCCCACGGAGATACCCCAAGCCCGGAATGGATAGCAAGAAGTATGCCGACGGCACACATGAATAAACCGAGCATGAGCAGCACGAACTTGATAAAGGATTTTATGGTTCTCAAGCATACACCTTCTTCATGGACAGCGTGTCCACTTCGTCTTCACGAGGTATCCGTCTTTCGTAAAGAGTGTACCAAGTCAACATGAACGTCCCCCGGAACGCGGCCGAAGCGGCGATGCCCATCCACAAGCCGTTTAGTCCGAACAACTGCGCGAGGCCCCAGCAGAACAAGGGACGCAACAAGTTGGAGGAAATGCTGCATATACTGGGCGGAAGCGTCTCACCCATCCCTCGGAAGACCCCTGAGCAGGCCCCTTCCAACGCCATGAACACCTGGCTTGTAGCCAGAATGCGCAGGTACGTCGCGCCCATGTCCAGAATCTCGGGCGGATCACTGAGAAACAGAGAGAACAGAAAGCGGCCTCCGAACACTAACAACGTTGTCACCAGGGCTTCCCAACCCAGCAGCACGGCGAGGGAAATCCGGTAGCCGCGGCGTATGCGCTCCCACCTGCGAGCTCCGTAATTCTGACCGATGAAGGCGGTGATGGCCGAAGAAAAGCCGCCGCCGATGAGCCACGACAAGGATTCTATCTGACTGCCTACGCGCTGCACGGCCACAGCGGTCTCCCCGTGCCAGCCGGAGACCATCCCGGTCACAACCATAGCTAGGGCGGTGAACGCCGCGCTTTCCACGGCTACGGGGACGCTCCATCTGAGGATTTGGCGTACTCTTTGACCGTCTATGCTCCCGAATACGCGGAAATCCTCAAAGGGCCTCTTGGGGTGGCGCTTGGAGAAACAGACAAACAGTGCCAACACGACCCCTTGAGCGATGACCGTGGCAATGGCAGCGCCCCGAACTCCCCAGCCCAATCCCAGGATCATGAGGGGATCCAAGATCATGTTGACGATGAGCCCCACCGCGTTTGCCATGAAAGTGAGCCTCGAATTGCCCGCCCCGTTGAACGAACCCGTGATGGCGGCCGACACATAAGTGAATGGGATTCCTATTCCGACTATCCGCAAGTAGGCGCAGGCGCTGTTGAACACATCGGGCTCTTTCACCTGCAAGAGAGAAACCAGCGGACCGGCGAACACAATCAGGATAGCCCCGTACAACGCACCCAAGACCAGTGCCATTCTGGCGGCATCTTGCGCGTATCCCCGGGCAGTCTCAATCTCTCCCCGACCTAGGTTCTGCGAGGTGCCAATCTCTGAGCCCATGCGGCCAATCATGAGAAGGGACATGCCCAGCCACATGAACATCCCGGCCAGGCCGCTGGCCGCTACAGCGGTCACCGAGTTCTCCATGCGGCCAAGCCAGAACATGTCGGTGAGGTTATACGTCATCTGCATGAGTTGTGTGCCCATGATTGGAAGGGCCACTAGCAGGATCTTTTTGAGGATTGGATCTTGGGTAAGGTCGAAAGTGTTTGATCTCATCTATTTGATCCATCCCATCCATCTTCTGAAATCCTTACCGCGCCACTGTGTGAAGCATTTCTTCTAAGTGTAGAGTACCGGGAGCGTTTTTCAAAGACCGCCGTGCGGATTGTCTATTGCCTCGCCGGCGGTGTGAGTGAGTCGGAACGGCCATACTCCCACGGAGGTGGGTCAGCCCGGCCAGACCTCTCCTATCGCGAACACGGGGCGAATTACCTAAGCGGAGTGAAAGTGGGCAGATAGACCACTCGTCATCAGGACGTTGTTCCGACTTCATCACCAACTTGCCCGTTGGTCTAGGTCATGGTTGGGTTGGCGACGAGGAGTATTGCTCCGAGTGTCGAAATAAAAGCACGCTACCGGCGTTGAGCGCTTGCCACTTCCCTCTGAAACGCTTGCGATAGCCTTGCGGAAGTGACGAGCGGAACCACCATTCCCGCCTATTAAGATAAGAGTTAAGGAGGAATCCCAAATGACATACCGGATAGCAGTCATAACAAGCAGCCCGAACAAGGACGGGCTCACAGCAACATGCGGAAAAGCGATAGAGAAAGGTGCGGTCGAAGCGGGCGCGACTGTCGACCTCATCGCCCTCAATTCCTACAACGTAGGCAGATGCAAGGCTTGCGGCACAGGATACGGTACTTGCCGCACCGAGCATCGCTGTCAGGTCCTAGACGACTTCCAGAGCCTGCATGAGCGACTTGTTGCCGCGGATGCCTACGCCGTCGTGACTCCAGTGTACTGGGGCGACCTAAGCGAGTCAGCGAAGGCCTTCCTTGATCGAGTCCGCAGGTGCGA